>Ga0209060_10000158_pt1 | contig 167700 bp, 173 predicted proteins | sample Coa_R1_8_FD_187155 | JGI IMG/M metagenome (GOLD analysis project Ga0209060, IMG submission 187155) | Surface soil microbial communities from Centralia Pennsylvania, which are recovering from an underground coalmine fire - Coalmine... | ecosystem: Environmental > Terrestrial > Soil >...
TACGCAATACTACGCGCTTAGCCTGTTCGGTATCGCGATCCCGCTGACTAGGCTGATCTTGTTTCTTCCGCTCGTCTTCCTCGCGGCCGCGTTGCCGGTTTCGGTCGCGCACCTGGGTACTTCACAAGCCGCCTGGCTCCTGTTCTTTTCGGGCAGCGCGTCGGAGTCGAAAATTCTCGCTTACAGCCTGGCCGCGCACTTTACGTTCATGTTCTGCAACGGACTGATCGGATTGGCGTATCTTCCGCGCGCGAGTCGCGAACTGGTGACGGTCGACGTGCCCGGAGCCGAATAGCGCCGTAGCCGCAGACTCGCTCGATGATCGCGCCCGCGAAGAAGACCGCAAGTGCCGGGGCGCAGGCACGAACCAGCCATGCGAACGGGGTGAACGCCGGGGCGAACGCCAGCAGGATCACGAGAAAGTAGTTCACTACGCCGCCCCAGTGTCCCAGCCGGCTTCTGACCGGAGCGTCGGCGCCGCGGATCAAAATCGAATCGAGCACGTACTGAGTGAACGATATCCCGATCAGAATCGGAACATACACTGGAATGGCGCCGACCGCCGCTTCGCAGATCAGGACCGTCAGCACAAAGGCAACATCGGCGAAACTATCCAGCCAGCGTCCAAGCGCGCTTGCGGAGCCCGCGCGGCGGGCGAGCGGACCGTCAGCCAGGTCTGTCGATGCGGCGCACAGCGCAATGGCGCCGAGCACGATGCACTGTCGCTCACCTCGGATGAACGCGCACAGCCACATTGCACCGAGTGCGATGCGCGAGGCGCTCAGCAGATTCGCGGTCGTACGAACGCCGGCGGTCCGGCGATGAAGCGCTCGAGATCCAACGACTGGCGTGCTCGCCATTCAAGTGTTTCCGTCACGCGCGCCGCGTCTGATCAACAACCCGCACTCCGCGCATGTACTAATGTGCGCTTTCGACGGTCGGCGCGGGCATTCCCGGTGCGGATTTAAACCCGTCGGGCAAATCGCGCATCGGAGTAATGACGATCGAGAGAATCGCGCCCTTGTCGAACATCTCCTGCGTCGGTTTGTGAAACCCGAAACGCGCCATCAGGTATTTTTTAGGATAGTCCTCGATCACCTGACGCTGATACTTAGCATCGCCGCTGATCTCGGCCGTGCCGATGAATGCCGGCCCGCGTTTATGCCCGATCCATACGATTACCGGGCTGCCACGGCGAATTCGTTTCGCCTTCCAGGTATTGGGTTGTGTCTGGATCAGCACGAAGTGGTCGGACGTGACCGTGAACCACACCGGCGCGGCCGCGCTCTGATTGCCATCCTTCCGCACGGTAGCGATGTACAGCACGCCGGCGGTCGAGAGGGCATCGAGATCGCGCTGCGAGACGGGTGCCGGCAAGCGCGGCTCGCCCGATCCTGATTCAGCCGAGGCCGTCACCGGCGCACCGCCTGAAGCCAGGGTGAGGCCGCTGAGCGCGACCGCTCCCCAGGCGATAACCTGGCGCCGCGTGAGCGCCGTCAATTCGACGGAACGGCCGCCATCGGAGTGTATTCGAGTCACTGCGCTTCCTTCCGCCGACACCGCGAGCACGGGGATCGGGATCAGTTATTTTCAAGCCGCGGGTCGTCCACTGCCACGCAGCGCGCAGCCTTCACCTGCTCGACATCTGAAGGCCGGCCCTGCTTAAGCGCCATCGAATCCAGCACGGCGCGCAGCCGCTCGCACTTGTCGCGCGAGCCGGCGCCCTCTTCGATCATCCACTTCGAGAGCGGCGCCGAAGGGTCGAAATGGCCATCAGGCGTTCGCGGCGGGCTGATCAAAAACCATCCGCCATTCGCCGCAGCGCGCGTCCCGCGAGCAACCGTGACCGAGGATAACAGCTCGAGCGCGTGCCGCTTTTCCCGCGGAGGCAAATCGTCCATGGACGTCATCGGCGCGTAGGTGCCCGCGATTTCCCATTGCCCCGCGAACGCGATGCGCTGAAGGAGATAGCGTTCGCCGATCTGGCCGGCGCATCCGAATCCGCGCAGCTCGAAGATCGCCTCGTTCGTACGGTCGCTGAGTTTCTTCGCTTCGACCCGCCGGCATTGCTGCCTGGCGGTTTGCACAATTCCATCGAAGATCGTCTGCGGAGAGTCCAAGCCGGGTTTGGGTTTCTGCACAAGCACGAGACGCACCTTCGCAGTCGCCGGGGCCTGGCCGTTCGGCACGAAAACCTCGACCATACTGCGTCCGCTGCGCTGCTCGCGCACCCGCTGCCAGGCGCCCCATCCGATGCCAGGAGGGAAAGTGAGCTGTTCGGCGGCCGTTGATTGCGCATCGCCGGATACCTCCGTGGCACCCGCAGCGCCCGCGAACGTCACAAGACAACTAAGCAGCGCGAACCTGACAAACCCGCGAGCGCTAATTCCCATCAGTACTTACCCGGGTGAAGTAAGTCTGCGTCTCCAGATGCGGGTGATAGGTTATCGAACAGTCTTTGCCGAGACGGCCCTCGGCTTCATGGAGCGCCGCTTCCACGGTCGGAAACGGCTCAAATCCCATCCGGCGAGCGACCTGCTGATGTTCTTCCGGCACGCCGGCCGCAAACACCGCACTCAAATGGTTCAGCGCATACAAGCCCTGTCCATACAAAATGCAAGGATGCGCGCCATGATAGGCGAAGCCATTGCGGTACTTGTGCATGAACTCCGGACGATGAGCGTATTCCTCGGAATAGGTATCCCATACCTCGACCGGATCTTTTGTGGTTGGCAGCACCTCGTCGTACAGCGTGTGATAGGACGGATGATTGAGCAGGCTGAATTTCGGCTCGAACGGATTCGCCACGATGAAAATTCCGCCTTTTCGGACAAGCGGGTTATCGTGATAGGCGTTGAACAGCCCGGAGAGGGCCTTATTGCGGCAATGAATCGGATTGAATACCGACAGCCGCGAATAGCTGTCCCCGTCGGCCATTCCAATCAGCAGGACGTCGGTTTGTCCCTTCACGTCCGTGACCATTTGCGAGATCAGCATGTCGAGATGCATCTCGCGCACCGGCGTGATCAGGCCGGCATCGATGGCGGCGAATTTCTGCGGCTTGCTCGTGGTCAGGATGCCCTCGATCTTCATAATCGGCGGACGGCCTCGCCGGGCAAGCTCGGCATCCACCAGTTCCCCCATTTCATTCAGCAGCTTGTGAAAGGAACTGTTCTTCGGATCCTGCACCGAATGACCCGAAGCGAACGGCCAGGGGCGATGATGATAGCGGATCGATTCCCAGTTGCTCATGCCTACCAGGATCGACTTCCAGCCGCCCTGGAAGAACCCCTGCGGTGTTGACATGAATATGAAAAGATCGGACTCCACGACGGCGCGATGCACCATCACTTCCATCCCGCGCCGCGTGATGCCCAAATTGATGAATTGGTTGGTATCGGTCGCGTCTATGCAGGACAGGCGCCCGCCCAAAGTATAGGGCAGCCGGGGGCCCAGGATGTGGGTCATCTCCTTGCGCGTCCACATCCGATGCAAAGCGTTGGCGACCTTGATGTGAATATCTTCAGGCCGCACACCGTACTGCTGAAGCAGTTCCATCAGTATGGGCAAGCCGAGAATGCGCAGATCCTGATCTTCCGGATGATAGTTCCCGGCGCGACCGTCCTGAATGCCGATAGTAACCTTGGCGCCGCGGCCGACGAGCTTTTCCAGCGGCGGCATTCCGATCGGTTCGGCAAGCGCCTGGCGAAATCTGGCCGGCGCGTCCGCCAGCGGGACGGCGGAGGGCGGCGGGGCGGGGGCGATACGGGTGCGTTCGCGAGGTAAGCGGACCGGCACCCTGGAGGTGCCGCAACTCACCATGAATTCTTCGGTCCGTGCCATCGAGCTTCTCCCTCGCCCGGACAGGAACGCCGCCGGACGCGGCGATTACGGCAGACTCGCGCTAACCGTTGCATGGAGAGTCGCGCAATTTCAAGAAGCGCGGGCATAGCGGTGCGCGGGGGCTGAGAAGGCTCGCCCGGGCATCGGTCGTACGCATCGGATTCACCTGATCGGTCGCGCTTGACGAACCCTGGCGTCGAGGATAATCGGGTTCGAATGGAGAAGGCGCCGTTCGATGCGGCGGCGGCCTGACGTCAGCACAAATCGCGTCGCGCCATATGGAGGCGCAAGGAGAGCCCACATGCAGTTCTTCATGTTCCACTTGATGCCGTGGCCCGACGTTCCCGAAGATTTCGACGACCTCTCCAAATATCCGTCGGCGTGGGTGACCTTTTCCAATCGATACTACGACCCGGTCAAAGGCCATCAGCTCTACAACACGTATCTCGATCAGCTCGAATACGCAGAGCAACTGGGCTTTGACGGCGCCTGCGTCAACGAACATCATCAGAACACCTACGGCACGATGCCCGCGCCGGACATTATCGCGGCCATGCTCACGCGACGCACACGTCGGATGAAGATCGCGATCGTGGGCAACGGGCTTCCGCTGCGCGATCATCCGCTGCGCGTGGCCGAGGAAATCGCCATGTTGGACGTGGTGAGCGGCGGGCGCATCATCTCAGGCTTCGTGCGCGGCATCGGTAACGAGTACTTCTCGATGGGCATCAATCCTACCTATTCGCAGGAACGGTTTGCCGAGGCGCATGATCTGATAATCCGCGCGTGGACCGAAGACGGCCCTTTTCAATTCGAAGGCAAACACTATCGCGTGCGCTACGTGAACCTGTGGCCCCGTCCACTGCAAAAGCCCCATCCGCCCATCTGGATTCCCGGCTTCGGCAGTCGCGAGACCGTCGAGTGGTGCGCCCACCCCTCGCGCAAGTACGCCTATATGGCTACCTACATGCCGGAAGAGATGATCAAATTCTTCTTCGATCTCTATCGGGAATCAGCCAGCAAGCACGGCTACGAAGCCTCGCCCTATCAGATGGGCCATCTCATCCCGATCTATGTCGGCGAAACCGACAAGATCGCCCAGGAAGAGGCGAAAAGCGGGATCCTGTGGCTGTATCATCGGGGCCTGCGCTTGAAATGGGAATATGTATTTCCGCCGGGGTACGTGAGCGTTGATTCGATGAAACGGACGACGGCGAACGCCGCGGCGCTCGACTGGGCGAAGATGGACTTCAACTATCTCAACGACAAGGGATACTGCATCGTCGGCAGTCCGGAGACCGTGCGTCAGCGCCTGAGCGCGTACGTCAAAGAACTGGGATTCGGACTTCTGCTGGGGCTGCTCCAGTTCGGCGATCTTCCGCATTACCGCGTGGTCAAAAACATGGAACTGTTCGCGAGCCAGGTCATGCCGAAGCTGCGCGACGAATTTCGAACCATGCAACAGAAATGGCTGAAGGCCGCGTAGCGGCGAGGCGCAAACATGGGCCATCACGAAGAATTCGTCGACGTACGCGGCATCAAGATCAAACTCCTGCGCGGCGGTTCCGGCGCTCCGCTGCTCTACCTCCACGGCGCCGGCGGCGCCGGCGTCTGGCTGCCCTTCTTCGACTTGCTGGCCAGGGATTTCACGGTGCTCGCGCCCGTGCATCCCGGCTTTGCCGGCTCGGACGGCTACGACGAGATCGACAACATCCACGACCTGGTCTTTCATTATATCAATCTGCTGGACACACTCGGGCTCGATTCGCCGGCTGTCGTCGGCTCCTCGCTCGGCGGATGGCTGGCCGCGGAGTTGACCGTGCATCATCGCGAGCGCGTCTCGAAGCTGGTGCTGATCGGCGCGTGCGGACTCAAGGTCGAAGGCAGCCCGATCGCCGATTTCTTCGCGCCGTCGCCGCCGGAGTTGCGCCGCCTGGTATTTCATGATGCGCAGTCCGAGCTCGCGACGACTGCGATTCCCGACACGCCCTCGGCCGAGCAGTTGGATGCAATCCTGCGCGCGCGTCAGACCGCGGCACGCATCGGATGGAATCCGTTCATGTACGATCCAAAACTGCGCGACCGTCTGTTTCGCATCGCCGCGCCCACCCTGATCGTCTGGGGCGAAGATGACCGGCTGGTGCCGATCGAGCACGCAAAGGCCTACCAGGAGGGCATCGCGAACTCACAACTCGCGACGATCGAAAAGTCAGGCCATGTGCCGGTGCTCGAGAACCCGGCGCAGACCGCTCGCGCGATAGTGCAATTCCTGAAATCGTGAATCGCGCGCGCGATCGCAGATGTCAAAGCCCCTTCACGGCGCGTGCGCCTCGAATGAGCGTTCACTCGATGCCGGCGCGTCCAGCTCCGGCAGCACTTTGCTCATGAACGCCTCCAGCTCGTCCAGCACGACCTCCGCGGGGCATTGCGCGTAATGCCAGATGAGCGTGATGTATTCGGCGGGGAGCGTCGCGTAGATCTGGCGCCACTGGCTCTTTAACTGCTCCACGGTCCCGCCCATGAAAATGCCGCTCTCTCTCATGCTCTGCATCGTCGCGTCGGCATCCTCGAAATGCGGCAGCTTGGGGAAGAACGCTGTATAGAAGTTCGCGTACATCTCGTAGTCGTACTTGAAAAGCTTGTCGCGAAATTCCTGTTCGGTGCGGCCGACATGGATCCAGCGCACAATGTTCTGCCGCTCGCCCAGCGCGAACGGCAGACCTGCGGCGCGCGCCTCGTCAACATAAGAGCGCGCGAACTGCAGCACGTTATCAAGCCCGGTGAAATAGGTCGGCCGAAACCCGTGGCGGGCGAGGAACGGAATGGAACTCGCGCTGCCGCTCATCGCGACGAAAACCGGTGGATGCGGCCGCGTGTAAGGACGCGGGACCACGCTCACGCGCCGAATCTCGCCGCTCGAACCCACTTCGCCGGGGGCACCGGCGGTCGCCGCACTGCGCCAGGCCGGATAACCGCGCACGCCGGTCTCATATGGATAAGGAATTTCATAGCTCGCTTGCCGCGCTTCAACCGCGTCGTCGGCCCAGCATTTCAACAGCATCAGCGTACGCTCCTCGAACAATGCGCGGTTTTTCGCGTCATCCGCGCTACCATCCGAGAGCGTAGCGACCGCGTTTATGTGCTGGCCGAGGATGTTCGTCCAACGCGCCTGGTAGCCGCGCGTGAGGCCGACAAAGAAGCGCCCGTTCGTCATGTGATCGAGGATGGCGGTTTCTTCGGCGACCCGGATCGGATCGCGCGTCGCCATAACGTAACCCAGCGCGCCAAGATATGCTCGCTTCACCTGGCCGGCCCACCACGCGTTCAGCACGCCGGGATTCGGACCGAGTTCATAGCCCTCTGAGTGCAGATGATGTTCGATGGTGCTGATGCCCCATACGCCCATCTGGTCGATCGCTTTTACCAGGCTCAGCGAATCGTGCAGCACGCGATGATATAGTTCGCTGTCGCGGCCGAGCGGACACCGGCGCTCGCGCTCCGCGCGATCTCTGGCAGGCAACACCGGATACAGCTGGACGATCACTTTTGGAGCGCCCATGTCGATCCTCCCGCACTGCCGTTGGGCTGGCTATTTTGCGGGATAAGACCACATCGAACCTGATCTTTCAATCCAATCCGTTCCTGCCGGACCGCTCCTGCCAAAGCGCAATCGCCGGCGCCCGTTTCACACTTCAGTTATCGCCAGCGGGGCTCGACATCGGTGAATCGCTCGAGTTCGTCAGCCCATCCCTTGCTCAGCGGCACCAGGAAGAACTGCACTATTCGGCGCGAGCTGAAACGCCAGCTTCCATTAACCAGACGGTACTCATCGTAGATCTTGCCGCAACCGATCAGACTCTCGCCGTTGCGCGTCGCCCGATTGTCCAGCCAGCACCAGCCGCGCGCACGAGTTCGATCAATGAACTCGATATGATGATTGGTGAAGAACGGCTTCACCCGTAGCGGCCAGGTGCCCGAATAGAATCTTATGATCTCCTCCGCTCCTCTCTGGATGCCCCAGCCGAGCGCGGTAAAGTCCACTGAGCCGTCCTCGGTAAACAGGCGCGCCATGCCTTCCGCGTCACGACGAAGCAAACACTCTCCGTACGCGTAGGTGAGCGATCTGATCTGCTCGCGATTCCACAATTCCTCGACTTTCTCTTCGATGCTCTTTTCCATCGGAGTTCCTCCCATGGGCGCGGACGGTTTCTGCGTCGAGCGAGTCTAACAGGGGCCGATTCGCAGCGCCAAGAAACCGCGCAGCGCAAACCTGACTTGACACTCGGCAATTAATGGTGATTAGCCCTTGTTGCCGGTAGGAAAAGGAGGGCGCCCCATGCAAATGACTGATAGCAATGTCGTAATCCTGGGCGGCAGTACTGGAATTGGCTTTGCGACCGCCGCCGCGGCAGTCGCGGAGGGAGCGAAGGTTACGATCGCCGGGCGCTCGCCGGAAAAGCTGAAGGTCGCACACGCGGCACTCAAGGGTGTCGTGGAAACGGCGGTGCTGGACGTCAATCATGAAGATGCCGTGCGCGGCTTCTTCGCCGCGCGCGAGCGCATCGACCACATCTTCATTACCGCCGGGAATCCGGCGCGCGCGCCGCGCCTGGAACTGGAGACTTCGGTGCTCCGGCGCGCGATGGATACGCGCTTCATGGGCGCGCTCTTCGCAGTCAAGTATGGCGTGCCGAAAATGCGCGCAAATGGCTCGATTGTTTTCATGTCCGGCTCGACCAGCACCGTTCCGTTGCCAGGCGAGCCGGTGGTCACGGCGTCGTGCGCAGCGGTCGAAGCGTTCGCGCGGGCGCTTGCCGTTGATCTGGCTCCGATTCGGGTGAACGCGATCACCCCCGGTTACATCGAAACGCCATTCCTCGACGACATTCTCGGCGAGCGCAAAGACGCGATTCTCGCCGCAGCGGCGGCGCGGTTGCCGGCCAAGCGTATCGGTAGAGTGGAAGAGGCGGCGGATGCCGTGCTGTTTCTAATGAAGAACGAATACGTCACCGGAATAGCGCTGCTGGTGGACGGCGGATATCACCTGGTATAGACAGACGCCGGTCGCTACGGCGCGCGCACGGTTCGACCACGTTGGCTTTCGTAGTGCGTGGCATGAGGATATCGACGGCATGCTCTCTACTGCTATCGACCTCCCTTCCTTACTGCTCATACATATCGTCACACACACGACCTCTAACGCGAGACCCTCAACGCCCGCTGTTCACCTTGCGGTCGGCTCTGGACATCGCGTTTCGTCTCAATCATATTCCTCATGAAAAACTGCCCTTGAAGCGGGAGAGAGCAAACATGCGACGAGCAATCCTGACCCTGATCACAATACTGCTATTCGTAGGCTCGACCATCGCCGCGCAACCGGACGTTGCGACCATAGTCAAGAACATGAAGCAGGGCCTCCAGGGGCCTGATAATGCCGTGCGACTGCTGACCATGAAGGTCAACAGCAGCAACGGCGCCACCACGGTCGAGTGGCACATGGCACAGGCGAATGGCACTGCAAATGGCGCGCACTGGATGTTGACCGTGGTAATAGCTCCGCAGGGCGCGAAAGGAATGGCCTTTCTGGACCGGCAAAAGGCGCATCAGACTTCCACTCTGAAATACATTTATCTGCCTGCAACAAAGCGGGTGATGCAATACAACCCGGTGCAGGGGTACGATTCTTTCTTTGCCACTGATTTCACGTATCAGGATCTCGGTTTCGTCGCTCTCGGCGGCGGTGGTGAAAAACTGGTCGGCACCGAGACTCGCGCGGGCAAGCAGGTCTATAAACTGGAAGACCACCCGATCAACAGCCCGTATTATTCAAAGGTCATAAGCTACGTCCTCACCGACTCGATGCTGCCCGTCGAACGCGATTTTTACGATCGCGCCGGCCGGCTATTCAAAACCGAGCGCTGCACTGTCGAGACCGTTGACGGTGTGCCGACGATCACGAAGATGGTGATGGACAACGCAAACTCGGGCGGCAGTTCCGAAATCGACGTGACCAAGGTGTTCAGGGATAAGCAACCGCCTGCGGAATTGTTCGACCCGGCGCATCTGCCCAAAGCGTCGGACCACCCGTTCTGGAAAAGCGTTACGCAGCCGTGAAGCCGTAATGGCGTCACAGCGTCCGCTTACGCGATGGTCTTATGTCCAGACCCTCGTGAGTACGCTTCTGTATCGAACAGTTTAGAGCGAGGTTTGCGCAAGCATCTTACGTTCCATTGCGGCGGAGCGTTTCGGCCGGTGCGCTTGAATCACCTGCTGATAGACCCGTTCATAATTCTCAGCCATTTTCCGGCTGGTGAATCTTTGCTCGAACTCATCTCGGCACCTTTTGCGGCTGATGGTGCCGATTTTGCGCACCGCGCCGACCAGGTCATCGATGTCGTCGCCATGAAATCCCGTGACCCCGTGACGAATTATTTCCGGAACTGAACCGCACGACCGAGCGATTACGGGAGTGCCGCATGCCAGTGCTTCGATCATCGCGAGTCCAAAGGGCTCGGGCCAATCGATTGGAAAGAGCAAAGCGCGCGCTCTGCCGAGGAATTCATTTTTATCGCCGTCGTCGATCTCACCGAGGTATTCTATGTGCGGCGGCCGGATAAGTGGCTTGACGCGGTATTCGAAGTAGTCGCGATCCACAGCGTCCACCTTCGCCGCAATCTTCAGGGGCATACCCGACTTCAAGGCTATCTGAATAGCGAGATCCGGTCGTTTTTCCGGTGCGATGCGGCCGATAAACGCGAGATATTCGCCGGTTTCCGGACGGAACGACAGAAGATCCGGCGGCAAACCGTGGCTCACGGTCGCGCACCAATTCATCTCGGGCAAGGGACGTCGTTGCGCGTCACTGATGGAAACGAGCGGGATCTCGGAGAACCGTGCGAACAATGGGCGCAACTCTGCGTCGTCGAGGCGTCCATGCATGGTCGCCACAGTAGGCATTCCACCAATTTGCGCGAATGGAAAACCCCAATAACCCACATGCGAATGTATGATGTCAAAGCGTCCGGGAGCCTGCCTGTATGCCTCAGCCGTCATCGCCATCTGCATCGCCGTGCCGAGCTCGGAATGACCGCACATCCGCAGCGCTTGTTCGCATCCTGACACCAGCTCAGCATTGGTCTGAGAGTCTCCCGATGCGAACAGGGTCACCCTGTGCCCGCGCCTGACCAACTCTTCAGTGATATACGAAACCACGCGTTCGGTAACGCCATACAGTTTCGGCGGCACCGATTCGTACAAGGGGGCGACCTGAGCAATCCGCAACGAACGTGGTTCATCTATATTCGAGCTTCCATCATGGTTCATGTGAGTCAGTCGAACTTTTCCGCTTCCCGGTCTTGCGCCTCTTGGTCTGCGCCTTTCTCCTCGTCCGCTCGTCCGCCTTGCTGGGCGGCCTCGAACGCGAGTTGAGTCAGGGCTTTTTGAGCCCACGCGAGATGATTCGTTTCCTGCCTGCGCACCTCGCGCACCGCCCGGCCGGCGAGCGTTTTAAGTTCGCGATTTTCGAGCTTGCCCAGCAGCGCCCCCAGTGTCTCCCAGTTCCAGTGGTCCTTGGTCTCGGCCAGCACAAGGTTCTCGATATTGTTGGTATCCGCCATTTCGTCGGGAACCTCCGCTGTAAGGAGGCCTTCGGCTTTGTGTTGCGCAGCCTCGGCGCCGGGGCTCGGCGCATCTTCATCGCCCCCCGCAGCGTCGAGCAGCTGCTCGCACAATTCGACGTGCCGTCCGGTCTCGCGATGGAACTCCTCGAGCTTCGGGCGAAGGCTCTCATGAGTCAGTTCGTCGAGCGCGCGCTGATAAAGCTGAATCCCGCCGCGTTCCACCGCCAGCATCTCGGACAAGAAATTCTTGAGCCATTCAGAGGTGACCCGCCCGCCATGGGAACGTGAGCGCTCCGCTCGTCCCGTACCCTTATGTCTGCGATTATTTGAAGACGTACGGCTGCGACTTTTTTGCATCATGTGCTCCAGTTAAAATTCCAAAAGCGTGTAACGGAATTCGGATTTTTTCACTTCAAGCTATCGCGATCACTGCGAGTGTCGCGTCAGTTTATTCTCCCAAACGACGGTCTGTGCTCGGTATTCGGAGAAACAGCAATAGGGATGCCAGACTCTGAGCGCTAGTGATTCAGCGCTGCAGATTTTCCAATTTGGTTAAATTTTCATGCTCCTCGACGCGAGAGCCGCAGACGCGAACGAGGCTTCTCGAGAAGCTGAGCCCGACCATATTCATGGCGCGCGAGGATCGGTCTTTGCTCCTCCGCGGCTCGCGCCATGGAACAGTTTTCGAGACTTAAAGGGGCGAGTTTCAAACAGGCTCTTCACGCCGTTCCCGAGAGCAGTGGGAGCCATCGGCTGACTGAGCAGCGCGCCCATAGGATGCGTTCGCCACACGGGCGCGCTCGATCACGCTCCAAAGCGTACGCGCTCAAGCATGCTGCCAAGATTGGTTCTGAGACAGTCCGCTGCAGAGCTGTCGAGCGAGGGGCAAGGCGGCTCGGGAATACCCCGCGGTCTGTCGCAAGTCCTATATTCATACTGCGATACTCGAAAACTAATCTGGCAGTCTGCCTTTGAAAAGCAGCCCGCCGCAGCGAGACGGCTCGCCTGAATACCTGGCGGTCGAACGCGGGATGATAAAATTCCTCGAAGCGCGACATCGCCAATCGTCAAGCGGCTTGAAGTTCGCGCGGCAGGCGCAGTAAGTTTGACCGGGAATCCTGCTAACAAGGAGGCAGCGATGCGCAAATTTCTGATCCTGCTTGTGATCCCGATGTTCTTCGCCGTCACGGCCTGTCAGAAGAGCGAGGAGACCGCGCCCGAGAGTTCCGCTCCCGCCGCTTCTGCCGAGGCCAGTCCCGCCGCGGGTGGCGAAGCCGCGCCGAGCGCCGGAATGATGGCGTCACCGGCGGCCGAAGGCTCTCCAGCGGCCGCTGCCTCTCCGTAGGCCACCAGCTGAAAAGCAAGTTCTGAACACTCCAGGTTCGCTGCCGCCGCGTATGCCGGACGGCCGGCACACGAAGACGGTGGCGAACCGTGGAGGGCTGGCCCTGTCCCGAATAGCCGGTGGTCGATGACCGGGCAGGCGAACCTAGGCTTGCGGCTTTTCTTCCGTGACAGGGCCGACCGTCGGCTGCGGCGGTGGCGCGGTGGATGATCCGTGCGCGGGTTCGGCGGCGACGACGCCGTGCGTATGCACAATATCGCGGGCGCGGCAGGCTGAATCGCGCGCGAGCCGGGCCAGTTCGGCGGAAGTGCGGCGCAACTCATCGCCCTTCTCGTGCAGACTGGCGCGCAGTTCCTCGGCCTTGGCAAGCGCCGCTTTGCGCGCCTGCTCGAGCGTGCGATTCTCATGCGTCACGCGCGAGAGCTGGCCGGCGAGCTTCGCGCCCTGGGCACGCAACGCGCTCATCTCGCGCGCGATCGCGTCGCGCGCCTTCTTCGCCTCGGCGATCAGGCGCCGATCGAGCTTGCGCCGCTTGCTCTCGGCGACCAGACTCGCGCGCAGCTTGTTCACGGTCGCCTCCAGGCGCGCGATGCGGCTCGAGCCTGCGGATTTGGCCGCGCGGGCGAACTTGCGGCCCATCATTCTGACTTTGGAGGTCGTCCGTCGGGAAGTGCGCGATACTCGCTTTTTCATCGCCATCGTGTGACCCTCCCCCTGACCGCGGGATTGCCGTTCCGCCACTGAGCTAAGCCCGATTGCGGGCTTAAATCAACGCGCCGACCGGACGTCGACGGCGGCCGCCAAAGCGGTCGGGCCGCGCGACGCGAACCTGCGCTCGATCAGGGAGGGAATAGCTTATGGCCGAGTCGATGGCGGATGCGGCCGGGCGAGAGGCGGCCGCCGCCGTTGGCGTTGGGCTGAAGGCGGAACTTTCGCTCTTCGATTCGATTACGATCGTCGCCGGTTCGATGATCGGCTCCGCCATCTTCATCGTCTCGGCGGATATCGCGCGGCATGTCGGCTCGCCCGCCGCTCTGCTGGCGGTCTGGATCGCCGCCGGACTGATGACCATCGCCGGCGCGCTCGCGTACGGGGAACTGGCGGCGATGATGCCGCAGGCGGGAGGGCAGTACGTCTATCTGCGCGAGGCGTACGGCGGAATGGTCGCGTTCCTGTTCGGATGGACCCTGCTGCTGGTGATCCAGACCGGAACCATCGCCGCGGTCGCGGTCGCGTTCGCGCGCTTCGGCGCCGTGCTGTGGCCCGCGCTGGGCGGCCCGATGTGGATCGGGTGGCAGGGCGTGGGGCTCGACCCGGAGCGCGCCGGGGCGATCGCGGTTATCGCGCTGCTGACCCTCGTCAATCTGCGCGGCCTGAATATGGGTCGCGCGGTGCAGAACTTCTTCACCAGCGCCAAGGTGCTTTCACTCGCGATGATCATCCTGCTCGGCTGCATCCTGGCCCCGAACCATCGCGCGGTCGAGATTAACTTCATCCATGGATTCTTCGGCGCTGGCGCATGGTCGGGCGGCTTCCTCGCCGCCTTCGGCGCCGCGATGGTCGGATCGCTGTTCGCCGCCGACGCGTGGGCGACGGTGACCTTTACCGCTGCCGAGATTCGCGACCCCAGGCGCGATCTGCCGCGTGCGCTGCTGTTCGGCACCGGCCTCGTGATCCTGCTCTACGTGCTCACCAACGTGGCCTATCTGTGTCAGCTTCCGGCGCTCGTCACGCCCGGCGCCGTCGCAGCGATGGGCGCCGACGCACTGCGCCGCCACGTGTTCGAGCTGGGGATTGCCGGCGCGGAGCACGATCGCGTCGCGGCCGCGGCGATGCAGATCGTGTGGGGCGGTGCCGGTGGCGTAATCACGGCGGTGCTGGTGATGGTCTCGGGCTTCGGGTGCGCCAACGGATTGATTCTGACCGGCGCGCGCGTGCTTTACGCGATGGCGCATGACGGCGTCTTCTTCGCCGCCGCGGGACGCCTCAACCGGGCGCGCGTGCCAGCGGCGGCGCTGAAGCTGCAGGCCGTGTGGGCCGCGCTGCTTACCCTGTCCGGCACGTATTCGGAGCTGCTGGATTACGTCATTTTTGCGCAACTCATTTTTTACGTGATCACGGTCGGCGCCGTGTTCGTGATGCGCGTGCGCCGGCCCGTGGCGCCGCGCCCGTATCGCGCATGGGGATACCCGTGGCTGCCGGCCGCGTATATTGCCGCCGCGCTGGCGCTGATGGCGGATCTGCTCGTGGTCAAGCCACGCTACACGTGGGGAGGCCTGCTGATCGTGGTAAGCGGCATCCCGGTGTATGCATACCTGCATCGCCGCGCGCTTCGCTCCGGGGCGCAGGAGCGGGCGAGCCCGCGCACCGCGGAATGATCGGGGCCGCTCTCGCGCAGCCTGCTCCGGCGGCAGCTCTTTCCTAGTACGCCGCTTCCAGCAGCCGGACCAGATGTTCGCGCGTCACCTGGCGGCCGACCGTATCGGCGTGCTCGACTTCGTCGAGTACGGTCGCGGCGATGCTGCCGATCTGCTCGCGCGGGACCCCGGCGTCGCGCAGCCGGTGCGCAACGTCAAACTGGGAGATGAACTTCGCCATCCGCTCCGCGCATTCCAGCGCCGCCACCTGCGGTGTGCGCTCATCGAACTTCACGCCCATTCCCTGCGCGATCGGGCCGAAACGCTCCGGCGCTACGTCGGCCATGAACCGCATCACGTGCGGCAGCGTGATGCAGGAGGTCACGCCGTGCGGCACGTTCCACATCGGGCCGATTTGATGGCCCAGCGCGTGCGAGATGCCGACGCGCGTGCTCATGATGCCGAAGATCGAAAACCACGCCGCGAGCTGGCAGCGCCCGCGATGGGCGAGCGACTCGGCGCCGGTGGTCTTGAGCGAGGCCGGGAGATGTTCGAGCAGCAGGGAAATCGCGCGCGCGGCGAGCGTGTCCACCATCAACTGATGGCGCTTCGAATAGATGACCTCGACCGCATGGTCCATCGCGCGCATCCCGGTCGCGGTCCATAGCCAATCGGGCGTCTCCACCGTCAGCTCCGGATCCATGATGACCGTGCGCGGCACCAGCCGCGGATCGGTAACGCCGCCCTTTACGCTGCTGGTCTCATCGGTGACGCCGCCGATTGGCGTGAACTCGCCGGCCGAGAGCGTGGTCGGCATCGCGATATGCACCAGGTCGGGCCCGCCGGCGACGTCGGCGGCCTCGAAGTCGATCGTGGCGGCGCCCGCTCCTTTTCCCGGGCCGTCGAGGATGCGCTTGGCGGCGACTTTCACTGTGTCAATGGGACTGCCGCCGCCGAAGCTCACCATGCAATCGGCATTGGTACGGTGATACTCCTCGACCAGCGCGGAGACGGTGCGCGAGGGCACGTGCTGGCTCGCGCCCTTGAAAATTCCCGCCACGCGCGACCCGGCTGCGGCTGTGACCTTGTCGAGCAGCCTGGATTTGCCGAGCGTCCTGCCGGTCACGATCAGCGCGCGCGCCAGTCCGCGGCGCTCGAGCTCCCGTCCCAGGCTCGCAGCCTTGCCCGGACCGAAGATCACCTTCTCCAGCCGCGTAAAGTTGAACTCTCCCGTAGCCGGGTCCATCGCATCGCTCCTTGAAGTTCTGGCCGGCGAGAACGCGGAGGATGACTCCGCGAGCGCGCGCCCATTCAGGGTTTGATTACCACGAGCGTGCCGACCGGCAGAAGAGCTTCGAGCTCGTCGATGGCGCCGTTATCGACCGAGATGCATCCGGTGGTCCAATTGACCTTGCCCGCGTTGAGAATCGGCTCGTCGGTGCCGTGGATCCCGATGCCGTCGCCCTCGGAAATCGCGCGGCCGCGAAAATGCGGCACCTCGCCCTTCATCACCAGTTCCTCGTAGCGCGCGCGGTCAACGTTGTTCGGATAGTCGAGCTTCAGGAAATAGCGCCAGCGCCGGTTCAGCCGCTTGGCAATGATCGTGTACGCGCCTTCCGGCGTGCGCCGGTCGCCGGACCACAGCTTGGTCCCGGGATCGAGATTGCGCCCGAATACCGCGCTGTATTCCTTATAGAGGTGCCCGCGGAAATAGACGACCAGGCGATGCTGCGATTTGTAGACCATCACCGACCAGTTGTACGGATTGTTGAGGACCGAGGGATCGGTGGTGTGGCGCAGAGCGATCATGCCTTCGGTCAGGCGATCCCTGGCCGCGGGTGTGGCGGACGCCGCCGGGCTGGGAGTGGCAGACCATGCCGCGGATGCCGGTGACGGGCCTCCGGCCGGCTGCGCCAACTCGCTTGGCGGCCGGGGCGGGCTCAACGCGGCGAGGCTCGGTTGCGTCTGATTCGGGGCCGCCGCAGGCGTTTGTGCCGCTGGCGGCTGCGGTTCCGCGGTGGTTGAAGCCGAAACGGGCGGCGCTGCCGCGCTGGTCGCCGCGCCGCTCGCCGATACCGCGGCGGCGTCCGGAATCGCGGCTTCCGGCTGAGGCATCGACAGGCTTGTCGCGGGCATTGCAATCGCCGCCGCAGTTGCCGCGGCCGCTGGCATTGCGGGCGCGGCTGTCTTCACGACGACCGGCGCCGCCGGCGCCATCGCGCTCGAATTTGTGCCTGCGCCGGGCGTCGACGGCAACGATGGCGCAGGCATAGCAAGGGGCGAGGCGGAAGTCTGCGCCGGCGCCTCGGTGGATCCAAGCGCGGGCGAAGCCGCGGACTGGCCGCTCGCGCCTGCGCTCGCGGCCAGTGCGGAAGGCGCAGCGCTTGTCGGAGCCGGCGTGGACCCGACGGTGACGACGCTTGCAGGAGAGACTTGTCCGCCCCCCGGGCCGGCCTGCGCGCGGACGGACACGCAAGTGACAAATGCCAACGCCAGCGCGGAGATAAGCGTAACCGTTGGTTTGCTCAGGGACACATCGAGGCCGACAGCCCGCAACACACGCATTATCACGTTCCCCCCCCGCAAAAGTCCCGAATAGATTGTGGAAGAGCTTGGCCGCCGGGTCAATTATCAAATAGCCTTAATCACGACGTGCCTCAGCCGGGCCTGTTAGGCGGAACGCGTCCGGGCGGAGCACCGACCGTATCTGCGCGACAGCGCACCTCGCACAACGGGTATTCCGATGGACAAAGAACTCGCGCGCGCCTTTGCCTCTCTGACCACCGGCATTTATGTGCTGACCGTGGTCGATGACGGCCATCATCATGGGATGTCCTCGTCGTGGGTCAGCCAGGTGTCGGGCGAGCCGCCGCTGTTCAGCGCCGCGGTCGACAACAATCATTTCTCGCGTGCCGCACTGATGCGTACCGGAGTGCTCGGATTGAACATCGTCGGCGCGCGCGGCAAGGCGCTCGAGGACTATTTCTATTCGTCGCGCGCGCGCCGGCCTGACAATCTGACGGACGTCGGTTACGAGCTTTCACCCAACTTGGGCGTCCCTTGGCTAACAGAGGCTATGGTGTCGATCGAGGCGCGCATCACCGATAGCCTGGTTGCCGGAGACCATACGATATTCGTTGCCCAGTCGCTCGGCGTGCGCGTCCGGAGCAACGAACGGCCGTTGACTTCGCTCGATCTCGATTACGTGTACCTGGGCGGACGCGACGTGCTGCCGCGTGATCGGTCAGCCTGGTAGCCGCGGCAGCAGGGATTCAAATTTGACCGCCGACGAAACCCTTTGCTAGCATCCGCCACCGCGGGGTGTCGCCGATGCCGATTGAGAAAAATGAACTGCGCCGAGTGATGGGCCATTTCGCCACCGGCGTAACCGTGATCACGACCCGCTCCAGAGACGGCAAGCCTTATGGACTGACGGCGAACGCCTTTACCTCGGTTTCGCTGGATCCCCCGCTGCTGCTCATCTCCGTGGACAAGAAGGCCGAGAGCTATCCCTATTTCGAGGAGAGCAAGGTCTTCACGGTGAATATCCTCGCCGACGATCAGGAGGCGCTGTCCCGGCGTTTTGCGGTCAGCGGTGGCCCGAAATTCGAAGGCGTAGCCTATCGGGCGGGCGCCAACGGTGCGGCGATCCTGGAGGGCACGCTCGCGTACATCGAATGCAAGCTGGCGGCTACTTATCCCGGCGGCGACCATACCATCTATCTGGGCGAGGTTCAGGAGGCCGGTACCGTCGAGGGCAAGCCCTTGCTCTTCTTCCGTGGCGGCTACCGCGCGATCGGTGACTGAGCGGGCGCGCCTGCCCGGCATCAGCGTCTTCCTGCCCTGTCATAACGAGGAAGGCAACGTCGAGCGCGTGGTCGGCGCGCTGGATCGTGAACTGCCCAAAATCAGCGATCGATACGAAATAATCGTCGTCAATGACGGCAGCCGCGACCGCACGGGCGAAATAGCCGATCGTCTGGCGGCGGCGAATCCACACCTGAAAGTCGTTCATCATCCGGTAAATCGCGGGTACGGCGGCGCGGTGACCTCGGGCATCCGCGCCTGCACTCAACCGTGGGTAGTGCTGTGTGACGGCGACGGGCAGTTCGAAGCATCCGACATTGCCCGCCTGGCTGCGCGAGCGGCGCAATGTGACGTGGTGGCCGGCTACCGATCGCATCGCGCCGATCCTCTGATGCGCAAGGTCAATGGCAAAGCGTGGACGCTCCTGATGCGGCTCCTGCTCGGCATCCGAATCCGTGATATCGACTGCGGGCTAAAGCTGTTCCGGCGCGATCTGTTAAGCGGCATCGAACTTCAGGCGCGTGGCGCGATGATCTCGGCCGAGCTGATGGCCATCCTGGCCGGGCGTGGCGCGCGCATCTGCGAAGTCGACGTGCGTCACCTGCCGCGCGTGAGCGGCGAGCAGTCCGGCGCCAGTCTCAGGGTGATCGCGCGTGCATTCCGCGAGCTGTTTTTGCTCTACGGTCGCCTGCGTCATGCGCGTCGCAGCGGCAGAGAGCAGACGCAAAACGTGTGAACACTAGACGAACTGCGTCAGCCCCAATTGTGTAAATTTGCTCAACTCGTCGAAATGCCTTGGGTTTTTGCGTGGCACGGCATTGGCAAAGACCTTTGATCTGCGGTCCCCGCAACGGCGCCCGCCAAAGGACAAAGGAGAAAAACTGGTATGAAGCGGACTCTCACCATCTTAACTGCAGCGCTCTTCGCCGGCGCATTGGCGGCTCCGGCGGTGCACGCGCAAGCTCCGGCGGCGGCGCCCTCGGCGGCGGCTGCTCCGGCGGCGCCTGCGGCTGAGGCACCGGCGGCTGAGGCGACGCCGAGCAAAAAGAAGCATCACATGGCCCGGCATCATCATCACAAGAAGTCGTCCACCATGGGTGAATCGACCGGCTCGGGCACCAGCAGCAGCGATGCGGGTGGTGCGGCTGCTCCTTCGGCCCCCCCGGCGAACCAGTAGTCCTGCAAGCCCGCACGTAACGATGCCGCTTTGAGCGGCTGTCGACGCCCAGCAGGGACCGGCGGCAGTCGCCGAAGCGGCATTTTCTCCGGCGCGCGTTGCCCAAGGGGCGACGCGCGCTTTTTCTTCATTTCATTTTCCTGCTAAATTCTGGAGATGCTCGCGCAGCGCTGCGCTCGCGGGTTTATGACCTTGAGAAGTCATCGCGCGTTTCGGCTGGTTTTCGTGTTGCTGATTGCTTCGGTGACGCTGTGCCCCGCTGTAGCTCACAGCTCCGATAACTCCGAAGAGCAGGTTTGCGATCCGCTGGCGGACTATTATCTCGGGATGGAGGACTATCCCGCCGCGATCCGACAGCATGCGCTTGTCATCACCGAGCATCCCGATAACGCACTCGCCCATTACCATCTTGGCTTCGCCTACGGCATCGTCGGCCAGCACCACCGCGAACTCCAGGAGTATCGTCGCGCAGTGGCGCTTGGGCTGGACGACTGGCAGCTGTTTTTGAACCTCGGGCTCGCCTACCTCGAGGACAATCAGTTCGAGAACGCGACCGAGGTGCTCCGGCTCGCCACCCTGCTGGGCCCCTATCAGCCGGAAACCCATTTCAACCTCGGATTGATCTATGAAAAGCGTGGCCGGCTGAGCGATGCCGAGCAGGAAATACTGCTCTCGCTGAGGCTCAACCCGAAAGAGATCGATGCGCGCAACACTCTTGCGCTCATCTATGCCGAGGAAGGCCGCTACGCGCAGGCGCGCGAGGAATGGTCCGATCTTTTGAGCGCCGATCCGGCCTTTGCACCGGCGCGCGAGAATCTGGCTATACTGGCGCGCGCGGAACGCGCCGGCATGAAGGGCGCCTCGAACAATATCGCCGATTTCGGTCACGGCCGCTGAAAATCGCGGCGGCCGGTTGCTCTTGCGCGCTGGGCACGGGCGGGGAACGTCTGTAAAGAGGTGAGGTGGGGACGATGATGCGCGAAGACCTGACGGCAGAGTCGCCGATTCGTTCAAGATCCCTCGCGTTGGCAGCGCTGGCGATTCTGTCCGCGCTGGCCATTGCGGCAGCGCCGGCGAACGCGAGCTATCGACCTCGACATCATAAGCACGCTCGCGCCCGACACCATCGCGAAATCCGCGTCGGGAGCGTGGCCTATCACGCACTGCTGCTCGAGGACGCCGATACCGGCCGCATCATCTACGACTACAACGGCGGCCTCGAATGGCCTCCCGCCTCCATGGCCAAGATGATGCTGCTGCTCGTCGCCGAGGACCAGATCAAGGCCGGACGCTTCACCCTCAACTCGCCGGTCCGCATCAGCGCCAATGCCGCCTATACCGGCGGTTCGCGCCTGGGGCTGCGCGCGGGCGAGGTCATCCCGCTCGGCGAACTCATGAAAGCGGCGCTGATACGCTCGGCAAACGACGCCGCGGTGGCGGTGGCTGAGGAGGTTTGCGGTTCGACCGAACGCTGTGTCGAGATGATGAACGCGCGCGCGCGCAGCCTGGGTATGACGCACACGGTGTATGGCACGGTCGAGGGCCTGCCGCCCACGCCGCTGCATGACGCCGACGTCACCAACGCCTACGATCTCGCCACCCTCGCGCGAGCGATCATCCATCAGACCGGGCTGCTGCAGTGGTCGTGCATGGAGACCGCGTCGTTCGACGATGGGGCGGCGATGCTGCACAACACCAATCATCTGATCGGGCATTTTGAAGGCGCGGACGGGCTCAAGACCGGTTTCACGCTCAAGGCCGGATTCAATCTGACCGCGACCGCCCAGCGCGGAAACATGCGCCTGATCGCGATCGTGCTCGGCGCGCCGTCCAACGCGCAGCGCTTCATCCAGGCGGCCAAGCTGCTCGACTGGGGCTTTGACAATTTCGAGAAGGTCCAGGTGGTCAAGCAGGGCGACCTGTTGCCCACCCAGGTGCGGGTCGGCGCAAACGAAGTGATGCAGCCGGTCGCGGGCCGCACGGTCACCGTGGTGGTGCCGAAAAAGGATGCCGGCGACCTCAAGATGGACTTCGCCGTGCCCGCGGTGCTCTACGGCCGTCTGATCTCGGACGAGACCGTGGGGCAGGTGATCGTGCGCGACCGCAGCGAAGTGCTCGCGACCTTCGATGCTGTATGTCCGCTGCCGGTGGGACAGCCTGCCGGCGAAGGATCGGCCGCGCAAGCCGCGGAGATGACCGGCGCGCCCGGCGCAACCATCCGCGTCGCATCGCCGTCGGTTCAAGCGCCGGCGCCGGCGATAGCGGCACCCGCCAGTTCGGCATCGGTAGCGTCGAGCGCCGTCGCCGCGCCGCTCAATACAACTCCAGTATCGCCGCCGGGTCAGGCAGCGGTGCCAATAAGGTAAGTCGATGAATCCAGCTTCCCGTCAGCGCAATCGTCGCAACCGCAAACTCGGGCGCAAGCGTCGCACCGACGCGCTGCAGGTACGCCGGCGCAAGCGCCGGATGCGACGCACGCGCGCGCGCAGGGCCGTCTAGGCCGCGGCAACTTTTTCGCCAATCCGCGGCGTCAAACCTCAGCGCGGCGCCCCTCTTTTCGCGGTGCCCGAGAGCAGTCTGCCGCGCGGAGCAGCGGATTCCCGTTGCCTTCCGACCCAGAACGGCGGTTGTTGAACGAAGCGCGGCCCTAAATTGACTTCGCGGCGCGGCGACAGTTAATGTTGATTGTGCCGCAGGGTTCAAGGCCTTCACACTCCGATACATCGCCGGGCGGGGGTTCCACCGATGATGGGCGCTGAGATCATCGGCGTCATCCCGGCGCGTTACTCCTCAACCCGGTTGCCCGGCAAGGCGCTGGCCGACATTGCGGGCGCGCCGATGGTGGTGCGGGTGTGGCGCGAGGCCACGCGCGCGCGGACGCTTGACCGGGTGGTGGTCGCCACCGACGACGACCGTATCGCACGCGCAGTTGCCGCGGCCGGGGGCGAGGCGATCATGACGTCTCCGGCGCATGCGAGCGGCACCGACCGGATTGCCGAAGTGGCAGACAAAATGCCCGCCGCGATCTACGTCAATGTGCAGGGCGATCTGCCGTTTATCGAACCGGCCGATCTCGATGCGTTGGTTGCGCCAATGCGCGCGGAGTCGGGAATCGCGATGGCCACGCTGGCGACGCCGATCATCGACGTGGGCGAATGGCGCAATCCCAACGTGGTCAAAGTGGTGTGCGACGGGCGCGGCGATGCGCTGTATTTCTCGCGTGCGCCGATTCCGTGGCCGCGCGACGGTGGCGAGCCGCCAGCCCAGGCGCGCAGGCATATCGGGGTGTACGCCTATCGCCGCGATTTCCTGCTGCACTTCGCCCGGCTCGAACAGGGAGTGCTGGAAAGGCTGGAAAAGCTCGAGCAGTTGCGCGCGCTGGAGCGCGGGCTGAGGATCAGAGTGGTTGCTTCCGTGGCGCCGTCGCTCGAGGTCGATACGCCCGAAGACCTCGCGCGCGCCCGCGCGCACGCGCAGCAACGCGGTGGCTGAATGCCGGGAGGGACCGTCGGTGGATCGCGAGAACAAGACCAAGTTCATTTTCGTGAGTGGCGGCGTGGTTTCGTCGCTCGGCAAGGGGCTCGCCGCGGCGTCGCTCGGCGCGCTGCTCGAGGCGCGCGGCTTGCGCGTGACCCTGCTCAAGATGGATCCCTATATCAACGTCGATCCTGGCACGATGAGCCCGCTGCAGCACGGCGAGGTGTTCGTCACCGACGACGGCGCTGAGACCGATCTCGACCTCGGCCATTACGAACGTTTCCTCGCAACCCGGATGAGCCGGCGCAACAACTGCACTACCGGCCAGATCTACGACACGGTCATCCAGAAGGAGCGGCGCGGCGACTACCTGGGCGCGACGGTCCAGGTGATTCCGCACATCACAGACGAGATCAAACGGCGCATCCGCGAGGCGGCGGAGGGCTTCGATCTCGCCATCGTCGAAGTCGGCGGCACCGTGGGCGATATCGAAAGCCTGCCGTTCTTCGAGGCCATCCGCGAATTCCGCTGGGACTACGGCCGCGACAACGTACTCTACGTGCACTTGACCCTGGTGCCGTTCATCCCGGCGGCGGGCGAACTCAAGACCAAGCCCACGCAGCACAGCGTCAAGGAGCTGACCGGACTGGGTATCCAGCCCGATCTGCTGCTGTGCCGCAGCGATCGTCCGCTGGAGCAGAAGGTCAAGGCCAAGATCGCGCACTTCTGCAACGTCGAAGAGAACTGCGTGATCTCGGCGCGCGACGTCGAATCGATCTACGAAGTCCCGCTGCGCTTTCACGAGGAGGGCTTCGATCAGCGCGTGGTCGAAAAACTCAACATCTGGACCGGCGCGCCCAACCTGGCCAAGTGGAAGCGGATCGTCAAAACGGTGCAGAATCCCAAGGCCCACGTCAACGTCGCCGTGGTCGGCAAGTACGTCAACCTGGTCGATTCGTACAAGAGCCTGCATGAGGCGATCGCCCACGGCGCCATCGCCAATGAGGCGCGCGTCAATATCGACTACGTCGACGCCGAGGAGCTGGAAAAGGGAAATCCGGCGGCGCGCCTGGCGAGCGCCGACGCGATCATCATACCGGGCGGATTCGGCGAGCGTGGGATCGAGGGCAAGATCCGCGCGGTGCGTTACGCGCGCGAGAGCGGCGTGCCGATCCTCGGCATCTGCCTCGGCCTGCAGATGATGGTGATCGAGATCGCGCGCGACCTGGTCGGGCTCAAAAAGGCCAACTCGCGCGAAGTCGATGAGGCGACGCCCGATCCGGTGATCGACATCATGGAGGACCAGAAGGCAGTCGATCGCAAGGGCGGCACGATGCGCCTGGGATCGTACCCCTGCGCGATCCGTTCGGGGTCGCTCGCGCTGTCGCTCTATCGCCGCAGCCGCATCGCCGAGCGTCACCGCCATCGCTACGAGGTCAACAACGCCTATCGCAAGGCGCTGGAGGAGGCGGGCTTCAAGGCGACCGGCACCTCGCCAGACGATCGCCTGGTCGAGATCATGGAGCTGTCGGGTCATCCGTGGTTTCTCGGCTGCCAGTTCCATCCCGAACTGCGATCGCGCCCGTGGGATTGCCATCCGCTGTTCCGCGGGCTTATCCGCGCCGCCATCGCGCGGCGCGCTGAGACCGCGCCGGAGCGCTCGGCCAAGGTGCGGCCGCTCAAAGCGGTGTCGTGAGCCGCCACCAGGTCACGGTGGGCGCGGTCGTGCTGGGCGGGCCGCGGATCGTGCTGATCGCGGGCCCCTGCGTGATCGAGAGCGCCGAGCACTGCCTGCGCCACGCCGAGCGGCTGGCGGCGCTTTCACGGGCGAGCGGCACGCCGATCGTCTTCAAGTCGTCCTTCGACAAGGCGAATCGCACCAGCGAGAAATCGTTCCGCGGCCCGGGGATGGAGGATGGGCTGCGCGTGCTCGAGCGCGTCAAGCGCGAAACCGGGCTCGCGGTGCTGACCGACATCCATGAGCCCGCGCAGGCGGCGCCGGTGGCCGAGGTCGCGGACGTGCTGCAGATTCCGGCCCTGCTTTCGCGCCAGACCGACCTGATCGCGGCCGCGGCGCGCACCGGCGCGGCGGTCAATCTCAAGAAGGGGCAGTTCCTCGCGCCGTGGGACATGCGGGCGGCGGTGACCAAGGCCGAGAGCTATGGCAATCGCCGCCTGCTCGTGACCGAACGTGGCTTCTCGTTCGGCTACAACAACCTGGTAAGCGACTTCCGTTCGCTGGTCATCATGCGTGCTTTCGGCTACCCGGTGGTGTTCGATGCCACGCATTCGGCGCAATTGCCGGGGGCCGGCGGCGAGCGTTCGGGCGGGCAGCGCGAATTCGTGGCGCCGCTCGCGCGCGCGGCGGCCGCGGTCGGGATCGACGCGCTGTTCATGGAAGTGCACGAGGATCCGGATCGCGCGCTGAGCGACGGGCCCAATTCCTATCCGCTCGATCTGCTCCCCGCACTGCTCGAGGATGTCGTTCGCATAGACGCCGCCGCGCGCGCCGCGGCCGCGCGCGACTGAAATTTGCGAGCCCGCAAATCGCATCCCGCGCCGGACAGTCCGCGCGCCGCATGGCATGCCTTCGCCGACAATATCGCGGCGCTGATGGTTTTCCTGAGCTTGTTTGCGGCGCATTGGCTGGCCCAGGCGATCGCGTGGGCCAACGACTCGCGCGGCATCGCCTGGCATGTCCTTTTCGGCGTGCTCGGCCTGCCGCTGGTGCATCTGGCCGGCGCGCGCGGCGACGATTATTTTCTGCTGCTTTCAATTCCAAACAGCGCGATTTGGGCCGCCGTGCTGACCGCGTTGACCGCGCGCTGGCGGGCGCGGCGCGAGGCGGCGCGCTGCGGCGGGAACAATTGATTTACACCCCAGTCCGCCGCTGATAGCCTCATACGGGAGTGATGCGATGAGTCCGAGGCGGGTAGCCAAGGCGATGGGGTTGTTCGGCGCCGCGGCACTGGCCGTGGTGCTCGCCGTCGCCGTGTACGTCGTGCGCCACCGCAGTCCGGCCACTACCCTGCAGCAGATGGCAAACATCGTACCCGGCGCGTTGCTGCACGCGCATAATCTGCAATGGACGCAGATGAGCGGCGGCCTGAGCCAGTGGCATCTCAGCGCCCGCGACGCCAGCTACGCCCAGGACAAGAAATCGCTCCTGCTGACCGACGCGCGGCTCTCGATGATTTCCAAGGACGGCAAGAACGTCCAGGTCATAGCGCCGCTCGCGGAAATCTCCGTGACCGGCAATCATATCAACCAGGCCCACCTGAGCGGCGGGCTCAAAATAAACTATGGCGACTTCGTGCTCACGACACCCGAAGCGACCTTTGCGCCGGACAAGGACATGATCAATGCGCCCGGCGCCGTCGAGGTCCGGGGTCAGGGCCTGACCGTCACCGGCGTCGGCCTGACCGGCCATCCCAACGAACGGAGCTTCACCCTGATAAGCCAGACCAACACTGTGGTGGTGCCAAAGAAGAGCGGTGATTCCAACGCAGGTAAATCATAGGCGCGCGGCGCATGGACAAGGACAGGGCCGCCGGCGGCTCGCGTCTTCGGGTTCAGTGTCCGCCCTGAAGAACTTTGCCGCGGCGGCAGCCTTGACGCTGCTAGCCGGCGCGCCCGGCGCCGCGTTCGCGCAGACACCCACGCCCGCTGCGCTGCCCGGTGCGAGCATCCGCAAACCGGTCGACACTGCCGCCCCTGGCGGTGGCGCAGCCGCCGTCGCGGATGCGCCAGCGGCGGCAACGGATGCGCCAGCGGCGGCAACGGCGGTTCCGGCGGGAGCGTCGATGCCCGGCGTTGCGCCCGGCGCGCCCGCATCTTCGGCGTCGCCGGCGCCGGCCACCGCGTCGATTGCGCCGCCGGAAGCGTCGGCAGTGTCGCCGACGGCAGCGCCGGGCGCGGCTGCGCGGAGCGAGCACAGCGGACACTCGAAGCATTCAGTAAAACATCCCGCGAAGGCTGCGAGAAGCTCCACGAGAGGCGCTGCTCAAGTGGCGGCGAAAGATTCGGCCCCGGCAAAACCAGGCTCCGACAAAGGCACGCAGGGCTCGGGCGCAAGTGGCTCAGACGCCGGAGGCGGCGCAACCGGCCCGTTTTCGTCGCTTCAGTTTTCGGGCAACAAGGGGCCGATCGATATCAAGGCGGACGCTCTCGATCTCGATTACAAAGCCAACGTGGTGACTTTTCGCGGCCACGTCCATGCGAGTCAGGCCGACGCGCTGCTGACCAGCGACAGTCTCACCGTGACCTACGGCAAGGACTTTCACGAGGTCAAGGAGCTGGTCGCCAACGACAATGTGCGCATGAGCCAAGGCACGCGATGGGCGACCGGAGATCGCGCCGTGCTCGACCAGGCCAGGCATACCGTAGTCCTGACCGGCAGCCCGGTGGTGCATGACGGAGAGGATCAGGTCGCGGGCTCCAAGATCATCGTCCATCTTGACACAGGCAAGAGCGAGGTCGAGGGCGCGCGCGCGGTGTTCTTCCCAAGCCAGCAGAAAACCCGCGATAATGACAAGTCGACCACGGTGGCCAAGTCGCCCTGATCAGTAACCGGAAATGCCTCCCGAACTAAAATTAGGACAGGACCTCCGGCTGCGGCAGCAGCTGGTGATGACGCCGCAGCTCCAGCAGGCGATCAAGATTCTGCAGCTCTCGCTGCCCGAACTCGAGGCCGTGGTCCAGACCGAACTCGAGTCCAATCCGCTGCTCGAGATGGTCGAGGAGCGCAGCCCGACCGCGACCGCGGCCGACGACGGGATGGCGGCTGCGCCCGATGCGACGCCGGGCGCCGAACCTGACCTGCTGCCGCCCGAGCCGGAGCCGGGCGCGTCGGCGCCTGAGCCCGAATGGAACGGCAACGGCGACGAGCAGCCGTCGGTCGAGGCGATGACGACCGAGGCGCGCGACGCCACGCTCGAGATCAAGGAGGACGGCGCCAGCCTCGACAAGCTGGACTGGCGCGAATACCTGGAAAACTATTCGAACAACTGGCAGGACAACCACGAATCCGAGCAGGACGACGAGCGCCGCCAGACGCTCGAGAATACGCTCACGCGCCGCACTTCGCTCGAAGAGCACCTGATGTGGCAGCTCAGGATGTCGTCGCTCGACCACAACGATCAGATTATCGGCGCCGCCATCATCTACAATCTCGACGACGACGGTTACCTGGAAACGCCGATCGCCGATCTCGCCGCGCAACTCGAGACCGAGCCGGCCAGAGTCGAGCGCGTGATCGAGCGCGTGCAGCGCTTCGATCCGCCCGGGGTCGCGGCGCGCGATCTGCGCGAGTGCCTTTATCAGCAGCTCAGAAACATCGGGATGGAAGAGTCGCTGGCCGCGCGTATCGTGCTCAACCATCTCGACCTGCTCGAGAAGCATCGCTTTGCCGAGATCGCCCGTGCGCTGGGCGTGCCGGTCGAGGCCGTCGGTCAGGCGGCCAAGGTGATCTCGCTGCTCGAGCCCAAGCCCGGGCGCGACTACGGCGGCCAGGAGCCGGCCTATATCGTGCCCGACGTGTTCATTCACAAGATGGGCGAGGATTACGTGGTGCTGCTCAACGAGGGCGCGGTGCCGCGGTTGCGCCTTGCCGGCTACTACCAGCGCGTACTGAGCGACGCCGGCGTGACCGACGATACCAAGGAATACCTGCAGGAGCGGCTGCGCTCGGCGCGCTGGCTGGTGAAGTCGATCTATCAGCGCCAGCAGACCATCTTCAAAGTGGCCAGCTCGATCGTGAAGTTCCAGCGCGGCTTCTTTGACCACGGCATCACCCACCTGCGACCGCTGGTGCTCAAGGACGTGGCCGAGGATATCGGAATGCACGAATCCACCATCAGCCGCGCCACGGCCAACAAGTACGCGCACACCCAGCAAGGTATCTTCGAGCTCAAATTCTTTTTTACTTCGGGCGTCAAGGCCGCGACCGGCGAAGACGTGAGCGCCGAGACGGTCAAGGAGAAGATTCGCGCGATGGTCGCGGTCGAGCAGCGTCACGATCCGCTCTCCGACCAGGCGATCGCCGAGGTTCTGCGCCGCGATCAGATCAACATTGCGCGCCGCACAGTCGCCAAGTACCGCCAGGCGCTCGGCATCCTGCCGTCGGCAAGACGCAAGCGGGTTAATTGAACCGATCGGGGCCGGGTGGCGGAGAAGGGCCGCGCAACGCAGACGGTCAAAGGGGTAGGGTAAATGGCAGCGAAGGAGCCGGCGAGCAGGCGCAACCGTGTGGCCGAACGCAAGCTGCGCCGCCGCGCGCAGCTCAAGGCGCGTCCGTCGGCCGCGGTGGCGGTAACCTTCCGTCACGTCGAACCGACCGATGCGATTCGCCTGTACGCCGAACGCAAACTGGCGCACGTGGCGATGGCGCTCAAGCGGCCGTGCGCCGTGCACCTGATTCTGTCGGTTGACAAGTACCGTCAATGCGGCGAGGTCACGGTCAAATCGGGGCGGCTCGCCGTGGTCGCGGCCCAGGAAGAAACCAAGGACCTCTACTCGGTCATCGACCTGCTCGCGGACAAGGTTCAGCGGCAACTCAAGAAGCACCTGGAAAAGAAAGAGGCTAAGAAATGGCGCGCCCCTTCGGCCGGCGAGGTCCTCAGCGCCGCCGAAGACGCGGAAAGCGAATCGCGATCGTAGCGGCGACCGCCGCGGCGCGCCGGCGCGTCCCGATCTCGCGCACTCGCCAGCGCCGGCTTTCCAAGCCATAATCCGGGTGCGCTGAGCAGGCAATGAAGATAACCGACATCCTGAGCCCCGAGATGGTTCTGCCCGAGCTCAAGGGCAACACCAAAGCCGATGTGCTGCACGAGCTGGCGAATTTTCTGGCCGGCAGACATCGCGAGATCGAAGCCAGCACGCTGGCCGGCGTGCTGGCCGAACGCGAGCGGCTCGGCTCGACCGCGATCGGCGACGGCATCGCGATCCCGCACGGCAAACTCGCCGGCGTCAATAACATCATCGGCGTCTTCGGCCGCCATCGCCGCGGCGTCGATTTCGATTCGCTCGACGGCGGCCCGACATTTCTGTTTTTCCTGCTGGTGGCGCCCGAGGATTCGGCCAGCCTTCATCTGAAGGCGCTCGCGCGCGTGTCGCGCCTGATGAAGGACCCGGGATTTCGCGAGCGGCTCACCGGTGCGCCCGACGCGGCCGAGATTTTCCGCCTGATTAAGGAGGAGGACGCCCGGCACTGAAGCACGAAATTGCCGGACGCTGGTGATTCCCACCATGACTTCGCAGCGGCGGGCGCGCGCAGGCCGCGTTGACTCAGCGCCGCTCTCGGCCTCCGGCCCGGCGCCAAGCGGCGCCGTGAGAGCCGCCGCGGCCGCGCGCGGGCGCGCAGCCTCCGCAAAAACGCCGCGCCTGATCATCGTCACCGGCGTCTCCGGGTCGGGCCGCGCCTCGGCGATGCGTGTGCTCGAGGACCTGGGCTTTTACTGCGTGGATAACATGCCGGTCGCGCTGGCCGAATCGGCGCTACGGCTGGCGACCGAGAACGATCCGAAGCTGACCGGCGTCGCGTTGGGAATCGACGCGCGCGAGCGGCTGTTTTTTCCGCAGTGGCCGCGCGTGTTCAGGGACCTCGAGCGCGCGGGCTTCCATCCCGAGGTCCTGTTCCTCGACGCCGGCGACGAGGTCCTGGTGCGGCGCTATTCGGAAAGCCGCCGGCCGCATCCGATGGTCGATGGCGCGGTGTCGCTGGTCGACGGCATCCGCAAGGAGCGCCTGGCGCTGGCCGAGATGCGCGAGCGCGCCGACCGCGTGATCGACACCAGCGCGCTCAGCGTGCACGAGCTGCGCGAGGTCATCACCGCGGCGGTGCTGGGCGCGGCCACCGGCACGGCGATGACGATTGCGATCGTTTCGTTCGGCTACAAGTACGGCATCCCGCTCGGCATGGACCTGGTGCTGGACGTGCGTTTTCTGCCCAATCCTTTTTTCGTGCCCGAGCTGCGGCCGCTCGACGGCACCGACGCGCGCGTGCGCGACTACGTGATGAAGCATGCGGAGGCGCGCCGCTTCATCGATGAGATTACGCGGCTGCTCGGCTTCCTGGTGCCGCTCTATCGGCGCGAAAGCAAGAGCTACCTGACCATCGGGCTGGGATGCACCGGCGGACGCCATCGCTCGCCCACGCTGGCCGACGAACTGGCGCAGCGGCTCGAGCGCGACGGCATCGCGGTGCAGGTCCGCCACCACGACATCGCGCACTGAGCGGACGCGGTGCCGTCGTTCACTGCGGATTCGCGCATACCCAGCTCGAGGCCTGGGTCACGACGCCGCCGATGTACTTTGCCCTTTGCGGATACGGGCACAGCGGCATCGTGCGATCGACGGGCTTGGTCGGATCGTTGTCGACGAAATGCGCGGCAACGATCGAGACCGGCGGCACCCCGAATTGAACCCATTCGATGAGCGGCGTGAGCGGATCGAACACGTTCGGGCCTGGACCGCCGGCGCAATGGTGCATCCCGGGCACCATGAACAGCCGCGCGTTCGCCTGCAGCCGCGAAAAATCCCCGCCGTACAACAGCCGCGCCACCGCGGTGTAGTAATCGACGCTGATACGCGGGGTCAGCGCCGGATCGCTCCAGCCGTGATACATGACCAGCTTGCCGCCCGCGTTAAAGAAGGGCGCGAGGTCGATGTTCTCTCCGTTGCCACGGAACTCGGTGACGATCGAATTGAGCGCGCTTACATCCGACTTGTGACGGAAGTTGAAGCCGAGCGAATCGTAGGCGGGATCGTCAAACACGAAATACTTCAGAAACTGATCCTGGAACGACCATTGAAGCGGCGCCACTGCGAGCGAGGCGGGCGGTGCGCCCCACGGATTGGCCACCGCGAACTGCGGCGGGACGAAACCGGTTATCCATTGCGCCCAACCATCCGGTCCGCCGGGATCGCTCGCCATGTAACCCGGATAGAGCCTGCGCTTGCCGTTGGTCACCGCGCCCGAGTAAATCGCCTGCAGCGTCTTCACCTGCTGATTGTTCAGGCAATCGGTTTGATTCCCGCCCGCGCACATCAGGCTTCGCGGATCGAAATGGCACTTGCGCGGATCCTGGATGAGGCCGTCGACCATGCCGTCCAGCCCGTCGCATTCTTCGAGCACGGCCCGATCGACCAGCTCGATATTCTCGGGCGTCAGATAGCCGGCGCTGCTCTTGAGCAACGCCTGATCATTCCAGTTGAATCCCGCGATTGGATCGCCGATCGCCGGGTCGCCAGCGACGATTCCGTTGAAGTCGGTGGGGAATTTCTGCGCCTCGACCAGCGCCTGCCGTCCACCGGTCGAGCAACCGTCAAAGTACGAGAACATCCCGGGCACGCCGTAATAGGCCATCGTGATCGCCTTGCCGGCGAGCGCGGTGAGATGCACGGCGCGATAGGAAAAATCCTCGCGCGCCGCGAACGCGGGTTCGTTGCCGACCAGCCCGAAACTGCCGTCGAGCGAGCCCAGCGGCCCGAGCGCCGATTCATGCCCGGTGTCGGTTGCCGCCGCGGCCAGACCGAAGTCGACGGCGCCGATGAATTCGCCGCCGGTTACGGCCTGAAGGCTCCCGGCAAATCCGCCGTTGCCGATCATCACGAAATCTCCGAGCCAAGCGCTGGGCAGGCCCAGCTCGAAGATCACCGTGTTGTTCTGGCCCTCGGACGCGGTTGCGATCTTGCCCAGGACGTCGCAGTAGGACGGCGACGCATGCATCGTGGCCGAGGCGATGGTGGTGCCGGCCGGCGCGACGCCCTGCAGCGTCGTCGCATCGCAGCTGAGAAATGCGGCTGCGGTCCGCGGCTGCAAGGCGAGCACGAGTGCGCCGCTTATCAGCAGCCGGGCGAAGGTCATCGCGGAGGCGCGAGCAGGATGATGCGGGCGTCGAGGTGCAATCTTCATGGCGGACACCTCTGGACCGGGCGCTAACGGAGCATCTACGAGTGCAACGGAAGCACAAGGCGCAAAGTTCCGCAAATTGGAGAACGCGGGGCGCCGGCGCCGCCTTGTTCGGATGGCGCTTCGGACCGTATCATGGACGGTCATACCGCCCAGCGGCGGACAGCCATGGCAGCCCCCAGCCCGATACCTGCAGTCAACGAACGGACCCGCCTGCTGACGCCGATGGCGATCCTCAAGATCGCGATCGTGCTGATCTTTGTCGCCGCCTCCGGATGGCTGCTGTGGGCGCACAGCGAATGGTTCGAGAACCCCGCCCTGGTCAAGGTCGAGGTGCTGTCGTGGGGCATCTGGGGTCCGGCGATCTACATCCTGCTGTACGCGGTGGGACCGTCGTTCCTGGTGCCGGGCGCCGTGATGACCATCGCCGGCGGCCTCGCCTTCGGCACGCTATGGGGATCGGTCTATTCGCTTGTCGGCGCGGATGCGGGGGCGCTGATCGCGTTCGCAGCGGGCAGATTCCTCGGACGATCTTTCGTGGAGCACCTGATTGGCGCGCGTTTCGAGAAGCTGCTCGCGCAAATCGGCCGCCACGGCTTTCAGATCGTCTTCTACCTGCGGCTGGTTCCGCTCATCCCGTATAACGCGCTCAACCTGCTGGCCGGCGCTTCGCCCATCACCTTTCGCGATTACTTCTGGGCCAGCATGATTGGGATGGTGCCGGGGACGATCCTGTTCGCGTTCCTGGGCGACGCGCTGTGGCATCCGACCTCACCGCGGTTTTTCCTCGCCCTTGGGCTCATCGCGGTATGCTTCGCCGCGGGCGAGCTGGCGCGCCGGCGCGGCTGGCTGCCGAGCAGCACTTAGTCGGGCTTCGGAATGCAACCTGGGGCGGAAGTCCGCCCTTCAGGTTCCGCTCTGCCAGCTCGCCAGGTACTGCTTTTGTTCAGCGGTCAGGCGGTCGATGCGGATGCCCATGGCGGCGAGCTTCATGCTCGCGACGTCGTCTTCGATTTTGAGCGGGACGTTGTGGACCTTGACCTCGAGCTGCGCGGACGAGGCCCACGCCGCGGCCATCGCCTGCGTGGCGAAGCTCATGTCCATCACCTGCGCGGGATGCCCGCCGGCGCAGGCCAGATTGACCAGGCGGCCCTGGCCGAGCAGGTAAATCTTGCGCCCGTTGCGCAGATGGAAGATCTCGACTTCGCGCTCGGCATGGCGGTCGACGCGGCGCGCCAGCTTGCGCAGCGCGGGCAGATCGATTTCGACGTCGAAATGGCCCGAGTTGCTGATGATCGCGCCGTCCTTCATCACGCTCATGTGCGCGGGACCGATGATCTCGCGATCGCCGGTCACGGTGACAAAGATGTCGCCGATGCGCGCCGCCTCCGCCATGCGCATCACCTGGTAGCCTTCGAGCGCGGCCTCGAGCGCGCGAATCGGATTGACCTCGGTCACGATCACGTTGGCGCCCAGCCCGCGCGCGCGCGAGGCCACGCCGCGCCCGCACCAACCATACCCCGCCACCACAAAGACCGAGCCGGCCACGAGCACGCCGGTCGCGCGCACGATCGCATCGACCGTGGACTGGCCGGTGCCGTAACGATTGTCGAACAGGTACTTGGTCTGCGCGTCGTTGACCGCGACCACCGGGATGCGCAGGGCGCGGTCCTGCTCCATCGCGCGCAGCCGAATGACGCCCGTGGTCGTCTCCTCCATCGAGGCGCGCACTTCGGACGCCTGGTCGTGATAGTCGGTGTGCAGCAGGCTTACCAAGTCGGCGCCGTCGTCCATGGTGATGGTCGGATGGGCCTCGAGCACGGCGCGCAGGTGGCTGTAGTAGGTGTCGCGGTCCTCGGCGTGGACCGCGTAGCTCGGGATGCCGTATTCCTTGACCAGCGCGGCGGCGACGTCGTCCTGGGTCGAGAGCGGGTTGGAGGCGCAGCACAACACTTCGGCGCCGCCCGCCTTGAGCGTGCGCAGCAGATTGGCGGTCTCGGTAGTGATATGGAGGCAGGCGCTCAGGCGCTGGCCGGCGAGCGGTTTTTCTTTGCCAAAACGCTCGCGGATGGTCCGCAGCACCGGCATCTGCTCGTCCGCCCATTCAATCCTGCGCCGGCCGGCCGCGGCGAGGCCAAGGTCGCGGACATCGTGGGGCAGCGATCGCGCGCTGCGCGCCGCGACCGACCGTTTACGTTTGCTGGCTTTCGCCTCCATAGCTGTGTTCTCCGGAGTTAAGAGGGCGCGCGCTCACAAAGCAGCGCGGCGACCGTGACGGCGACTATCCGAGGGTGTCCGCGGGTCCGGGCCTGAGCAGCGCTCGCGGGTTGTTCACTTGCGCATCAGCGGCTGCCGTCCCGTCCAAACGCGCTGCGCAGCGCATCGACCATGTCGGTCTGCTCCCACGGAAAGAGGCCGGCGTGCGGTTGACGGCCGAAATGTCCGTAGGCGGCGGTAGCCCTGTAGATCGGACGCTTCAGTCCAAGTGACTTGATGATGCCGGCGGGCCGGAAGTCGAACAGCTCGCGCAGCGCCGACGACAGCTTCTGGTCCGGCACCTTGCCGGTGTCGAAAGTGTCGATCAGGATCGAAACCGGCTCGGCCACGCCGATCGCGTAGGCCACCTGTATTTCGCAACGCTCGGCGAGCCCCGCGGCGACCACGTTCTTCGCCACGTAACGCGCCATGTAGCAGGCTGAGCGATCGACCTTGCTCGGATCCTTGCCGGAAAACGCCCCACCGCCGTGACGTCCGTAGCCGCCGTAGGTGTCGACGATGATCTTGCGCCCGGTCAGCCCGCAGTCGCCGTGCGGGCCGCCGATGACAAAGCTGCCGGTCGGGTTGACGTGGATCACCGTGTCCTTGGTCAGGAACTGCCTGGGAATGGTCGGCTTGATCAGTTCCTCGATTACGGCCTCGCGCACGGTGGCGTGGCCGACATCGCGCCGATGCTGCGCGGAGACGACCACCGTGGTCACTTCCGCGGGCCGCCCGCCGACGTAGCGCACCGTCACCTGGCTCTTGCCGTCGGGGAGCAGGAAATCGGCCTTGCCCTGGTGGCGCAGCTTCGAAAGGTTTTCCATCAGGCGATGGGCGAGCGCGATCGGCAACGGCATCAGTTCCGGCGTCTCGTCGCACGCGAACCCGAACATCAGGCCCTGGTCGCCGGCGCCCTGCTCCTTGTGCAGCCCCTGGCCTTCGGTGACGCCCTGTGAGATGTCGGGCGACTGCGGCTCGATCGCGGTCAGGACGGCGCAACTGTTGCCGTCGAAGCCGGTCTCGATGTGGTTGTAGCCGATCTCGAGCGCGACATCGCGCGCGATCTTGACGAAGTCGGGATGCGCGCGGCTGGTGATCTCGCCGGCGAGCACGATGAGACCGGTCTTGACCAGCGATTCCAGCGCGACGCGCGAGTTCGGGTCCTCGGCGATGAGCGCATCTAGCACCGCGTCCGAGATCTGGTCGCACATCTTGTCCGGATGACCTTCGGAAACGGATTCCGAGGTGAACAGAAAATCCTTGAGCGGCATTCGCGAACTCTCCCTGGGGTTCCGGCCCGCTCAGGCACGCGAGCGGCGTTCGGTGCGCTCGAGCCGGTCACGGCGGCAACGTGGAACTTTGATTTGATCGAAGATGAGCGCGCGCCGCGCTGCGCCCGATAAAGAACGACTTTCCATCCGGAGTGAAAGGCGAAAAAGCGATGCCTTGATATAACCAACCGCTGTGGCGCGATCAAGGCGATGGCGCCTGACCGCCGCACGTTCGACGGTCAGGCGCCCCCGGCCGGACGACGCCGCGGCGCGGCTTTGCGCGACCGGATTCATTCCTCGTCGAAACGATCCTTGAACAATTCCTGTACCGCGTCGAGCGCGGCGCGCGCGTCGTCGCCTTCGGCGCGCACCTTGAGCCGCGCGCCGAGCGCCGCGCCGAGCATCATCAGGTTGATCACGCTGCGCGCGTCCGCCTGACCTTCCTTGGCCACGATGGTCACCTTGGATCGGAAGCGGCGCGCGGTTTCAGCGAGCTTGGTGGCGGCGCGCAGATGGAGACCCAGGCGATTTCTGACCTCCACTGTCCCCTCCAGCACGCTCATCGCTTCCACGATAGACGCTGACGCAGGCGCGGTAAACCGCGCGCGGCCGAAAGCGGCGCGCGGCGCGCCCGCAAGGATTAATCGTCGGCTCTGCTCGAGCGTCTGACTTGCGTCTCGAACAGCTCGCGCAGGCGCTTCTCGATTGCCGAGTCACGCAGCGTATGCTCGCGCGCGCGCCAGTGCTTGAGCGAGATTACCGCCTTCGACATGTTGCGATGACCGCCCGCGCTGCCCATCTCGCCGAATAGCTCGCGCACCACCTCGCCGGCGTTGTTGCGCCCGATGCCGTGATTGCGCACGGCGATGACCAGGTTGCCGTCGAGCTTGCCCGAGACGATGGCCCATTCCACGCCCTCGAACTGCAGACAGAAATCCGCCATCTGCACGATCATGTCATCGCGCTCGACGCGCCCGAGATGAAGCAGCGCGACGCCGTTATGCACCTCGAACCGCCGCATCACGCGCGCCAGCACGCGGGCGAAGCGGGCCGGCAATTCGGGCCGGTCGATCTGGCGCAGCAAACTGTAGTTGGCGTGCGGGTAGAGATGGGTGAAGGCCTGGATATCGTTGTCCGTGACGCGCCGCTTGAGCATCAGCGTGTCGCTGCGAATCCCGTAGAGCAGCGCCGTCGCCAGCCGCTCGCTGATATGCTCGTCGGCGGCGACCAGGTACTCGGTCATGATGGTGGCCGTGGCGCCGTAGCCGGGACGGATATCCTGGAAAGCGGCGCTGCTCGCCGGGTAGCCGGGATGATGGTCGATCACGATGTCGGCGCGGCGCAGGCGTCCGTTGAAGTAGGGCGGCTGCACGTCCACCATCGCGACCCGGTCGAACGCGGCCAGCTCCTCGGTATCGGCGGGCGCGACCTCGATCTCCAGCAGATGCATCATCGTCTTGTTCTCCGGCCGGGTGACTGGAGTAAAGCTGAAGATCGGCGTGGTGAGCTTGTTTCGGCCCAGCAGCGCGCGCAACGCTATCGCGCTGGACATCGCATCGGGGTCCGGATCGTCCTGCAGCAGGATCGCCACGCGGTCGCCTTCAGCCACCAGGGCGCGCAGCTCCTTGATTTTATGCCTTGTTAAGTTTTCGTCCATGCAAACAAAAATTGACGACTCAGAATCTTCGGCGGGCCGCCGGCATGCCGGCCCGAATTGAAAATAGCCTGCGCTGTGCCGCGGCCATCGCTACGCTTTGTTAGATTAATGTCGGTACCGTGGATTTACAGGGCCGCCGCTGGCTTGAGGGTCAAAGCTCTAACATGCGTCTGCGGTCCTCATCAATGATATAACCATCGTGTGCCCGCGTCGCCTGCCATGAATGAGCAAAGTTGCGAAATCTGCCGGCGTCCGATAAACGAATGGTTCCTGCACTTATCCGTGGAGGACCGCGCTGGTTATAGCGAAGACGCGTTTATTTGCGCCAATTGTGGCGTAAAGCTACGACTCGCCTCCGAAAAGCATCGCGACCTGCAGATCGATCCGTGGCTCCACGAGGCGCTCGGCCGTATTCTCAGGGGCCGGGGTTGACCGCACGCCACCTCCGCCGTCTGTGCGAAATCCGCCGATGACCCAAACTTTGCGAACCGAACTCAACCTGTGGCCCTACGAAGAGGCGCGCCGACTCGCCGAGCGCGTCGCCGGCTATCCCGCCGGCCGCGCGGTCGTTATCGAAAGCGGGTTCGGCCCGTCGGGCCTGCCGCACCTGGGCACGATGGGCGAGGTGCTGCGCCCGGCCTACGTGCAGCACGCCTTCAAAGTGCTGGCCGAGACCGAGGACGACCACGCCGCGTATCGACGGCCGAGCCGCCTCATCGTCTTCATCGACGACATGGACGGGCTGCGCAAGGTTCCCGAGAGCATCCCCGACCGCGAGGCGACCGTTCCGTACCTGGGGCAGCCGGTCTCGCGGATACCGGATCCGTTCGGCGGATGCCATCCGAGCTTCGCGGCACACATGATCGGGTTGCTGGAGGAATTCCTGGCGCCGGTCGAGGTCGGCTACGAGCTGATGCGCTCGAGCGAGATGTACGCGAGCGGGCGCTTCGACGACGCATTGCGCCTGGTGCTGGCGAAGCATGCGGAAATCATCAGGATCGTGACGCCGACGCTGCGCGAGGAAAATCGCGCGGGATGGTCGCCGTTCATGCCGCTCTGCCCGTCTTGCGGGCAGGTCAACTCGACCCTGGTGACCGCGTATCATCCGGATCGTGCAAGCGTCGAGTTCTCGTGCGAGCGCAGCTTTGGCGGCGCGCACGGATGCGGCTTTCGCGGCGAGCAGAGCGTGCTCGGCGGCCAGGCCAAGGTGCAATGGAAGGTGGACTGGGCGCTCAGATGGTTCGTGCTGGGCGTCGATTACGAGCTCTACGGCAAGGACCTGATCGATTCGGCGCGGCTTTCGGGCCAGATCCTGCGGCTCCTTGGCGGACGTCCGCCGCTCGGCTTTCCGTTCGAGATGTATCTCGACGAGGAGGGGCACAAGGTCTCGAAATCGATCGGGCGCGGCGTCGGCGTCGAGCAGTGGCGCCGCTATGCGCCGATCGAGGTGCTCAAGTTCTTCCTGATTCTCAACCCGCGGCGCGCGCGCAAGCTGTTCCTCGAATCAATTCCGCAGTACACCGACGAGTATCTCGAGGCGCTGCGCGAATGGAGCGCGATGGGCGAGCGCGCGCGGCGCAACTCGCCGCTCGAGTTCGTGCTGCAGAGCCGAAGCGCGCGCGGCTTCAAATCCACGCTCAGCTTCGGCCTGGTGATGAACCTGGTCGCCGCGCTGGGCAGCCAGGATCGCGACCTCATCTGGAAATACGTCATCAATTATGACGCCGGAATCGTAAGCGACCCGGATACGGAAAGCATGATGCGCACGCTCGTCGACTGCGCATTGAATTTCTATCGGGACTTCATCGAGCCGAACAAGCAACGCTATATCCCGAACCAAGACGAGATCGGGCAGATACGCCAGTTCGCGCAATGGCTCAAAGCCAACCGCGAAGCCGACGCCGAGAGTATCGAAAAGGCGATCTACGAAATCGGCCGTCAGCACTACGACAAGCCGGGCAAAATTTTTCCCGTGCTCTATCGCACCATTCTAAGTCAGGACCGTGGGCCGCGTCTGGGCGCGCTAACCGCGCTGCTCACGCCCGCGCGCGTCCTCGAGCTGTCCGAACGGGCGCTCGATGCGGCAGCCGAGGGCGACCGTAGCGCCGGGGGCTGATAGTGCGGCTACGCCGCCTCAGGTGGAGCGCCAACGAGGGCCGGACGGGCCCGCGTCCGCTGCGGCGAGACCTTCGTTGAGCGAGCCCGAGCGAAAGCCCTTCAGATCGACGGTGACGAAGCGGAAGCCGAGCTTACGCAGCTCCCGATCGACGATCTCGCGCGTTGCCGGTTCGAGCAGCCGCGCGATCTCTGATTGCTCGACCTCAAGCCGCGCGACCTCGCCGTGGTAGCGCACGCGCGCCACCCGAAAGCCCATCGCGTGCAGCACCCGCTCGGCGCCCTCGACCCGCTCGAGGCCCTCGAGCGTAATGCGCGTGCCGTAGGGAAAGCGCGACGAGAGACACGGTGAAGCCGGACGGTCCCAGGTCGGCAATTGAAGTGCGCGCGAAAGTTCGCGAATCTCGGCCTTAGTCAGCTCGGCTTCGACCAGCGGATGGCGCACGCGTTTTTCGCCGGCCGCCTTGATGCCAGGGCGATAGTCGCGCAGATCATCGAGATTGAGACCGTCGACGATTTCGTCCACGCCGAGTTCCGCCGCTTTCGCTTCGCACACGGTGAACAGGTTGTGCTTGCACAGGTAGCATCGGTTGAGCGGATTTTCGGCGTAGCCGGGAACTTCGAGCTCGTTGGATTCGATGACCAGGTGCCGCGCGCCGATTGCGCGCGCCAGCTCGAGCGCCGAGCGGCGGTCATCGTCGGGCATCGTGGGCGAAGTGGTCGTGAGCGCGAGCACGCGATCGCCCATAACGTCGTGCGCCACGCGCAGAACGAACGTCGAGTCCACCCCGCCCGAGAACGCGACTATCGCCGAGCGCATCGGAACAAAAATCGCGCGCAGCCGGTCGAGCCTGGCCGCCAGTTCCGCGTTCAGCGCACTCATATGCCCTCGGCCTGGAAGAGGTCCGTGGTGAGGTAGCGCTCGCCCGTGTCGCAAAAAACGGTCGCCACGACCTTGCCGCGACCCAGGCGCTTGGCAATTTTGAGCGCCACGCAGCAGGCCGCGCCGGAGGAGATGCCTACGAGCAGGCCCTCCTCGCGCGCGAGCCGGCGCGAGTTGAGCGTCGCTTCCTCGTCGCTCACTGCAATAACTTCGTCATACACGCCGGTGTCGAGATTTTCCGGCACGAAGCCCGCCCCGATGCCCTGAATTTTGTGAAAGCCCGCTTCGCCGCCCGACAGCACCGGCGAGCTCTTTGGCTCGACCGCGATGATCAGCGTCCGTCCGCCGAGACGCTCGCGCAGGTAGCGGCCGACGCCGGTTATCGTGCCGCCGGTGCCGACGCCGGCGACGAACGCGTCGATACGCTCGAGCTGCTCCACCAGCTCGGGGCCGGTGGTCGTGTAGTGCATTTCGGGATTGGCGTGATTGCTGAACTGCTGCGGCATGAAATAGCCGGGATTGTCGCGCACCAGCTCCTGCGCCTTGGCGATCGCGCCGTGCATCCCGCGCGTGTCCGGCGTCAGCACCAGCCGTGCGCCATACGCGGCCAGCAGCGAGCGGCGCTCTTCGCTCATCGTGTCGGGCATAGTCAGAATAAGCTGATAGCCTTTGACGGCCGCGGCGAGCGCGAGTCCGATGCCGGTGTTGCCCGAGGTCGGCTCGACGATGGTCGAGCCGGGCTTGAGCCGGCCCTCGCGCTCGGCCGCTTCGATCATCGCGAGGCAGATGCGGTCCTTGACGCTGCCGCCGGGATTGAAGCTTTCGAGCTTCGCCCAGACTTCGGCGTCTTCCTTCGCCGGCAAGCGGTTCAGCCGTACCACAGGCGTGTGGCCGATAAGCTCCAGCGGCGTGCGCGCGACACTGTTCGGCATGGACGGGATTCTAACCGCATTCGCAGCCGTTTGGCGACAGTTTTTCGGGCGATGCTTTCGCGCGGCGGACCGGGCGGGGGTGGACGGAATGCCAAAGCCGATGGATGCTAGATTCGATCAAAGGATGGCGTCGGTCTCGCGCAATAGGAGCAGCAATCGCGTTCTGGCTATCTTCCCCGGCGCGCTTGGCGACCTCGTATGTTTCGGCCCGGCGCTGCGCGAGCTGTCGCGGCGCGGGCGCGAGATGGCGCCTGAAACGACGATCGAATTGATGGCGCGGCCGGAACTGGCGCGTTTTGCCGTGGGCCGGATGGGCGTCGCGCACGCCCATTCGATCGACCGGCGCGAGATGGCCGCGCTTTTCGCCGCAGGCGGCGAGATTACAGGCACGGCCGATTTCTTCCGCGCTTTCGGCCGCATCTATTCGTTTTTCGCCGCGGAGGATTCGCGGTTTCGCGATAATCTCGTATCGGCCGCCGCGCCCGCTACGGTCAGCTTCCATCGCTTTCGGCCGGCCGGCGATGGACATATCACACGGAATTATCTTGCCGAAATTGGAGCAGGCGGCGCGCCGCTCGAAAGTCGTATCGACCTGCTGGCCGAGGATATCGAGGCGGCGCGAGGCGCGCTTGCACGGCTTGGGCTCGACGGCTCCCGCATAGTGCTGGTCTTTCCGGGCAGCGGCTCAACGCATAAGAACTGGCCGGCGGAAAATTTCGTCGCGCTCACCGCGATGCTTGCCCCGCACCTGCGGCCGCTCGTCGTGTTCGGCCCCGCCGAGCATGCCATGGAGGCGCTGATCGCGCCGCAGCTTGTATCCCGAGGGGTCGCCTGGCTCAGCACGCCGCCGCTTGGCACGCTCGCCGGCCTGGCGCGGTTTGCGGCCGCCTTCGTCGGTAATGATTCGGGCATGTCGCATCTGGCCGCCGCCGTGGGAGCCCCGGGTGTGGTGCTGTTCGGACCTACCGACCCCGACCGATGGCGTCCGCTGGGCGAGATAAGGATCATCCGCGCATCGAGTCTGGCAAGCCTTTCGCCATCAGAAATCGTCCCGGCTGTGATCGGACAAAGCAAAAGACCCGCAGCGTGATTATGTTCTGCCGCAGGAGCTCGGAGCAGGGTGCGTTGACTGTAAAAATTGCCCGGCGTAGCCTCATTCAGGCGAGGTCATTCAGTTCGCGCCTGCCCAACATCCCCTGTTTACGAAAGGTTTTTTGTCTAACCCAAACGTATGCATAGTGCTATCAAGACGACGCTGCTGCTCACCGCATTGACGGCGCTGCTCGTGGTTATCGGTGGCGCGCTCGGCGGACGCGGGGGTATGGAGCTGGCGTTCATTATCGCGCTGGCGACCAACTTCTTCAGCTACTGGTTCTCGGACAAGATGGTGCTGAGAGCATACAGCGCGCAGCCGCTCGATGCGGGCTCGGCGCCCGAGCTGTATTCGATCGTCCAGGAGTTGGCGCACGAGGCGCATATCCCGGTGCCGCGGATGTACCTCATCGATACCGACACGCCCAACGCGTTCGCCACCGGGCGCAATCCGAATCACGCCGCGGTCGCGGTGACGCGCGGTATCCTGCGGATTTGCAGCCGCGACGAACTCAAGGGCGTGCTTGGCCACGAGCTTTCGCACGTGATCAACCGCGACATCCTGACCAGCTCGATCGCGGCGACGCTCGCCGGCGCGATCATGATCCTGGCGTCGATCGCGAGATGGGGCGCGTTCTTCGGCGGCTTGGGCGGCGGCAGCGACGACGACCGCCGCGGCGGCATATTGGAATTGCTGGTGCTGGCCTTCCTGGCGCCGCTCGCCGCCTCGCTCATCCAGCTTGCGGTTTCGCGCACGCGCGAATATCAGGCCGACGCGAGCGGAGCGCGCCTGACGCATCATCCGCTTTACCTGGCGGGCGCGTTACGCAAACTCGAGGCTGCCAACGAGCGCATCCCGATGGACGCCGGACCCGCGACCGCGCACCTGTTCATCGTCAATCCGCTGAGCGGCGCGCCGAGCATGCTGAGCCGGCTCTTTTCGACTCATCCTCCGCTTGAGGAGCGTATAAGGCGTCTCGAACGCATGGCCACCAGCGAGACGGTATAGAGCGATGGCATCCGAGGAAGAAGAGCGTTCCTCCAAAGGCTTCAAGGTTCAGGACCGGCGGCGCTTCTCCGCTGAAGGCGAGCTGAAGCCAGAATTCAGCGGCGCCGAGGAGCCGGCCGCAGCGCAGCGCCCGGCCGCGGGAGCCACGCCGTCGGCAGACGCCCAGCGCCAGGCGGCGGCTTCTGAGCCGCAGCACGCTGCGGCGGCTGCGGGCTACGCGGCGGCGCGCGCGGGCGCAGGCTCACAGGGCGCGTCGACGCATGATCGGGAGGCGGGCGAGATCAATTTCGCCGCCTTTCTGATGAGCCTTTCGACCGAGGCGCTGGTGCATCTGGGCGAGATGGCCGATCCTGCTAGCGGCCAGGCGCATCGCGATCTGCCAATGGCCCAGCAGCTCATCGACATTCTGGGCATGTTGCGGGACAAAACACGCGGCAACCTGGATCAGGACGAGCAGTCGCTGCTGGACGCGATTCTCTTCGATCTGCGAATGAAATACGTCGAGCTTGCCCGGCGCAGCGGCTGATGCGCGCGCGTCCGCTTTCATCGCACATGTCGGTACGACCCGCCAATGTCGCCGCCCTCTGGTTCGCGGCGACCATCGCGCTCTGTTGTTCGCCGCTCCTGGCTGCCGATCAACTGTGGCGCGAGCTTTCCGGAACCCGGGCTCCCAAAGCTGAAACCCTTCCGGATTTCGTCGCGCTGGCGGAAAAGCTCGGCCCTACGGTGGTCAATATTTCGACCGAGCAGACCGGGCCGACCGCTTCCGAGAACGAAGGCGAGAGCGGCGGCGGCGAAGGCGAAGGCAACGAACCGTTCAACGAATTCGGCGAGCCGTTCGAGCCGCACGGCCGCAGCCTCGGCTCCGGTTTCATCATCAATGCCGCCGGATACGTCCTGACCAACGACCACGTGATCGAAAACGGCCGCGAAATAATCGTCACTACACGCGACGGCAACCAGTACAAGGCGACGGTGGTCGGGCGCGATGCGAAAACCGACATCGCGCTGCTCAGGATAAACGCCAAGCATGACTTGCCGGCCGCGCCATTGGGCGACTCGGACGACGTGAAGGTCGGGCAGTGGGTGATGACTATCGGCGACCCGTTCGGTTTTGACCATACCGTGACCGCGGGGATCGTCAGCGCCAAGGGCCGGTTCATCCCCGGCAACTATGACGAGTTCATCCAGACCGACGCCGCGATCAATCCCGGCAATTCGGGCGGGCCGTTGATCAACACCCGCGGCGAAGTGGTGGGCGTGAACTCGGCGATTTTCACCCGCACCGGCTCGAACACCGGCATCGGTTTCGCCATCCCGGTCAACCTGATCAAGGAAGAACTGGAGCAGTTGCGCGACCATGGCAAGGTGGTCCGCGGCTGGCTCGGGATCTACGTCCAGCGCGTGACGCCGGCGATTGCCGAATCGATGGGGCTCGAGGAGCCGCGCGGCGCGCTGGTCGCCGAGGTGCTCAACGACGGACCGGCCAAGAGCGCCGGGGTCAAGCGGGGCGACGTTATCGCGGCCTACAACGGCACGCCGATCGAGGATTCGCGCGAGCTGCCGCTGATGGTCGCGCGCACGCCGCTCGGCCAGCGCGCAACGCTCAAGATCATTCGCAACCGCAGGGCGATCGAGCTGCCGGTCACGATCACGGCCTCGCGCGAGGCGCATCTGATGCCGGTCTCGAAGCAGCCCGGCAAAAGCGGCGCGACCCCTTTCGGCCTCTCGGTCCGGGACCTCGACCCCGCGCTCGCGCACGATATGGGCCTGGGCCAGAGCCGTGGCGTGGTGGTGTACTCGGTGCAGCCGGGAAGCTCGGCGGATATCGCCGGGCTGCGCGCGCGCGACATCATCATCGAGGTCAACCGCCAGGCGGTGGCCAGCGTCGAGGCGTACCGGCGGGCGATCAAGTCGGGCGGCGACAAGGCGATGCTCCTGCTGATCAAGCGCCATAACAAGACGGTCTTTGTGCCGCTCGAACCGGAGGGCTAGACGATGGGCGTCCGTGGGCAGGCGCATGGCGCAGGCGCGCGGACGGCAGGGTGGGTGCGGCAGCGATGAAACGCGCGCTTAAAATCGTGGGATTCGCCCTGGCGGCGCTGCTGCTGTTCGCCCTGCCGCCGGCGCTGTATGAATTCCTCGGTTACTACCACGCGCTGCAGAACGAGGTGGTCACGCGCTTTTCCGGCAAGCGCTGGAATATTCCCTCGCGCATTTATTCCGACTCCTGCTTCGTCTATCCCGGCCAGAGCCTGGACGACCTGGGATTTTTCCAGCGCCTCGCGCGCCTGAACTACCATCGCGTCGCGCCCGGACAGGTCAATGCGCGCGGCGAATATTCGCTCGACGAAAAACGCCGCCGCCTGACCATCTTCCTGCACGGGTTCGCCTATCCCTACGCCAACTTCGCCGGCGAGGCGGTCGAGCTTGCGCTTGGGCCGCGCGACACGGTGCTGGCGATGCGCGATCCGCTCGGCGGCAAACAGCTCTACTCGATGGAGCTCGAGCCCGAGCTGATCAGCGGAATCTTTGAAGGCACCTGGGAGCAGCGCCGCCTGGTGCCGCTCGAGCAAATTCCGCCGGCGTTTATCGATGCGATCCTCGCCGCCGAAGACCATCGCTTTTACGAGCATCACGGCATCGACCTGGTACGCATCGTCAAGGCGGCGTGGGTGGACTTCACCGCGCATCGCGTGCGCCAGGGCGGCTCGACCCTGACCCAGCAGTTGATGAAGAACTTCTTTCTCACCAGCAAGCGCGACTGGCGGCGCAAGGCCAAGGAGGCGCTGATGGCGTACATCGCCGAGCGCCAATACTCGAAGGATCAGATCCTCGAAAACTACATCAACGATATTTATCTCGGTCAGCGCGGACAGGAGGGAATTTACGGAATCTGGGAGGCTTCGGAATTCTACTTCTCCAAGGAGCCGCGCGACCTGACGATCGGCGAGATGGCGACCATCGCCGGCATGATCAGTTCACCCAACCGTCTCAATCCGCTGCATCATCCCAGGCTCGCCGAACAGCGGCGCAACGAAGTGCTCGGGCTGATGCTCGCCGACGGCTACATCAGCAAGGCCGCCTACGACACCGCGGCGACCGAGCCGCTGCGACCGCGCGAGACCTTCGTCGAGAACAACGACGCGCCCTACTTCGTCGATTTCGTCAAGCACGAGCTGGCCGAGCGCTATCCGCCCCAGGTGCTGACCGGCGAGGGGCTCAGAATCTTCACCTCGCTCGACGTGCATGCGCAGAAGCTGGCCGAAAAAGCGGTGAGCGACAATCTCAATTACCTCGAGGCGCGCTACAAATCGCTGCGGCGCAAGGAAAAGAAGGACCAGCTCGAGGAGGCGCTGATAGCGGTCGAGCCGCAAAGCGGCAAAATCCGCGCGATCGTCGGCGGCCGCGACTACCGCGAGAGCCAGTTCGACCGCGTCACGCAGGCCAAGCGCCAGCCCGGCTCGGCCTTTAAACCGATCACCTACCTGGCTGCGCTCGAGGAGACCCTAAGCGGCGGTCCTGAGCGCTTTCTACCCACCAGCTATATTGACGACACCCCGTTCACCTGGACCTACGGCGACATGAGCTGGAGCCCCAAGAACTACAAGGACCGCTACTTCGGCCGCGTCACACTCGAGTTCGCGCTCGAGGAATCGCTCAATTCCGCGACCTCGCGCCTGGCCAACCAGGTCGGCCTCGACCGGGTGCGCGCGATGGCCGAGCGGATGGGTTTTGGCGACCTGCCGGCGTATCCGTCGATCGTGCTGGGCGGAATCGAAGTCACCCCGATGCAGATCGCACAGGCCTACTCGATCATGGCCGACTACGGACTCGAGGTGCAGTGCTCGGCGGTAACCGCGGTCGTGGATCAGAACGGCAAGGTGATCGAAGGCAACGAGCTGCAGGCGCGCCCGGTGCTGTCGCCCCAGCTCGCTTACATGATCGACTTCATGCTCGAGCAGGTGATCAACCATGGCACCGGCGAGGACGCGCGCAAACGCGGCTTCACCCGCCCCGCCGCTGGCAAGACCGGAACCACCAATGACTCGAAGGACGCATGGTTCGCCGGCTTCACGCCCAATCTGCTGACCGTGGTATGGACCGGCTTCGATCAGAAGGAGGAGCTCGGGCTCACCGGCGCGCAGGCCTCGCTGCCCGCGTGGACTGAGTTCATGAAAGCGGCGACGGCTTCGCGGCCGCCGCTCGATTTTACGCCGCCTCCGGGCATTGTCGTCGAGCGCGTCGACCCGCTGACCGGGTACCTCGCGGGTCCGAATTGCCCGGTCACTATCGAAGGCGCATTTCCGACCGATCTCGCGCCGACCCAGGTATGCCCGATCCACGCGCATGGCGGAGCCACGCCGGCAGCCGCCAGCGGGGCGATACCCGGCACTTCCGCTCCGTCCGAAAACAACTGGGAACGGGCGCCGTCCGATACCAGCGACTGATATACTGGGCGATTGATGGTGGGCGTGACAAGGAGCCGCGCGCTGCGCTCGATTGCCATGGGATGCGCGCTGGGAATCGGCATGCTCGGGCAGCCGCGACCGGCGCGGGCCTTCGAGGAACAGGCGCTGCCGCCCGCGGAGATGGCCTCGCCATCGGCGACGCCGTCGCCGCAGGCCGGTTCACGGGCGCTCGCACCCGCTGAGGCGGGCGCCGCGCCCGCAGTCACGCCGGGCACCACGACCGGCCTGCCTGCGGCCGGTAATGCAGGACAGCCTCCGTCCGCTGGCGCCTCGAGCGAAGACGGCGGCGGCGGATGGACCCGTGTTCCGGGCGCGGGCGAATCTCCCGGCGGCGCGACTCCTCCGGGCGCAACCGCCGCCTCCGGTGCGTCCGCGGCGTCGCCCGCGGCGGCAACCGCCGGAGCGGCGCAGGCTTCGGAGTCGGCGCCGGGGGCTCCTGTTCCGGATGCGCCGGCCACGGGCGGGCCGGCGCCGCAGGCGAGCCCCGGCGAGGCGCCGCCGCCCTACGATGTCGGCTCGATTCAACCCACGGCTCCGGTCAGCGAACAGCCGCTCAATCCGCTGATCGACAGCACCAGGGATCAACCCGCGCTCAATGCCTCATTGCGTTTTGTCGAGCAGGGCAGGCAGGCGCTCGGCGCCTCCAGGCTCGACGATGCGATCCGCGATCTTGGCCGCGCGGTATCGATCGATCCGACCGATCCCTACGCGTATTTCTACCTGGGCCGCGCCTACATGATGAAAAAGGATTATGGCCAGGCTCTGGCGTTCTTCGGCCGTTCCGAGGTTGGATTGCGAACGACACCCGCATGGCTGGGCGAAGCCAAGGGATTCGAGGGCGCCTGCCTCGAGGAGCAGGGTAAATTTCCAGCCGCTGCAGCCGCCTACAAGGAGGCGCTCGACATCGATCCGGGCAACATCATGGCGCGGGCGGGTTACGGTCGGATGAGCGAGGGCCTTTCCGCGGCCGATGCGATTGCCACGCCGCCGGCTGCATCGCCTTCGACTGACAATGCGGCGTTGCCCGCGCCGAACGTCAATCTGGCTCCGCCGCCGCCGTCCGAAGCCGGACCTCCCGCGGCCGAGTCCGACCCGAACACCGACGCCGGTCCGGGGGCCGACTGGAGCGCCGAACCGAAGCCCGGACGCGGCGCTCCTGTGAGCGGAGCGCGCAGTTCGGGAATGCGGGACGCGCAATGAACCGCCGCGTCGAACCTGTGACGGCAGGATTGCCGCGCTTGCGGATCGCACGGAAAGCGGCGAGGCTCTGCCGATGCTGATCCTGGGTATCGAATCGTCCTGCGACGACGCGGCGGCCGCGATCATCGAGACCGACCGGCCCGGAATCGCGGCCATTCGCTCGAGCGTGATTGCCAACCAGGATGAAATCCATCGCCGCTACGGCGGCATCGTGCCCGAACTCGCATCGCGCAATCACGTGGTTACGATCCTGCCGGTAATCGAGCAGGCGCTCGAGGCCGCCGGATGCACGCTCGGGGATATCGGCGGCATCGCGGTCACGCGCGGTCCGGGCCTGGTCGGCTCGCTGCTGGTCGGGCTGATGTGCGCGAAGGGGCTGGCGCAGAGCCTGGGCAAGCCGGTCGTCGGCGTCAATCATATCGAAGGCCATCTGCTGGCCCCGCTGCTCGAGCATCGTCCGGCGATGCCGTTTCTGGCGCTGGTCGTCTCCGGCGGGCATACGGAACTGTTCACGATCGAAGCGCTCGGCCGTTATCGCAGGCTCGGCCGCACGCGCGACGATGCCGCGGGCGAGGCGTTCGACAAGGTGGCCAAGCTGATGGGGCTGGGCTATCCGGGCGGGCGCGTGATCGACGAGCTGTCGCGGCGCGGCGATCGCCGGCGTGTGCCGATTCCGCGCGCGCACGTGCGCGGCGCTCCGCTCGATTTCAGCTTCAGCGGCGTGAAGACCGCGGTCGCGACGCTGCTGCGTTCCGAGGCTGCGGCGGCGATCAAGCCCGAAGACCTGGCCGCGAGCTTCCAGGAGGCCGTGGTCGATATGCTGGTCGCGCCGTCGCTGCGCGCCGCGCGCGAGACCGGCGCCGACACGATCGCGCTAACGGGTGGCGTCGCCGCCAACTCGCGCCTGCGCGAGCGTCTGGCCGAGGCGGCAGCGGAGGAGGGCCGCACGCTGATCGCGCCTTCGTTCAAGTTCTGCACCGACAATGCGGCCATGATCGCGATGGCGGGGAGCTACCGGCTGCTGCGCGGCGAATCCGACGCGTTGACGATCGATGCCGAGGCCGCGCTCTCCCTGGCGTGAAGGGCATGGCGCGCGCGATCCGCGGACATCGCGCTCGGACGCGCCAAATCGCGGGCGGGCGCGCGGCGCCGCCCGAGGCGGTGGCCGATGAACTGGCGTCGGCGGGCGTGCGGCCGCGCAAATCGCGCGGCCAGAATTTTCTTATCCAGCCCGCGATCGCCGATCGGATCGCCGCGGCTGCCGCGATAGAGGCCGGCGACGAGGTGGTCGAAATCGGCCCCGGTCTGGGCATCCTGAGCAATCGGATTCTGCGCGCCGGAGCGCGCCGGCTATGGCTCATCGAGCTCGATGCGCGGCTCGCACGCCGGCTGGAAAGCGCCTTCGCGGGCCATCCGGCGGTACGCGTGCTATGCCGCGATTTTCTCGAAGTTGAGCTCGCGGCGATCGCCGAACGGCCGCCGGTCAGGGTGGTCGGCAATCTGCCGTTCAATGCCGCCGGCGCTATTCTGCGGCGCCTGGACGAGGCGCGCGCATCGATTTCCCGGATGGTCCTGATGTTCCAGCGCGAGGTCGCCGAGCGCATCCGCGCACGCGCCGGCGAGCGCGCGTACTCGGCGCTGAGCGTTTACACCGCGCTCTACTGGCAAACGCTCGAGCACTTCCGCGTCGCCGCCGGCAACTTCCGCCCCGCGCCGCGCGTTGACGCCGAGGTGATCGCCTTCGCGCCGTTGGCTTCGCCGCCGTTCGCGGCTGCCGACGAGCCGGCGGTCCTGGGCGCGGTTCGCGCCGCATTTTCCGCTCCGCGCAAGACCATCCGCAACGCGCTCGCCGGCGCGCTCGCGGCCGCGCCCGAAGCGATCTCGGCGGCGCTCGGACACGCCGGATTGGATCCGTCGGCGCGCCCGGCGACGCTGGCGGTTGCGGATTTCGTGCGCCTCGCGGCTGCGCTCGAGCGGGTCGGGATGCCCGCGCGCATGCACGCGTCCGCGGCTAGCGCGGCGCGGGAGCCGCGCGATGCCTGAGCTGCCGGAGGTCGAGTCGCTGCGGCGCATTCTCGCCCGCTCCGCCGTCGGCCGCACGATCGAGCGCGCGCGCGTGTCCGAACCGCGCTTGCGGCGCAAGGTGGCGCGCGATTTCGCCGCCGCAGTCGCCGGACGCACAATCGTGCGGCTTGAACGCCGCGCCAAGTACCTGATTATCGAGCTGAGCGGCGACGCCGCGATCATCGTGCACCTGGGGATGAGCGGCAGCCTGACCCATCGCGGCCGCGACTTCGACGACACCGAGTTCGATCCGCGCCACGATCACATCGAGTTCGCTCTGGAAGACGCCACCCGCCTGGTCTACAACGATCCGCGCCGCTTCGGGATGATCAGACTGGTTATGGGCGGACAGTTGGACGCCGCGCCCGAGCTGGCGGCGCTCGGGCCCGAGCCGCTGAGCGCCGCGTTCAATGCCGATTACCTCTCGCGGGTCGCGCGCGGACGGCGCGCCGCGATCAAGAACCTGCTGATGGATCAGCGCGTGGTCGCGGGCATCGGCAACATCTATGCTTCTGAAATCCTGTTCCGCGCGGGCGTGCGCCCGACGCGGCGTGCCGCCCGGGTCAGGCGCGACGAGATCGAAAGAATCGTCGCCGCGACCGCGCCGATCCTGCGCGCCGCGATCGGCAGCCGCGGCACGACCTTTCGCAGCTACCGCGACTCGGAAGGACAGCCCGGCCGTTTCGCCCGGCGCCTGATGGTCTACGGACGGGCGGGCGAGCCGTGCCGCGTGTGTCACAGCGTAATCCGCGCGGTGACCGTAGGCCAGCGCTCGAGCTTCTTCTGTCCGCGCTGTCAGCTTTGATGGCTTCGGCCGACCGGGCGAGCGCGCCTAACCGGCGCGTGCGGCCTGGGCGCGGAGGGCGAACGCGATCGCGTCCTCGAGCCGATCGTTGCCCCAGAAAAGCTCGCCCGCCGCGCTCATGGTGGGCGCGCCGAAAATGCCCTCGACTACGGCTATCTGGTTCTGCTCGCGCAGCCGCGTCTTGTTTTCCTCCGCCTCGGCGCGCGCGATTGTCTCGCGCGGCGGCTGCCCGAGCCGTGCGAGGATCTCGGCGATCGTCTCCGGCTGCGAAATTTCGCGGTCCTCGGCAAAATTGGCGCGAAAGACCGCACGCACGAAGTCAGGACACCAGGGCTCGTCGGCCGCCATGATTGCGACGCGGGCCGCGAGCAGCCCGCTGCGCGGGAATCTGCTCGGGCGGCGGAAGGGAATCCCGTATTTCTCGCACAGCCGCTCCATGTCGCGCCACATGTAACGGCCCTTGAGCGGATAAATGTTGAACGGCGAATCGCCCCATCCCTGCGCCACGAAGATCGGACCGAGCAGGAAGGGGCGCCATCGCAAGGCGACGCCCGCCGCCACCGCGAGCCGCTCGATGCGCGACGCGGCGAGATACGAGTAGGTGCTCGCAAACTCGAACCAGAAATCGAGACCTTCGTGTTCCATGCTGCCCTCGCCGACGATAGCTAATCGCGGGCGCCGGCGAAACACGCGCCGCCCAGCTTCCGTCCGATGCGCGCGATCGACGCGGGCGCAAACGGCTGGCGGCGAATTGCCACCGGTCATAGAATAGCGAGGTGATGGCGGACATCAGGGTACATAGCACCGCCCGCGTGCAGTTGCTCGATATTACCGCGCAAGCGCAGGCGGCCGTATCGCAAAGCGACGTGAGCGCCGGAGTGTGCAATCTCTTCGTCGCCCACACCACGGCAGCGGTAATCGTCTCCGAGAACTGGGATCCTGATGTGACTTCCGATTTGCTGCGCCGCCTCGAGCGCCTGGTCCCGCTCAAGGCCGACTACCGGCACGGCGAGGGCAACTCGCAGGCGCATATTCTGTCGGTGATGCTGGGCACATCGATCAACATCCCGGTGCGCGAGGGCAGGCTCGCGCTCGGGCGATGGCAGGGCGTGATGCTGGCCGAGTTCGACGGACCGCGCGAGCGCACGGTGGTCGCGAGCGTGGCGCCGATCGGCCCATAGGCGGGGCTGGGGGGAGCGATGGAAGAGGCGCCGCAAATAATCGCCGACGCGATCGCGATCGCGGTGGGCGCGTGCGCGGGCAGTTTCGCCGTGACCGTGGCCTACCGCCTGCCGCGTGACATCTCGATCGCCACGCCGCGGTCGTTCTGCGAAAGCTGCGAGCGCCCGATCCCGTGGTGGGCCAACGTGCCGATCCTCGCTTACCTGGCGGCGCGCGGGCGGTGCCTGATGTGCGGCGCGGCGATCAGCGCGCGCCATCTGGGCGGCGAGCTGGCGCTGGCGCTGGCCGCGCTTTATCTCTACGCAAATTTTCCGCTCGGTGACGCGCTCGCGCGCTTTGTCTTTCTCACCGCGCTGCTGATTTCCTCGCTGGTCGATTATGACTGGCGCCTGATTCCCAACCTGATCACTTTTCCCGGCGTGCCGGTGGGCTTCGCGATGGCCGCGCTGCTGATGCCCGAGGTGGGATGGAAGGATTCCCTGATCGGCATCGCCGCGGGCGGCGGCGTGCTGCTCGCGACCGGCCTCGGCTATCAACTGCTGCGCGGGCGCGAAGGAGTGGGGCTGGGCGACGTGTTCCTGCTGGCGATGGTGGGCGCGTTCATCGGATGGCAGGGCGTGATGTTCACGCTGTTTTTCGGCGCGCTGATTGGATCGTTCGGCGGCCTGGCGGTCGGGCTTTTCGGAACTCCGCGCGAAGCGCCTGAGCCGCCGGCGTTTATGCGCGAGCGCGCCGAGGCTGCCGCGCCGCCGGCGCATGCCGCGGGCGTCGCCGCCGAGGCGGCGATGATCGAGCCGATGGCCTCGCAGGAACCCGACAGCGTGGCGGCCGAAAATGAGGAGCACACGCTGCTCGCGACCACGGTTCCGTTCGGACCGTTCCTGTCGCTGGCGGCCGCCTTCTACGCGCTCTTTCAACCGCAGCTGCAGAGCTGGTACCTGTCGCGCTGATGGCGGCCGGCGTCTTCATCACGCTCGAGGGCGTCGAGGGCTCGGGCAAGACCACGCAGGCCGCGACGGTGGCCGACGAGCTGCGCCGGCGCGGACGGCGCGTGACGCTCACGCGCGAGCCGGGCGGGACGCGCGCGGGCGAATCGATTCGCGCGATTTTCCTCGATCCCGCGGTCGCACTCGATCCCGCCTCCGAGCTGCTGCTGGTGCTCGCCGATCGCGCGCAGCACGTGCGCGAAAGGTTGCGGCCCGCTCTGGAAGCGGAAGAAATCGTCATCTCGGACCGCTATTCCGATTCGACCGTCGCCTACCAGGGCTACGGCCGCGGGCTCGATCTCAAGCTGGTCGCGGAGCTGAATCGGCTTGCCACCGACGACATCCGGCCGGCGCTCACCGTGGTGCTCGATTGCCCGCCGGAAGTCGGCCTGATGCGCACGCGGGCGCGCGCGCGCGGCAACGTGCGCGGCTACGATCGCTTCGAGGGCGAGGAACTTGAGTTCCATCGCCGCGTGCGCGAGGGTTTCCTCGCCATCGCGAGCGCCGAGCCCGGGCGCGTCATCGTGATCGATTCGACGCGCGAGAAGGCCGCGGTCACTTCGGACATCATGGCCGTGGTTGGACGGCTGCTGGGCGGCTGATGGCGCTCGACGCAGTGCGCGGCAACCGCGAGACGCTCGCGCAGCTGAGCGAAGAGCTGTCCACCCGTCCGGCCCACGCCTACCTGTTCGCCGGGCCGCGCGGCATCGGCAAGTCGCTCATCGCGCGCGGCTTCGCCCATGCGCTGCTGTGCGAACGATCGCCGGGCGCCGCCTTCTGCTGCCGCATCGGGAATTGTAGGGTGCGCGAGGCCGCGCGGCCGGCACGCCGGGGCCGCAGCGCCGATCGCGCGAGCGCGGCGGGCGCGCAGCCGCCGCGCTGCGACTGCTGCGATGCCTGCGTACAGGTGGCCGCCGCGGTGCATCCCGATTTCATCGCGATCGGGCGCGCCGAGGGCCGCAGCGAGGTGTTGATCGAGCAGGTGCGCGAGCTTATCGCGCGCATGGGAACGCGGCCCGCGCGCGCGCTGCGGCGCGTCGCGCTAATCGACGACGCCGAGACGCTCGGCGCGCCCGCGCAGAATGCGCTGCTCAAGACGCTCGAGGAACCGCCCGGCCATGCGATTATCTTCATGATCGCGCAAAGCGAGCGCGCGCTGCTCGAGACCGTGCGCTCGCGGCTCAGGCTGGTGCGCTTCGCCCCGCTCGAGGTGCCCGATATCGAGGCGATCGTCGCGGCGCGCGCCGGCATTGAAGCCGAGCGCGCGGCGGCGATCGCGCGAGTCGCGCGCGGCAGCGCGGCGCGCGCGCTCAGTCTCGCCGGCGGAGCCGATCCGCCGATTCGCGAGCTGCTCGGCGCGCTCGGCGACGCGCGCCAGATCGATTTCGCACGCGCCCAGGCGCTCGCCCAGGAATTCTTCGGCGGGCGCGAGCAGGCGGCCGAGAACTTCGAGTTGATCGCGCGGGTGCTTGAGGAAATACTGTGTCTCAAGCTGATGCGCACGCCGCCCTCCGCGGCCGCGCCGGAAGTCACCGCGATGATGACCAGAATGGCCGAATCCCTGAGCCTCGAAGCGTTGCTCGTGAGCCTCGAGGGCGCGGTCGCGGCGGCCGGCGCGATAAGCGAGATGGCAAATCCGCGCATGCAGGCCGAACGCTGGTGGATGGCCGCCGGCAGCGCGGCGAGGAGCGAATAGTGCCCGATCAAGTCGATCCGTTCGACGGCGCGCCCGACCTCCCGCGCATCGTTGCGGTGAGTTTTCTGCCGATCGGCCATCTCCACAATTTTCTCGCCGGCGGGATTGCGCTCCGGCGCGGCGACCGCGTCGTGGTCGAGGCCGAGGCCGGCGTGCGTATCGGCACGATCGAGATCGAGCCGCACGAGCCGGCGCGCACGCTTGACCTGCGTGCGCTGCGACCGGTGCTCCGTCTGGCCGAGCCGGGCGATGTCGACCAGGAAACGGAGAATATCGACCGCGAGGTCGCCGCCCGCCGCCTGTGCCTGCATCGCATCCGCGAGCGCAGCCTGCCGATGAAGCTGATCAACGTCGATTACATGCTCGAGGGGCGCAAGGCGGTCTTTTACTTCACGGCCGAGAACCGTATCGACTTTCGCGATCTGGTGCGCGACCTGGCCAACTCGCTGCGCGTGCGCGTCGAGATGAAACAGATCGGCGCGCGCGACGAGACCAAGGTGACCGGCGCGGTCGGGCCGTGCGGCCGCGAGCTGTGCTGTTCGTCGTGGCTGCGCGACTTCGAGGCGATCACGGTCAAAATGGCGCGCGAGCAGGGTTTGGCGCTCAATCCGTCGCGCCTGGCCGGGATGTGCGGGCGGCTCAAGTGCTGCCTGCGCTACGAGTACGCGACCTATCTGGAGCTGCGCCGCGGCCTGCCCAACGTCGGCAAGCGCGTGCAATCGGTCAAGGGCGACGGCAAAGTGCTGCGCCAGAACATCCTCAAGCAGACCGTGCTGATCCAGCGCGACGAGGACGGCGGCGTGGTCGAGGCCGAACTGCAGGACCTGGTCGACGCGCGTCCGCAGGCTTGAGCCGCGCCGTCTTTGCCGAGTAGCATCGAAACCGCGGCGCCGCTGCGTTCCTCGGGACGCGCGGCGCCGCGGGGAAGCGTCGCAACATCCGATGGCCGAGCGAATTCATATCACCACCGCGATCTTCTACTGTAACGGGGCGCCGCACGTCGGCAGCGCCTACGAGGCGCTGGCCGCCGACGTCTTTGCGCGCCAGCAGCGGCGCAGGCTCGGCGACGACCGGGTCTCGTTCCTGAGCGGCACCGACGAGCACGGCGACAAGATTCGCCGGGCGGCGCTCGCGCAGGGCCTGGCGCCGAAAGTCTACACCGACAGGATGAGCGCGATTTTCGACGAGGCGTTTCGCGGGCTGGGCGTCAGCTACGACTACTGGGTGCGCACCACCGACGAAGTGCATCAGCGTTGGGTGCAGGAGATGCTGCGGCGGACGCATGCGCGCGGGGATATCTATTTCCGCGACTACGAAGGGATGTATTGCGTCGATTGCGAGCGCTTCTATACCGAGAAGGAGCTGCTGCCCGGCAACGTGTGCCCGACGCACAATCGCCCGATCGAGCTGATCAGCGAGGGCAATTACTTCCTGCGCATCGAGAAGTACCGCGCGCAGGTGCTCGAGCACATCCGCAACAATCCCGATTTCATCCGGCCCGCGCGCTACCGCAATGAAGCGCTCAACATGCTCGCCGAGCCGCTGAATGATCTGTGCATTTCGCGTCCCAAGGCGCGCATGGACTGGGGAATCGAGCTGCCCTTCGACGCCAGGTATGTCACTTACGTCTGGTACGACGCGTTCTGGGCCTACGTCAGCCATCCGGCGACGAACGATCCCGAGTTCGTGGAGAAGGTGTGGCCGAACACCGAGCACTTCATCGGCAAAGACATCCTCAAGACCCATGCGGTATACTGGCCGCCGATCTTGCTGGCGGCCGGCCTGCCCCTGTTCAAGCATCTCAACGTCCACGGATGGCTCAATTTCGGCGGCGCGCGAATGTCGAAGAGTTCGGGCAACGTGCGCGACCCCGTCTCATACGAGCGGGCTTTCGGCGCGGACGTGCTGCGCTACTTCGTCATGCGCGAAGTCATCTACGGACTTGACGGCGATTTTTCCGAAGAGCGGATGATCGAGCGCTACAATGCCGAGCTGGCCAACGACCTCGGCAACCTGGCAAGCCGGGTGCTGGCGATGGCGGCGCGGTACTTCCAGGGCGAGATCGCAGCGACGCCGGGCGCTGAGGGCGAGCAGATCGACCGCGCGCTGTGCGAGGCGTTTCGCGCGGCGCCCGAGCGCGCGGCCGTCTTCGCCGACGAGCTCGCCTTCAGCCGCGGACTCGACGCCATCTGGCAGGCGCTGGACGCAGCCAACAAGTACATCGTCGCCACCGAGCCTTTCACGCTGGTCAAGGATCGGACAAAACTGCCGCGGGTCGCTCAGATCCTTGCCAACCTGCTCGAAGGATTGCGCGTGATCGCGGGCGCGCTCGAACCGTACATGCCGCGTCAGTCGGCCAAGCTGCTCGATCTGCTCGGTGTGAACGGGGCACAGACGTACGCGCCCTTCGGCGCCGGGCTGAAAGCGGGCGATCGCGTCAAACCGCCGGTCGCGCTGTTTCCGCGAATCGACACCAAAGACCGCGCGTAGCCGGAGCATGCGCGCCAAGGCCGAGGCATCGCGCTCCGTCGGCCCGCGCAGCCGGGTGCGTCGCTATTGAAATCGGTACCTGAGCTGGTCGATCGGTTCGTCCACGACGAGGCTCAGTTCACTGTCGAAGCACACCCTGGTTTCCGCGCGCTTGCTTCCGTCCTTGGCTTCGGATTCGACCGCCTCGAAATACGCGATACGATCGCTGTTGATCCAAATCGCCTGTCCGCCCTTGTTCAGCTTCACAAACGCCATCTGCCTCTCCGCCCTTCGCTCTGATTGGTGCGACATCGGCACCGGCTTCAGAGTTAAGGATCGTCGGCGGACGATCAACAGCCATGTTTGCGACGACGCGTCGCGGCCGCTCGCATCAGGCGGCTAGAGCTTGGCCGCCGCATCGAGCCACCTGCGCGCCGACTCTTCAACGCTCTTTGCCGCCTCCTCGGGCGTGCGCGGCGCGCGCAGGTTGACGACAACGACCTCGTCCACTCCAGCGTCGCGATAGCGCGCGAGGTCGTCGGGCCCGACCCTCTTGGTGTAGGGCGAAACCGCCAGCTCCACGTCGGAGCGCTTGCGGCCGTTGGAGCGGAGCAGGGTCTCGATGCGCCGGATTTTGTCCGCCGCCTCGTTCGGGTCGAGATTGAAGCCGCACCATCCGTTGCCGTACTCGGCCACGCGCCGCAGCGCCGGTGCGCTTTCGCCGCCGAAGAACACGGGCAGGCCGGCGCCGCGCACCGGCTTGGGGAAGCTGCGCACGTTTTCGAAATTGACGAATTCTCCCTGGTAGGAACTCAGCGAATCGCCCCACAGCCGGCGCATCGCCTCGATATACTCGCGCGTGCGCTGCGCCCGGCGCTCCCACGGGATGCCGAGCGCGCGAAACTCCTCTTCCAGCCATCCGATGCCCACGCCGAGGACCACGCGGCCCTCGCTCAACTGGTCCAGCGTGGCCACGACCTTGGCCAGCACGAGCGGATTGTGCTCGGGGACAAGACAGATGCCGGTGGCGAGGCGGATTTTTTTGGTCACCGAGCCCATCGCGCAGAGCGCGAGAAACGGGTCAGGGATTGGCGCGTCGGCCGGAGCGGGCAGCGTGCCGTCTTCGCGATAGGGATAGCGCGAGGCGTAGGAATCGAGCAGGACGACGTGCTCCGGCGCCCATAGCGTCGAGAAGCCGGCGCGCTCCGCGCTCTCGGCGAGCGCCTTCATCACGCCCATCCCGCTCACCCGGCCCGATACGACCGCGAAAAGTCCGATTTTCATCCTCTAACGCTCCTGCCGGCGTCATCGTCGGAACGCCGCGCCAAATCGCTGATCTCGCCACCGTCTACTACGGTCCGCGCCGCGCTGACAAGCGCTCGCGAGCGAATGTCAGGCAAGCGCGTGCGGATAATGCGGGGTCAATTGCGGCATCGCGAGCCCGACGCCCAGGAGCCGGCGCTCGAGCAGCGAGAGATACATCTCCATCAGATCGCCGTTGTCGCGCGCCTTCAGTCCGAAACGGATGCAATCGTAGGTGAAGCCGCTGCCCGGCGGACCGAAAAAGTTCGCCGCCGCGGGCAGCCATTGACGGAGCGCCGCCGCTACCGCCTCGGCGCCGTGGCGATCGACCGCGCGCGCAAGCTCGCCCGCCGCGAACAGCTCGTGCTCGGCCTCGTCGTCGAGAATGCGCTCGGCGGCGCGCGCATGCGGCGCGTAGCTCGAATCGCGATAGTTGATACCGATCATCAAAAGCCCGGTCATGTCGAGGCTGAGCGACGCCATCAGCAGGTCCAGCTCGCCGGGCGCACTGCGCGCGAAGCGCAGCGGCGCCTCGAACGAGGGATGCTTGAGCACGGCGATCAGCGAACGGTCGGCGTCATACTGCGACACGCCGAGTTCGCGCAGCGCCCGATAGACGAGCGCAGCATGGCGGCGTTCCTCGGCGAGATTTTTCTCGATGATCGGGCGCAGCGTTTCGTCGGTAATCGTTTCGAGCGCGCGATGATAGCCAAGCGCAGTCAGTTTCTCCGCGAGCGCGTGCGCCGCGAGCAACCGGACGAGGGTTCGCGTGTAATAGGGATCGATACGGCCTAGTCGTATGTCCTCCGGCTCAACCGTGCGCGCGGGATATTCGCGCCGCAGCGCCATCGCGAACGACCTCCATTCTTGATCGTTGCGCCCCGGTCTCGAAGCTCATCGCGCCCGTAATCATAGCGGTCGGACGACCGGCGGCTCCAGACGGGTCGGCGCCGCGCACGCACAGGCTTATCCGCGCGAGGGCAGCATCACCGTGGCGCTGCCTATCGTCGTCTTCTCGCCCTTGGCGTTCTCGAGCCAGATTTCGCAGTCAACCAGATGGTCGCCGTCCTCGACGTACTTTTTCAGCACCTTGCCCCTGCACGTCACCTTCGACCCGGGCTGATCCATTCCGCGATACTGCACGGCGAGCCTGCGCAGCCATCCCTCCTCGCCGGCGAAGTCGGTCATCATCTGGCCGAGAAAGCCGTTCTTGAGCGCGCCGTGCAGGATCACCCCGGGCAGGTTGTTGTTGAGCGCGAAATCCTTGTCGTAATGGATCTGATAGAAATCGCCCGAGGCGCCGGCGTACTTGACCAATTGCTGGGTGGTCGGATTTTTTTCCAGCGGCGGTATTTCAGAACCCGGCTCGACCTCTTCCCAGTAAGTCTGCTTGACCATCTTGGGCTCCTTGCGCCGCGCCCGTGGGCTCAGTAGCGAATCACCGTCGAGCGCTGCACGGCGCATCGGCGATTGAACTGGTTGGTGTAACTGGTCTCGACCGTGATGAAGACCATCGGGCCGAGCCGCCCCGAGCTTTCGCGAATATCGGCTATTTTCGAGACCACGCTGATCCGGTCGCCGGGGCGGATCGGTTCGAAGTATTCCCATTCCGATCCGCCGTCGAGTCCGCGAAACTCTCCCATCCCGAGCTTGACGTCCGGAATCGCCGCCCCGAGCGAGCGGCAGAAGGTCGGCGGCGCAATCATGCCGCCGAAGCGGGTCATGCGCGCGGCGCCCTCGTCATTGAAGAGCGGATTGGGATCGCCGATCGCCTCGGCAAAGCGCCGGATCGCGCCGCGCTCGACCTCGACCACGCGCGCCTCGCTCTGCATGCCGATCTGCTTGCGCACCTCGTCAGTCACGTACTTGTTGGCCATGGTCGGATTTCCCCGGATGCCGCTCAGTAATCGCCCGCGATCTTCGAATGATCCCAGCTCGCCCAGCGCTCCGGTTTAAACCGCATCAGGACGCGTTTTTGCACGCGGCGCACGGCTGCGGGATTGGCCGGGTCCGCACCGGTCAGCCGCAGAATTTCGCGCAATGCCTGCGGACCTTCGCTCAGCTCGACCCGCCCGCGCATCATCACACCCCTGAGTTCCTTGTATTTCGCGCCGCTTTCGACGAGCACGGTGGCGCGCGGGTCGCGCCGCAGATTCACGATTTTCTGCGCGCGCGCGTAGCTGGTCATCATGATCGCGCCGTCTCTGACCGTATACCACATCGCTACGACGTGCGGATAACCGTCCTTTCCGTTGGTCGCCAGCGCGCAACTGTGACGCGAGGCGACATAGGCCATCGCCTCTTCGGGCGCGAACTTGATCGCATTGCGCTGATTCATCGGTCTCCCGCGCGGCACCCGGCAGGGCGCGCGCGTTTTGCGGCATGCCGCACGCTGTTGTCTAATATGACGTGAACCCGTCGCGCAAGACGAACAGCCGCCAGTCGTTTCATACACGCTGATTCGCGGAGGACATTCCGATGGCCAAGCTGGAGAAGCCGGAAATCGAGCGGCGCCTGCACCAACTGCCCGGATGGGAGTACCGGGACAATGCGATCGCCAAGCTCTATCGATTCGGGGAATTCATGGACGGGATCGAATTTTTGAACAAGGTCGCGGCGCTGGCCGAGGCCGCCGACCATCATCCCGACGTCAGGATCAATTATACGCGCGTCACGTTTTCCTGCGCCACGCACGACCAGGGCGGCGTGACCGAGAAGGATTTCAAGCTCGCCGCGCAGATCGAGGACGCATTCAAGGCGCGCGCGGAGTAGCCTCGTCCGGCGCAGGCGGCGGTCGAGGTCGCCCGCTCAGCCCTTGCGCGGAACGTAGTAGTGCGAGCCGCTCTGGGTGCGGTCGATCTCGCGCAGCAGGTCCTCGAGATCGCCCGGGTCGTCGACGAAGTCAATCTCCGAGCTGTCCACAACCAGCAGCGGCGTCTCGTCGTAATAGAAAAAGAAGTCGCGGTACGCGGAGGACACCCGCTCGAGATACTCGAGGCTGATATGGCGCTCGAAGGTGCGGTTGCGCTTGCGCAGCCGCTCGGCCAACACCTCGACGCCGGCGCGCAGGTAGACTACGAGGTCGGGCCGCGCCAGATGCCCGTCGAGCAGCCGATACACGCCCTCGTAAAGCACGAGTTCGTCGGGATCGAGGTTGAGCCGGGCGAAGATGCGATCCTTGGCCAGCAGATAGTCGCTGACCGTCGCCTGCGCGAACAGGTCCTGCTGCGCGAGCTGGCGCTGCTGGTTGTAGCGGGTGAGCAGGAAGTAGAGCTGGACCGGGAACGCGTATTTTTCCGGGTCCTGGTAGAAGCGCGCGATGAACGGGTTGCTGTCGGTATCTTCGAGGACGATACGCGCGCCGAGCCGCAGCCCCAGGGCCTGAGCGAGGCTGGTCTTGCCGACGCCGATCGGCCCTTCAATCGCGATATAGCCGCCGCCCCGCCTCATCCGGCCGCCGTGTTCGCCGCGCCTTTCTGTCGCGCGACCGCTGCTTGGGCCGCGCACGATGTTTTGCCGCGCGCGTCATTGCGCAGCGGCAGGGACGATGCGGCGCGGGTTAGTCAGCCGGCATCGGCAGCGGAAAATGAACGCGCTCCTTGGCAACGCTCAGCAACTCCACCGAAGCGCCCTTGTCGGCAAATGCCCCGATTATCTGCTCGACCAGCCATTCCGGCGACGACGCGCTCGCCGTCACCCCCAGCGCGCGCACGCCCTCAAGCATTTCAGGGCGCACATCGGCCAGCGAATCGACCAGGAACGCGCGCGCGCCGCGCATGCGCGCCACCTCAACCAGGCGGTTGGCGTTGGAACTCTGCTTCGAGCCGACCACCAGGATCGCGTCGCTCTGCTCGACCAGCTCCTTGACCGCGTTCTGGCGATTCTGGGTGGCGTAGCAGATGTCGTCGGTTTTGGGCGCGACCATCGCCGGGAAACGCCGCTTGAGCGTCTCCATGATTTCGCGCGTGTCGTCCACGCTGAGCGTGGTCTGCGTGACCGCGGCGACCCGCTCCGGATCCGGTACCTCGGCGACCTCGGCCTCCTCGACGCTGCCGACCAGGAGCACGCGGCCGGGAGCCACGCCGAGCGTGCCCTTGACCTCCTCGTGGCCGGCGTGTCCGACAAGGATCACGCTGCGATCCTCGCGCGCGTAGCGCTCGACCTCGAGATGAACCTTGGTGACGAGCGGACAGGTCGCATCGATAACGCGCAGCCCGCGGTCGCGCGCGCGGCCCCATTCGCTGGGCGCGACCCCGTGCGCGCTGAAGATCACACGCTGGCCTTCGGGCACTTCGCCAAGGTCCTCGACGAAAATCGCACCCTCTTCCTCGAGCGCCTCGAGCACGAAGCGATTGTGCACGATCTGATGGCGCACGTAGAGCGGACGGCCGTAGGTGCGCAGCGCGCTGCGCACGGCCTCGACCGCGCGATCCACACCGGCGCAAAAGCCACGCGGCTCGGCAAGGACGATTTTTTCGACCTGATGTTCTCGGAGAGGCATCCGGGCTCCTGATTAACCGATACTGGCCGATCGGTCAACTGCGTTTCCCGGCCAGCCTCGCATGTTGCGATTGAAGTATTATACCGACTGCAGCTCAGGGCCGCACGCGGCTTAATGGGCCTGCCCCGGAACCGGCGGATGCGAGGTCTGACAGCCGATCCATACTTCGCCGCCCTCGAAGTGTTCCTTTTTCCAGATCGGCACCACTTCCTTCAGACGATCGATCGCAAAGCGGCAGGCTTCGAAGGCTTCGCCGCGATGCGCAGCGGCAACCGCGATGGCGACCGAGGTTTCGCCGATATCGACGAGACCGATACGATGGCTTATCGCGATCCGCACGATGCGCCATCGTTCGCCGGCCTCGCGTGCCAGCCGCCGCATCTCGCTGAGCGCCATCGGTTCATAGGCCTCGTACTCGAGCCGGGTGACGATGCGGCCGGCGTTCTCGGCGCGCGTGGTGCCGGCGAAGGTGACGATTGCGCCGGCGTGCGGATCGGCGACCGCGCGTTCAAGCGCGGCAACATCGATCGGCGCCCGGCCGATGGTTATCGGGCCTAGCCATTGCGGAGCGCGCGATGACACGTCGGCGCCTCCGCTGACCGGCGGAATGAACGCGACTTCGTCGCCCGCGCGCGGGCGATAGTCGTGGGCGACGTATTCGCGATTGACGGCGAAGCCGACCGAGTCGCGATGGTTCTTAAGGCCGGGAAATTCTTCGCCCAGGCGCCGCCAGATCTCGGCGACGGTCGCGCCGTCGGGAAAATCACGGCTCAGTTCGGAAGCGCCGGCGCGCTCGCGCAGCGTAGCGAACAATTTGATCGTCATCCGCGGCATTTTACGCCTGCCACATCCGTTTGCATTGGGCTGGCCAGGTCAAAGTTTGAGCAGATGCGCCATGTGGCCGAGCTCGGGCAGCAGCAGCTTCTCCATCGCGAGCCGGCAGGCATCGGGCGATCCCGGCAGCGCGACCACGATTTTTCCGGCCGCGATTCCCGCCACCGCGCGGCTTAGAAAGGCCGCCGAACCGATCTGTTCGTAGGAAAGATAACGAAAGAGCTCGCCGAAACCCTCCAGCTCTTTGTCGAGCAGCACGCGGATCGCTTCGATGGTCGAGTCGCGCGCCGATATGCCCGTTCCGCCGTTGACGATTAACGCGTCCAGGTTCCGCAGATGCTCCAGGACGGCACTGCGAATCAGCACTGGGTCGTCCGGCAGCACTTCGTAGTATTCCACGCGATGGCCACCGGCAGTGAGCAGCTCGCGGATCAGCCGGCCGCTCTCGTCGGTTTCGGCGCTGCGCGAATCGCTCGCGGTCAACACGCCCGCGCGCAGGCTTCTGTGGCCATGCCGATGATGCTGTTCGACCGACACGCAATCAGCTTATATCATCGCGCCGCGCCGTCACGAGTCCCGTCCGATGACCCTCAGCGCAGGCGCAGGTTGAACGCCTGCGGGCCCTTCTCGCCCGGGCGCACCTCGAACTGCACTTCGTCGCCCTCGCGCAGATCCTCGAAATAAACCTTGGGCGACAGCCGCGAGCGATGAAAGAAGACCTCGTCGCCGCCGTCATCGGGCGTGATGAAGCCGAATCCCTTGTCCTTGATCACCTTCTTAATCGTGCCGAACACTGCCTTGCTCCTCCGCGGAGGAGCGCCCCGCCCCTCCTCCGTTTGAGCTTAGGCCGGTGGCGCCGTATGTAAAGGGGTCACGGCAAGCGGAGGACGTATCGTGCTCAAGGCGGTGGGACTGGCAGAAATCGAGCGCATCTTCGCGATCACGGATGCCCTGGGCATTTCGCGCGAAGCACTAATGATTCCGCTTCGCACTGCCCATCCGGGCGGCGTGCGCCGCGTCGCCGGCGGCAAGCTCGAAATCGTCGTCGAGCGCGACGCGGACTTCGATAGCTGGCTCAATCGTCTTGAGGCGGAGATTCGGGGGGTGTGGCCGCCGAGCCCGGCGGACTGAGCTCGATCAACCGCGTTCCGTGGTCGACCATCTGGCCCGGCGCGACGCAAATCCTGGCCACGACGGCGGCGCTCTCCGCGTATAACGTTGTCTCCATCTTCATCGCCTCCAGCACGATCAGCGCCTCGCCGTGCTCGACCCTCTGACCCTCGGCGACCAGCACCTTGTGCACCTTGCCCGGCATCGGCGCTGCAAGCTCGTGCGCCGCGAGCCCGCCCGCGCGCCGCGCCGCGCGCTCCTCGACGATGGAGAACTCGGCGGTGAAAGGTCCGGCAGCAACAAGAATCGCCGCCCGCCGATGCGCTGCCGCCATCCGAACATGTCGGTCTCCCAGTTCGATCACGGCGCAGCCGTCGCGCATCGGTACGATGCTCGCCTCCAGTTCGCGACCGTCGATGGTCAGGCGGATGGAGCGCGCGCCCGAGGAATCGCTCTGGCCATTTTGCGCGAGCAGCTCGACCTCAAATACCTGAGCGTCGTCCTGGCGCTTCAATTTCACTTTCACCGCGACCGCCGCCCCCACGGTTCGAAGGCTCCGAGCTCGGCCCAGGGCGAGCGCCGCCCTTGCATCCGAGCGCCGTCGCCGGCGGCGCCGCCCGACGAATATGCAGCCGTGCGGTCGGCCGGGCCGACGCCCGCGAACATGCCGCTTGCCGCTATCGCGGCTGCCGCGACCAGCTCGTCGAGTGCTTCACGGCCCGGCCGCCATCGCGGGAAGAAGTGCTCGAGAAAGCGCGTCGACAGCCGCGCGTCGCGGAAGCTCTCGCTCGCCACGACGTCGCGAAGAAAGGCCGCCGTGTTGGCGATGCCCAGAAGACAGAATTCTTCCAGCGCGCTTCTCATCCGCAGGCGCGCCTGCTCGCGATCCGTCCCCCAGCAAATCAGTTTCGCGAGCAGACCGTCATAGTGGGTGCCCACCCGCGCGCCGGGAGTCAGGAACGTGTCAATACGGACACCGGGGCCGCCCGGAAGGCTCAGGTAAAGCGCCTCGCCGGTGGCGGGACGAAACCCGTGCTCGGCATCCTCGGCGTAAATTCGGCATTCGATGGCGGCGCCGCGCGCCGGCTCAGGCTCGATGACGCGCTCGCCCATCGCAATCCGCAACTGCTCGGCAACCAGATCGCATCCGAAGCGCATTTCGGTCACCGGATGCTCGACCTGCAGCCGCGTATTGGCCTCGAGAAAATAGAATTCGTCGCCGGCGACCAGGAACTCCATCGTGCCCGCGCTGCTATAGCCGGTTGCGCGCGCAATCCTGAGCGCGGCTTCGATCATCCGCGCGCGCAGCGCGTCGCCGAGGCCGGGAGCGGGCGACTCTTCGATAATTTTCTGGTTGCGCCGCTGGATCGAGCAATCGCGCTCGCCGAGCGCGACCGCGCCGCCGTGACCGTCGCCGAGCACCTGGACCTCGACGTGGCGAGGATGCGCCAAATACTTTTCAAGGAACACGCGGCCGTCGCCGAAAGCGGCCTGGGCTTCGCGCGAAGCCGCCGCGAGCGCCTCGGGCAGGGCCGCTGCTCCCTCGACCAGGCGCATCCCCCGTCCGCCGCCGCCCGCAGCCGCCTTGACCATCAGCGGATAGCCGGCGCGAGCTGCAAATGCCGCGGCCGTTCGCTCGTCGAAGGTCTCCAATCCGGGCACGACCGGAACATCCAGCGAGGTCGCGAGCTTTCGCGCCGCAACCTTGTCGCCCAGCGCTGACATGACCGAGGCCGGGGGGCCGACGAAGGTGATTCCGGCCTGCTCCACCGCGCGGGCGAAATCAGGACGCTCAGAAAGAAAGCCGTAACCCGGATGAATCGCGTCGGCGCTGCTGGCGCGGGCGGCTCCGATTATCGCATCCGCATTCAAGTAGCTGCGCGCGGCTTCGGGCGGGCCGATAAACACGGCCTGATCGGCGACGCCGACGTGCAACGCACCGGCATCGGCCTCGGAATAGACCGCGACGGTAGCGATTCCGAGCCGCCGCGCCGTGCGTATTATCCTGAGCGCTATTTCGCCACGATTGGCGACGAGCAGCTTGGTTATCGAGCGATCGCTCATTCCGATTGCGAGCGTAGCACATGCGCCAAGCCGCTGGGCACAAGCCGCATCACAGCAGCGCGCTGCGCACGAGCGGATACGTTTCGCGCCAGGAAAAATTTTTCAAGAAAATTTCTTGTCGGCCTGCCCAAATAGATTGATCGACACCCGGTTTTCACTATCTTGGATAGTCCAGCGTGCGCGATGCGTTCGGGCTGGTCATTCGCGCCGAAGGAGAAAATTCTGAATGAGGGAGCGCTAGTGCTGGAAATGGAAGCAACCGACATCCGTACCGTGTATGACTTCCCCGTCGCCGGCCATCTCTGCAGCGATGGCGCGGTGCACTACGTCAAGCTCGTGCGCCGACCCGGTACTCCCAAACCGCAGGGCGTCTGCACGCAGTGCCAGGTCACCTTTCAGTACGAGAAGCCGCAACGTTCTCGCGTGCGGCACTACGACAGCGAGGGCGCCAGTCACTTCTAAACCCTGCCTGGCCCGAACCGGAACCGCGAAAATTCAAGTTTCAAGTCACGCGGCTGACGAACGCGCCGCCACATCAACGGGGCAACGGCGCCGCTGCGGCCGCGACGCTTGGGGCAGCGCGCGATACTTCGGACTCAGTTGAAATCGCACCCGCCAGCGATGAATCTACGGCGCCGCCCGCGGATGCGGCGGCGGAGGGGACCGCGGCCGGCGCGGTCGAGCCCTGGGGCGACAGGGTTGCCGGTGCGCTGATTTCGGGCGGGCGAGGCCGCTCGAAGCCGGGTTCGACGGCCGGCGGCGGAACGCCGACCAGCAGGACTTCCGGCCCGCGGTAATAGCGCGAGAGCGTGCCGCCGACAAAGGCGAAATTCCGCAACGGATCGAACCACAGCCGCGTCTTTGGCACGAACGGCTCAAGAAACACGTTGAACCATCCGAAGACCGGCCGCGCGTCGGCTTTCGCCAACTCGCCGTCCTGCGGAAGCGCGCGCCACGGCGCGCGCGTCAGGTCCGCGTGCAGCCTCAACACACGCGGCCCCGCGGCGCAATCGAAGACGTGGATGTCGACGTCGTTGGTCAGACCGCGACGCAGCTGGTTGGCGATGGGCACCAGCACGCCCGCTCCCGCGTAGGTGTCGGGCGGAAATTCAAGCTCCGCGGTCTTGATCTCACCCTTGCCCTGCTCGTAAATGGCGCAGCTGCAGCGGCCGCTCACCATGTCGGCGCGCGCGACGATCTGCGGCGCGCCGCGCGCATCGAAGAAGCTGTGCTCGTAAGTGACCATGCGCGGCAGGCCGCCGTTGATGGCGCGCAAGGAGTCGTGCTCGACGTCGTACTGACCGTCGATATAGGTGTTGCGGCCTTCGATCGCCACCGACTCGTCGTGCTGGGTAACGGTATAGTGCGCGCGGCCGAGGAGCCGGGCGCCGCTGGGGTCGTATATCAGGAGATCCGCGTCCTGATCGAGCGGAGCGGCAGCGGAGGCAGCGGCGGCCGCATTGGCTTCGAGCGGCGCGGCCAGCGCGGTCAGTACCGCTACAATCGCGACGAGCAGTGCCACGGGCCGCGTCATGGAATGCTCAAACTGATGTATCTCATCCGCCCGTCCGGCGATAGCACCCCGGCAAGCGACGCGTGCGCTCGGCGAGGAGGCCGTCACGCCCGTTTGTTCGGCGTGAACAGTTTCGAAAAAGCCTCCATCGACGCGGGCGACCGGCGCAACGCGTGCAGAGTCTCGTCCACGTGAGCCGGCGACTTCATCCCGACCAGCGCCACATTCACGCCGGGGGCCGAGCGCACGAACTGCAGCGCGCGTTGCGCGTCGCTGGTCAGGCCCTCGAAAGCCTGCGCCATGATCGCGGGCAATCCATGCGCCAGCCGGCCCTGCAATAGCGTCGCGCTGGCGCAGACCGCGATGCCGAAGCTGTTCGCCGCGCGCAGGGCCGAGCCGCGGCGGTCCGGAAGCTGCTGATTGGCCAGCGTCAACGCCTCGGGCATCGCCAGGTTGAACGGAAGCTGGATCGCGCGGAAGTGATGACCTTCGCCGGCGATACGCGTCGCGATCTGCACCAGTTCCTCGAGCTGTAAATACTGCCGCTCGTCCGCCCCCAGCCGGTACCCGTGCCAGGTGGCGGTGCCGTACACGCCGATCTTGCCGTCGGCGACCTGGCGCTCGAGAAACTCGAACGCGCGGCCGATACGCTCGAGAAATTCCGGCCGCGCGAGACTGCCGAGCTGGGTTTCGGGGTTGTGCAGGTAATAGATGTCGATGGTTTCGAGGCCCAGGTTGGCGCGGCTCATCTCGAGCATCGCGCCCAGGTAGCGCGGCGTCATGCAGTGCGATCCTTCGACCAGGTCGCCCGGACCGACGATTCCGCTGCTGACAAATTTTTCTTCGAACCACGCCCGCGGATTTGACGGCATCGCGCCGTCGAACGTGATGTAACCGCCTTTGCTCGCGACCACGACTTCCTCGCGGCGCAATTCGCCGGCCGCGACCAGTTCGCTCAGCACCCGGCCGATGGTGCGCTCGGCGCGCTGGAAGCGATAGTTCACCGCGGTGTCGATTACGTTGATTCCGCCGCGGAGCGCACGACGGATGGATTCGGCATACGCGCGATCGGTCTCATCGTCGGCCTCGCCGAGGTAGGTGCCGATGCCGATCGAGGAGACGCTGAGTCCGCCGAGCATCGGGCGGAAATTTCCCGGGAGATCCGCGTGGCGGTTCGCGTAAGCGAGCGTGCCCTCGGCGGTTGCGCGGTGCTTCAGCATGCCAGTCTCCTCGGGCGCTGCAGGCGGTTCAGGCCTTGCGCGAATTCGTTTCGAGCGGGCTGATCGCGGGTTCGAACAGCAATTGAATCACGTTGCCGTCCGGGTCGCGGATGTAGAATGACAGCGAACCGTCGCGATGGCTCCTGAGCGGGCGCACGATATCCAGGCGCTCGGCCTGCGCCCATTGCCATCCTGCTTCCAGGTCGGCCGGCGTGGGCACGATGAAGCCCAGATGGTCGAGCGGATGAGCTTCAGAATCGCCGCCCTGCAGCCGCAAGCCGCGATGCAGCGCAAGATTGTCGCATCCGGAACTCAGGTAGGCGTTATCCTGGTCGGGTTGCCACACCAACCGCATGCCGAAAACCCGCGTATAGAATTCGACCGCGCGGCTGACATCGCGCACACGCAGGGCCAGATGGCGCAAACCGCGGTTAACGATCATTCGGTTTTCCTGCGGAACTCCCGCGCGCAACTACCTGCGGGCTTACCCGCCCGGCTTTCCCGGGCTCTGCTTGCGATAGCCGAGCACAGCCCAGATTGGATCGCCCTCGCCCGAGCTGCGATCGATCGCTTCTATCTTCTCGAACGCCGCGCTGGCGGTAAAGTAGCACTCGACCAGGTCCACGCGCTGCCGATCGCCGGCCTGCGTCCAAATCGCCACCGCCTTGGTCGGAAACATCCGGTTCGAGAACGTCACGATGAATGGCGCGCCTGGCCGGAGCGTTCGTCCGACCTCGGAAAAGACCTCGATCGGATGAATCAGATACTGGACCGATACGGTGAGCACTGCGCCGTCGAACGATCCCGAGTCAAACGGCAGTTGGGGCGCGCGATTGAGATTGTGGGTGACGATTTCGCTGAGCGAGGGATTGTCGTCCATCTCAGCGCGGTTCAGTCCCAAGCCAACGACGCGCGCCGGCTTCAATTCGGCGGGCAGATGCGACCGCCAACTGCTCATCAGGTCGAGGATTGCGCCTCCGCGCGGGAGGCGATCGCAATAGATTTGCTTCACGGTTTCGATCGCGGCTTCATCGATATGCACCACGCGCCGCGGCGCGAGATAGAACAGTTCATCGTCGGACTCATCCAGCCGGCGGAAGAAGTGGGGCGCTAAGTTATCGGGCTGCATTTCGCTTCAAAACGGCGCGGCAATTTCCCCGCGTTTTCGAGTTTTTGCGAACAAAATCAGGCGGTTAACGTCAATATACACGGAAATTGAGCGATTGCGTTGACACAAACGAAGGCCGACGCCTACAGTAAAACGATTTTCCAAATCGGTCGCCATGGTCAGGCGCAACAAAACCAACTACGTCATCCAGTCCGTCGCCCACGCCCTCGACGTGCTCGAGCAGTTCTTCAACGACGCCGATGAACTCGGTGTCACCGAACTATCCAAGCGCCTCAAGCTGCACAAGAACAATGTCTTCCGCCTGCTCGCCACGCTCGAGGCCCGTGGCTATATCGAACAGAATCGCGCCACCGAAAACTACCGCCTTGGCATCAAATGTCTCCATCTCGGCCGCCGCTACATCGATCATATGGGTCTCGTGCGCCAGGCGCGACCGATTCTGACCGACGTCGCCCATCGATGCCGCGAGAGCACGTTCGTCGCGATCTTGCGGCGCGAGGGCGTGGTGCCGCTGGAAGCGGCCGAGCCCAACGAACGCGTCGTGCGGATCACTCCGCCGCTCGGCCAGCCGCTGCCGCTCCATTGTACCGCCGTCGGCAAGGTTCACCTCGCCTTCGATCCCGAGCAGCAGTTGCGCGCCGACTTGCCGGAGCAGTTGCCCCGCTTCACCGATCGCACGATCGTGGACCGCGCGATGCTGTTCGAGCAGCTCGATTCGGTGGCGCGCGATGGCTTCGGCATGGAAAACTGCGAGTTTTACGAAGACGTCTCGTCCGTCGCCGTGCCGATTCGCGACTATACCCGCAGCGTCGTCGGGTCGCTTGCCGTCGCCGGCCCGGCCTACCGTATCGGTATCGAGCGCATCAATACGGAAATTGCGCCGCTCGTAATGGAAGCGGGCCGCGAGCTGTCTCATCGGCTGGGCTATAACGAGTAGCGCGCCCCGGCGGGCAGAAATTACTCTTCTCTGCCGGCTTTTCAGGTATTAGCCTTAAATCAGCGTCCGGTTTGACTGGCTGGGAGGCCGTTGTTAGTTTCGTTGCGCCGCGGCACTCCCGCGATCAAGACCTCGGCGGCGTGCTTGACGCGCCATGTCTGAATGTCTCGGCATAAAGTACCCGGAGAGAGAAGGCCGTGAAAATCCTGGCTACCGTAAAGCGTGTCCCCGACCCCGCGACCACGATTCGCATCCTGCCCGACGGGTCCGGTATCGCCACCGATAACGTCAAATGGGTAATCAACCCCTTCGACGAGATTGCCATCGAAGAGGGTCTGCGAATCAAGGAGAAGTTGGGCGGCGAAGTGGTGCTGCTGGCGATCGGCCAGCAGACCTGGCAGGAGCAGCTGCGCACAGGGCTCGCGATGGGCGCCGATCGCGCGATCCTGGTGCGCGCCGACCAGCCGCTCGATAGTCTGGCGATCGCGCGCGTGATCGCCAAGGTCGTCGGCGACGAGAAGCCCGACCTGGTGATCATCGGCAAGCAGGCGATCGACGACGACTCCAACCAGGCGGGCCAGATGCTGGCCGAGATGCTCGGATGGCCGCAGGCGACTTTCGCCTCGAAAGTCGAAATCGCGGCGCCCAAGTGCACGGTCGTGCGCGAGGTCGATGGCGGCCTCGAGACGGTCGCTTTCGATCTGCCTGCGGTGATCACCACTGATCTGCGGCTCAACGAGCCGCGTTACGCCTCGCTACCGGGTATCATGAAGGCGCGCAAGAAGGAGCTGAAGGAAGTGCCGGTTGACAGCCTCGGCGTCGACCTCGCGCCCAAGCTCAAGCTAAAAACGCTCGCCGCGCCGCCCAAACGGCAGGCCGGCCGCAAGGTAGGCTCGGTCGAAGAGCTGGTCAACGTGCTGCACAGCGAGGCCAAGGTTATCTGACGCGCGCCCACAAACAGCGCGCTTGAAGTCATTCATAGGCCGCGCCGCCGGGGCCTGGCGGACGCGCCGGAGAAATGCGCGATGGCTGACGTACTGGTCTTTGCCGAACACAAGGCGGGACATTTTCCCAAGACGACACTGGTTGCGGTTAACGCCGGGCTCGAACTCGCGCAAAAGCGCGGCGGCGGCAAATGTATCGCCGTGGTCGCGGGCGAGAAACTCGACGCTCCGGCCGCCGAGTTGGCGAAATACGGCGTGAGCAAGGTCGTCGCGCTCGACGACGGTCGGCTGGCGCATTATCTCGCCGACGCTTATGCGCAGGCGCTGAGCGCGCTCGCCAGGAGCCTCGGCGCCGAATACATCCTCGCCACGGCGACCGCGATGGGCAAAGACCTGCTGCCGCGAATCGCGGCGCGCCTCAATGCCCCGATGGCTTCGGAAATCGTATCGATCGGCGAGGATGGCACGCTGGTGCGCCCGATGTACGCCGGCAATGCGCTGGCCACGGTCGAGATGGACGGTCCGCTCAAGGTGGTCAGCGTGCGCGCGACCGCGTTCGATTCGGCCAAACCCGGCGATTCGGCGGCGCCGGTCGAGAAGGCCGCGCCCGAGCTTGATGCGGGCGGACTCAAAATGCAGTTCGTCACTTTCAACGAGATCAAGAGTGATCGGCCGCAGTTGACCGAGGCGCGGATCGTCGTCTCGGGCGGGCGCGGACTCAAGTCCGGTGAGAATTTCAAGAGCGTGCTCGAGCCGCTGGTGGACGAGATGGGCGCGGCGATGGGTGCCAGCCGCGCCGCAGTCGACGCGGGCTTCGTGCCCAATGACCTGCAGGTCGGACAGACCGGCAAGGTGGTCGCACCCGAACTTTACGTAGCAGTCGGCATCTCAGGCGCGATCCAGCATCTGGCCGGCATGAAGGACTCCAAGACCATCGTCGCCATCAACAAGGACGAAGAGGCGCCGATCTTCAATGTCGCCGACTACGGCCTGGTCGCCGACCTGTTCAAGGCGGTGCCCGAGATGGTCGAGGCGCTGAAGAAGGTCAAACACGCGTAAGCCGAAAGGCCGCAGCGGCCGCTGACGCCGCCGTACGAGATTGCTCACCGCTCATCCGGGCACGGTGCCGGCGCGCGCCGCGCGTGTCCGCAATCCGCGTCCAAGGCGCGGCGGATTGAAATGTCCGCAGCCGGGGTGATTTAAGATTCTGGCGGACGCACCGCGTCATCGATCGTCTCACCGTCCGCCGCCGGCAGGCTTGATTGGAGGCTCAATGACAACGGAGATTATCTTCAGTCTCTGCATTCTGGCCGCACTGGGCGTTTTCTTCTACCAACTCTGGCGCAGGTTCGCGCTGCTGCGCAGCGCGGCCCCCGCAGCGCGCTTCGATCGCATTGCGGATCGCATTCGCGCCGTGCTGGTTTACGCCTTTGGCCAGAAAAAATTCGTGCGCAGCAATCCGGGGGCCGAGCATTCCGCCGGCTGGATGCATTTTTTCATCTTCTGGGGCTTTTTCATCCTCGCGATCCAGATCGTCACGATGTTCGGCCGGGCCTACTCCGCCGCGTTCGTCTTCCCCGGCTTCAGCCTGAATCTGCTGGGCGCGCCGTACATGCTGCTCCGCGATTTCACCGAGCTGGCCGTCCTGATAGCGGTCGGCGTGGGGCTGGTGCGATGGGGCATCACGCACGCGCCGCGGCTTTACGGATTTCTGCCGCCCGAGCAGCGCCAGCGCAACAAGTCGCACTGGGAGGCCTATGTAATCCTCACGTTTATCGGCTTAATCATGCTGGCGGGCCTGGTATACGACGGCGGACGAATCGCCGCGCAGCCCGACCTGCCCGAGGCGCGATGGGAACCGATCTCGGCCCTGGTCGGCCTCGGTCTGGCGATGGTGGCGGGCACTGGTTTCGCCCTGGCGGCGAGCAACGTCGCCTGGTGGGTGCACAATCTCGTGGTGCTCGTCTTCCTGGACCTGCTGCCACCCTCGAAACACTTCCACATCATCACCGCGATCCCCAACATTTTCTTCGCCAAGCTCGAGCCCAAGGGGCGGCTCTCCAAGCAGGACCTCGAAAATGATTCCCGCTTTGGCACCTCGCGCATCGACCAATTCACGTGGAAGCAGGTGCTCGACATGTTCAGCTGCACGGAATGCGGCCGCTGCTCGTCGAATTGCCCCGCCACCGCGACAAAGAAGCCGCTGGCGCCGCGCCAGTTGCTGCTCGATCTGCGGGACTACCTGTACGCGCATCAGAACGAGATGATCGAGAAGCACAGCCGGCCGGCCAACGGCGACGGCGCGGAAGCGTCCGAGGTCGGAGAGAACATCGTCGGTTCCGTGATCCGCGACGAGACGCTGTGGTCGTGCGTGACCTGCCGCGCCTGCGAGGAGGCCTGCCCGCCGATGATCGAGTACGTCGACAAGATCGTCGATATGCGCCGCCACCTGGTGCAGGAGGTGGCGCGCTTTCCCAAGGAGCTGACCCGCACCTTCAAGAACATGGAGACGCAGTCAAATCCATGGGGCCTCGATTCGGGGACGCGCTTCGAGTGGGCGGAAAAGATGAACGTCCCGACGCTCGCCGACAAGCCCGACGCCGAGTTCCTCTATTATGTCGGATGCGCCGGCTCCTTCGACGATCGCAACAAGAAGACGACGCAGGCCTTCGTCCGCGTGCTGCAGAAGGCGGGGGTGGATTTCGCGTGCCTTGCGCGCGAGGAACTCTGCAACGGCGAAACCGCCCGTCGGCTCGGCAACGAGTACCTCTACCAGACGATGGCGCAGATGCTGGTCGAAACCCTCAACAATCACAAAGTCCGCAAGATCATCGTGAACTGTCCGCATTGCTTCAACACGCTCAAAAACGAGTATCCGCAATTCGGCGGTTCGTTCGAGGTCATCCATGCCTCCGACCTCGTCCAGCAGCTGCTGGCCGCGGGACGCCTCAAGATCTCCGCGGCATTCTCGAAGCGCACGGTTTATCACGACTCCTGTTACTACGGCCGTTACAACGACGTGTTCGACGAGCCGCGCACCGTGCTGAGCCGCGCCGGCGCCGAGGTTCACGAGATGGAGCGGCATCGCAAGTTCGGAATGTGCTGCGGCGCCGGCGGCGGGCGCATGTGGCTCGAGGAAGACCCGGACAAGCGGGTGAATCTGCTCCGCACCGAGCAGGCGCTGCAGACCGACCCCGAGGTCATCGCGGTCTCCTGCCCTTACTGCATGACGATGCTGGGCGACGGCGTCAAAGCCAAGCAGCTCGAGGAAAAGGTGCAGACGCTCGACGTGATGGAAATCGTCGATGCGGCGACCGGCAACCGCAACGCGCAATCCTGACGGGAGCCCTCTCGCGCGGAAACCGCGCGTCCCGTGCGCGTTGCCGCGTCAGCCACGCCGCGGGCGCATTCCTCAGCCGCCCCAGCCGTACCATCGCACCTGCCAGGTGAAGAAGGTGACGAGGACGATCGACACGACCACCAGGATTTTCGTCAACTGGTCGAGCCGGCGCGGCGCGCCCAGCGCGACCAGCGTCAGCAGGAACGGATAAATCTCGATGTAATAGCGCGTGCCGAGCTGCGCGAAGCCGTTGGCGTACCAGAGCATGATCGGACCCGCGCACAGCGCCGCCGCAAGCGCGACCAGCAGCGGCCCGGCTTTAAGGAAGCTCGGACGCAGCGCGAGCACGAAGCCCGGGCTCGTCAGCAGCAGCGCCTGGCCGAGAAACTCCGGATGGATATACGGGAACTTGTCGCTGTAACCCGGGGCCATGAAGAACAGCGTGTACAGATTGAACGGCAGATGCGCGAGCGCGATCGGACCGCCGGGCCGCTGGAGCCGATATCGATCCTGGTTGTACCAGAGAAAGCGCGCGATATCGTACGGCGTGCCGAAGCGCGCTTCGTTGAACGCCACGAGCATGGCAAGCGCGGCGAGAACCGGAGGCACTATCCAAAGCAAATCGCGCAACCTGCGCCCGCGAATCCATAGCAGGCCCGCGTACGACGGCAGCGCGAACAGCATGTCGTAGCGCGCCATCACCGGTATCGCCGCCAGTATACCCACCATCCACGGCCGCGCCTCACCGAACGCTTCCGTCAGCGCGGCGAGCGTGAACGGCACCGTGACCAGCAATGAAAAATCCCACGAACTGCCGAGTGTCGCCTCGTACCAGAACGTCGTGCCGATGCCGAAGAAGAGCGTCAGCCAGACGCGCGCGGCGGTCGCGAGGCCGAGCTGGCCGAGCAGCCGCCACACGAGACCCAACGAGATCGCGCCGACCACGACCGAAACCGCGGTCTGATTCGTCGCCAGTCCCCAAACCGCCACCGCGGGAAGCGCAACCAGCGCCGCGAGCGGCGGATGCAGCAGATAGCTGCGGCCGTGCCAGACGATATGCTCCATGTAGCTTGGCGCGTCCACCCAGGTCCGGCCGTGCAGGAATGCATACGCCTGCTCGACCGGCTCGATGTAAGGCGTGGGCGGCGAGATGGTCGCGCCATAGAAGGCGAGAAACACGACCGCGACCGCGAATGCGCACCATCCTTCGCCGGCAAGGAAGTCCTCGAATCCGCTGCCCCGACGCGCCGCGGCATTCGGCCATCCGGCGGCGAACTCCGCGGCGATTCCGCCGATCCCGAGCACCAGCGCCGCGCCGACCGTCGCATTAGGCGTCGCGTGCCTGAGCACAAACCCGACCAGGTAATCAGCGAGCGCGATCAGGGTGGCCGCGACGAAACACCATCGCGCAACCTGCGCGCTCTGCGCGCCCGCGGCGGTTTCATCCACGGCAGATGAGGACGGCAGTTGCTCAGGGGCGGGCGCTGTGCCGCCGGCCTCCGAATTCATTTTCGCAGGTCGTCGAGAAACTCGAGCATCGCGCGATTGACCTCGTCCGGCTTTTCCTGCTGCGTCCAGTGACCCGAGCCTTTGATCAACACGGTCTTGCGCAGATTCGGCACCCACGCCTGCATCCCATCGGCCATCTCCGGGCGAAGCACGATGTCCAGTTCCGCGGTTATCATCAGCGCCGGCTGACTTGTCTGCGTCGGAAGCGCCGCGGCATCCTCCCAGTTGCGATCGATATTGCGATACCAGTTGAGCGGACGCGCAAAGCCGCTCTTTTCGAAACCGCGAACGAAGACCTGGAAATCATCGTCGGTGAGAAAACTGCCGTGCGGCAGGTCCGGCAGATGGTCGAGCAGGCCGCCGCCGGCCGCGCCCAGCACGCCCGAGGGCAGGCTGCGCAGCTCCGCGAGATCGGCGCTGCGGAACAGTTCGCCGCCCTGGTAAAAGGAGCGCAGGCTGCGGCGCACGTCGCGCTCGAGTTCGGCCTCGGCCACGCCCGGTTGCTGGAAATAGACGATGTAATTGAAGCGGCCGGCCGCCATGGCGCGAATGAAATCCATCGGCTTTACCGGCGTGCGCGGAAAAAACGGGGTATTGAGCGCGATCACGCGCTCGATGCGGGCCGGCGCCATCAATGCCGCGTTCCACGCGGTGAAGCCGCCCCAGTCGTGCCCCACGATGACGCATTTTTCGATACCCAGCGCGTCGAGCATCCCGACCAGGTCGGCAACGATCTCGCGCTGCGTGTATGCCTCGATCGCGTCGGGGCCGCCGGTTTCGCCGTAGCCCCGCTGGTCGGGCGCGATGGCGTGAAAGCCTGCCGCGGCCAGCGCCCGCATTTGATGACGCCACGAGTACCACAGCTCCGGAAACCCATGACACATCACCACCGGGTAGCCGCTTCCCGCCTCCGCCACATGCATCCGCAGACCGTTGCTGTCGACAAAGCGATGGCTGAACTCGCTCATGATGCACCCCTGCGCCCGCATCGATCCGGCGCCGGCATCAGGCTAGCACGCGGAGCGCACGGCGGCATCGCGAGGCTTTGACTTAGGCGCGCACGCTGATGGACGATGCTAGGGTCTCGGGTCGAGTCTCGCACGAGCGTGAGAATCGCCGACGAGGGGGGTGACGCCGATGGCCTTTACGGTGCAACCGGAGAGTTTCCGCTTCGATAGTGCATTGAGCGCCGGCGTCGCCGGCAAACGCGTGCTGATAACCGGCGCGGGCAAGGACGGCGGCCTCGGCCAGGCCTTTGGACTGGCAGCCGGAATCAACGGAGCGGCCGCGGTCGGAGTGCACTTTCACAGCAGCTATTCCGACGGCTTCGACCTGGTAAACGCGCTGCGCAAGCTGGACGTGAATGCGTTCCCGGTGCAGGCCGACGTCACCAGCATGGGCGACCTGTGGGCGACGCGCAGCTACGTCATCGAGCAGATGGGCGGCAAGCCGCCGAACCTGCTCATCTGCAACTCGGGGCTGACCGAGAAGGGCTATGCGCTCGGCCGCGCGCTCAAGGAAATCCCCGGCGAGTCGCTCGCGATGCGGCGCGCGCGTGTGCGCCAGCATTTTCTCGACAGCCTGCACGAATCGCGGCTGGTATTGAACACGAAAATCGACGGCTTTTTGGCGATGACCCATCTGTGGGCCGGCGAAGCCGTCTATCACCAGGAGTTTCTGCAGCTCATCTATGTCTCGTCGCGCCAGGCGATCGATCCCGGCACGAGCGTGCCCGGCTACGTGATCAGCAACTGGGGCGTGCTGCAGTTGCCGAGGGTGCTGGCGGTCAACCTCGGTCAGAACGCGAAATTCGTCGGTTCGGCCTGCATCCTCCTGCCCTTCATCCGCACCAGCATGACCGACCAGTACGCCGACAATCCGCGGGTGTTCGGGCGATGGCAGCCGCGGATGCTCGAGCCTAACGAAGCGGCCAAGGCGTTCCTGCAATTGCTCGCGCGCCCGAAGGAGGAGTTGGACAAGGGCCTGTTCGAACTGATGGTCGATGGAGCGCCGGATAGGATCGAGGTCACGTGGAAACGCGTGGCGCTGGACGTGCGCGAGGAGCCGCTGGATTGGAGCAGCCAGGCCGCCCTGCGCTTTGCCAAGGAAACTGCGGCCAAGCAGTAAAACGATTGGATCAAGATGAGGCCAAAGCCATGAATCGCGAATTCGAATTCAAGCAGTTGTTGCGCGCGCTGCGCGCCGGAATAATCGGCGAAGCCGCTTTCGAGCAGGAAATGGGGCGGCTCGAAGCGGACGGAGCCTCGGTCTCCAACGGCGCCAACGCCGGCGGCTTTCGCGCCTTCGGCAAGACCTACAAGTCCGAGCGCGCCGCAGTCGTCAGCTTCATCGACAAGGTGTGCGCGGGCGAGGCCAACGCCGCCGAGGCGTTCAACGGATGGGCCGACGTGTGCACCACCGATTGCCTGCGCACCGGCTTGCGTATGGTGGCCGAGCGCGAGGCCTATCATGCGCGCATATTCGAGAGGCGGATGCGCGAGTTGGGCGCCGAACGCCGCGCCGGCGCAAGCGAGGAAGGTCGCAGGCTGAAGGCATGCCTCATCGATGCGAAGCGCAGCGACGCTGAGAAGCTGATGGAATTCATGCGCGGGACAGGCGAGCCGGAGGCGGTGGTCAAACCGATCGACGACTTCGCGGCCCTGCTGCAGGAAGACCTCGAAACCAAGGAGGCGCTGCGGCTCTTCTGCGAAGACGAATATTCGACGCTTAAATGGATGCGGGACGCATGCGCGGCAATGAATGCCGCTCAGCGCGCGGCCGCGCCCGCCGGCCGCGGGAAGTCGAGCGGCGCGAGCGCCAAGCCGGCATGATCATCCCGATGATCGTCCGTATCGCAGGGACGGGCGCGGTATAGGAAGAGTCGCAACGAGCAGGAGAAGACGCGTCATTGGTCGCGTCTCCCCCCGTGTTCGATTCGTTGCACCTATTCGGGCGATTTGGCCCCGGAAGGCGGCACGGTTGCGCTTGCGGGCGCCCCGCCGGAAGGCTGGGCCATGTCGCGGCGCTCGTAGCCTGCAGGCGCGGTAAATGTGTCCGCGGGTAAACTGCGCGTGGCGATCTTCGTCACCACGGTTCTAGTCATTTGCGGCCCCTGCTTGGCGAGCATCTGCTTGAGCCGAGCGGTCTGCTCGGGGCTCAATCCCGGCATGGTAAAACCGGTGTTCACCGTCCGCGTGGAGTCCATCGTGAGCGGAATCCCGCTCGGCACCTTGCCCGAAACCGAATGGACCTCATTCAGCTTGGCACCCATCGCCTTGGTGAACTCCGTAAACTCGGCGGCCCCGGGCGCGCTGGTCGAGAAGCATCCCGTGGTCTTCACCGCCGCCATCGCGCTCTGGCTGCCCCCGGCATATTCCTCGCAGCCGTAATTGAGCACGGTCGAGGATTTGCCGGTCTTTTGAAAATTCAATCCGAGCTGCTGCGGATTGGACGGCTGCGATTGCGGCGGAAACGGCATCTCCGCGTACGCCTTCTGTTTGGGATCGATCAGCATCATCGTGCCCCTGTCGAGGTCGATGACGAACGAGTTATGCTCGCTGACCATTTTTTCCTGATGGCCCTGCACGAACAGCTGCCGCGTCTGAACCATCGGAGGTTCGCTGCCGCGCGTTGTCGTCACCTGCTCGTCGATCACCACCCCCGCGCGCGCCATCGCGCCGGAACCTATCAATATCGTAACGGCCAAAATTGCGCTCATCGTCTTCATAGCGACTGTTCCCCCGGCGCGCGGCTGATTTTCAGGACCTGGGGCACGACACCCCGCTCGCGGTCGGCGCGCTCGACGACCAGACGATGGACCGTTAGGCTCGTAAGTCCGAAGAACACCCAGACCATCTCTTTGCATCGGCGTAGCAATCCGATGGCGAAGCCGACATCCGCCGGATAGCCTAGCATAGCCATCACCAGCGCCTTGCCCCCCTCCTGGCTGACCAGCTTGGCCGGAATCATAAAGGTGGCGCGCTCGATCAACTGGCCCAGGACTTCCACCAGAACCGCGATCTGCCAGCTCGCCGGCTCGTGCAGCAGCATCAGCAGGATATAGATCTCGACCGGCCCGAGACTCCATGCAACCAGGTAAAACAGGCACGAAGCGAACAGGCGCCAGCGATGGTGCGAATAAAACTCGAGCAGCAGTGCGTCGGCATCTCCCGCCGCCTCGCGCAGCTCATCGTTGGCCAGGCGAGAAAGGTCAAGCCGCGCGGCCGCGCGCCAGAGATGGGTAAATGGCCGCCGGATTTGCACATAAAAGAAGCCCGCCGCGAACGCGATCGCCAGGGTCAATCCGCCCAGCGCCGGCCACAGCAGATGATGGAAACGGGCCTCGAACGGCAGCACGGTCAGCATACCCCCGGTGATGAAACCGACCTGACCCAGCATTTCGGCCAGCGCCGCAACCACCACCGAGACCAGTCCCGCCGCCATCGCGAGCTTGTGACGCACCATCATCGCCATCACGAACTGGCCGCCGAGCTGGGCCGAGGGCGTGACGTAATCGACCGCTTCGCCGGCGATCCGCGCCGCGAAGAGTTGCCCGAAGCCGAGCGAACGCGGGCGGTTCTCGATCGTGACCCACCATCCCAGCGTGTTGGCGGCGCGCGCCACTCCCTCCAGGGCGATGGTCAGCAACAGGCCCCATCCGGCCAGCCGGGCGTAGTGCAGGACATCGGACCAGCCGAAGTGTCGCAGGAACCAGGCGTAAAAGCCCAGCGCGAGCAGGACTATCAGGGTTTCGATGCGTCGCATTTAATCAGGACTTAACCGCTGGCCGGAGGCGGTGCGGGCTTTCATCAGCCATTCTTTCAACGCCCTCCGCAGGAGGCAAGCCGGGTCGAAGAAATTACGAACGCCATGGGCTCAGACTTTGAACCGGATGTGGATAATGTCGCCGTCGCGGATGATGTAGTCCCGGCCCTCGAGCCGCAGCTTTCCCGCTTCGCGCACCTTGGCGTCCGAGCGCAGCGCGGCGAAGTCTTCGTAGCTCACCACCTCGGCCCGAATGAAACCGCGCGCGATATCACTGTGAATACGCGCGGCCGCCTCCAGCGCCGAGGCGCCGCGCGCGAGCGGCCAGGCATGCGCCTCGGGCTCGCCCGCGGTATAGAAGGTGATGAGCCCGAGCGCCCGGTAAAGCGCGCTCACCAGGCGATCGCGCGCCGGCGCGTCGAGGCCCGCCGCAGTCAGCAGCTCGCGCTGCCCGGCGGCATCCAGTTCCCAAAGCTCGGACTCGAACCCGGCCCCCAGCATGAACAACTCCATCCCGTGTTCCCCTGCCGCGGCGAGCGCCTCGGGCGAGGGCGGCGCGCCCGCGCGCTCGGCGTCGCAGTTGACCGCGACCAGCGCGGGCTTGCGCGAGAGCAGTCCGAAACTCGCAAAGGCGGCCAGCTCCTGGGCAGTCATCTCGAACGAGCGCAGCGGCTTGCCGTCTTCAAGCCACTTGATACAGCGCTGGAGCGTTGCGCGTTCGAACTCGGAGGCGGGATTGCGCTCCTTGACCAGGCGCTCGAGGCGACGTTCGGCCTGCTCCAGGTCGGCAAACACCAGCTCGGTCTCGATTCCGGCGAGCGCGCCTGCAAGAGCCGCGTGGTTGCCGGCGAAATCGGGAATGACGATCAGGAGCGCGTCAAGGTCGCGGATCAGCGGCAGCAGGCTCGGGTCGAGCGCGGCGCCCTCCTTCTGCTCCTTCGGATTGGGCGCAAAATCGAGTACGGTAAGCTCGACCTCGACCCGTTTTTTAGAGCCGTAGGTGCGCTCGAGGAAGTCCAGCCGCTCGTCGGCAACCTTGATTTGGCCCGGACGCGCGCGATTGCGGCCTTCGGCCTGGCCGGGAAGCGGGGCAATCCCGGTGAGGGCGTGAAACACGGTCGATTTGCCGACGCCGCGCGCGCCGATTATCCCGGTCTTCAAAAGAACGCTCCTGAACCCGCAACACTTACATATGCGTCCGCGCGGCGAAAGACGCCGAGCGAAGAGAGACGGAAGCGTCCGAGGCGAATGATTGGATGAACCGACGGTCTTCGGCGTTGCCGTAAGGCTCGGCTGAGAGCTATCTAAAGGTGCGGACTCTTTAATGCGGGCGGCAGGTGGGTTACTCTCGACGTCGTCGCGTTCTTGAGGGGGCCACCCTAGCTCAGTTGGTAGAGCAGCTGATTCGTAATCAGCAGGTCGTCGGTTCGAATCCGACGGGTGGCTCCACAAAAACCAATAAAATCAACGAGTTTTTCGGACATCTCGATGGCCACTCCGTCGAACTGCCGCCCATTGTCCGAAAACTGTCCGAATTTGTCAAGGGCCTCAGCGGTTCTTGTTGCCGAACTCTTCAGCTGTCTTCTATCACGAGAGAGGTTGGGGGATTTGGTGGTTGATCCAGGGCGACGAGATCGGCGTCAATTGCATGGACGGTCTGTTGTCGCTACGTTGTTGGCCCGTCAACCCATGCGTAAACGGGGGTGCGCGTGCCCGGCGGAACCACGAGTCGTAAACTGGAAGTTTTCGTCCTTCACGCGGTTAATGATAACCGTGCTGTAAATTACCGAGAACTGTTCGATTTCATCGCGAGTATTCCCGCGCGCGAGCGGTCGATTGAGCGCGGAGAAAAGCTCGTCGCTATACCCGAACTCACTGTATCCAGCAGTCGAGTTTCCTTCGTTGCATACGAAGGTCCTCTAGGCACGAATCCGCTGATATTCGATAGCTCCGAAGCGAGAGCACGCATTGAGCGGCTCTCCTCCGGAGAGGTACTGGCAACCAGGACCCACGGCGTCATTGACCTGAGACAGCGAGAAGCCGTAGTCGAGTTCAATCACCGAGGGGCCAAAGCACACGAGGTCGCTTCGGTTTTCGAAGAGCTAGGTAGGCGCAATCCGAACTGGAAAGCACTCGCGTTGGAGCTCAATCCGTTGCCGACTGCGGAATTTCTTGCCGAAATCCAAAAGTTTAGGCGCGTACGCTTGGCAAGTATCCGCGTTGCACGCCCGAACCCCGCTTGGAACAGAAGTTACGAAATACTCAAGGACGTCGCAGAGGAATCAAGTGGCCAAACTATCGATCTTGCCGTAACCGCCGGGCGAGGGCAGTCACTTTCAACTCGCGGCGGCATCATCCGCTGGATCCGAGAATTGGTAAGCGAAAGGCTGCCCCCGTTGAAAAACGCCACAATAGTGGGAACTCGCGAAGGCGAAGACGACGAGACAGTTGTCTCATTGGCTCGATATCATCAGCACCAGCGCGTACGAGTTAGGCTCACCTCCGATGGCCACGTTGACGGTCAAGACATCCAAGAGAAGATCCGAGGATACCTCGACCAGCGGACCCACCGGAGCACATCGTGATCCAGGCAATCAGGCTATACATTCGAGACGAGGTACTGCCACGCTGGCGAGAGGTGGTCTTCGGCTCTGAGCTGTGGCTCGCGGTCGCGATCGCGCTCGCCTGCGGACTTTGGGGTAACCGTCTCGCACTCGCTCACGCGAAGGTCGGCGACATCACATCGGCCGTTCTCACGTATGCGGCGATAGCTTTCGGCTTCTGCCTATCTGGATTAAGCCTCGTCTTGGCTCTGCCGGACCGGGAATTTGCAACAAGGCTTGCGAAGTCGAGGCCGCCTGGTTCAAAGGCTAGCCACTACTCCGAACTCGTTTTTGTGTTTTCGTGGACCGCGATTATTCATTGGCTCGATGTGGCCGGTGCGATCGCACTGTTTATTCTCTGTGGCTCGGATGAGCGAATTTTCCCCGCTTGCGATCACGCCTCTGCGAAGGAATTGTTCGGGCTCATACATCGTGAGTGCTTGTGGCCAGATCGACGGCTGATTGTGTTCGCAGCGACGTTCGTGACAGTATATGCGGTCTTTCAATTCCTAATCACTCTGATAACGCTCGCGCAGGTCGGCAGGGTTTACATCGACACGCTCAGAACCTCGGCGTAGCTCAAGACTGCTCCGTGAATAGATCCAAATAGGGTCCGTAGGAAAAGCGGCGATTGCGCTTTCGTCCCGTTGTTTCGCGCAACAGATCGATAATCTCGAGTTGGCGCGCGAGACCATTGGCGTTCGCGAAGGAGAGACCAGTGACCTCCATGATGGTCGGCACGGAAACGATCGGCCGGAAATAAAGGCGCTCCAAGAGCTGTAACGCTTTCCCCGACGCGCGGCCCAAACGGTTCAGGATCACCTCGCGATGTTCCTCGCGCATCTTCACGATCCGGCGGGCATTCACAGTAGCCTCTTCGGCCACTTGGGCCACCCCTTGGAGGAAGAATTTGAGCCAGCCTTCCCAGTCGCCACGATCGCGGACTGCCTGAAGCCGATCGTAGTACTCCGCCCGGTTGAGCTTGAAGAAGTGCGAAAGATAGAGCAGCGGCCGTTTCAAGATCTCCTTCTCGCACAGCAGAAAGGTGATCAGCAGGCGCCCGACTCTTCCGTTTCCGTCGAGGAAAGGATGAATGGTCTCGAACTGCGAATGGGCGATCCCGACCTTGATGAGCGACGGCATGGGATGTTCCTGGTGCAAGAACTTCTCAAAGTTGTCCAGGGCCTGCCGCATCTCGTGTGGCGGCGGCGGCACATAACGCGCATTTGCCAGCGTCGAACCTGGTGGGCCGACCCAGTTCTGCGAATTTCGAAACTCGCCCGGATTACGCTCGGCACCTCGGACGCCCTGCATCAGCTTCTCATGTATCTCGCGGATCAGCCGGAGCGATATGGGCAGTTTCTCCAAGCGTTCGAGGCCGTGGTTCATCGCAGCCACGTAGTTGACGACCTCGGCCACGTCTTCCGGGTGGCCCGGCTCTGCCGCCTGCGCCTCGAATTCAAGCACATCGATCAGAGAGGCTTGGGTTCCCTCGATCTGGCTTGAAAGCACCGCCTCCCGGCGAACGTACATGAAGACAAATAGGTCAGGATTGGGCAGCGTTTCTGTCGAGCCGTCCAATCTGCCCACCGCCAGATCCGCCTTGGAGAGCAGATTCCACATCTCCTCGTCCAGCGCGATTGGGGGCTCTGGCGGCAAGGGGTTCGGGATGAACGCCCGATAACCGGTCGGCTGCTTGATGTAGCGTCCGGCGCGGGCGCTGGACTGCCGCTGAGCCTCCCTGGCCGCTTTCGCGGCCGGTGTCGTAATTTTCGCCACCGAAAATTAAAACCGTGGCCGCAGCAGGTTATTATCGGAAACGGCCGGTTTCCGATAATGTCTAGCGGCTTGTTATTGTTCCGGTCAATAAGCCGGCGGATCTACGGCGTCGAAAAAGAGGCCCTGGGCCTTCGGTCGTCAGCCTTTCCGACGATCCTCGATCGGCGTCACCTTCGGCTGAACCGGCTGGGCACCGAGGTGCGCCTGCAGACGCTCCGCAGCCTGCGCGAGGTCCGCTTCGCTCACGATGTTATACCGGTCAAAAACGCTCCGCGTCTTGTGACCTGACAATGCCATGGCCACGCGGTCCGGGATACCCGCCCTCACCATGTTACGAACTGCGGTGCGGCGCAGGTCATGCACCAACACCTTGCCCACGCCGGCGCGCTTGCAGGCGGTCGCCCATGCCCGCTTGAAGTCGCCAACCGGCTGACCATCGAGATGGAACACGTACGGGCAGTCCAGACGGCGATTCGCATTCGCGCGCTCTATGATCTCGAGCAGCTCGCCCGACAGCGGTAACACCCGGCCGTCCTTGTTCTTGCTGACCGACGGCCGCAAGCGCGCGACGCGGCCGGCAAGATCCACGTCGCGCCATTCAAGCGCCTTCATCTCGCCGACCCGCCAGCCCGACAGGTAGAGGAACGTGATCGGGTCTTTCAGATACTGCGGCAGATGCTCGCGGAGCGCGACAAAGACGCCGTGATCGACAAATCCCTCGCGTGCGTTGTTCTCCTCGAGCAGGGGAATATGCGGGGCGAAGCGAAGCCGTCCCGATTCAACGGCCAGCTTGAACATTCGCTTCAGAGCGGCGAGCTCGCGGTTGATGCTGGCATTGGCGGCGCCCTGGCGCTGCCGATCTGCCGCGTATTTCTTGATCCGCTCGGTCGTGATGTCCACGGCGCGGTCCAGCGCGAACCGCGCTTTCAGATGTTGGATCGAGAGCCGGACGGAGCGAATCGATCGCAACCGGTTGACCTCGTAGTCGGTCAGAAGCGCGTCTGCAAGGTCCTCGAACGTGACACGCTCCTCGACCGGACCGATCAATTTTCCGTTCGCCGCTTCGCCGATGCGCTGCTTGAGGAGCTTAAGCGCCTGGGCCTCGCTCGTTGAGTGCGAACTCTCCCGATGCTCCTTCCCGCGACAGCAGTAGGCGATCCAGTAAACTGAGCCGCGCTTGAAAACGCGGCCCATTCCTCTCAATGACTTCTGTTCCTTCGCTCTCAACCCGTGCAAACGTTCCCGGTGAAATTCGAGCGCGCGCCGAACCGTATCCGTCCGGCGACGCTCCGCGCCGGCGCGAGCGACGCATCCCCGCGGAACTCGCGCTGCCACAATAGATCAATGTTTGAAGAGCTGCCGTGTCAACGGCACGGCGATCGAATTCTCAACGGCTCTTGCCGCGGATGAACTCGTCCATCCCGAGCTCCGAAAACCGGAGTAGCCTGCCGCACCGCACTGTGAAGGGAAGCTCCTTGTGGTGGCGGTATAGCCAGTCGGCGTTGACGCCGAACTTCTCTGCCGCCTCTTTCACGGGGAGCAACCGCTCGTCGTGTCCCGTTTTGCGATGTGCTGGAGCCTCGTCGCGAAGGAGATCGACTTCATGTGCGCACAAGATGTTTAGCGCGGCGATCGCCTGCATCCTCAAGACCCGCGTGATATGCGCATCGAGCACCCCTACTCTTTCAGGGTCAGCTACCAGCTCCTCCAGCCTTGGGACTCCGAACAGTCCCGCCCCGCCCGACCTGCGCGGCACACGGGCCAACGACTGATTGGCCCTGGTCCGCATACTTCACCTTTCCGGTCGGTATGTTTGACCGAGTTACGCGGCGGCTCCCCCTTCCCGTGAAAAGCGCAGCCGTTCGATCCAGTTTTCGGCCGGTTCGTCGCCAGCGATCACTGCTTCGCCTGAGCGCGTTGCGCGTCGGGATTTCTCGGAACGGATGCTGCAGTGAGCGCCGGTACATCATCGCTGACTGACAGTGACAGACTAATGTGATGTACGGCAGAGTTTAATCGCATCGCGATGCCTCGACCAGAGCAGAAGGGCGGATTTCACGCGCCCACGGACTTTGCGTTGTGGAAAGTTAAAGCGATCCAGTCTGAGAAAAATTCAGCGTTGGTTGGCGTAGATGGGCGGAAAGAGAAAGGCTCGCTCGGCTTCAAGCCGAGCGAGCCCAACAATTTCAGACGTGTTCGTCGTTACGGGCAAGAACGTAGTCGGCGGCTTTCTGTGCCTGTGCCGCCGCCTGAACGATCAACCTGCGATCGTCGCGCAGACGTTGAAGCCAGCCGGCAACGTAAGCTGCCTGATTGCGAATGACCGCGTTCGAGATTCCGGCTTCGGCGCAGAGAAACGCGGCTGAAAGCTCCGCGACAAGCTCTTCGCGGCTGTAGACGGCGCTGCCGAACGGCGCCACTTCGGTTATCCCTTCGCGGCCAAGCCGCTTTTCGTGGCCGGTCGAATGACTGAGTTCGTGCAGCGTGGTAGCCGCGTCCTCGGCGGCCGACCCGAACAGCTCTCTCGGCGGCAGTGTGACGCGATCGGTGATCGGCGAGTAGTAGGCTTTCGAGCCGGCGCGCACGATCTCGGGTGGGTTCGGCATGCCGGAGATGATCTTCTCGACGGCTTCGATCGGATCGTACTGATGGGTCTCGATCTTCGGCAGCTTGTCGAGCACTGCCTGCGGAAGGTCGCATTGTTCGAGGTTCCACACTCGATAGAACCTGAGCACGAACCGGCGGTGGTTCTTTTCATCCTTCGGCTCGGCGTCGAGGTCCTCCGTGTCGCTCTGCTTCGCGTCGTCTATCTTCCAAAACGTGACGATCGTGCTCTCCTCGCCTTTGCGGCTGCATCCGCCTAGCTGATTGGCCTGGCGCATCGTCAGCCAGAAGGGCGACACGTACTTCGACGCCGAAAGCAGAAAGTGGTTGATGCCCTTGTAGGGCTTCTTGGTAACCAGATTGCGCGGCAGTCCGATCGAGGTCCACGGTCTGCGCCACGGCACGACCCCTTGCTCCAGCAGGTTGATGATTTTCTCGGTAACAATCGCATAAACGTCCATTTGCATCGCTCCTTGTTGCGCTCGCTTCCCGAAGGGCAGAGCGCGGTTTGGTTCGTAAAACCCGAACCTTCTTCCGCCCTCGCGCTCTTCAACCCGGACTGAGAGTGCGAGGGTGGAAAGGGCTGCGATGCGAAGCGCAGCGGAGCGACCAATGAGCGTGGCGGAGCAATTCAAGGACGGCGTGTCAGAGCGCAGCGATCCGAAGGACTGGCGCGCGGCCTTGAGCGCAGCCGCGCAAGGGGCGAGAGGGTCATTTGGGCCGGGACGGAGATTTAGATTTCGGTGAAGGTGGCCGACGAGATCTCGGGGGATCGCTGGCGGCGAGCAACTACAAAAAAAGAGCTGCTCTCAAACAGCGAATGGTGCTCTTTGGCAGAGCCGTAATAGGGCTCTAATAGCCGTCCGAGCGTCTCGTTCTAAGATATGCTCAACTAAGGCATTTGAATCCACGGCTCGTCTGGCCAGCGTACTTTTGCTGAGAGGTGAGCGTGAGTGTACATAGGGATTTCTGTGCTCGCGCAGTTTGTCGAAGGTAACGAACTCGGACTCAGACAAAACCTTTTTGCTCCGAGCTTCAACCAAAATCTGCTGATACGGCGCTCGATCCAAATCGTTCCGTCCGGCGGCTCTGAAAAAGCGAGAGATCAGCTGCTCGACGCACACCTGGCAGACCGTTGTGCAGGCGACAAATAAACCGTGAAGATATGCTTGCCTCGCCTCTTCAAAAGCGAGCGCCGCAATCTCGCTGTAGAATACACGGTAACTCCCACCGCCATATTCCTTGATCAGAAACTCGAGGCGCACTGCTCTCGATTTTCGCGATCGAGCTTCGTCGCGTTCGAGCCATTCGAGCAGGCCTGTTTTCGGTGGGTGATTGCGCCTCGATCGCTTATTCTCCGTTTTCATAACCCGAATGCCAAAGCGAGGACGGCCCAAGCAGGTCGGCGACACTCGCCTACGCGACATCTTTGCTCGACGACCGGCGCTCTCCTATCTCCTTAACTGGACCGACTAGCTCAGGCACCTCCTTCAGCCCGTCACAGAAAAACATGACCTCTGTGCCTCGCCGCGACGATTTGGCGCTGTAGCCGATCCGGTATGCGATCATTTTAAATCCAGCATACAGGTCCCGCACTTGCTTCACGTTGTCATATGAAACGATCCACTTCTGCCGCCTAATCTGGTGCGTGACGAAAAAAGCTACCCGTTCGTGATCCTCATGTTCGTAATAGTCGTAATATAAGTCTCGACCCTTGATGTAATAGGGAGGATCGCAGTAAATCAGCGTTTTCGGGGGCCAGCGCGTGCCGCCTTCGCGCAGAAACTCCAAAGCGTCGAGCCCCGTCACACTTATGCGGCATTTCAGACGGGCGATAGCCATGATGCGACTGACCAACTCATCCGCGTTGTAACGTGCATCGATCTTCCAGAGACCCGATTGATCGCGTCCGCCTATAACCCCTGCGTTAAGAATTCCCGAGCGGTTAGTCCTGTTCAGAAAAAACATGGCAAATCCCAACGCCAAATCATCATGGTCGTCCTGGTTCATGAGGATTCGCTTTTGCCTATCTCTAACTTCCATTGTAAGGCGAGTGTTACGGACGAGCCTGCAGAGGCGCTCAGTGTCATCGACTACGGATCTCCAGAAAGCAAAGACGGGCCGACTGATGTCGTTAATGTAAACGTGCGATACGTATTCATGGAGGAGCAGTTCGAGGGCGATCGCGGCTCCGCCTGCGTATGGCTCGACGTATTCTCCATCCAGTAGGTGGTTTCTCTGCAGTACTCTTTTGATGAACGCTGCAAGCTTGCCCTTTCCTCCTGGGTATCGAAGCGGCGTAAAATGAGTGAGGCGATTAGGTCGACGGGCTGAGGTAAATGGATTCACGGCCAGATCTGCTCGAAAAATGGCTGTGCGTTGTCCCAAGCGACTCGCAGGTCGCGTTCGGTCGGCGAGAAAAATCGATTGTGCACGTAGTTGTTGAGTGTCTCGACATTAAGCGGGTTATGTTTATCATTAACGGCCTTGGATACGCCCTCAAGATGCTTCTTGGGTGTCCCATTTGCGATCATGTACTTCGTCGCCTCTTGCATTTTGCTGCGCAGCGACTTGTCTTTGGTGCCTTTCGGTAGTTTCACGATGAGAGGTATGTTGGCCCGGGTCAGGTAATCGTCGACGGAAATTTCGAGAAAGACGCGAAAAAGCACTGAGATCGCGTGCGGGAAGTCAGTAAACGGCAAGGATCTCAGTTCTTTAAAGATTTCCGCCAGCTTTGGATTGGTGACGTTTAGGCGGCATTCTCTCGGGATTAGCGTTCTGCGAGGGTTTGGCTTCGCTTTTGGCTTGGGTTTCGCGGGCGACGACTGCTTGAAGTCTTGCGCTTCGAACGTATCAATGGACTTCTGCGCGGTAGACCTTTTGGATAGGTCTGGTAGATCCTGACCTAGCTTTGAAACGTAATCGACCTGCTGCTCAACCTTCTTAAGCGCCGTCACGACAACGGTCTTCTTAGCAAGGTCACGAACGATTCTGCGCAGGGTCTTCAATACCTCGTCGGCAGGAAGGTTCGTCAGCAGCTTCTGATCTTTGATTTCGAGACCCAGTTTAGCGCGGACCGCTGGAGTAGATAACAGGCGGTCGAGAGTCGTTATGGGAAAGCGCGCTTCGATGGCCTTTTTTTCATCATCAGATAGTCCTCCATGCGCCAACACAAGATCGAGGGCCTGAAGCGCGGGATCGCGACCGGTGAATCGGCGCGTCGCAACGGCATTCCAATCTACAATTCCGCGACCTTCGTTCTCGCCTGTATGCCTCTGGTGAATCCACGTCGCCCCGTCCGCACGGTCGCTGACTTCAAAGCAGTCGATCGGCTCAACCGTGGCAACATCGAAATTCCGAGCAAGCGCCTCGAATCTCTTCTGAAGCGCCGATCTGACTTCGAGGCCCGTCAGGACTGCCGGGTTATGGAGAATCTTAATCGCTGCAAGACGGCGGTTTCCTTCGATTACGACATATTTGCTTTCACTGTCGTCTGATTTAACAACCAGGAGGCGGTCCATAGGATTTAGACCGCCATCCTCAAGGATGCTCTCCGCAAGTACGGCTAGCTTGACGTCTTGGTCGTCGATGATCTTTTGGAGTGCGTCGTTCTGACCTCCGGCTCTACTGATCCGCGGGTTTTCGACATCAAGAAGCAAATCCCCGATTGTGAGTTGTCGTGCAGGCATAGGTCATCTTCCCCGATTTGTCACTTTTCGCGCGCACTCTCATCGCCAACGGCCGAGAACGATGAATCCGAATGATTACGGGTCAATATGTCCCCAATATCCGCAGGATTTCGTGAGACAGCCGAGCTCCAGCGGCCAAATCGACCGTCCAAGTTAACCGCTCGAACCCATTCCGCCAGAAAGCGTCGTTTGGTGCGATCCTGATCAGTTTCCTGGCCCTTCGTTTCGAGGATGAGATTTTCTCCAGCAGAGAGACGGATCAAGAAGTCGGGCCGGTATTTGCGAACGACTCCCTTGAAGACGTACAGGACCTCGAAACCCAGATGATCGTTCTTAACCCACGCCGCAACGGCGCGATTGTGGTCCAGTTCGAAAGATTCTGATGCTTCCCAAGTGCTGTCATAAACGCAGAAGTTGATGTGCGACCGTTTCGTGTATTCGCACGGCTTGCCGGTATACCAGGTAGCCATATCTGCGGTGGAGCGCACAGGGTGCTCCGAGTCGAATTGAAGCGCCAAAGACTCGGTGTTCTCGAACCTGATCGCTTCCCAGATGTGCTGAACAACCTTGGTCATGTTCAGAGTGATGACCAGCCTTCGCTTAAGTTCGTCCTGCTCGAATGAATTCGGAATAATCTTGAGCTTGTCGGACTGAATGAAGTCTTCGACGAGGCGTACGAGTTGGGCGAGAAGGCTTTCCTTGCTCGCGGGCCAGTTCTTCTGCATCTGGTCGTAGACATCGCGCGCCGTCTCGAAGATGATCCTTTGCATCCGTTGCTGCCGCGCGAGATTCTCCAAATCGATCGTGGAGACCTTGCTTATGTCTGGTTTGCCCTCCACAACCGGCGCCAACTCCGCGAGCCGAGTAGTCCGCGCAACGTCAAGTTGCAGAACCTCAACCTTTGGCCAGTCGAGAGCCAGCTGAGGGCGATAGACGTGATCGATCCTCACGACATTTGGCCAGGTGATTTCAAATTCGCGTTTTTCCGGGACTGGTTCGATTTTCGTCTTGGGTTTCGGCGGCTCCGGGATGATGCCCTCTTCCGACTCGTGAGGTAGGAAAGTGAACGGTACCCCAAAAATGTTCACGTATTCCGCCTCGAACAATTCGAGTTCTCTGCCGCTGGTCGGGTCGATATTCTTCTTGAGCTCGTAAGAGGTTCGCCTAAGACCCCGACCGACGACCTGCTCGCACAGGAGTTGGCTGGTGAACGCGCGGAGCCCCATGATGTGAGTGACTGTTTTTGCGTCCCAGCCTTCCGAGAGCATCCCGACGGCGATCACGCTCTGAATCTGAGCGCCCGGCTTTCCTTCCTGGCCAACCGTATCGACCTGCCGACGTAACAGTTCAGCACGTTCTTTCTTCGTTAGCTTGCGGTTTGAGCGATCGCCGTTCGATTCTTCTTCGTCGGACACCGCGCCGTTTTCGACGGAGATCTCTTCATCGGTCTGGGCCTCGGCCTCTTCGAGCACTTTTGAATCGATATGCAGCGTGCGAACCGGATCGCAAAGCTCATCGATGTGAATCTTGTTGTGAGTGAAGGCGTACTCGATGCGCGCCGCCGTCTCGGTTCGGTTCGCCACGGTAATCATGACCGGAGGCGTCTTCATGCCCGCTTTCTGCCAAGTCCTTGCTGCTTCGCGCCAGTCGAACCCGAGCAGGTAGTAGGCGTTGGTTACGAGGTCGGGCAGCGGCTCTTCGGGGTCGGCCTTTCGGTTCAAATCGTCATGAACTTCCTGATCGGCGTATATGTGATAGAGCCGAGAACGGTAGGTCTTTGCATCAGGAACCGCGTCGTCGCGAATGACCACCCGTGGAGTTTTAACCAGACCGGACTCGATGGCATCGTTCAGCCCGAAGTCGCTGACAATCCAACCAAACAGCGCCTCTTCGGTGCTCTTTTTGCCAGATGGTACAAATGGCGTTGCGGAAAAGTCATAGCAGCCGAGAATGCCGCGCGCCTTGTGAACGCGATCGAGCCCGCCAATCCATTTGGTCGCTTCCTCGATCTCGTCCTTGGTGACGCCTTTGAGCTTCGATTCGGCGGGGACCCGCCAAGCGTGATGGGCCTCGTCGTTAATGACCAGGATGTTTCTGGCCGCCGCCATATCGCCGAGAACATCACGGACGTATGCCTCGTCGCTTTTGGCTCCGCGCTTATCGACACTGCGCTTCTTGCGAACCTTCTCGTCGGTCTCCCAGTTCAAGGTGTGCCAGTTGATGACAACCACCTTGCCCTGCCGCAAACGGTCGAGCATCGCCTGCGGAACCATCCGAAAGAATTCGTAGTAGTTGCCCGCTCCTGCAGGGATAAGAACCTGCAGACGGCTCTTGACCGTGAGGCCGGGCGCGATCACCAAAATGTTTTTCGAGAAGCGGGCGTCGTTGGGATAGGTGACCTTGTTGATCACGTGCCACGCGATCGCCATCGCCATGACGATTGTCTTACCGGAGCCGGTCGCCATCTTTGCGCAGAGCCGCTGAAACGCTCCGCCGTCCGACGGAACGTTGATACCCGTTCGTTGAGCTGCCGGCGCTTCAGTCAGCCAAATGAGGGTTTCAATTGCTTCCCGCTGGCAGAAGAAGAAACGGCGATTCTCAAATTCCTCGGGATCGTACCAGTGCTCAAGCAATCGGCGCGTGACACCGGTAACTCCTGGGTAGCGCGCGTCGCGCCACGCCTTCACGCGCGGACGGATTTTGTTTGCCAGCTCGATTTCGACAAAGACGCCGGGATCGTCGAAGGTCTTTGAGCTTTCCGACGCGACAACATAGCCCGCTGGCCGCCTGCCGTCTTTCAGGCTGAAGGTTCGTGTCTCCCGATTGTAGCTCCAATATCGCTGAGGCTCCTCATACGGGGAGTTGATGATGAGCCGATCGATGCTCTTGCGTTCGGAATCGCTCATCTCTGATTCAGATTCCTTACCCAAGCAGGCAGCTTCTTCATGACCGCCGCCGATGGGGCCCAGAGGCCGAGCCGGCCGGTGCAATGTACCGGTCTAATCGGACGCGCATTTTGGACCAGCCAATGCCAAGCCCCTCTGTCGGCCCACCTGCTCTTGGAATTCTTCACGCAGTCGATGATTTCGGCGACGCCGATGATGCAGCCGATCGGAAGATTGCTGAGACTCTCAGCCGACGGCGGCCCGCTCATGTATTCCGAGAGCATCTCACGCGAATGAAGCTCACGGCGGGCTGCAGCGTGGATCAAAAGAGGGCCACGATAATGAGTGCGCCAGACGCGATTCTCGACATCCTTGCCGAGATGAAGGATCGCATGCGCCCAAGGCTGCCTGATCGTTAGCGCCTTCATTCCCCTGCTCTCCCTGTCACATAAGGTTCCAACCCATGCTCTGTTCGAAACCGTTTGGAGGAAGCATCGAGGCTTCCACCCTCCGCTCCGGGCTTACCGCATTCGAAAACTGGCAAAACCCAGCCCTTCTGATACTTAGCCGGCCCAGTCAAAATGGGGACGGTTTCACCATTGGCCCGAAGAGTCACGATCGAGCCCCATGGCAGGCAGCGCATCTCGCTGAGCCGGCAGTTCCCTTCGAGCGGAACGCTCTGCCGGCCGCGTAACACCGCTTTGTAATGCAAGAAACCTACGTCGAGGGTGCAATGCGAAGGCGAACCTCCTGGCCATTCAACGACCTCGAGGTTTACACCCACATTCTCGGCTTCGTTCAGAAGCATGGCCGCTACTGGGTTGCGATGGCAGCCGTTCGGAAACTCACAAGCACAGAAAAAAAGGGCACGCCGCTGCTCTGAACCCAATTCTATTCCGAGATCGAGCAAATCCTTGGCAGCAGTGGGATCGACGATGCGAACGCCACTTTCGTGTGTAGCAATCTTCTCGTTGCCCAGCCGCTGCATCCAGCGGTAACGAGAGGGCGTCAGTAGCTCCTCGAAGGCTCTGCCAGAAAACCCTTTTGCGCGAACGCTCCGTCTGTATCGGATATCAACGAATACTGGTGGTTCGAATCCGCTTTCACGCTCCGCAGCATCAACTGCGGTTAGCAGGTGCGGCGTGGCATTTCCCCAGCCCCAGTAACCCCAAGAAAACATTGTCAGCACGTCCCCACTCCGAACACGCCCGCGTCTGCTTATTTGATTGCAATCACCTTCAAGCTCTCGATGCCGCGGTCATCGATGATCTTTACGGCGACGCGCTTGTTGGGGCCGGGCTCGAACGGAAGCGATACGGTTCCCCGGTAGGCTTCGATGAGCGTCTCGTCGATCTCCGCTTTCAGGTTGCGCTTCAGACGCTCCCAGCCACCGTTACCATCCGCCATCGGGAAGAAGACCTGGCGGGGGAAGAGACTCCGGCCATCGTAATCCGTATCCAGCATCCACATCGCAATCTTCTCGGTGCCGCCGGATTCGATGATGCCGCTCCGGGTGTTGTAATAATCGAAGCCTGATACTTCTGCGCGCCATTTTCCGGCATCGGCGCCATCTTTGATCTTCGTGACCTGAACGTCCGGCTGTCCGATAAGCCAGAAGCTTTCATTGCTGGCGCGCTTCTTCTTCAGGTCCTCTGTTAGAAGGTCGGCGTTCATCTGTACTTTGAGCAGGCTCACACCCGGCCACTTGGTCTCGTCGATGTCCTTGGCGGCCTCGGGATCAAACTGGAAGGCGGCAAAGACAATCATCTTCGGCGTGGGTACTAGGGTCTGAGCTTCTTCAATCGCCCGCTCAACAATTCGCTTGTCGATTGGAGCATGCTCCGGACCGAAGCAGACGACGGCGCGTTGGGGCTTATCCTCCTTCGTTTCCGCGTCCGCGTGAAGCCAAGTGGTTCCGGGCAGAGGTTCGACGCGCGAGAATGCGATCCGCTGTCCGCCCTTGCCACGGATGCCTGTTTTGAAGAGTTCGTCACGCCACTCCAATTGACGGACTGTCTCGCCGCTCCGCGCGATGGACGCGTCTGCTAGAGGAGCCAAGGCCGTATCTCCCTCGGTCAGAGGTTTAACCGCTGGGGCGGGGACAGCTTCCACGGTGAAGGGACCGGTGACACGTGCCTTGTCCGTCTGGGTCATTGGTTGATCGTAGAGCGTCTCTTGGTCAGCGTACCGAGCAACGGCCGCTTCGATTTGCCCCCGCGTCATGCCTGGACGAATATCTGGGTTGTTCGCGATAGACTTCAAAGTCACGTGTGGGACCGTCTTGTACTTGAACCCACTTCCAACCCCCTCCTCCGGATGAGCCAGTTCATAGTAATCATATAGTGCAGTCATCAGGCGCTGCTTGGTGAGTGCGATCGCAACTCGGCTCGTGTCGCACGTAATCCATCGTCGCCCCCATTGTTCAGCGGCCAAGGCGGTCGTGCCACTTCCGCACGTCGGATCGAATGCGAGATCTCCCGGATCAGTGGTCATCAGCAAACACCGCTGAATGATCTTCTCGTTTGTCTGGACGACATACATTTTGTCCTCTGAGCCCATCACATCAGTCCATACATTGGTCAACTCGGCTACCGGAAAGTCGTCCAAGTACCTAATAAAGCGAGGAGTATTGCCTTGAGTATAGACCCGTCCCGCGCTAACCAGGCGCATCATGTTTGGATAGGTCGTAGACCACTGACGATTTGGCGGCAGTTTGAATTTTTTGCCATCTAACTCAAATTCATAGAGACACGACGCAACGCCGGCATACATCGTGTGGAGCGCCGTTGCTTGGAACACGCGAGCTCCTTCTGGCAATTTGTCCCCGAGTTTGAGCGTCACAATCCGATTATTTGGAAGATAGGCTTGACGATATTGCTCTGAAAACCCGGTCGCTGCTTTCGGTAGGAACAACTGATGATACTTCATGTTAGTACGGTCCTTAGCGTACCACACCAGGTAATCGGATATTGCGGTGAGGCCGCTCGAACCCAAGCCACCCGTTTTTCTCACGGTTACTAGAGATACAAAGTTAGCGGCTCCAAACACTTCGTCCAGAATCGCTCGCACTCGATGAATATTTTCGTCGCTGATCTGAACAAAGATCGATCCAGACACAGCTAACAATTCACGCGCGAGCAACATTCTGTCTCGAAGGTACGTCAGATAGGAATGAATTCCGAGTTCCCACGTATCACGAAACGCTTTGATAGTTTCCGGCTCCTGAGACAGATCTGCATCTTTCCCATCCTTAACGTCGCGTTGGTTCACAAAGGGTTGGAAGTTTGATCCATATCGAACGCCGTACGGTGGATCGATATAAATCATTTGCACCTGACCGGCGAGTCCTTCTTTCTCCAGAAGGCTATTCATTACAAGAAGACTGTCGCCCGCAATTAAACGATTACTCCAATTGTGTGTATGCTTATAGAACTCGATCGCTTGCCGGATCGGTGGGTTCTCTTCCGGCATCGCAAATAGAGACATTTGGTCAGCGTTGCCATTCTTTCTCCTCACGCCCTCGATGACCGTTCTCGGGTCAATACGTTCATGAACATGAAGGGATACGGTCGGAATCTCAAACGATACGTGCTCTGCCTTTCCGGCCCAGATTAGTTGAGGGTCCAGATGCGGGTCATACTGGTAGATAGTTCTCTTGCTATCGGCATCGGTGTCCGGAGAGACCAATCCCGCAGGTGGGTTGTTCAAACGCTGCTTGTCCTTGTGGACGTAGTTCTTAATGTGCCGTTTTGCTGACATTTTCTCAGATGACATTCTGCATCCTGATGCCTCTCAGGGCGGGTCGATCGACTTGGATAATCGGCAAATCAAAGCAGTCGTACTAGCCAACCTGATGGAGATTTGCGCAACGCACCCCTAGACTCGAGCCGCGAAGGGTTAGGCACGATACGCAGACGTGGGTTGTCCCTAACCTGCGTAACTCTATATATGAAGTAGCGCTCACCCTTGCGACAACAAGTCTTCCACTCGTGATGGCTCATCTCAAAGGTGAAGTTTCTACCGGAAGTCGCCTTCACTTCAATAAAGCGCTGCGTGCCGTCGATTTCGAAGGAAAGGATGTCGTATCCTTCGGAAATCGAGAGCTGGCTCACCCATATCACCCGTTGCGCCAAATCTGAGCGACCCGCGCGGATCAGCCGCCTCCGTTCGCTCTCTAGGGCATGTTCCTCTCCGAGCGAGCCATTCTCCTCGGAATACCTCTTGATCTTAGCAAGCAAGGTGGGACTGATTTTTCGTCTACGAAGGCCTTCAAGGCCAGATGCTTCATAAGCTTGAACTAGCCCTTGGGGCGGTTTGTCGACTTCCCCCACCGTTCGACGAGCGGCCTTCAGGACCAAAGTTTCATCAGAGCCCAGCTCTGGAGCCGTTAGCGGTGAATTACTTCCACTATCGCTTCGTACACCTCGCAATTTGCGGCCGACGTACGAGCCGTTGTGAATGGAAGGCATATTGAACAAATACTCTGCTACGTAGCCCGGCTTCATAAATGCGTGAAACTCTGTTTTTTCCGGAAAAAGTGCAGCAGGCCGTTCTCGCACGGAGATTTCTGAAGCTTCCCTCCACGTCAGACCTTCGCGATCAAAGAAGCTGGAAGCATTGCCAGTTTTGCCGCCGTGCTCTACGCGTCTGGGGTCGATACCGACAAAAATGCGCTTTTCTTCGTCATACCCAAAGACTACGTCAGAGTAGTCGTTTAGTTTTCTCAGATTGCCTTTCGGATAGGTTGAAGTAATCTCAACTCGTCGCTCGTATGCCTTTCCACGACTCGATCCCGTTACCTTGTACACAAACACACGCAGTCGGAGATCTGTGTCGCCAGAAGACAAAACCACCAGCTGCCCGTTTCGCGCGATTCGCCCACTTTCGGGGCCCCTTATGATCCTCCAGCCGTTCCTTAACAGCGCCCACAGTACCGCTGGGATGTGACTTCTGGGATCAATCCCGAGCCTTATCGAACTCGGTCGCTTCTGGGCCCGCTCCGCCATCCGCTCCCCCCTTTACACCGTGCGGCTAATAGCTGTTCTGCGAAGAGATCACACATCGACATTTTTACTTGCGGCAGCTCATCTCCAACGACGCGCTACCGACTACATCACGGGATAAGCAGATCGCCATGTGCGCACGCTGCGCTCCTTTGTCCACCGCCTTTTCATCGAAGTTCGCCGACACCTTCGACCAACGGGCCGAGAGCGAAGCCGCCTGGAGATCCGGGGCGACATGCTTGCGCTCGTTGCTCACAGTCAATAGCGACCGCTTCGCGCGCATGATCCAGCATCTGGCGGAGGCGCGCCACGGTTTCATGGCGCGACATACTTAACCTCGGCTTCTGCCAGCGTTCGATCTCGGAAATATCTGCTCAGAAAGGCCGGAGTGTTCAGATCCACCTTCCGGCCCAAAATTTCGGAGAGTTCGCTTTCAAGCCTAAAGAATTCCAAGCCCGGCACGAAATCGGGCTCAAACTCAACGAGTACGTCTACATCGCTGGTGGGCTGGAAGTCGTCTCGCAGGACAGACCCGAACAGCGCCAGCTTGCGGATGTGATGCCGGCGACAAAACTCCGCGACACGGTCTTTTGGAATTTCGATCCTCGCGCGTCCCATCTCGCTCAGAATTCCTTCGCCAGGGAAAAACTCGTCGCATCAATTCAATCTTACATTCACGCCGCACGACCTGATCGGCCTCAATGGTCGAAGAGACACCGTAGCAGTTTCGCCTGTTGATCGCCATCGGCATGGAAGCGTATATTGCCCTAAATAGCACCGTTTCGCTGGTTCGCCCACGTTGGGGCGGTGTTGGGAAGGACGTCGAAAATGCGGAAGCGAAAAGGAACAAGCCGTCGGGTTGCAAGCGAGGCGGGCCAGCTTCTGAAACGATCGCGTTCGCGAAAGGTCAGGTCCGTTGCGGGCGCTGCGCTCGCCGAGCGCAAACGCCGAACGCGGCGAACAACCCGACGCTCGTAATCGCACGGGCTCGTCAGCCGTCCTGCGGAAAGCCGCACAGCCTCGTCGGCCAATCCATACTCAAGCAGCGCGCTTTCGTCCCGGCGCGGCGATATAAGACGCAACATCCTTGCGGCTGACGCCCATTCGGAGCAGCGAGCGAACCATCAAATCGATGCTGACCGATCGATCCGCGGCCTCCATCTTCGCCACTCTCGATTGGCTCGAACCGAGCAGCCGCCCGAGTTGCTCCTGAGTCATGCTCCGCCGGCTCCTCTGCTCCCTGACCGCGTTCGCCAGCCCAACTTTGAGCTCCACTATGGCGGCCTCCTCGTCAGTGAGGCCCAAGAACTCGCTCGTGCCGCCGACTTTCCATCCCGCGGATTCCAGCCGCTTCCTTGTCCGTTTATCCATGGTCATTATCGCTTGCCGGTCACTTCGTCATAACGTCGCAGCCGGTCTCGGCATCGTTCAATCACGGGCGCCGGCGTCTTCTGGCTCTTCTTGCTGAATACCTCAACGATCACGATGGCGTCGGAATCGATTCGGTACATGATCCTCCAGGCATCGTCTTTGTCCACGATCCTTAATTCATGACAGTGGCTCCCGATCGACGGCATCGGCCGCGAATGCGGGAGGGACAGAGACTCTCCCCGCTGAAGCCGCCGCAACAAGACCCCCGCCTCAATCCTCGCGTCCTGCGAAAACGGCGGGGTCTTGATCTCGGTACGTAGCCAGACCAAGGTTCATCGAGAGCCTTGGTCACCTCGTGTAGCGTATGTCAGATGTGACATGAAGGCAAGCTCGGAAGCCCGCGCCGCCGCGCGAGCTTCCGGATGAAGCAAAGTCAGAAAGGTACGTCTTCTGTGGCCGGAAGCGGCGGCTCCTCGACCGCACTAGCATCGGTGCGTTCCGCCGGCGGAGCGCCGAGAAACTGAACGCGGCTCGCCACGATCTCAGTGCGCTGTCGCTTGCCCCCGTTGTTCTTGGCCTCGAACTCGCGCGTGCGCAACCGGCCTTCGACGTATACCTGGCGTCCCTTCTTCAGGTATTCCTTGCAGGTCTCGCCGAGCTTCGCGAAAGCCACAACATGGTGCCACTCGACGCGCTCGTGCTTCTGCCCCTGCTTGTCGACGAACGCCTCATCGGTCGCGACCGCGAAGTTCGCGACGGGCTGTCCGCTCGGCAGGTATCGCAGATCAGGGTCCGCTCCCAGATACCCAATTACCGTCGCACGATTCAATGACATGACATTGTCTCCTTTCCGCCCGTATTGAATAGCAAGCGGTTAATACCCTTCGGTTCAGTTGTTGCTGCTCGCTTTCCACACGGCGTGCTCCACCTGCTCCTCACTCTCGGCGCGCAGATACTCTCCGAAACATTTCCAGTGGAAAATCGCGAAACCGCCCCAGAGATGGCACTTGATCCAGTTCTCGGCTCGCTCGACCTTGCGGCGGCACATCACGCACGCATCCATTGGTTAAGCCTCCTTTCCCGGCCCGCTCGCCGAAGGCCAGGGCCTGTCTGTTGTTTGCTTGTCACCCCCCGCCATTTTTTGGGCGCAACCGTCTCACCCAAACCCGGACGGTTGCGCGTAATCCCGATCCGCCGGAGCGCAGCCTGCGAGCGTGACAGAGCGAAGCGTCCAAAAGGGCTGGCGCGCTTGCAGTGAAGCGACGGCGCACCGCATCGGGTGCTGCGGAGCGGGCAGGCGCTAGTGCGCCGTGCGGCGTTCGTCTGCCGAGGCGCCCGTAGCGGAGTTGCGCTACGGATGAATGGGGCGGACGGCCGCCAGGGCTTTGAGCGCGGTTCGTTCGGCATAGGCGTTTTGCCGCCGCCTGCCGCCCTTCTTGGAAAGGTCGCGCGCATTGAAGATCTCCCGTTCGATTTCCGCCGCTGACAGTCCGTGGCTCGTAGCGTAATCCGCCCATGCCATGTCGGCGCGATGCAGGTCACCGCCGTATCGCGGGTCGGCATGAAAGTCCGCCAACGGGCGCACGTTTGATCTGCCCGTTGTCGCCCGATGCGAGTACTGGCGACCTTCGTCATCGGCTATAGAAGCCGATTTGGCGGCCGCTTTCACGAGTTCACCGGCCTGCCTGTAGATGAGCCCAGTGCTGCTCTTCAGCCGAACGAACGGCGCCAAACCGTTGTCGAGCCGTCGCCCCGGCTTCTGGTTCGTGAATCCTGCGAGACGGCCGAAATGACGCCAATCGGCGCTTGAGGGATCGCCGCCGAATTGGCTCGCAAGCGCCTTTGCGACGCGCGTGCTCAATTCGCGGTTCAATACCTTGCCGTGATTGAGCCACGCCTGGAAGTTGTGCGGCGATGTTTCGACAAGGACTGCCGGCTCGAAGCCTGAGGCCAGCATGATCCCGACGGCCTCGGTCGTCAGATCGTCGAGAAGGCTTAGAGCGTGCTCGCCGTGTGGCCGCATGAAGATGTGTGCGCCGCGCGCATTCTCGTGTTTCAGCCAAGGGACCGCTGCGAGAATCCGTTGCTCGGTCCAGTACTCCCGCAACAGCATCAGGCCGTTCTGTCGCAGGACCCCGATGTCGAAAGCTTCGCAGCCCATCGCTTTGAGCTGGGCGGTGACGATAGCTTCTGTGACCAGGGCGCTCACTGCCAAAAATCCCTCCGCGCGCCGATGGCGGAGAAAGTGTCTTCAGAGTCTGGTGGTCGGTTTGCCGACTGGAGCCGTGCCGTTAGCCTTCGGAAGCGTTGAGGTGCTCGGATCGATGGCCGCGGTTTTCGGCGCTTGCTGAGGTGTTACGGAGGTGGCGCGGATGTTCTTCGGGGCGGGTACGCGCGAAGGAGTATCTGCGTCAGCATTCGCAAGCCGCTGAGTCCGGCGACCCAACTCCATCGCGTTCAGCCAGGCCGGCGCATCGCTCGCGCTGGCGCCATTACCGCTGCCGATCTGCGAGATTTTGTTGAATCCGGACTGAAGCGCACTAGTGATCGGTCGAATGACAGTCTGAGCAACGAACGCGGCCTCAAACGCATGGCTGAGTGCTAATCCAATTGTCCCCCCTGCGATGCTCGCCGCTATATGGGGCACTGCGACAGCGACGACCATGAAGACGACTGAGAAGGCCGTGTAGTCGAGCATATCCCTGGCGGATATTGCCCCAGAACAGACTGTGGTCATGATAACGCCGGGTGGGGCTCCGTACGTGGTCCACCACGGCATGGCCGTAGTGACTGGCTTACAGGCGGCAGCTAACGCAGCACTCCACTGATTGGCCATCTGCACACCAATCGCCAAAACCAAGTAGAAGAAGAGCAAACGGACTCCGACTCTGATGACGTAGCCGAAGTAGCCTTCCGCAGCAGGCGCGGTAAAGCGGTTCGCTCCAAGACCAAGAAGGATCACTCCTCCGCCAACGACCAGATAGGACTCGACAAGCGTTAGGAGAAGCATCGCCGCTGTTACTACAAAAGTGAGCAGAACGATGAAGGCGGCCACACTCTGGACAATAGCCTGCTCCAGATTTGTCATCAGGCTTGCATTTGCTGGAGAGTTAAAGATCGTGCTGGCCATATTGGTGCCAATCTGGAGGATAGTCTGAGGGTTCAAAGCCGGAAGCCCCGTGATCGCCGCCCCAATGGCGGAAAAACTCTTGATTACCGCGTTCATCCAAGTAAACGCGTTTACGATCATAAGGTAGACGAAGCCGCCGCTTAAAATGTGTCTTATAAGACGCCCGAGAAAGTGGGATGCATCGAGTTGGCCTTCCGCTGTGAATTGAACCCAAGTAACTAGGATGTCTATCAGGAAAAGGCCGAAAAAAAGCTTGATAGCGTAGGGTTGGATCGCTCCGCTGTAGTGAGCGCCGGCATTGTAAAATTGCGTGGCGATATCGTTGAAGGTCATTCGCTTTCTCCTCGACGATTCTCAGTGGTCAAGGCTGAGGCGGTGGCGCGGCGCTACGAAAAGCATCGGGGGCACCCGATGCCGATGATGCGGGAGCCGCGAAGAAGTTGCGCTGTTGTTCTTGCGCGATCTGTTCCTGGTAGTACCGCCAGCCCGCATAAAGCAGCGCGCACGCTCCAACAACTGCAAGGAGGATGATCAATCTGCTTTTGGTAGCCTTCATACCGGACCTCATAGTAGGTTGAGATAGTTATGGCTGCGGTGGAGAAGGGGAGCCCTGAAACGCATCGGGAGTTCCGGGCGAAGCGGGAGCGGAAAAGAACGCCTGCTCTTCCAGATTGCTTTGAGTTTGGTTGTTCAGCTGATTCGCCGCCGCGACGTTCTGGGAGTTCATTGTCGCCATCACCAGTTGCCGGAGCATCTGAATCTGCTGGACCTGCGCGAGCGCGATTTCGTTGCCGACCTGGATGGCCTGTAGCCTGCCTACCGCCGTCTGGTTCCTGAGTTCAAGATTTTGCAGAGCCGCCTGCTCCGCCTGGAAGTTCTGCGCCTGGGCCTGAGCCGAGGCGAGCGCGCCGTTCAGGGTGTTGAGCGTGGTTTCAATGCTCGCCTGGGGACTCTGCGCGCCGGCGGTGGTTGCGGTGTTGTAGCCGGGATAGAGCTGCTGAAACTGCTGGCTGAGCCCCTGAACGGTGTAGGAGAGCCCTTCCTGTTCGTTGATCAGGTTGCCGAGATTGACGAGCAGATTCTGGTTTGACTGCCATACGCCTGCGCCGCCACCGGTGCTGTTCTTGATCATGTACTGAAGCTGTTGCGCAAGATTCGTTACGGTGGCGGTTTCTTCCTGCAGCTGCTCGAACTGGCGCGCGAACATCTGCGGGTCGAAGACGATCTGTGTTCCGCCTCCGAATTGCGCACGCGCCGGAGCAGCGGTGAAAATTCCCGCGAAGCCGAAGGCCAGGACGAAAATCGTGCCGATGCGAGCGTTTGGTTTCATTGCATTGCCTCCTGATAACGGAGTGCGCCGTTGACAATGACCGGCGCACGGCCATTGGTCTGGCATGTCACGGCGGCGATTGCGTGACTTTGACTGCTGAGCCGGTCCAGGTAGTCCGCCCAATCGTCGAGACCTCGGCGGCGGAACCACTCGACGGTCCATCGCTCGCCGTGCTGCTCGATAAAACGCCGGGCGGCGAGAATGTCGTCCTTCGAACCTGCACCGATGAAGGCGAGGGCAACGGGTCCCAGCGTGAACTGGAAGAGCCGCCGTCCGAGCGGCGAGACGTAGTAGTAGTGGCGCTTGGGCGTGGCCTCGGCGACGATCTCGATCTGCCGGTCGGTGAGGCCGAAGTACCGGTACATCTCGCGCGTGGCGGCGTTCGTCGCTTCCGGGTTCGGCAGATAGAGTCTCGTCGGGCAGGACTCGAGGATTACGTCGCGATGCGCCGAATTGGCGACCTCGCTCAGGCTTTGGGTGGCGAGCACGACCGCCGCGTTCTTCTTGCGCAGTGTCCGCAGCCATTCCTCAATCTTCGCGCCGAAGACACTGTTCGCGAGCATTACCCAGGCTTCGTCGAGAACGATTAGCGTCGGTCTGCCGTCGAGCCGCTGGTCGATGCGATGGAAGAGATAGGTGACGATCGGCACGACGACCTTCGCGCCCATCGCCATCAGTGTTTCGAGTTCGAACGTGATGAATGAGCTTTCGAGCATCACGTCGCGGTCGGCGTCGAGGAACCGCCCGAGCGGGCCGGTGAGCGAGAAGGCGCCCAGCCCGTCGCGGACCGCCTGATCCTGGACCTGGGTGATGAGGTTGCTGATGGTCCGCTGCTCCGGCGGCGCCTCGGCGACCAGGGTCAGCGCGCGCCAGAGCGCCTTGCGCTGGTTGGGGATGAGGCGGACGCCCTGCAGCTCAAGCCAGTCTTCGAGCAGCGCCGCGAGCTTCATCCGGTCGGTCTCGTCATCGATGCGGGCGAGCGGCTGCAGCGGAACTTCGTCTTCTCCGAGGTCCAGATGCTGCCCGCCAAGCGCCCTGGTGAGAACGAACGCGGAATAACCCTTGTCGAAGAAGAAGATCTGGCCTTCGGGAATCGCGCGGAAGTTCGCCGCGATCGTGCCGAGCGCGACGCTCTTGCCGCTGCCGGTCGGGCCGAACACCGCGGTGTGGCCGGTATCGCCGACGTGAAGGTTCAACCTAAATGGCGTGCTCCCGCTGGTCGCGCCGTAACAGAGCGCCGGGGTGTCCTTCGGATAGTAGGGACAGGGGTTGGTCTCCAGTCCGGGCCAGATGCTGGTGAGCGGCAGGATGTCGGCGAGGTTCTGGGTGGTGACGAGGGGGCGACGAATGTCGTACCAACCGTGGCTAGGCAGCGAGCCGAGCCAAGCCTCGACCGCATTGATCGTTTCGATCCGCGGGTCGAAGCCCATGTTCTGACAGACCTTGAAGACCAGCTGGGTGTTCTCGTCGGCGACATCCGCGCGCTCCTCGGTGATGACGACCTTCGGGGTTACGTAGCAGAAGCGGACCGCGCCGCCCTCGGCTTCTGTGATCGCCTCATCCGCGTCCGCCGCCATCTGCAGCGCATGCTGGTTCTGGAATGCGGCGCCGGACCCGGAACCGAAGTGCTCGCTGATCACGCCGCGCAGTCCGAGCCGCTTCTGGAACCAGTTGCGCCGATAGACCGCCAGCTGGCTTACGGCGGTGCGCGGCCCGACCGGGATGCCGCGAACCGAGTAGCGGTAGCAGATGGGCAGTTCGCTCAGGAACGCCGCCATTTCGGCGTACGAGAACGGCGGAAAGCCGGAAAGCGCCACGACGCGGATATGGCGTCCGCCGACGCGCGGCTTGAATCCGGTGACGAAGTCCTGGTTGCCAATCACGGCGTCCAGATAGACCGGCGAACGGGGCGGGACGATGCGGCAGATGCGGCCGTTGATGCAGGTGGCCAGATGGGAGAGCAGCGCGGGCAGAGCGAGTGGCGTGAGCTTCCAGACCGGGCTGATGGCGTCGGCGAATTCGCGCAGCCGCTGCTCGAACCAGTCGAGTTGCCGGCGCCAGTCGATCTGCTTTGGCGCGCCGGAGAGAAAGACGCCGGAGATTTTCGTCTGCACGTCCGCCGGCGGCCGATACGTGATCGCGAGCACGCATCTGGTCTCGAAGTGACGCCCCTCGGCCGAGTAGTGGATTTCGCGCTCGCGGTCGATGGTGGCGCTGACGGGATCGGCGAACGTGCGTTTCGGGTAGTCGACGCTCGGGTAGCGAATCAGATCGATGTTGTACATGAAGCCGTCGTCGAGCCGCAGCAGCGCGCGGTTGGCCTGCGCGCGATGGGCGTCGAGCTGCTCGGCGCTGGCGGAGTTGAGATCGAGGCCCGAACATTCAAACGCCGACAGGAACGCGCCGTCCTTGAGCGCGATCGTATGGTCGTTGACCGCGATCGCGTAGTTGAGCAGGTCGGGCAGGCCGAGCCTTCTCTCGTGTCTGCGCCTTAGTTCCTTGAACTCCTTCAGCAGCATCCCATCACCTCCTCCTTTCCTATCGCCGCATCTCTTTCGGCGCCGGTACGGATGGTTGAACGCGCGCGGGCGGGGCGAAGACCGAAGCCCGCGCCGGGTAGTAGTCCTGGTAACGGATGTGGCGGATGTAGACCTGGCTGAGCTGCGGATCGAATTTCGCCGCCTGCACTAGGGCCCAGTGGCCGGCGGTAAGAAGCAGCGCACCCAAAGCGACCGTGTACCAATGGAGGCCGCTGCCGAGGATGAGCGCGGCGGCGGTGATCCAGTTGGCGATCGCGAGCGTGCGCTCCGCGCCGGCGAGAAGGATTGGCTGGGTGAGCGAGCGATGAATCGCGCTCACCCGCCGCTGGTCCTGCGCCATCTCCCAATCCCTCCGCCTAGAAGAGCGCCCCGGCCATCGGGAAGAGCGTGGTCATCAACTGGGTTGCGCCCAGAGCGCACGAACCGCCGAAGGCGAGCGCCGACATCTTGCGCACCCCGGTGCCGTGCTCGGTCACCGACTAGAGGATGCCGGTGCCGATGATCGCCGCCGTGGTGACCGCGTGCGCGACCGGCCCCTGCAGGTCGGTCTGCAGCGTCATCAGCGGCACGTCCCACGGCAACACGCCGCCGGCGGTTGCCGCGAAGGCCTGTGCGGGCCAGGCGACGGTGACGATTCCGAAGGCGTAGCTGAGCCGCGCCGTCCACTTCGCAACCTTGCCCTTCATTTCCTTCAACCCCTGCATGGTCAAACCTCCTTCCTTGCCAATCTCAGCCGCGACGTTTCATGCGTCGGCGGAACAGAGTCTGAATCCCTTTTCGATGCCGTAGCCGGTCAGGCGAACCAGTTCGGTGACCTGTCGGCCCTGCGGCGTGCGCACGATGAACGCGATCAGGTTGATGGTTTCGGCGATAAGTTCGGGCTGCGGCGGCACTCGCGCTTCCTGGACCAGGCTCGAAAGCCGAATCAGCGCGGCAGCGGCGCTGTTGGCGTGGATAGTGGTGACGCCGCCCGGATGGCCGGTGGTCCATGCCTTGAGCAGCGCGAGCGCTTCGCCGCCGCGCACCTCGCCGATGATGATGCGGTCGGGCCGAAGCCGCATCGTGGTGCGCACCAGGCGGGTCATGTCGGCGCCTTCGGCGGTGTGGAGCTGGACGAGGTTGCGGGCGCGGCAGCGGATTTCTAGGGTGTCCTCGATGATCACGTAGCGCTCGTTCGGATCGGAGCGCGCGACCATTTCGTTGATGAGGGCGCCAGCAAGCGTGGTCTTTCCGGAGCCGGTGCCGCCCGCGATTAGGAGGTTGAGCCGCCGGTCGATGGCGTCACGCAGGATTTCCGCGTACCCGGCGCTCAGGATTCCGTCGCGGACGTAGTCGTCCAGCGTGTAGAGCACCTGCGCGGGTTTGCGCATCACGCAGCACGGCCTCCGCGCGACCGGCGGCAACAACCCTTCGAACCGGATGCCGCCGATTGGGAGTTCGCCTTCGATGATCGGATTGCTGGCGTTCGCAACTGTTCCAAGCGACGCGGCGACGGTGCCGATGAGGCTCTCGACCTGCGACGAACCAAAAGACAGTCCGGCCTCGTGCATGCCCTTGCCGTAGGCCTCGAACCAGACCCGGCCGTCATCGTTGATGATGATTTCCGTGATCCTCGGGTCATCGATGGCCGCGAGGATGGGCTGCCCGAGCTGGCGTCGGAGCAGTTCGTCGAGCCTGCGTTCCTGGATCTGCTGCGCGCTGATCATGGGTGCTCTCCGCTCTCGCTTGGGGCTTTCTTTCTCGAGGGCGCTGCGGGCTCCATCTGCTTGAGTGTCTCCTCGACCTCGGCCCGCCAGCCTCGATGCCGCCGCTGCCCGGATGCGAGCGCCTGCTTGCGCTGGCTCTCCGGAATCTCGGGCAGGTGGCTCAGGACGCTCAGCGCGAACTGATCGACCATCGCGAGCAGTGTCGTAAGCTGCTGCGCCAGGGGCTTTAGGCTCTGCGCGATCGCGGAGCGTTGCGCTTCGACGATTCGCTTCTCGGTGGCGGCGAGAATGCTGTCGGAATAGGTAAGCGCGCCTTCACCATCGTTATGGAACAGGCGCTCCTTGATGTAGCGCGAGAGCGTGATGCCGCGTTCGTCGGCTTCGTCGCGAAGCCGGTTGAACTCCTCGTCGCTCATGTAGGCGGTTACCTGTCGTCTCACAGCAATCTCTCCTTGGCTTGCGCGGGCGGCGCTCCGCCGCGCTCCTCGTCTTCGACAGCGAACCTGAGAAACGAAAGTTGTTCGCCTGCCCGTGGCTTCTGCTCTTTGCGTTTGGCGGATTGCTTCGGACTCGCGGGGACTCGCACTTCCGCGATGTCTGTTTCTCGCGCTGCGTCAGCGCGCGCAGATACTACTGGCGCGGTCGGGATGCCGGTGACCGTTAATCTGTCGCTCCGCTGAGGCGGCGCGATCTTGGCGAGGAGCTTGAACTCCGCGTCGGCGTAATAGCGCAGCTTCATCGCTCTGATGGCCGGCCGCCCGCTCGCAAAGATGAGCGCCTCATTCGACCCGAGCCGCATCGCCTCGTCGGGCGTGAGAAGTGGCCGCGCGATCTCTGGTTCGGAGACGCTCGTGCCCGAGCTTGAGATGGTCCGATGCGCGTGGCGCACGGTGGTCTCTCCTGTCATCTGCGACAAAAGCCTTGCAGTCTCGATCCGGTTCGGTGTGAAGGCGACGCGCGTGTCGCAGTTCGAGGTGATCGCCTCGTCGTGGCCGTACGCCGCGTGAATCTGGCTTAGGTCCTGGGCGATGAGGCAGGCCTTGATGCCGTAGCCGGCGATGAGCGAGAGCGACTCGGCGAACATGTCGAGCCGCCCAAGGCTCGGAAACTCGTCAATCATGAGAAGCAGCCGGTGGCGGTAGGTCGTTACTGCGCGCCCCTCTCTAAACTCGAGATGTTCGGTGAGCCGATGCAGTATCTGGCTCACCATCAGCCGGATGAGCGGGCGGAGGCTGTTCTTGTGCGCCAGCGGCACGACCACGTAGAGCGAGACGGGCCGCTCATGGTTCATCAGGTCGGTGATCCGGAAGTCGGAAACCGTCGTGTTCGCCGCGATTACTGGATCGCGGTAGAGCTCAAGGAATCCCTTGACCTCCGAGATCACGCCCGAGCGTTCGTTGTCGCTCTTGTCGAGCATCGAGCGCATCGCGCGGGCGATGACCGGATGAGTCTTCGTCGGGATACCCCGACTGTCGGTCCAGCCCATCGCGCCGGTCGGGTCATGCTCGGCGCGCATGATCTGCTGGAGGGTGTCGTCGATCGGCTGATTCGGATCGCAAAGCCGCGCTTCGAGGCCGTGAAGCGTCCTGTCGCGGCCGGTATAGAGCTGGTCGAGGATCATTCCGGTCAGGAAGGCCGAGCCCTCGCGCGACCAATGATCCGGCAGCCCCTTGCCGTCGGGATCAACGATCATCTGCACGATGTTCCGCACGTCGCGGATTTCTTGCGGCGTGCGCAGCCGCACCTCGGCGAGCGGGTTGTAGCGGGCGCTGTCACCATCTGCGGAGGCCGGCGCGAACTTGAGGCAGACCTGGCCCATGCGTTTGCGCGCTCCGGCGGTGAGCGCCCAGTTCTCGCCCTTGAGGTCGTGGACCAGAACCGACTGCGGCCACCTGAGCAGCGTCGGGACTACGATGCCCACGCCCTTGCCGCTCCGGGTCGGCGCGAAGACCAGCACGTGAGCGGGTCCGCAGTCGCGAATCAGCGACCGTTTCCAGATGCCGAGATAGACGCCGGCCTTGCGCGCGATAGGACGAAGCACGCGCAGGCGCTCGGCGAGCTTTCTCAACCCGGAGCTACGCGCTTCGAGTAAGCGTGCGGCTTTGAGGTCGCGGGTCGTGGCCCAGCGCGCGGAACCGTGAAGGTCGGATGCGTCGGCAAGCCATCCACGCCGCGCCATCGCGATCGCTCCGCAACCGATACCGGCGATGAGCGCCATCGGAGCGAGCGCCTCGCGGACGCAAAGCGCCCATAGCGGCGCCAGCGCGTGCGCGTCATGCCAGCGCGCCCACCAGGCGATCCATGCCCACGGCACATAGACCGGACCGATGATCGGCGCGCGAAATAGCGGCTCGCCAAGCCACGGCGCATGACGCAGCACGGTTGCCGCGTGCTGCGTCGTCACGTGATTCACCACGATGAACGCCGCGGCCATGGAAAGAACCGCGACAAGCTTCACCCGCGCGAGCTGCGCCTGAGCGCTCGAACCGGGAATCCGGTATGGACGCTGCTCAGCCATTGCGCTCCCTCCGCCGCTCGCGCGACCGATCGAGCCCCGGCTCCAGCACCCGGCGACGTTCGTGCGCTCGCGACTTGACCACGTCATTGTCGCGCTGCCGCGCGCGAAGTTCGCGCTCGTGATTGTCGGCAAGCTGCCACGTCCGATCGTCGATGCGCTTCGCGAGCCCCAGCCCGACGAGATACTCGAGGCGATCGATCTCCTGCTCCGCGCGGATGCGCGCCGCCTCGGTGTGCGGGCGGAAGCTCTCGTAGCTGACGATGCTGTTTTGGTCCGCCCTTCGCTGCAGGGCGCGATCGACCTCCGTCCACTGCTCGCGGCGAATCACCCGCTCGCGCGCCCGAAGTATCTCGGGTTCAAGGCGCGGCCCCAGTTCGCGCGTCGCGAGCTCCTGGCTCCGGGTCCGGATGCCTTCGCGCAGGTAGTCGCGATCGATTTCGAGCGGGCGGCCATCCTGCCGTACGCCGCGAACGAGCAGATGGACGTGCGCGTCGTCGGTGTTGTGATGGTCGATTGCCACCCATTCGAGCTTGGTTCCGAGGTCCTGCTCCATTCGGCCCACCAGCTCGCGGACGTGGTCGCGGAGATTCAGGCGCTCGGCGTCCTCGGGCGACACGATGAACCGCCACATCAGCTCGTCGCCGCTCCGTTCCCACGTCCTCACGGTCGCGACCAGGTCGATTCCCTCGCGCGCCGCGTCGAAGCCGAGTCCCTTTTCGAACTCCTTCTGCGCGCCGGGACGCGAGAGGTACTTCGCGTGCGCGGTCCACGCGCCGCTTCTGCGGTTGCGCGAGAACGACGCCTTGACCACGCTCCGGCGGGCGTAAGCCCGGAGTTCGCTTCCGCCGCGCTCGCGCCACACCTGCCGCCCGCCAAGACTCCCGTGCGTCTGCCGGCGCGCGCCCCACGCGACCCGCACGCGGCGCAGCGCCCCCACCCACCACGGAACCATCCGTCGCGGCGCCTTCGCCGGCTCCGGACGAAGCCGGATCTCAATTTCCTTGCGCCGAAGGCTAGGCCGCCCCATTGCTCGCCTCCGAGAGCACCTGACTGAGCGCCAGCGGGAGCCGCGTGGGATCCTCCGGCACCTCGCCGCCCAGCGCCGCAATGATCTCGGCGACCTGCGCGTTGGTGAGCGTGATCGGATGAAGCTCCTGCGCCCGCATCCACGACTTCCACGCGCGCTTTCCGGTCGCGCGCTCGTCGAGCACGCGTCGCCCGGTCGAAGCCACCCGCTCCCGCTGCCCCGCCGTGAGCCTGCGGGTCTCCTCGGCGACGCTGAGCAAAGCGCCGAGCAGATAGTCGGGCGGTTCAAGGTCAAGGCCCGCGAGCGCGATGAGCCCGCCAAGGTTGGCCAGGTGATGGAGCCTGAGTCCCTGCTCGCGGCTGTGATCTCCGTTGCCGTTTCCGTTTTTGTTGCCCATGCGAATCACCACGTAACGACCGGCTTCACCTCGCCGCGGATACTGGCGAGCGGGACCGGTCCGAAGTAGCGCGAATCCCAACTGCGCGGATCGTTGAAACCGAAGAGCCACACTTCACCGGGCGCGACGCGACGCTTGCCCCGTGGGACGTGCGCGAGCGGACGCCCGGCACTATCGCGCGATACCGTCGCGCTGTCAGGGAAGCGAACGCCGTTGACTGAGACCCAGCCCGGCTCGATGTCGAGCAGGTCGCCGGGGAGCGCGCCGATAACCTTCTCGACCGGTTCTGCGTTTCCGGAGCAATCGCCGGCGCGAACGTAGCCTCGCGCGAGACCGAGCTTCGCGACGGTGATCGGCAGGCAGGCCGCGACCAGCTCGTCGCGGCGAACTCCGTGGCCGACGATGCGGTACACGCCTGCCGGCGCGGCGCTGTCCGTGGTCGAAATCCGAATTCCGGATGCTCTTCCCACTGCGATCGCAATCGCTGCGGCGAACGCAATTGCGGCCATGGACGCAACCGGTCCGCGCGCGCCTTCCAATTGCTGCAAGTGCACGCGCTCGGAAAGCGATCCGGCGCCGTTTTCTGAGGTACTGTACAGTCGGCTCAGCATGACCGCCCCAGTGGGAAAAGGCCGCGAATTCATTGAGGAATTCGTAAAAATGCCGTGCCGTACCGCAGTACCCTTTATCTTGCTCTACGACCGGCCGGCCTTTTCCCCACTGCCTCATCTCCTCAATCCTCTGCCTCTCCGCGCGCCGCGCTGCGGCGGAGAAATCGCCTGCGAACCTCACTGCACTTGCTCCGCCGTCTGACCGCTCACGCGACCGTTGGCTCTGCGGCCCGGACGGGGCGTGCCTTCGAGCTCGGCCTTGATCTGCTTGCAGAGCCGCCACATCGCCGCGGTGATCGTCTCGCCCAGATCGAAGCCCGCACCCTCGGCCCGGCTGCGCAGCGCTTCCAGCTCGCGCTTTAGCGCCGCCGGCAGCTTGAAGGTGATCGGCTCGTGCTCCTGTTTGCGCTTGAGAACTCCCATCGTGCATCTCTCCTTTCGCCGGATGATTGCGGCGTTCATTTCCCGTACGGACCGGGAAGCACCAGGTCCGCGGTCACCATCACGTTGAACTGGTAGCCGGGACGGATTTCGATTGTGGGCGGACGATTGAGGCCGTTGCCGAGCATCTGCTGGCCTACCGAGCCGAATTGTCCCGAGGCCGCGGAGCCCGCCATCTCGCCCGCCATCGCCCATTGGTTGGGCTGGTAGTAGCCGTAAGGTCCGTAGAGGCCGCCGCCGCCAAAGGCCGCCATCTGTCCGACCATCTGCCCGGCGCTGATCAGGCTCATCAGCGCGGCGGTTCCGAAGGTCGCCAGATAGTGGTGATCGACCTGGTCGGTGAAGCCGGCGAAACCGCTCTGATCGGCGCCTGGCATCTGCGGCAGATCCATGCTCGCGGTATTGGGGAAGATGAGCCGCTGCCATGCGATCTGCACGCGCTCCTGGCCGTATGCGGATGCGTTGCGGTAGGCGCCGATCAGCCGGCTGCCCTGAGGGATGAGCAGGTACTTCCCGGTGGCGCTGTCGAAGACGTTCTCGGCGACCTGCGCGATAATCGGTCCCGGCAGATCGGAGTTGATGCCGCTGACCAGGACGGCCGGAATCACACTTCCGGCCATCACCGTGTATGGCGAAGCAGGCGGATGAAGCCTGACAGTTGGATCGCTCGAAGAATTTGAATCAAAAGTGCGATTCGATTGGCCGTTTGAGCTGGCGATTTCGAGCGCCTGCCCGCTGTGGAACGCAGCTACCATCTCGGGCGCTTCGAGCGCTTTCAGAAATTTCTCCTGCGCCCATTGCGCATAGCGGCTGGGCGGCTTCGGTGCGCTGCGCTGAATCGGCGCCTGAACCGTTGAAATGACCGCTGGCGCGGGTACGTAACTCGGCGCCGGATGAGGTTCCGCGCCGTGCGCGGCGAGGTCAGCGACTTCACCGCGATCTCGGGCTTCGCTGCCGGCGTCGTCGATCGACTTTTTGACCTGCGCATCCTGGCTCGTGCCTGAGGATTGCACGCCAAGGGCGATTACGATCCCGCCGAGCATCGCGACCGCAACGACAATCACGCCCAGCAGGCGGTTGAATCGGCCACCGCCGAGATGCTCTTGCTCCTGCTCTTCCTGTTCGTGGATTTCGTCTGCCGCTGCCATCGCATTCACCTCGACCCACCCGCATAGGAAACCTTCACGCGGTCCTGCTCGCGCCCTACGCCTGAGACCAGAAGCGCTTGGTTGAACAGGCGATCGACGACGTAGTAGTTGCCCTCGACTCGGTAGTTGACCATCTGCGTTCCGCTGCCTGCATCGATGAGCAGTGCAGGCGCCTCGCTGGTCTTCATTCCGGCGGGCATCTGGATGTAAACGTGCGAGCCGTCATCGAACGCTCGAACCGGCTTCCACGGCACATTCGGGCCCGAGACGCTGTATGAGAAATTGAGCTGCGCCGGATCGACGTTCGCGACCCTGACGACGTCGTCCGAATCAGCCGGAGGATCGACGGCTTCCTGCTTCGCCTTGGCCGCCGCGGCGTCGGCCTCCTTCATCGCCGCGAGCAGCTCGTCCGGATAGTAGAACTCGACCTCCTGCATCGCGCGCCCGCGCGAGCGCAGAATCAGGTGGTAGATGTGCTTGGTCGTGTAGATGGTGAGGTTGGTTTCGATGCTGGGAAGCTGCGGTTTGACGGCGAGATGGGGAACCGGATTGCGAGGGTCTCCCGATGCTGCCGGCGTCGCCATCCAGCGCTCGGTGTCGCCCATCGCCACGTCGGTGATCGTCTCGCCGGGCTGAAGCTGGATGTCGGTGGTGCGAAGTGGCGCGCAATCGACGACGGGCTCGGTGCCATCGCCGTAGGGGTAGAGCACAAGCTCGGGCTTCTTGTAGACGGGCCATTTGCTGTCCTCCTGATGGTCATTGATCGCCTGCTGAACCTCGGGCGGCTGCTCAGCGAGAAGCTGCGCACCGCTCGGCTGTGGCGGCGTTGCTTCGGGCTTTGGTGCGGCCTCGGTTACGATCTTGAGCGGCGGTGGAGCAGGTGGCTGCTGCGCCGCGCACGCCGCAAGCGAGATCGCGAATCCAATGGCAAATGCTGACCTGATTCCGTTCATCGCGCTTCCTCCCTTCAGCCCTGCTGCTCCGTCCAGCTAACCTGCGTCACGTAGAAGCCGAGCGGATTGCTCACGATCGTGTCGTCGGAATTGGGCGGGACGATCTGTGTCTGCAGGACGGCTTCCCACTGTGTCGGCGCGCCCAGGGATGCGCCGTTCAGATCGTGCTTCGTTTCGGTCCAGCGCACCTGGTAGCTCTGCGCAGAGAGCTTGAGGATCGAATCGATTTGGACAATGACTGTTTCCTTCTGTGCGCGCTTGAAAGGGTTATGGGTGAAGTCGTCGGAGTGGTAGTACTCGTCGAGGAACTTGTCCGCCGCACCCCGCGCGTGCGCGAGCAGCGAATTGAGCATCTCCTGCTCGACCTGGGTGTCGCTGCTGACGGCGCGCGCGTTGCGGATAAAGGCCGCGACTTCATAGCGCTCCATCCGCTGGGTTACGTTTGGGACTGATGTTGGAGTGAGGGGCTGAGGAACAGTAAGCGCGTAGCCGAGCTTGTCGACTTCGACGACGTACGGGATATAGCGGCTCCGCGTGGCGAGCCAGACGATGCCGATTGAGAGAATCAGCGAGGCGGCGAGCAGCCCGCCGGCGGCTATCTGCCAGTTGCGTTTGCCGAGAACGAGATCGGCGTATCGCTCATCCCACTCTCGGCGCGCTTCGAAGTACGGATTCGCACCCATCGTTCGCTCGCTCCTCGACGCCGACGCTTGGGAGCGTCAGCGCGCGATTCGGACACTGTCCGAAAATTGTCCGAATTCTCTTTTGGAAAAGGCGAGAAACGAACCAACGACGAGATAGAAAACCGCCCGATTTTATTGGGTTTTGTTGAAGTGAGTGGGGGTTAGTTGCGTACGGGGATCGATTCGTAATCAGCAGGTCGTCGGTTCGAATCCGACGGGTGGCTCCAAAAAAGCCAAGGCTTTTTTCTCCTGCCAGCTCCAGAAAATCGGTTGCGGTGCCTATGTGGTGCCTAGACTGAAAAAATTAGGCTCCTCCGAATATCAGGAACGGCTCGGCTAAGGCCTCGTCGCATCACTCAACACCCACCCCTAGCCTGGAAAGCCGGAAACGTCTGTCGCTACAAAAAGGACACTGGACCTTCCGTGATTCGCGCCGCGGCATTGCTTCAGGCCCCGGGGGTCCTTCCTTGAGGTCAGAAGCGCTTACGGCTAGGTTCCTTAACCGTATCGGCGGTTGCAATCAAGTGAAACTTGCCGCCGATGCACTTTCACCATTCGGTGAAAAGGCCTTTCTCGCTGAGACCGGCAGCCCTTATGGGCTCCTCCGAAATTCGTTCGGTGTCACGATTCCACTCGTGCACGAGGCCGACGCGCAACTTTAACACTTGGAGCAGTGCGCCCTCTCACCTGGCGCTCATACCGCGCCCGCTCGCGCTCAGCACGTTCATTCCCGTGGGTCTTCCGATAAACGCGACTCGCCATCTTGTTGGCGCAGCGGTGACTGCAATATTTCTGATTTTTCCGCTCCGCCAAGAATACCCTCAAGCACTCTGGCTCCTCGCACCGCTGGATTCTGAGTGCGGCCTCAACATCTTCATATAGATCGTCCAGCGCCACGCGTATGACGGCATCTTCGAGATTCGCATCCCGATAGCTCAAAGCTCTCCGCCCTCTGAGCCCAGCTTTGCGGCGTCGAGGATGACGCTACCGCCCGAGTAATCCGCGCGGAAAGATTTCCGGTCCGCAACTGCGCCAAGCAGCTCAGCCACTCGATCTATCATGGTTTGCAGCCGATGAGGTTTCTTCTCCAAGTCGCTCACTTCCGCGTTGAGCGGTTCGTCAGGTTCGAGGTCGAGCCACTGTTGTAACTCGTAAATCAGGTTCGGAAGGTCGCCGGGGCGCCCCTTAGCCAATGAGGCAGCGTTGACGCGAGAGAGCTCTACGAGCCACGGCAGGACCCGCTCTTTCTTCATAGGCTCTGGACGTTCACTGACTGGAGCGTCACTTGTCGCCTTCGGTTTTGGCGACATGCTCATTGGTCGCCAATCATATCAAATGCTCTTGCTGGCCGTAATGGCTCTTCAAGGATGGAAGCTATCTGACCATACAATTCTTCTCCATCGATATTGCCACAACACTCTGGCGCAGTAGGATGAAAATTAGGAACGGAGGCAAACATGAAACCCATGATCGTGATTCTGGTCGGAATTGTTCTAGCAGCGCCGACTGTGGCGCATGCCCAAAATTGGCGTCCACAAAGCGGTTACACAATCATCAAGCCCGGCGAGCCGCCAACCTTTGTGAACCCAAATTTCAACGGCGGATACACCGCGATTACGCCGGGCGAGCCGCCTACTTTCATAAACCGTAGCTTCAACGGCGGGTACACGGTCATCACGCCCGGCGAGGCACCAGCGTTCATCAATCCCACGATCCCCTTAGCTCCGAGGACGTCACGCTTCTTTGGCGAAGATGACGCTGGCGATGACTGAGCGCGCTCGTTTCCTTGAGAGTGAGGGGCTGACCATGGATAGACCCGGTTGCTTCCAGAACGTTCCGGACGAACTCATCGTGCGACTACACGTGCTGCCACAAAGCGAGCAGCGCTACGAGACCGAGGGCGATTGGCTGTGGGAGGACAACGCCTTGGAGATCCGAATAAGTCGCGAAGTAGGCGACGACCATCCGCGCTACGGCCTGCTCATGTTTGTTCACGAACTCGTCGAAGCCCTGCTCTGTCGGAGTATAGGCGTGACCGCTGCCCAAGTCGACGCTTTCGACATGCTCCATCAACGGCACGGCGAGCCCGGCGAGATTCCATGCGCTCCTTACCATCGCCAGCACATGGCCGCTCAAGCGGCAGAGCGGGCGCTGGCTGACGAACTGAGCGTCGATTGGGAGAAGTATCTGGGAAGGTAGGCGCGGTCGGCGTGGCGATCGCGTCCTGGATTAAGACAATAGAGGTTAGAACAATGAAAATGGCTCTATCCTTCGTCCCGCCTGGAGGCGGTGAAGTTGATTATGAGGCGGAGTTTGATCTTCCCGGACTACCTCAACACGGCGACTACATCAAAATCGCCGACCCTGAGGAACCCGGCTTCTCATGTGATTTTGTCGTGAGGCGAGTCTGGTGGGGCTTGCGGCATTCGATCGATCAAAATCAGCCAGGAACTGTGCGTAAGCTGGTGGTCGAATGCGAATTTGCTCTTTCCGAGAACTCAAGCAAAAGCCACCGTCGAGCATGCGATGGATACCGTCGAAGTGCCCGCGCTCTCAAGGAGTTCGACGATAGTTGCTACTAGCCGAGCCCATGGTGCTTGCGTGCTGCGTGGGCTCCGAGTGGCACTCACCTCGGTGATATAATTTTTAAGATGTCGCTTCCTTCGGCCGTTGTTGACTTCAAGGATCGCGCTGCACTTTTAGAGTTCGCGCAGGAATGGGATCTGGTACCGGCCCATCCAGCTCGCCACAACTACCACCGCGAGCGGTGGATCGTAGGCAGATATCTGCTCGCGCTGTCAGATGAGGGCAGGATCGCATTCCCAGTGCGTCTTGAGCACCTGGGGCTGATCCAGTCTGGCGCGGCCCCCGACTTTCGGCTCACACTCGCAGACGGTACCACAGTCGGTATCGAAGTTACCGAAGCCACCACTAGCCAACTCCACCAGCGACTTGCGGCGAACGAGCAGCGCTGGATGTGCTCTGACCAGGAGGCCGTGGCTAAAGGTCTCGACCCCACCTCTCCCGGATGGTCGGGTGACTCACATGTGAGGGAATGGGCGGCTCTCGTGTTTGAGTTCATCAGCCGCAAGACTCAACAGCTGTCCAAGGGTCATTTCCAAGTAGCTGCGCATCAAGATCTCGTGGTTTACGCAGACACGCCAGCGCCACTTATTGACTTGAACGCAGCGCTGGCTGCGCTGCTCGACCTGATGGCAGCCGGCAAGACGGACGACACTCGATTTCGTTACGTCTCGATTATTACGACAACCAACAAGTTGGTTTTTGATCTCTTCGGGGAGACGGTCGAGGTTTCGATGCCGACAGTCAGCAATCCGCTTTACGACTTCGCGTGGGACCTCAGGGAGATACTCCGTGAGGCTATGGGCCTACTTTGCAACCGGTATATCTTCCGTGCACATCAGGAAATCGTGAGGCGGAACTCCAACCTGCAGGGCAGCCCCCGCGGGCGCTTCAGTGATTGGATTCAGACGATCTACGCGACAGCCAACGCGGTAGCGGTTCGCAGGCTGGCTGGCGATTACGAGAGTAACGACGTGAATCTGAGGAAATTGCTGGACGCCATCATCCGAGAACCGAAGTTCCTCTGGACGCGCTTTGAACGATTTTTCCCAGACGATGCAGGAGTTGCGAGAGTGGCCGTCGCAGGTGTCTCAGGAAGGCCGAAGGACGGCTGGCAATCCGAAGCTGTTCGGCGACTGGTCGGCCAGGATCGCACGCTGCTGATCAACGCGGCCCAGAAGGCGAACGAGTTCGCGAGCAAGCGGGCCGCACATAACAATACGGCTGCGCAAGTGCGCACGAAGTTTCGCGATCTCGATCAGGCCATAGACAGTATTAAAGACCTCGCTGAGAAATATTTCCTCCTCATCTATGAGGAACGTCGCGATCTGCTCCAGGAAACGGTGAGCCGCAAAATTCCCAAGGGCTGGGATGCGATATTCCTGGAACCTTGGACCAGTGAAGATGTTCTTGCGGAAAAGCTCGGCGAACTGGAGCCACCGATGTTCCCAGCCGACAAAAACCACTGGACGAGTCTCAACAACTATTCTTCCACGCGACCAGTATACCTGAAGCGCGACCCCCGCTTTGAGCGCTCACAGTGAAAGAACCGCAATTTTAATCTATCGCCGTTTCCCGCATCTGCGCGCACGCGATCGCAGGAGGTAGCCTCTTGTGACGCTTTGCGTTTAACATGTATGGCTTTTCGCTCCATATTCAATGCAGCGCTTAATATGGACGCGCCGGCTCTGAGAGCAAATGCAGTGTTTAGTCAGGCCCACGGCGGTAGCTGCAACACTATCCGCCGCGCTTAAGGGGGGCGCGACCTGAATTCGACGCGTGACCTAGGCGCGCTCGGCGCGCTCAGCTTTTTCGGCGCGCTCGGTGCGGCTCTCGGAACGCGAATTGTTGCTGTCGCCGCGATCGCTCTTTTCGGGACGTGCGCCGGGCGCGGGCACCTTGGCCGTGGTCAGGACCTCAACAAATTTGCGCACCGCCGGTGAAAGCTCCCGGCCGCGCTTGTAAATGATCGCGAGCGGGCGGGTGAAAGGGCCCTCGCTGAACTCGATCATCTTGAGCGATCCGCGGGTGGTTTCGTGCTCGACGGTCGACAACGGCACTATTGCCACGCCCTGGCCGATCTCGACCGCGCGCTTGATGGTTTCGATATTGTCGAACTCCATCGTGTACTGCGGCTTGACTCCGTGCTCGCGCAGGATGCGGTCGGAGGCCTTGCGCGTCGCGATGTCGCGCTCGTAACCGACGAATTTCTGCCCCGCCAGGTCGCCCACGCTGATCTTGCCGTGGCGGGCCAGCGGGTCGTCAGGCGGGACTACCAGGACCAGCTCGTCGTGACGAAAGGCGATCGTGACGATCTGGCTGCGCTTGGCCGGGTAGGCGACCACGCCGAGATCTATTTTGCCTTCGACCAGGTCCTCATAGATCTTGTTCGAACGCAGATATTCCAGATGAACATTGACTTGCGGATAGGTGCGCAGGAATTCGGTCAGGTACGGCGGCAGCTCGTGCAGGCCGACGCTGTAAACCGTGCCGACGCGGATCGAGCCGGCCACCACCGAGCCGATCTCGCGCAATCGATTCTCCAGCTCCATGAAGCGGCGCACGATCTCTTTGCTCGAGTTGTAGAGAATCTGGCCCGCAGGAGTAGGTTTGACACCCGCGCGTGCGCGTTCTAACAATCGACACTCGTATTTCTCTTCCAGGCTGCGGACCTGCTGACTGACCGCCGACTGGGTGACGAAATTTTGCGACGCGGCATAAGAAACGCTGCCGCTCTCGATGATGTCGCAGAAGACCTTTAGCGTCTCGATATGCATCGGATCAACGTCGTCATATAAGGCTAATTGATACCCCTGGTCGAGGCAATAAGCCCTTGAGAGAGATCACCACCTCGTCCCGCGCGCAGGTCCGAAGATTCTAAGGAGAGCTCTAACATGGCGGATCTATTGAAAGATTTGGACTTTTTCGAGCTCGACGAGCTGCTCGGGCCCGAAGAGCGGATGGTTCGCAATACGGTCCGCCAATTTGTCCAGCGCGAGATTCTTCCGACGATTGAGCGCAATTTTGCCAACGAGACCTTCCCTAAAGAGCTGATACCGCAGATGGCGGAACTCGGATTCTTCGGCGCCAACCTCAAGGGCTACGGATGCGCCGGCATGAACAACATCGCTTATGGCCTCATCATGCAGGAGCTCGAGGCCGGCGATTCCGGTCTGCGCTCGTTCGCGTCCGTGCAGAGTGCGCTCGCGATGTACTCCATCTATGCCTGGGGTTCCGAGGCGCAAAAGCGCCGTTACCTCCCAGAGATGGCCAAGGGCAAGCTTATCGGTTGCTTCGGGCTGACCGAGCCCGATCACGGATCCGATCCGGGCGGGATGGAGACGCGGGCGCGCCGCGACGGAGACGGATGGGTGCTGAACGGGACGAAGCGCTGGATAACCAACGGCTCGATCGCCGACGTGGCCGTGGTGTACGCCAAGGTCCCCGAGGGCATCACCGGCTTTCTGGTCGAGCGCGGGGCCCCCGGCTTCACCACCAGCGACATCCATGGGAAGTTCTCGATGCGCGCGTCGATAACCTCGGAGCTCGTGTTTGAGGACGTGCGGCTCGACGATTCGGCGCGGCTGCCCGAGGCGCGCGGGCTGCGGGCGCCGCTCTCGTGCCTGACCCAGGCGCGCTACGGAATCGCGTGGGGCGCGATCGGAGCCGCGCGCAGCTGTTACAACTGCGCCCTCGACTACACTAAAGAACGCAAGCAGTTCACGCGCCCGCTGGCCGGTTATCAACTGGTGCAGAACAAACTGGTCACGATGCTGACCGAAATCACCAAGGCGCAGCTCGTCTGCCTGCGGCTGGGACAGCTCAAGGACGCGAACAGGATACGACCCGAGCAGGTCTCTTTCGCCAAGCGCAACAACGTGGCGATGGCGCTCGAGGCGGCGCGGATGGCGCGCGACATGCTCGGAGCCAACGGTATCGTCAACGAATACCCGGTGATCCGGCACATGCTCAATCTCGAGACTGTCAACACCTACGAAGGCGCCTTTGACGTGCAGACGCTGGTGCTCGGCCGCGATATCACGGGGCTGAACGCTTTCGAGTAACCGAGGTGCTGCTTGCGCCCGCGGGTTCGTAGCGCGCCGCTTGCGTTCGCCAATACGCCAGCCGATAGTACGCGCAGGAGGTGACGTTATGCCTTCGTTCGTGCCGATCCACGGGCTGCATCACTTCGCCTATCGATGCCGCGACGCCGAAGAGACGCGGCATTTCTACGAAGACCTCCTCGGCCTGCCGTTGATTCACGTCATCCGCCAGGACCGTGTGCCGAGCACGCAGGACTTCTGCCCGCACGCGCATATTTTCTTTCGCATGACTGACGGTTCATGCGTTGCGTTTTTCGATCTCGGCGACGATCAGATTGCCGAGCCTTCGCCCAATACGCCCGGATGGGTGAACCATCTGGCGCTGCGCGTGGGCTCGCTCGATGAACTCGAGGATGCGCGCAAACGGCTGCTCGCCGCCGGTATCGATGTGCTGGGCCCGACCGATCATCACTTTATCAAATCGATTTATTTCTTCGATCCCAATGGTATCCGGCTCGAGTTGACGTCTCCCGCGATCGCCGCGTCCGATCCCACGCACGAGCGCCATGCCGGCCGCGCGCACGACGAGCTTGCCGCATGGGAGCGCGAAAAACGCGAACGCCGCGGCCGGCCCGCCGCCGCGCGTTAGCGGCGGTTCGAGTCCGCGCCCGCAGTTCCCCGCATGCCGCCGCACCATCGCCGCTGCGGCGTTTGCTTCAACGCGTGCGACGCGTGCTAAATACGCTGGCACGGGAGGCGAGCGGCCATGGAACTCAAGGGCAAAACTGCGATAGTCACCGGCGCGGCGCGCGGAATCGGTCGCGGCATCGCGCTCAAGCTGGCAGAGGCCGGCGCCAGCCTCGCGCTGGTTGACCTCGGCAATCCCACGGATCCGGCGCTGACCTATAATCTCGCGGCGCACACCGATCTCGCCGATTCGGTCGCGCAAGCGAAAGCACTTGGCGCCAAGGCGATTCCCATCCTGGCCGACGTGACGCGCCTTGCCGATTGCGAGCGAATGGCCGCGGAGGCTGCCGAGGCGCTGGGCTCGGTCGACGTGCTGGTCAACAACGCCGGCATTATCGCCGCGGGTCCCGTGGCCGAATTCTCCGAAGAACAGTGGGACCGCGTGATGGCGGTGAACGCCAAGGGGCCGTTCCTGTGCGCCCAGGCGACGATTCCTCATCTGCTGCGCAATCGCGAGGGCGCGATCGTCAATATCGCATCGATCGCGGGCAAGACCGCGCGCGGCGGTCTCTCCGCATACTGCGCGAGCAAGTTCGCGGTGATGGCGCTGACGCAGGCGCTGGCCGAAGAACTCGGGCCCTCCAACATCCGGGTCAATGCGGTATGCCCGGGGCTGCTGCGGACCGCGATGTGGACCGACGTGCTCAACCAGTACCTGAGCCGGGCCTGGGGCGGCAATGCCGAGTCGCTGTTCGACAATACGGTGGGGAGCATGTGCTATCTGCGGCGCGAGCAGACGCCGGCCGATATCGGCGATGCCGTGGTTTATCTCGCGCGCGCCGATAACGTCACCGGCACGTCGCTGGTGGTGGCAGGCGGCGCGGAAATTCACTAATAGTGCGGTAGAGATGCTGTCGGCAGCGGACTCAGCCGCCGACGTTTCGCTCAAGGCGCAGGTCTTCGGACAGCGCCGAGGAGGATTGCGATGTTCAAGCCGCTCGATTTGGGACACGCCGCGTTCAGGATTGCCGACGTCGATAAGAGCCGTGACTTCTACGAGAAGGTGATTGGCCTCAAACCGATTGCGCGGCCCGACTTTGCTTTCAAGGGCATGTGGTATGGGATCGGCGGCGGCCAATTGCACCTGATCGTGAGCAAGAAGCACGACGGCCCCGATCCGACCGGTCCGCACATCGCCATCGAGGTTGACGATCTCGACGCCACCAAGGAATCGCTCAATAAGATGGGCGTGCCGTTCCTCGACGGCGACAAGATGACGATGCTCGGCGATCTTAGTGAGGACGACCGCCGCCGGCTCGGCCGCCAGATCTGGGTCCTTGATCCCGACGGCAACACGGTCGAGTTGCGCAAGAGCGGAGCGTAGCCGGCGTCCCGGTCGCGCCGTTGGGAGGCGCGCGCCGCGCGCAAGATAGCTGCGCGGCGCGCGCGGTCCCGGCGGTTCAGACTCCCGCCAGCTTGCGCGCGTACGCGGCCACGCTCTTGAAGTCGTATTCGCGGTAAGCCTGGAGCTTCTCCGCCTCGAAGCCGCCCTCGGCATGCACCGCCAGCACTTCCTGGTAGCCGCCGAAGTCCGAAGCGGTAAGGTCGCCGATCATGTTGAGCAGGCGCAGGCGCTTCTCGGCGTCAAAGCCCTTGGCGCCGCCCATGTACTTCATCACGTAGTCGCGCGTCGCCTCGCTCGTCAGGTCCTCGGCCGACGGCGCAGTGACCAGCAATCCGCCGGCGAGGTCCTGCACGATTTGCACGGCGTGATGATAGTTGTGCGCGAAGTGATACTTCGCAACGTTGGTCAGCAGCGTATTGGGCACTGCGAGGCCGTCCTCGACGGTGCATGAGTTGGCCGCATGCTCGATCAGCCCGCGCACGGTCGAATGATAGGCTGCGAGATGGGTCAGCTTGTCGCGCACGTGGCCCGCGCGCAGCACGCCGTTGGCTTCGGCGATCGCATACCCGGCGCCGGCCAGCAGTTCCAGCAGCGGCAGCTTGTACGAGACTGCGGTGAAGCGATGGTAGCGCACGAAGGTGAGCGCGAGCAGGCCGGCGAAATCGACCTCGCCGTTTAAGAAGATGCGCTCGTTGGGCACGAACACGTCGTCGAAGACCGTCAGCGTCTCCATCATCTTGTGCCGCGCGCTCAGCGGATGCTCGAACTCATTCTTGTGGCTCGAGCCATGCGGACTAGCGATCAGCTTGAGCCCCGGCGTGTTGATCGGCAGCGCAAATGCGACCGCGTAGGCCTTGTCTTCGGCGCGCATCGCACGCGTCGGCAGCACGATGACTTCGTTGGTGTTGGTCGAGACCGAGGTATGGACCTTGGCGCCGCGCACCACGACGCCGTCGGGGCGCTCCTCGACCACGCGCACGTAATAATCGGGATGCTCCTGCGCAGTGGGTCCGAGCGAGCGGTCGCCCTTGACGTCGGTCTGCGCCACCGCGACCGCAAGGTCATTGTCGCGGCAATAGCGATGATATCTGGCGACGCGCTCGCGGTAGGCGGGCTTGCCCGCCGCGGCCATGCGCTCGCCGATGATATGCAGCGCATACAGCGCGTCGGTGCCGATCTCCTTGATCAGCACGACCAGGGTTGCGCCCTCGCGCGTGGAGGCCGCGATCAGTTCGCTGCGCTTCAGGAGGTCGTCGGCGTTGCGCGGCAGATGGTAGTAGCGGCTATACTCGCCGCTGCCGTCGCGCATCACGGCGAGGCCGCGATACTTGGGATCCTCGGCCATCCGGTAATCGATACAGGCGTGCTCGACCGCGATGCCGATCACCGGGTCTTTGGTTACATCCGCGACCTTTTGGCCGCGTAGATAGACCGCGCGCCCGTCGCGCAGCGATTGCTTGTACTCTTCCGGTGTTCTGAGTCCCATCGTTAATCACCTGCCTCGGCTATCAGAATTCGTGGCCGCGCGGCCATATCCCCGCCGCTCGACTTGGCCGATTCCGACACGCCAATATAGGGTCCCGCGCCCGCCGCGTCCATCGCATTCGCGCGGCCGCAAGTGCGCAAAATTATCGACTCAGGGGCAGGAGACTCCGAGCTATGGCGACGACGAAAATGTTCGATCTGAGCGGCAAGGTGGCGATCGTCACCGGCGGCAATCGTGGTATCGGGCGCGCGCTCGCGCTCGGCCTGGCCGAGGCGGGCGCGGCGGTGGCGATTTTTGCCCGCGACGAGGCCAAAAATCAGGCCACACTCAAGGAGCTGCTCGCTCTCGGCGGTCGCGCCCTCGCACTCAGGGTTGATCTCAAACGGCGCGAGGAGCTGAAGCCCGCCTTCGACGAAGTCGAGCGCCGGCTGGGCCCGGTCGATATCATGGTCAACAACGCCGCCTACGCGACGCTCACCAGCGTGGTCGACACCTCGGCCGAGGACTGGGACGGAGTGATCGCGGTTAACCTCAATGCCGCGTTCTTCTTCTGCAAGTACGCGGCGAGCTCGATGATCCGACGGGGCAAGGGCGGCAAGATCATCAACGTGACGAGTCTCGCCTCGTCTTTTGGCAGCGGCGTCTTTCCTTCCTACGCGGTGACCAAGGGGGGCCTCGCGCAGCTCACGCGCTCGCTAGCGATCGAGCTTGGTCCGCACAATATCCAGGTCAACGCGCTTGCGCCCGGGTGGGTAACGACCGACATGACGGAATGGATTCGCACCGATCCGCAGTATGACTGGCTGCTCAAGGAGATGGTCCAGCGCACGCCGCGCGGGCGCTTTGCCGAGGCCGAGGAGCTGAAGGGCGCGGTCGTATTCCTCGCGTCCTCGGCCTCGGACAACATGACGGGGTCAGACCTGCTCATAGACGGCGGATTCAGCATTAGGTAGTCATTCGCGCTATCTTCCGTCTGACTATAGACCGTTCAAGTGATTCGAGCCTGCCGTTCACCAGGGACCAGGTGGATTATCATCCCGCGCGCTGGATTGATCGCATGCCTGGCCGAGCGCAGGCGGCGGATGCCTGACTGAACCGCCGCAGAATCCATGGATCAACAGGCGGCACGATGGATGCGGCGCCATTGCGTAACGGCCCGCGCACGGCTTTCGCACGACCATGATGTGCGGTTCACCCTGAACGCTTCCGAATTTTCAGCCTGGCGAGTGACGCACTCTGGCCCTGGCAGGCGCACGACCCTGACAAGGCGGCACGGCGATATCTCGATGCCATTCGAAAAGCGCGCTCTGGTCTGATTCGACTCAAAGCCAGGCATTGCGCCACCACGTTTCCGTCATGATGCCGAGCGACTTCGACTTGGCAGCCGATTTGAGGACAGTGGGCGTCGCCTGCGCCCTGCCGCTCCCACCCACCATCTCAGGGCGCCTGCGACGGGTTTCCTCATCGTCGACTGAATTTCGACAGGTTCCGAGTGCGAAGGCCTTTCGGTACGATTCCTATGCATTGGACCGCCATTTGTGCTACCAAGGTCGGAACCTTGGAGGAAAATCGATGAAGCGTCTCATCTTCGCGGTCTCAGTTGCTTCCATCCTGTCGTTTGGGATCCAACTCAGTAGTCAATATGCCTATGCCGCGGGCAAGGTCGACTGCGACAAGGTGATGGAAGAAATCAACAGTGGAAAAACCGTGGCCGAAGTGGCCAAGGACATGGGAGTCGCTCGGCGAAGTGTCCGGCGCTGCCGGCGGCATCACGGGTCCGAGGGCGAGGAGAAGATGGGCGGTGCTGCCGCGACCGGATCGGGTTCGATGGCAACGCCGGCTCCTGCCGCGCCCGCGCCAGCCGCTCCCGCGCCCGCAGCTCACTAGAATTCTCGATGCGTGGCTCTGACCAGCGGCGTACTGTCGCTGGTCGGAGCGCATGCTTCAGCAAATTGCGGCTTTTCGCGCGCGCCTCTCTCCGGCCGAGGAAGGCGAGGCAGGCGAGAGGTCGCCGCTCGCCTCACGTCGTGGGTAGCGGCAGGCCATGGAGCCTCAGGAAAGTCAGCTTGTCCCAGTAACCGCGCTGGTAAGCTATCTTTCCGTCAACCACGTGAAATAAGCCGCATCCCCTGAGTCCTCTGGGGTCGCGCCATTCGAGGATACCCCATTCTCCATCCTCGAAGATGTTCTCCGGGAGGCAGATCATCTCGGCCAGCGCGAAACCGTCGCGGAACATCGCGCGAATGGCTTCTCGTCCGCAGACCGGCGTCTCCGGCACCTGGTAGTTGATAGCGTCTTCGCCGTAGAGTTCGGCGAGCCGGTCCACGTCGTTTCGATTGAACGCAGCGACCCACGCCTCGATTAGCTCACGCGGTTTCATGATGCGTCTCCGTTGATTTTCCCCCGGCGCATCCGTTTCAAGCGAACAACCGCCGTCGGATTGCGCTCGCTCACCGCCGGCGAGACGTGCGCGGCGGATTATAAACGTGGAAGAAGGAGAACGCCGCGATCACCAGCGCGTGGGTGATCTTTTCGGTTGCGATGAGGCGTTTGATATCGCGCAGCGCCACGCGCACCACTTCGGTTTCCTCCGAGCCGCCTCCGCGATGGCGCGGGCGTCCGACCCGGCGCACGTTGCGCGCGGCGAACGAGTAGCAGTAGTTCGGCTGGATCGCGGGATTCGGATGCACTCGGCCGAGCGCGACGACGTCTTCGGAGTCGTAGCCGCACTCCTCGCGCATCTCGCGCCGCGCCGCGGAGAGCGGGCTCGGGTCTTCCGGATCGACCATCCCGCCCGGAATCTCCAGGGTGAAGTCGCCGATGCCGTGGCGGAACTGCCGCACCATCACGACCTCGCCGGCGGGCGTGATCGGAATGATGTTGATCCAGGCCGGCGCCTCGAGCACGAAAAAATCGTGCTCGCCGCGATGGGGATGCGAGCGCTGATGACGATGCAGGTCGAAAATGGGCGTCGCATAGACGCGCTCGCTGCTGAGCGTCTCCCAACGCCGGGCCCGCGCGCGCGCCATCGTTCAGCCGCGCCGCCGCGCCCGATTGTACGGCGAGGGCGATTTCTCAGAAGAGGCGTCCATATTCAATCGCCGGACACCGGTCCATCACGACCGTCATCCCGGCCGCCCGCGCGCGCTCGGCGGAGGCGAGATCGACGACTCCGAGCTGGCACCACAGGATGCGCGCGCGTTTGGCGATGGCGGCCTCGGCGATCTCGGCCACATGCTCGGAGCGCCGGAATACGTCCACCATGTCGATCGACTCTGGAATGGAGGCGAGGTCCGGATAGCATCGCTCGCCGAGCGCATCCACCAGGGCGTCGGGCGCGAGCTGCGGGTTGACGGGGATGACGCGGTGGCCTCTGCGCCGCAGCAGCATCGCGATACGCAGGCTGTCGCGCGCCGGATTGTCGGAACATCCGACCACCGCCACGGTGCGCGGATGCGCGAGAATCTCGCGGATTTCGGCGTCGGTCGGGTTGTGCAGCTCCATCGCGCGCTCCATATCAAAACGGGCCGAGCAGACGATCAGCGACGCGCGGAACAAGCCGCGCGATCTCGTCCCGGCACAGATCGAAGACTTCGTGACCCTGCTCGAAGGGATCGTCGATATCGCCGCTCTCGCCGGCGAACGCGCGCAGCGTGAAAACCTCGCGGCCGGATGCGGCCGGAAAGCGCTCGCGCAGATCGCGCTCCTGCGCGACCGTCATCGCGATCACCACGTCGGCGGCCTCGAGCAGCTCCGGATGGCGTTTCAAGTCGGTCGAGGCCGCCTCCTCGCCGATATCGATGCCGATCGACCTGAGCGTCATCCGCGTATCGAGCGAGACCAGCGCGCCGTCGCGCGCATAGGGCGCGATTCCAGCCGAACGTATTTCCACATGCTCGCCGGCGCCGCGCGCGTGCAGTTCGCGCCTGAGGATATGCTCGGCCATGATACTGCGTGCGGTATTGGCCGCGCAGATAATCAATACGCGACGCTGGCGAGTTCTATTGCTCCGGGCGGCATTACGGTGCGGCCCGGCCTTGGCGTGCGGCATCGGACCGCGTCAGCGCCCGGCGCTCATGACCTCGGCCATGCTCTCCTTTTTGGTCACGCCCTTGGCCAGCTCTTCCTTCAGGCGCGCGCCCAGCGCCGCGGGCTCCCAGAAGCTGCCGCGCTCGGCCGCGACCTGGGCTACCGAATGCCATCCGCGCATCAGCCACACCCGGCCCATACCGACGCGGAACACCTCGCCATGAACGTCTTTGGCGTCGTCGCTGCCGAGCCACGCCACCAGGGGCGCGACGTGGGCCGGGCTGAAGAGGTCGAACTCCCCCTGTTTCACGGCCGGCATCGTGGCCGCGGTCTGCGGCGTGGCGTCGATGGTGAGGCGGGTGCGCGCGACCGGAGCGATCGCGTTGGCGGTGCATCCGTAACGCGCCATCTCGCGATCGACGATGATGGCGAAGGCGGCAACCGCGGCTTTGGCGGTGCCATAGTTGCCCTGGCCCGCGTTGCCCAGCAGTCCCGAATCGGAACTGGTGTTGATGAGCCGGCCGTTCAGCAGGTTGCCGTTCTTGTGCTGTTCGCGCCAGTAGGCCGTGGCGTGGCGCGCCATGTTGAAGGTGCCTTTGAGATGGACGTTGACGACCGCGTCGAAGTCCTCTTCGCTCATGTTGAAGATCATGCGATCGCGCAGAATTCCGGCGTTGTTCACCACGATGTTGAGCTTGCCGAAATTATCGAGCGCGCACTCGAGGATGCGCTTTGAGGACTTGAAATCGCTCACGCTCTCGAAATTCGCGACCGCCTCGCCGCCCAGGCCGCGAATTTCCTTGACCACGTCCTCGGCCGGCGAGCGCGACTGCCCGGTGCCGTCGAAATGACCGCCGAGATCGTTGACCACGACTTTGGCCCCCTGTTTGGCCAGCAGCAGCGCCTCTTCGCGGCCGATGCCGCGGCCGGCGCCGGTGACGATCGCGACTTTTCCATCAAGTAATGCCATTGTCGTTTCAAACCTCGCTTTGTGATCCGTGATTGGTGCGGGGCAATGCAGCTCGCAGCGAAAGTTTCTCCCGCCTCACGCAGATTTATCCCGTAACTCCGCTCCGCCGCAAGCGCCGGGAACCGCCCGCGCGAGGCGTCGGTTGACCGGGCAGTGCTGGCGTCGGAGCGTGAGGGGCGGAGGTGGCCTGGTCGGCATGGTTTGCGCGCGCGGGCGATGGTAGGTAATGATGTTGGGCCCTATAAGGACAGGCGACGTGGCGTGCGCAAGCGCGCAATGGCGGGCGTCATAAAATCTCGGCCGCGGAAGGGTTTAAGCGATGCAGAACCAGTTCGGGATCATTCAGATGATTCAGCAGGGCTACTATGCCACGTACCCGCTGATCCTCATCTCAATCGTCTGTCTGGCAGTCATTTTCGAGCGACTGTGGGCCCTGCGCGGTATCGGGACTCGCGCCACCAAGACCGCCGACGCGTTGGTCGGTCCGCTGCGCCAAGGCAAGTTCAATGAGGCGCTGCAGCAGACCGAGACCGGCCATACCGCGGCCGACCGCGTCTTCCACACGCTCATCTCGGGCGCCAAGAACCTGGATCGCGAGCGGCTGGAGGAACTCGATGAGGAACGCCGCTTCGCGGAACTCGTGGAATTGAAGCGCTACATCTGGGTGCTCGCGACTTCGGGGGCGTCCGCGCCGTTCATCGGGCTGTTCGGCACCGTGGTCGGTATCCTGGTCGCCTTCCAGTCGATGGCGGTAATGGGGACGGGCGGGTTCTCGGTGGTCGCGGCGGGCATCTCGGAGGCGTTGATTTCGACCGCGCTGGGCCTCGCGGTCGCGATTATCGCGGTCATCTTCTACAACTACTTTTCGGTTAAAATCGACAATATCAATGCCGCGATTCATATCAACGCGGAGCGCCTGATCGACGCCGCATTGCAGGGGAGACAAGCCGTTGGCGGTTAGCGGACCGAAAAGCGGCGGCGAGATGTTCTGGCAAATCAACATCACGCCGCTCACCGACATATTTCTCGTCCTGCTGATCATCTTCATGGTCACCACTTCGGTGACCATCGAGGCCGCCTCGCACGTCGACCTGCCCAACGCCGAGAACACGGCGCCTGAGAACAAGGGCGTGATCGTCACCTACACCGCGCAGCACGAATTGTTCGTCAACTCCAAGGATGTGACCGAGCGCGACCTTGAATCGGCGCTGACCGACGCGCTCACGCGGGTCGATTCAAAGGTCGTGATTTTCCAGGGCGATCAGAAGGTGCTGCTGGGCGACATGATCCGGATTCTGGAAATTGCCAAGGAGGCGGGCGCGCAGCAGATCGCGATCGCCGCCAGGCGCGTTACACCGGGACAGATCCAGCGCCTGCAAACCGGCACCGGCGCGACCGGCGGCTAGTTTCAGACGGGCGCGGCCACAGAGGCGGGCATCGGCTAATGGCAATCAGTTCCAATCAGAACGGCGGCGTCTTTGCCGACATCAATATCACGCCGCTGACCGACATCTTCCTGGTCCTGCTCATCATCTTCATGGTGGCGACCGCGATCACGATCGAGTCCGCGGCCCACGTCGACCTGCCCAAGGTGCAGGCGCCGGCGACCACCGAGAAGCCGCGCGGCGTGGCCGTGATGTACACGGCGGACCATCGCATCTTTGTCAACCAGGGCGAGGTCACCGAGCAGAACCTGCCTGCCGCGCTCAAGGACGCGATCGCCAGGGATCCGGACAAGCTGGTCGTGTTCCAGGGCGACCCGTCGGTGATTCTGGCCGACATGGTGCATATCCTGGACATCGCCAAGACCGCCGGTGCGCAGCAGATTGCGATCGCGGTGGCCAAGTTCGGCGGGTCGGCCGTCGAACCCGGCGGAGCCGGGGTGCCGAGCGGACCGGTGACGCCGCCCGAGCCGGGACCTGAAGGACCGTGACTTAATTTGTACGGTCACCCGGAGCACAATATAAGCAGACAAGTTGGTAGCTCGTGCACCGCCTCGCGGGGGTCCGGGGTTGGAGCCGCAGTTGCAAAGGAATTGGCGTGAGCGTCGCGGAAGAAATCGGCCTGCTCGCAGTATCGGTCGTCGCAGTCGCGATGGTCCTGTTCTGGATCGCCACGCGCGCCCATCTGGACGAGGAAGACCCCGAAACGGAAAAGCCCGGGTTTCACCACTGGCTGCGCCAGAGCCTGCGCTTCATGCTGGGCCCGTTTCCGCTCTCGGTCGGCCTGCACGTCGTGATCCTGCTGTTCCTGCTCTTTGCCGTACATATCGAAACCGGTCAAAACTTCATTCCGATCAGCCTGCAGGCCGGCGGCGGGGGCGGCCAGACCAAGCCCGGCGAAGACACCAATATGCCCGAGATGCAGATGCCGGAGCTGCAGGCGCTGCCGATGGAACAGCCCAGGCAGATCGACACGTACGCGCGCCAGGCCGTGGTCAGCGCCAACAACTACGTTCGTGCGTCCACCGGCGGAATCGGTATCGGACGCGGGGGCGGGATGGGCTCGGGCTACGGACAGGGGATTGGCGCCGGCTTCGGCGGCTTCATCAGCGGCCTGCGGCGCACCGGACTCGACGTCGTAATCGTGATCGACGGTACCGGCTCGATGCGGCTCGTGATCGACGACGTCAAGGCGAAGATGCGCGAGCTGATGCTGGCAATCCATCGCCTGGTGCCGACGGCGCGCATGGGCATTATCGTGTTCGGCGGCCGCGGCGAGCAGATGGAGATGCTGCCGCTGACCACGTCACCCGGCGCGGTGGTGCAGTTTCTCAGCGGTATCCAGGCTCGCAACGGTGGCGAATGGCAGGAGGATACGCTGGGCGCTATCCGCATGGCGGTTGAGAATGCGGGTTGGCGTTCGTATGCCAAAAAAGTGATCATCCTGGTCGGCGATACGCCGCCGTTCAAGGAAGATTTCGACCCGGCTCTGCAGTACATCCGGCAGTTTCGCGCCGAGAACGGCACCTTCAATACCGTTGATCTGACGGTCGAAGAGCACGAAAGATTCGTCAAGCAATGGCAGAGCTACAGCGGGCCGGTGCCTGTCACCGCATCCTCGTTGCCCGAGTTTTATCTTGAGACTCAGGCCGCGTATCAGGCGATGGCGCGTGCGGGCGGTGGATCGTGGCGGAGCTTGACGAAAGACGAACATATCAATCAGCAGGTGCTAATCTTGGCCTTTGGCGAACAATGGCGTTCGGAGGTCGCCGCGTTCGGCCGCGGAATCAAGTCGAGCAACGCCTACCCGTAAAAGGACATAACGGATATCGGACCATTGTTTGCTACGCTTCCGAGGGATGCGAACTTCCCAGCAGAGGAGCGGGAGAAACCATATGCGGAAATTATCGATTGGATTGTGTGCGATGATGGCGCTGGCGCTGATTTCGATTGGCCCAAGCGCAATGGCACAGGGGATGGCGCCGGCCAAGCAGGTGACCAAGATTGGTTACCTCAGTTGCCACGTCGCCGGCGGATGGGGCTTCATCTTCGGCTCTTCGCGCAAGCTGCAGTGCACCTACACCCCGGCTGAGACGGGCAAGAAGATCGAACGCTACAGCGGCTCGATCAGCAAGTTCGGCGCGGACATCGGCTATCTGCAGTCCGCGGTGATGCTGTGGACCGTGGTTGCGCCGGGCATGAAGATTACCGAGCATCCGGGCCTCCTCGCCGGTCACTACGGCGGTGCGACCGCGAGCGCCACGGTCGGCCTCGGCCTCGGCGGCAACGTGCTGGTCGGCGGAATGGACGGTTCCATTGCGCTGCAGCCGCTCAGCATCGAGGGCAACACCGGCCTCAACGTCGCGGCCGGCGTAGCAATGCTGGACCTCAAATTCGATTCGGTGGCAGGGGTCAAACAGTAATCATCGAGGCGGAAGGAAGCGGGGTCGCAAGAGCGAACTCTCCCGGCCCTGCGCCTTTCTGAAAGCCGAGCATCGGCTCAGTCCGCAGCCGCATTCGTCGCGGCTGCGTCCGCCACATGGCTGTGGTAGCGGCCGTAGCTGAAATAGATCGCGAACCCGATGCCCATCCAGACAAAAAATCGAATCCACGTGACGAGCGGCAGGCTGGCCATCAGGTACAGGCACGACAGCGCCCCCGCAATCGGCACCAGCGGCACCAAGGGCGTACGAAACGGGCGCCTCTGGTCGGGATCGATGTAACGCAGGATCCACACCCCCAGGCATACCAGTACGAAAGCGAACAGCGTGCCGATATTCGTCAGTTCCGCGATCTCGCGGATCGGCAGCAGCGCCGCGGTGGCGCCGACGGCCAGCCCGGTGATCACGGTCGGGATGTAGGGCGTGAGAAAACGAGGATGCACGCGGCTGAAGGCGCGCGGCAGGAGCCCGTCGCGCGAAATCGCAAAGAAGATGCGTGATTGACCGAGCAGCAGCACCAGCAGCACCGACGTCAGCCCCATCACCGCGCCCATCGACACCACGCCGCCGACGAAATTCAGCCCGCGCGTGACGAAAGCCGACGCGAGCGGCGCGTTGCGATCGATCTCGGCGAACGGCACCATGCCGGTCAGCACCGCCGAGACCGCAATATACAAAGCGGTGCAGACGAAGAGCGACCACAGGATGCCGCGCGGCAGGTCGCGTCCCGGATCGACCGCCTCCTCAGCCGCGGTCGAGACCGCGTCGAAGCCGATGTAGGCGAAAAAGATATACGCGGCGCCCTTGGAAATTCCCGACCAGCCGAAGGGCGCGAACGGGCTCCAGTTCTGCGGCCGCACAAAAAACATCCCGACCAGGATTACCGTCGCCACCGCGCACAGCTTGATGCCGACGATGAGCGAGTTGAGCCGCGCGCTTTCGCGGATGCCGACGTAGAGCACGACCGAGATGAGCAGGACGATCAGCGCCGCAGGCAGATTGACGATCGCGCCCGGCTCGGTTCCCGGCGCGTAGCTGATCGCGGCGGGCAGATGGATACCGACGCCCTGCAGGATCACGCGAAAGTAGCCCGACCATCCGACCGCGACCGCGCCCGAGGCCACCGCATACTCCAGCACCAGGTCCCAGCCGATAATCCATCCCACCAGCTCGCCCATCGTGGCGTACGAGTAGGAGTAGGCGGAACCGGCTACGGGAATCATCGCGGCGAACTCGGCATAGCACAGCGCCGCCATCGTGCACGCCACGCCCGCCATTACGAACGAAACGATCAGGCCCGGTCCGGCCTCGCGCGCACCCACTCCGGTCATCACGAAGATGCCCGCGCCGATGATCGCGCCGATGCCGAGTGCCGTGAGATCGAGCGCGCCGAGCGCGCGGCGCAGGCCGCCGCGATGCGGTCCCGCGTCTTCCATCAGGGCCGCGACCGGTTTGCGCCGCAGCAGCTGCGCTCTGAGGTCCCCCCGCTGCATCAGCGCAATTTATCGGTTGTCGGGCAGCGCGTCACCAGGCCTGGTATCCGCCGTCCACAGAGAGCATCGCGCCGGTCACGTAGCTGGACGCGGCGCTGGCGAGAAAAATTATCGGGCCGCGAATCTCCTCGGGCCGCCCGAGCCTGCCGAGCGGGGTCCACCGCTCCATCCGCTCGCGATTGTCGCCCTTGGCGATGCCGGCCTCGGTCGCTTCGGTCGGGATCCATCCCGGCGCGAGTGCGTTGACCAGGATGCCGTAGCCGGCCCATTCGACCGCGAGCTGGCGCGTTAGATTAAGCAGCCCGGCCTTGGCCGCGGTGTACGCCGACAGCCGGTATATCGAACTCGCAACCGTGGCGTAGATCGAGACCATGTTGATGATGCGGCCGGGGCGTTTGGCGTCGATCAGAGCGCGCGCGACGCGCTGCGCGAGCATCATCGGCGCGGTCAGGTTGGTCGCGATGGCTGCGTCCCAGGTGGCTCGCGGCAGGTTCTCAGCGCGGCCGGTTGGAGAAATGCCGGCGTTGTTGACCAGGATATCCACCAGGCCAAGCTCCTGGCGGGCGCGTGCCAGCGCGGCGTCAATCTGCTCGTCCGAGGTCACGTCGAGCGGGATGGCGGCGGTGCGTACGCCAAACTCGCGCGCGATGTCTGCGGCCAGGCGCTCGAGGCGCTCGCCGCGGCGCGCCGCGAGCGCGACGTCGGCGCCGGCCATCGCGAGCGCGATCGCGCAATCGACGCCAAGGCCCGAGGACGCGCCGGTCACGAAACCGACACGCCCGCGGAGCGAAAACAGCGATTCCAGCGAATCCATGGTGATGGTTATCCGTTCGCCGAGGCAGCCGAGCCCGCACCCGTGCTCGCGGCCGCAGCTTCACTCGCCGCGGCTACCGCGTGCGCGATATCCGAGCCGCTTACGCCGTAGTGCGTTACGGCCCGGAATTCGACCGGGCTGCGCGGGCCCACCAGCACGCCGCGATCTCTGAGTGACGCGGCAAATCGCGACGCGCGCTCGGGCCCGCCCGCGACTTCGAAAAACACCATGTTGGTGCGCCGGCGCGCCGGATGAACGCGCAGGCCGGGGATGCGCGCGAGTCCCTCGGCCAGCGCGCGCGCGTTTGCGTGATCCTCGGCCAGCCGATCGACCATCGCGCTCAGCGCGACGATGCCGGCGGCGGCGATTATCCCCGCCTGGCGCATCCCGCCGCCCAGCATCTTGCGCACGCGGCGCGCGCGCTCGACGAACGGGCGCGGGCCGCAGAGCAGCGTGCCCACCGGACAGGCGAGCCCCTTGGAGAGGCAGAACGAGACCGTATCGGCGTGCGCGGCGATTCGCTGCGCGCTGGTCTCGAGCGCAAGCGCGGCGTTGAAAATCCGCGCGCCGTCGAGATGCACCGCGAGGCCGTGCCCGCGCGCCAGCTCCCCGACCGCGGCCATGTGCGCGAGCCCGACGGCCTCGCCGCCGCAGCGGTTGTGCGTGTTCTCCAGCGCCACCAGCGCGTGCGGTGCGAAATGCGGATCCGCGGGCGTCGCCAGCTCGGCCTCGAGTTCGTCGAGCGCGAATTCGCCGTCGTCCGTGTTGCGCACCGGCGTCAGCACCACGCCGCCCAGCGCCGCCGCGCCGCCTGCTTCGTACAGATATGTATGAGCGCGCGCACCGAGCACGGCCTTGGTGCCGCGCGCGCAATGCACCAGCATCGCGATCAGGTTGCCCATCGTTCCGCTGGCAACCAGCAGCGCGGCCTCCTTGCCCATCGCGTCGGCGGCCATCGCCTCGAGCCGATTGACGCTCGGATCCTCGCCGTACACGTCGTCGCCCAGTTCGGCGCGCGCGATCGCCTCGCGCATCGCGGGCGTGGGCAGAGTGACCGTGTCGCTGCGCAGGTCGATCACTTGCGCGTCCGCCTATTCGGGGAAGATGGCCTTGACGACTTCGTCGATCGCGCGCTTGCTGTCGGCCTCGTCGGTGAGCGACCAGGTGACGGCGACGGTCGCCGCGCGTCGCGGCGCGATTCCCTGGCGGATGAGCTCGCCGGCGTAGATGAGCAGGCGGGTCGAGACCCCCTCTTCGAGGCCCGAGGCCTTGAGATTGCGCACCTTCTCGCCGAGCAGCGCGAGCTGCATTGCCATGTCGCGGTCAACGCCCGCCTCGTGCGCGATAATCTCAACTTCTTTGTCGGCGGGCGGATAGTTGAATTCGATGGTGACGAAGCGCTGGCGCGTCGAGTGCTTGAGATTTTTCTGGATGCTCTGGTAGCCGGGGTTATACGAAATCACGAGCAGGAACCCGACGTGCGCCTCGAGCGTCTCGCCGCGCTTCTCGACCGGCAGGATACGCCGATGGTCGGAAAGCGGATGGATCAGGACGGTGGTGTCCTTGCGCGCCTCGACGATTTCGTCGAGATAGCAGATCGCGCCGCGCCGCACGGCCTGGGTCAGCGGCCCGTCGATCCATACGGTCTCATCAGCCTGTATCAGATAGCGACCGACCAGGTCGCTGCCCGTGAGGTCCTCGTGGCAGGCGACCGTGATCAACTCATTCGGGCCGTCGGTCAGCGCCGCGAGCCGATGGGCCATGTGCTCGACGAATCGCGTCTTGCCGCAGCCGGTCGGTCCCTTGAGCAGCACCGGCAGGCGCGCCTTGTAGGCCGCCTCGAAGATCTCGGCCTCGTCTCCGATCGGCAGGTAGTAGGGCGCGTTGTGCGGATCGAGGTGACGGACTTCAGGCCCTTCCGCCTGCATCCGCGTATCGAATTTCCTGAGCTCAATCGACATGGCTTAACCCTGTGTTCCCAAGCTACCGCCGTTTAGTTGCCGATAGTCTACTACCAAACGGGCATATATACAGACGTACCGTCCGGGTTATCTGTAACGGTCCAGCCGCAAGCGATAATCTGTGTACGAAGATCGTCAGAAAGCCTATAGTTTTTCTGCTGCCTGGCGGCCTTGCGCTGATCGATGAGAGCCTGGACGTCCGAGGGGGCGCCCTTACCCTTGGTCCCAGCAACAAAATCAAATTGTTCTTCTATTCTGAGGCCAAGTACGTTGTCCATCGTCTTGAGTGTGTTCCAAATCCTGCGGTCGTTGTCGCGGTTAGCCCTCTTCACCATCTCCAAAGCCGTCGCTAGGGCTTCAGGGGTATTTAGATCGTCGTTCACCGCCTCTCTGAATCGCTCAAGATAGCCAAACGCCCAAGAGCTGTCTTCACCCTTCTCCGGTGCAGAGCGCGTAAAATTCCAGAGATAGTAGAGGTTCACCTGGGCGGCGCGCACCGCGTCCAGCGAGAACGCCAGTTCCGAGCGATATTTCGCGCCCAGGCAGAAGAGCCTGAAGGCGAGCGGATTGATTCCCGCCGCAGCCAGATCGTCGAGCACCGGAAAGCGCCCCGAGCTCTTGCTGATCTTCGCCCCTTCCATTCCGACCATGAACGCGTTGTGCACGAAGTAGCGCGCGAACGGTTTGCCGGTCGCGCCTTCGGACTGCGCGATCTCGTTCTCGTGATGCACCGGGATGTGGTCGAGGCCGCCCGAATGGATGTCGATGGTCTCGCCCAGGTAGCGCATCGACATCGCCGAGCACTCGATATGCCATCCCGGATATCCTCGCCCCCACGGGCTCTCCCATTGCATCAGGTGATGCGGCTGATTGAGCACCCAGAGCGCGAAGTCGTGCGGGCTTTTCTTGTCGGGCGAATGTTCCAGCCGTTGCCCGGCGTGCTGCTCGTCGAGGCTCTGACGTGAGAGCCTGCCCATGCGGCTCGGCCCGCGCCATTTTTCGACATCGAAATACACCCCTGACGGCGTGACATAGCCGTAGCCGCGCTGCACGATACGCTCGATAAGCGCGACCATGTCTTTAATGTGATCGGTCGCTCGGCAAAGGCGCGGCGGCGCGGGCAGCGCGATGTTGAGCCGCGCACAGTCGCGCTTGAACTGCTCGATATAGAAATCGGCGACCTCGCGCGGCGTTTTGCCCTCGGCCCGCGCGGTCTTTTCGATCTTGTCCTCGCCGGAATCCGCGTCCGAGGTCATGTGTCCGACGTCGGTGATGTTCATCACGTGGCGGACTTCGAAGCCGTTCAGCTCGAGCGTGCGGCGCAGGGTGTCAACGAACACGTACGCGCGCATGTTGCCGAGATGTTGCGGCAGGTAAACCGTCGGACCGCACGAATAAAAGGTCGCGACCGGCGGATTGAGCGGCGTGACTTCCTCGATCTGACGAGTCAGCGAATTGTATACCGAAAATGGCTTCACACGATTGTGGTCCGCGCGGCCTTGCGGCCGCGCATCAGCGCCGGGCCGGCTGCCCGCGCGGGGTCCCGCGCTCAAGGCTGACGCGCCGAAGCGGCGGCGACCGGCGCGTCAGCATCGCGCCGGCGCGCGCCGGCGATCGCCTTGTATTGCCGATCGGCGACCCAGGCGTAGCCCGGAAAGTACCACAGATACGCGAGCAGACTGCGCAACCCGGACTGCCGGCGCAGTATTTCGTTCACGGCGCGGGCGCCGCGGTACACCCGGCCGCGATCGTCGATCACGTGCAATTCGTACAGCAGGTCGCCCAGCCGGAGCTCGGGGAAATGCGCGCGCGCCGACGGATCGTTCGCGTCGAACAACTCGAGCTCACCGGTGTTGTCGTAGCGCAGGATGCCCGCGGCCACGTTGCGGCACATCTCGCAGCCGCCGTCGTAGAGCACGGCGAGCCTGCCTGCCGTTGCGCGCGCGGCTATCCGCGACGGCTCTCCGAACAGTCGTCCCATCCGGACCGCCCTAGCGCCTCGACAACCGGGGGTTGGCGGTCGCTCGATTGAGCCGATGGCGTTCATGACTGATCCGCCACTCGTAGCCGTCAACCAGCGACTGCCATCCGGCCTCGACCGTGTTGGCCGACTTGGCAAGCGTGGTCCAGGTGCTCTGGCCGTCGGAGAACTTCTTGATCGACATCACCTCGGCCTCGGTCGATTCGCCGCTCGCATGCATATAGGTTTCGATGACGCGCACCGGTTCGAGGAAGGGGAAGTACTTGAGCAGCGCCTTGCGCAGCGCCAGGTCGAGCGCATGCACCACGCCGACGCCGCGCGCGGCCTCGGTCTCCTCGACATTGCCGATGCGCAGGACCACTGTTGCGTCGATGGTCATGCGGCCTTCGTTGAAGTCGTCGATCACGCGGCGGCGCTCGACCACGAACGGCGGCGCGTAACCGCCCGCGCGCCGCGCCTCGGACAATTCACGCGAGGCCTGGGGCGTCTCGGCCTCGTAAAAGATCGATTTGGACCCCTCGTTCATACTCAACAGTCAATTATCTTTGGCGCTCGCAGGGCTTTCAAGGTAATTCGGGCGGCAGGGGAGTCCGCGGATGTGCAGTAACGTCGAGCGCGGATGCCTGTAATTGTTGACAAGCGCCTGCAATCATTGATCGATGCGTCCGCTGCCAGCTTCGCTCGCCGTCATTTTCGGGGGCTTTACCCGGTTCCGAGGCCCGTGCTGGCTTCGTTTCCTGGTCCTGCTTGGCGTCGTGGCCTGGGCCCGGGGCTCCGCCTGGTCCAATCCCCCGCCTGCGGCTGAGACTGGCGGGGTGCAGATTTTCGTGCCGCTGACCATCGATTACGTCACGCTCACCGCGGCGCTCAAAGAGCAGATTTACAACGCCGCCGACAGCCGCGCGATCCTGTGGCGGGGCGACAACGCGTGCGAATTCCTTTACGCGCGCAATCCGCGCCTGGCGCAAAACGCCCCCACCGCCGTGACGCTCGAGAGCGAGGGCGAGCTTGGATTGGGAGTGCCGTTGGGCGACCAATGCGTCAACGCGGTTTCATGGGACGGCATCGTCGCGATGGACCTGACGCCGGTGTTCACCCCTGCGCTCACGCTGATCTTCCACGTGACCGACGTCAACCTCTATGACCGGCAGCATCGGAAATCCCTGATCGTCGGGCGCGGCTTTGATCTTATCAAAGGCAATTTCATCCCGCGCATCGAGTCCTTCAAGTTCGATCTGCGCCCGCCGATCGAGGAATTTCGCACGCTAGCCGAGGAAGCTGCGCCGCCCGAGCAGGCAGAGCGCTTCAAGCAGGTGCTAGCCACCGTTCGCGGCGCCGGTCCCGCGGTCGCAACACCCGAGGGAATCAAGCTGACGCTGGCGCTCACCGCGCCGCCGATTGCGGCGCCGGCGCCGGCCGCCCCCTCGGGCCCATTGACGCCGGCCGAACAGGCGGCGTGGAACCGCAAGCTCGACGAATGGGATGCCTTCGTCGTGTTCGCGATCAAACAGGTCGGGGCGGCGGTTCCCGACCGCCAGGTCCGGGCGGATCTGCTCAACGTGCTGTTGAACGGCCGCTATCGCCTCGCCGAGGCGATCGATCAGCCGCCTGCGCCGGGCGCCGCGGACCCGGTACGCGTGCTGTTCGTGGACCAATGGCGGCAGTTGCGCGACGTGATACGCCGAGCGGCCGCGAGCGGACAATTGGGCGATCACGCGCTCGAGTTTCTCTCATTCATTTCGGCGGGAGACGCGCTGATGGCCTTCGATGAGGCGGCGCCGGTGCTCGGCGTCCGTATTTCGGCAGCCGATCTGCGCCGGCTCGCGCGCATCATGGCCCCCCAATCCACCGTCGACCCGCTCCAATTCAATTATCAGGCAGATCCGGAACTGCAACACATGTTCGGCTTCACGCCTCCGCCGCAGACTCCCGATTCCGTCGAGCCGTCGGATACGGACGCGGGCGAGCCGATTGCCACCCCTTCGCTACCCGCGCCGCCCCCGACTCCGCAGGCGTCGAACACTCCTGTTGCCGGCTCATCGACCGCCTCATCCCCGGCGTCCGTCGCGCCGGCTCCGCCGATGTCAATCGCACCCGCACCGTCCACCCCGGCGCCCAGGGCATCCCCGACCGGACCTTCTGCGGGCGTCCCGGGGGCGGCCTTGTTGCTGGACCTGCTCGCGCCACGGGATGCGCTGGCTGAAGCGCCGCCTCAACCGGCCGCGCTCAAGCAACTGGGCGTGCGGCTCAGACGCGCGGTGGTAAATGAAGACAACGTGGACGGCTATACGCGCGACGTCAGCGCATTGCTCGACGCCGCAGCCGCGAGTGAAATTGCCGATGAGCAGCCGGATCCGGCGTTGCATGACGAATATCGCATGATCGTGAGAGCCGCGGCGTGGCAGGAGAGCTGCTGGCGGCAGTTCGTGATCGCCGGCGGACGAATCCGCTACCTCGAATCGTCATCGCACGATATCGGCCTGATGCAGGTGAACCGTTACGTATGGCGCGGCTTCTATGACATCCGGCATATCGAATGGGACATCGCGTACAATGCGGGCGCGGGGAGCCAGATCCTGGCCCGCCTGATGGCGCGTGCGGCGGCCGCGCACGCCGCCCATGGCGAGGCGCTCGCGCGATCGGTATACGCCGGCTATAACGGCGGCCCCGGGGCGCTGAACCGCTGGCGCAGCGCCAAAGAACCAAAATCCCTGCGGCTTATCGATCAGGCTTTCTGGCAGAAGTTTGATGCGCTCCGGCAGGGTCAGACGTTGAATATCCTGAAATGCGCGGCCGAGTGGGGCAACTCGCCGGGTCATTAGTTGCCGGCGAATTTGCCGCACGTCGAACAGCTAGTGTGACAATTCGTCGAGGAGAGCCTTCGCGTCCTTGAGATCGGCAGTGTCGAACCCCTCGGTGAACCAGTTGTAGATCTCGGCCAGCATCGCGCGCGCCTCGTCGCGACGGCCGTGCCACGCGATCAGTCGTGCGAGACTCATAGTGGCCCTGAGTTCCCAAGATTTGGCGCTCTGACTGCGTGCAATCTCAATCGCCCGCTGAAAGCATCTCTGAGATTCCGCAGCGTTCGAATTGTGCCGTCTCAGCACCAACTCGCCCTTGAGCCGATACGTCTCAGCCTCATAGTGACGGTTTTCATGTTCATCGGCGGCCTCCAGCGCACCCGTCAAAGCACTCATCCCGTCATCGAGGCGGCCTGTCTCAATGTAGGCTTCGGCAAGCAGGCTAAGGAAATACGGTCGCAGGATTTCCGCGCCCGTCGCACGAGACATGGCGAGACCTTCCTGTATCTGTGCAATTCCTTCTTGGCGGCGCCCTTGTTCAGCCATCGCCCAGCCGCACAGGCTAGTCGCAAAGGCCGAGTAGTCAGTCAATCCGTGCTCCGCAGAGATCGCTATCATCATCTCTGCGTTTTCTCGAGCCGCAGATACTTCCCGGCGGTATTGACGTAAAACTCCGACAAATAAGCCTGCATGAACTAGACTACGAGGATCGGACAGCCTTTGACCCAGTGCGATCGCTTCATTGGCTCTCTGAAGGGCCTGCTCCGAATAACCAAGCTGCCATAGAGTCCAAATCGCATGGGACAGACAAGTTATCCCTGTATCAACCCCGCTGCGGAAGGCGAGTGGCCGTCGACGCTCAGGATCATAGAAGGAGAGCGCCATTTCCAAATGTTCCTTGGCCTGAGGGAGCCTCCCCATCTGGTACGAAGTACTTCCCAAAGCCCGGTGCGCGTATAGCAGTAGCTCCGGATCGCCTTTGGCTTGGGCCCGCACCAAGAGCTGTTCGCCTAGGTCATAACTCTTACGCAATTCTGCTCGCAATGCATGGACGACGAACAGTCCATACAAAGTCGGGAAGAGCTCTGGAGGATCGCCAAGCCGCTCACAAAGCTCTCGCGCTCGAATGTAAGCTCCGGCCACCTCCGGAGCTGCATACCCTTGAACGGCACTTAGCGCGGTACCAAGAACCAACCGCAGGGACAGTTCGCGCCTAATGCGCTCGGGACCGTTCGGTAGTCGCTGGAGCAGATTCAACGCCAAACCGAAATTACTGATCGCATCGGCATATGCAGAGCGTTGCACCGCCTGCTGACCTGCCCGACCAAGGTATTCGATCGCTTTTTCGATGTTATCGCTGCGGCTGTAATGATGGGCCAGTTCGGCAAGATGGTCGTCGAGCGAACTCGGATAAAGACTTTCGAGCGCCGCACCGATGCGCTCGTGCAGTTGTTTGCGCCGCTCAACCAAAACGGAATTGTAGGCGACCTCCTGCGTCAATGCGTGCTTAAATACGAACTCGGTTTCACCCAGGGCTGCCTGCTCGTATATGAACTCGCCGAGTTGCAGGTCATTGAGGATACGAGTGAGTTCATCGTCTGATTTCGTGACGACCGCACGCACTAGTGATAGCGGAAACTCCCGACCAATGACGGACAGCGTCTGCAGCAGCTCCTTGGAGTCTTGCGGCAAGCGGTCGATGCGTGCGGCAAGGATACCCTGCACCGTTGGCGAGATCTTCAACTCGGCTAGCGGTCGGGTGAGCTTCATCGTTCCATTACGGATCAGTGCGCCGTCATCGAGCAGCACCTGCACCGTCTCTTCCATGAAGAACGGATTCCCCTCGGTCTTCACGATGATTACGCTTTTTAGCGGCGCCAGTTCCGAGCCACCGCCGAGCAGCGCGGTTAGCAACTCGCTGGCGGTCTCGCGGCCCAGCGGATCCAGGCGCAACTGAGTGTAGTAAGTCTTTGAGCCCCATCCATGCGAATACTCGGGACGGTAATTCACCAACAGCAGGATTTTCGCGGTCCCGATGGAGTCAGCGAGGAGATTCAGGAACTCCTGGGTGTGCTCATCGATCCAGTGCAGATCCTCGAAGATCACCATCAGCGGCTGATTGAGACTCTCGCGCAGCAGTATGCGCTTGAATGCCTCCAATGTCCGTCGCTTGCGCACTTGTCCATCCATCTGTGCCAATGGGTCGTTCCCCTCGACCAGGCCCAGCAGTCCGAAAAGGTACGGCAACGTGCCTTCTAAATTACGGTCCAGCGCGACGACCCGCCCGTTGACCTTCTCGCGCCGTTTGCGGCTGTCGTCGCCCGCCTCGATTCCGAAATAGCCGTGCAAAAGGTCGATCACCGGGAAATACGCCGAGGCTTTGCCGTGCGACACCGAGAAGGTCTCCAGCACCATCCAGCCCGACTGATTCTTGGCCTTGAACTCGAAGAACAGCCGCGACTTGCCCGTGCCCGCTTCCGCGATGGCGGCGACGATCTGGCCGCGACCCTCGCGCGCGAGCTGTGCCGCTGCGCGCATCGCGTCCATCTCGCGGTCGCGACCGACGAATTTTGTCAATCCGCGCCCGGCCGAGCGCTGCAGTTTGGTACGTAGCGGGCCCAAGCCGGTCACCTCATTGACCGCAACCGGTTCAGCGACCCCCTTTACTTTCGTAGGTCCGAGCGCCTTGAACGTGAAGTAACCCTCACAGAGTCTGCGTGTTGCATCCGTTGTGGCAATCGAGCCTATGGGAGCGAGAGTTTGCATACGCGACGCCAGATTGGTCGTGTGTCCTACGGGCGTATACTCGACGTGTCCTTCACCGGTTTTTATGGATCGAACCACGACCTCGCCGGTGTTGATCCCTACACGTGCCTGGACAGGCAATCCGCCTTCCGCGCGTACCCGATCCGAATGGCGCTTAAGCTCATCCTGCATTCGCAACGCAGCATAGAGGGCACGCTGCGGGTGGTCTTCGTTAGCGATTGGCGCCCCGAATAGTGCAAAGATGCCGTCCCCGGTGCTTTGCACGACGTAGCCGTCGTAGCGATGTACCGCGTCGATCATCAACCTGAGCGCCGGGTCGATCACTCGCCTGGCGTCTTCAGGGTCGAGGTGCTCCATGAGTTCGGTGGAACCCTTGATGTCCGCGAACAGCGCGGTGACGGTCTTGCGCTCGCCCTCCAGGGTTTCAGGAGCGGGTGCACCGGTCACCCGAATGGGTGAATCGGCTGACTTGCTTGCTGATGCAACCGTTGCCGCTGTGCCGAGAGCCGCGCCGCACTCGCCGCAGAAGCGCTTGCCTGCCGGATTATCGGCGCGACATTTTGGACAGAGATTCGCCAGCGGCGCACCGCAGTCGCCGCAGAACTTCTTGTTGGAAGGATTTTCGGCCCCGCACTTCGAGCAGCGCACCCTGTACCCCTCCGCGAGCCCACTACATTATGGCATGTTAAATCACCGATCCGAGACCAAGGACGGTATCGTCGGGCCCGAGTCGTCCAGCTTTGTTGGCATGCAAAGATGCGTCAGCCAGGACGCGCCGGTCGCCTCACATCGCGAGACCGCCATCGATCTGGATTACCGCGCCCGTGATGTAGGAAGCCGCATCCGAAAGCAGAAACCCGACCGCCGGCGCTACGTCTTCGACCTTGCCGAAGCGCGCCAGCGGGATCCGCTCGAGCGCCCGCGCCCGATTCTCTTCCGACAGGACCGCCGTCATGTCGGTTTCGATAAATCCCAAGGCTACGGCATTGACCCTCACGCCGAGCGGACCGAGCTCTTTCGCCATCGCTTTGGTCATCCCGACCAGCCCGGCCTTGGAGGCCGAGTAATTCACCTGTCCCGCCATCCCGACCAGTCCCGAGATCGAGGTGATATTGATAATCGCGCCGCGTTTGGCCTTCATCATGATGAAGGCGCTGGCGCGCGCGACGTTGAACGCGCCGGTGAGGTTGGTCTGGATAACCGCGGCCCAGTCCTCCTCGCTCATCATCACCAGCAGCTTGTCGCGAGTGAGCCCGGCGTTGTTGACGACTCCATCGAGGCGTCCGAACTCGGCCTTGGCCGCATTGACCATCGCGCGCACCGCCTTGAGGTCGGCGACGTCGGCCTGAAAAGCCATCGCCTTGACCCCCAGCGCGGCGATCTCGTCCTTGAGGGCGGCCGCCTGCTGCTCGCTTTTGACGTAGTTGAACGCGACGTGAGCGCCGCGCCGGGCGGCTTCGAGCGCGATCGCGCGGCCAATTCCGCGGGTTGCGCCGGTAACGATAATTCCCTTGCCTGCGAGATCATTCATTTGAAATTCCGCCGGTAAAAACGCGCCTGGATGCGGCGCTTCGATCTGCACTTAGATAGCAGATGGCGGCGCGTGCGACGAACGCCAAAAATAAAAAAAGACCGCCCGCATTTTTGTATGCGGGCGGTCTTGGTTTACCTGGCTGAATGGCGCGCGCGCTCAGGCGCTGAACGACGATCCGCATCCGCACGTGCGGCTCGCGCGCGGATTGTCAAAGCGGAAGCCGCCGGCGTGCAGGCTCTCGACGTAGTCGAGCGTGACGCCTGCGATATACGGCAGCGAGATTTCGTCCACGAAAACTTTCGTGCCGTCGATCTCGCGCACTACGTCGCCTTCCTTGTACCCATCGAAGCTGAGCGAATACTGAAAGCCGGAGCATCCGCCGCCGACCACCGAGATACGCAGTCCCTGGTCCGGGCCCAAGCCCTCCTTGGTGTGCATCTGCTTGACCATCTCGAGCGCGCGGGGCGTCAGGATGACGGCGGGACCATCCGTCGCCGCGCCGCCGTTGGCGGCCTGGACGCTTTGCTGGTGCTCATGCTCATTGCGGATTTCTTCAGACATTATCGAAAAGTCCTCCGGGACGACTGTTGCTGGGAATGCGCTTAAGGAGCGCTTACCAATCGGTCAAATTTTATCTCAGCGGCCCCAACCGGGGCAAATACCGCCGGCACATGCCGTACGGTCCAATTCAGCGAAGAAATCGCGGCCGGAAACCAGCAAGGCGCGGCTAATGCATGCACGCGGGCTGGTTGACGACTCCGAATTGGTTGCCGCTCCAGAGATTCTGGCCGCAGCTCGGGTTGCCGTCGAAAGCATCCACGCCGAAGCTCCCGTTGCCATTGCCGGTCGCCTGAACGCCGATGATGCGATTGCGGATGCATCCGGTCGAGACCACGATGCCATAGGCCTGGTCGGGCTGGGTCGGGCCGTCGGCCGAGCTCGGATCGCCCGCCGAGGCAAGCACGTTGGCGTCGCTGGGAGGCGTGGGCGGGCTGCTGGGAGGGCATGCATTGCCTAGGAGGCCGCCGCTAATAAAGCATCCGAGGTAGATGCCAGCGTTGGTATTGCGCGACACGTTGAAATTTAAAATCGTGTTGCGCGAGGAGCCGCGAAGCCAGATGCCGTAGGTCGCGCTGGTGGTCACGGTCACGTTGTTCAGGAGTGCCCCGCTGACCTCGTTAAGCTCGATGCCCGAGAAGCCGAGCGTGGTGTCCACGCTGACGCCGTCGAGGTACGAACCCGCCCCGGGTCCGTTGATCACGATACCCTTGCGCGAACTGTCGTGTACGACCAGGCCGGTGCCATAGGCCGCCGCACCGTTGAAGCGAATCCCCACGCTGTTGGTCTGCGCAATCACGTTTGCGAGGGTCACGCTGGAAGCGTCGATTTGGATTCCGGTGGTGAATCCGGTGATGGTCGCCGGCGCACCCTGGGTTCCCGTCACCGTCACGTTGTTTGCGCCCGCCTTCACCCATACGCCAATATCCGCGCTCGAAGAGGGCGATGACGATATCGTTGCGCTGCCGAGGTCCAGCGTAACTCCCGGGACGTTGACCTTGATGCAGTTGCCCGGTGGGGCCGCAATCAGTCCGGTGCTCGCGAGCGTGTAAACGCCCGGCGCGACTATCGCGCACGGGCAACTGGCGATCGGATTTGAACACGTGTTGATCGCGCCGGCGGGAACGGCAATGCAGGCGAGGGCGAGCAGTGCTATTAAAAATCCCCGCGCACTCTCACTGGGCGAGATCCGCGACAAGCCGGGGCGGGCTCGGAGGATGGTTCGCGCCGGTTTGCTGCTCGGGAACATCATCGACAAATAAGGGGCCGGCGCCGCGCGGAGGCACTCGCGCGCAGCGCCGGGCGGTGATCCGCGAAACGTGGACATATGCTAGTGCGATGCTCCAATCGGACCGAGGTTGAAAGCTGATTAACGGTGAAATGGCGCGTGAATATAAACTCCAAGAGTCGGCCGGAAGGTGAATCGCGCGCTGCTCGCGCCGCCGCCGGGACCGGGCATTTGGATTCGTTCGCTAACCGGCATCGGCGCCCAACCGATTGAGTCAGAGGCGGGATTGCGGTAGATTATTTGGCTCTTCTCTGAGGAAACCGCCATGAATGCAATCATCCGCAAGCTTGAAGAGCGCGAGCTGCGCAAGGACATTCCCGAGTTCCGCGTCGGTGACACGGTTCGCCTGCAGGTGAAGGTTGTCGAGGGCGAAAAGGAACGCATCCAGTCCTTCGAGGGCGTGGTGATCAAGATCAATCGCGGCGGCAACCGCGCGGCCTTCACAGTGCGCAAGATTTCTTATGGCGTGGGCGTCGAGCGAATTTTCCCGCTCCATTCGCCGCGCCTGGATAAAATCCAGGTGCTGAGCCGCGGCCGCGTGCGCCGCGCGCGGCTTTACTATTTGCGCGCGCTCTCCGGCAAAGCCGCCCGCGTAGCGTCGGCCTAGTCGTCACGCACCCCAAACGTTTCCGGTAGGCCAACGGTGCCGGAGTGAAATCGGCTCCGGCGCCCTGGCGTTTTCAGGCGGGGCTGTGCGGCGAAATTTTCTAGCGTGCGGCGGCGCCGGCGCAGGGCACGCGCACGTCACCCTCGAGCAGCGCGCCCTCGCATACGCGCAGGTTGTCGGCTTCGATGCGCCCGACGACCCGCGCGCGCGGGCCAAGCACGACCAACCGCGAATCGGTGACGTCCCCCTGAAGCTCGCCCAGTATCAGCAGGCGCGGCGTGCGCACCCGTCCCTCGATCCGGCCGTGTTCGGAGACCACCACCAGGTCGCTCGACGTGACCTCACCGCGGAAATTGCCTTCGATGCGCACGGGTTCCTGGAACACCAGGCGTCCGGAGACGTTGATGTTGCGGGCGACCGCGATTCGCGTGCGTTCTTCGACCCACGCCGCGCCCGGCGTCGCCGGAATCGCCGCGGTCGGCTGCGACGCGACAAAGTCGCTATCCGCGGCGCCGGCGCGAGAGTATTCCGAGGTGCCTGACTTCGCCATCCGATTCTTACCGAATTCCCGCCTAGGGCGCGGGGAAAACATGGCAGGCGACCGAATGCCCGCCCCGGCCAGCCTCGAGCCGCGGTTCGACCGTCCGGCAGATATCTTTCGCATAAGGGCATCGTGGATGGAAGCTGCATCCTGACGGCGGGTTGACCGGACTCGGCATCTCGCCGGGCAGCTTGATGCGCTCGCCGCTGGGGCCGCCGTGCAGCGCCGGAATTGCCGAGAGCAGGGCGCGGGTGTAGGGATGGCGCGGATTCGCGTAAATTTCGTCACGGCCCGCGATTTCCACGATTTTGCCCAGGTACATGATCGCCGTGCGCTGGCTGATGTGCTCGACCACGCGCAGGTCGTGCGCGATGAACAGGTAGGTCAGGCGCAGTTTCTCCTGCAGGTCCTGCAGCAAGTTGATGATCTGCGCCTGGATCGAAACGTCCAGCGCCGAAACCGGCTCATCCAGCACCAGGAAGCGCGGATTGACCGCGAGCGCCCGCGCGATCCCGATACGTTGGCGCTGGCCGCCGGAAAACTCGTGCGGATAGCGCTCGAGTGCGTCGGCGCCGAGCCCCACCATCTCGAGCAGGCTCGCGATACGCTCCTGTTTCTCCTTGCCGCGTGCGAGCCTGTGGATCTCGATACCTTCGCCGACAATCGACCGCACGCGCATTCGCGGATTGAGCGACGCATACGGGTCCTGGAAGACCAGTTGCATCTCGCGCCTGAGCGCGCGCAGCTCGCGCCGCGTAAGCGCCGCCAGGTCGCGGCCGTCGAACAGCACGCGGCCCGCGGTCGGCTCGAGCAGCTTCAGAATCAGCCGGCCCAGGGTCGATTTGCCCGATCCCGATTCGCCGACCAGCCCCAGCGTCTCGCCCGGCATGATCTCGAGATCGACCCCGTCCACCGCGTGCACCACGAGCCGCTTGCGGCCCAGCAGGTCGAGCGAGCCGGCCGGGAACTCCTTGCGCAGTCCTTCGGTGCGTACCAGGGCGCGTGCCGGCGCCGGCATCGCGGCGATTATCGGACTCGCGACGGTCGTCGAATCAGACACGGATGCAGGCGGCCAGATGTTGCGGAGCCTTCGGGGCCAACGGCGGGTCGACCTTTGCGCAATCGTCGATCGCCATCGGACAGCGCGGATGAAACCGGCATCCGGAGGGCGGCCGCAGCGCGTTGGGGATGCTGCCCGGGATCGCGCGCAGGCGGCGGCTGCGATGACCGTCGGCGCCGGGGATCGAATCCAGCAGGCCGCGCGTGTAGGGATTGAGCGGGTTGCGAAACAGCTCCGCCGCCGGCGCCTGCTCCATCACGCGCGCAGCGTACAGGATCGTCACCTCGTCCGCATACTGGGACACGATCCCGAGATCGTGCGTCACCAGGATCACCCCGAGCCCCAGGCGCGACTGCAACTCGCGAATCAGGTCGAGGATCTGCGCCTGGATCGTGACGTCCAACGCGGTGGTCGGTTCGTCGGCGATGAGCAGCTTCGGCTCGCACGCGAGCGCCATCGCGATCATCACCCGCTGGCGCATCCCGCCGGACAGTTGATGCGGATAGTCTTTGACGCGGCGCTCGGGGTCGGCGATGCCGACCATGTGCAACGCCTCGATCGTGCGGGCGAGGGTTTCGCGCCGCCCGGTGTGCTGATGGAGCCGCACCGCCTCGCCGATCTGGTTGCCGATGGTGAAGACGGGGTTGAGCGAGGTCATCGGCTCCTGGAAGATCATCGCGATCTTCGCCCCGCGCACCGCGCGCATCTCGGGTTCGGCGAGTTGCAGGAGATCGCGCCCCTCGAACATCACCATACCGCCGATCGCGCGGGCGTTTTCCGGCAGCAGCCGCATGATCGAGAGCACGCTGGCGGTCTTACCCGAGCCCGATTCGCCGACCAGGCCCATCAATTTGCCCGGCGCGACGGCGAAGCTCACCCCATCGACGGCCCGCACCTCGCCCGCGTCGGTGAAAAACGAGGTCCGCAGGTCTTTGACTTCAAGCAGCGGTTGCACGCGGGCCTAAGCCTATCATCCGCGCCACCGCCGTTTCATCAGGTGCGGCGTCCTTCCGCTCGTTCCGTTTGGTCGGCGGGCGCGCTAGCGTAGCGCGCAACTTCGAGCGTGAATGCGAAGCGCAAAATTCGGAAATCTTCCCGGCTTGCGCGTGCGGCGGCGACGGCGATCGATGTGCCGGCGAATCGCGCCGTGCCGCTGCTTGATTTCCGGTTCCCCGGCCGCACGGCGATTATCGAGCCGGCGCGGGTATTCAGGCCGCTCGACATCGCCGAGCATTGCGTGCTGTGCTTTTTCCACGAGGTCATACGCGAACTCGCGCGCGCGGGGGCGAATTGCCGGCTGGTGCATACCGCCGAGAGCGAGGCGGGCGATTATCCGGTCTATGAACTGGATTACGGCGGGCGGCGGCTCGCGGTCGTGTCGCCCGCGGTCGGCGCGCCCGCGGCGGCGGCGCGGCTCGAGCACCTGATCGCGCTCGGATGCCGCAAGTTCGTCGCCTGCGGCGGCGCGGGCGCGCTCGACCGCGCAATCAACGCGGGCGATATCGTAGTGCCGGTCTCGGCGGTGCGCGACGAGGGCACGTCGTATCATTACCTGCGGCCCGCGCGCGAGATCGCGCCGACGCCGCGCGCGCTCGCCGCGATCGAATCCGTGCTGCGGGAAAATAATCACGCGTACGTGCGCGGCAAGACCTGGACCACGGATGCGGTGTATCGCGAGACGCGCGCGCGGATGTACCGGCGGCGGCGCGAAGGATGCGTGGTGGTCGAGATGGAGGCGGCGGCGTTGTTCGCGGTCGCGCGTTTTCGCCGCGTCGAATTTGCGCAGCTTCTATACGGCGGCGATAGCCTTGCGGGCCGGCGCTGGAACCCGCGCGGCTGGAACCGGCACGCGATGCGCGAGCGGCTGTTTCATCTGGCCGCCGAAAGCTGTCTGCGGCTTTAGTTTTTCCCCTTGCGTCGCAGCGTCGATGCCCGGCGGTGAGGAATCGTGGGCGAATTTTCGCGCGCGATCATGAACCCGCCCTTGCGGTTCATGGCCAACAACGGACCGCCACGCCGTATGCGTGCTGCGAGTCGCACAACAGGGCCCCGGCCCACGCTGCCGACACGACTATTATCAGTCCCGGTATCACGCGGAGAGCGAAGGACCGTCCACCGCCTGCCGCGAGTGCCAACTTGCTTACCGTGTTGGTCGAAAGCCCGGCCAGAATCGGTATCACCGCGTCATCCGCTCTCATCCTGCCTGTGGCGACCAGTGAGGCCACGGAGATGGCGGCTGCGTGGGTATCGGCGAAGCCGCCGAGCGCGGCGGCCAGGGTAACACCGGTCTCGCCGAACCAGTCCTTCAAGGCTGCGGCAAGCACGAGGATCGCAGCGAGAATCAGTGCGAAGACCAGAGCCGTCCACAGGCTGAACGCATGCCCGGTTTGACCGCGATTGTCCGTGTGCCGTCGCAGCGCCCGAATCGTAAAGACCGCGCCATACACCGTCGCGGCCAGGCCCGCGCAGACCAACGCCGCCGAAAGGCGCTGCAGGGCCGTGACGCTGGTCGCCGCGAGCACGATCGCCATTTGAATGATCGTTGCGACGGTCGAGAGCACCGCCCCCGCGACTGCCGCCGGTAGAATGTCCCCGCTCTCGGCAGCGCGCTCTCCCATCGAGCCGATGGTTGCCGTGCTGGAAATGAATCCCGAGGCAAGGCCGGCAATCGGGAGTCCGAAGCGTGCACCGACTGTGCGCACCGCGATGTACCCGGCGGCACTGATGGCCATGATGAGAATAACCAGTATCCAAATGGAATGGGGATTCAACGAGTCGTATGGTCCTATCGGACGATTCGGAACAAGCGGCAAAATTACCAATGTCGAAGCGGCGAAGATCAGACCATCGGTCAGTTCGTCTTCGGTCAGCACGGTGCGCACCAGCCTGTGGAGCGCAGAGCGAGCGGCGAGCAAAACCGTGATCGTCACCGCGAGGCCGCCGGCCAGTGCGGGCTCCTGTATGGCAAGGCCGCCAAGTAGCGTGGTCAGGACCAGCGCGATTTCGGTGGTCAGGCCCGGGTCTTCCTGATTTCCGCGCCAATAGGCGATGCCGAGCAATGCAGTCACGCCAACTAGGACGACGGCGAGCAGTATGCTGCCGCCGATCATGAAGCTGACCGCCCCTGCGAGCGAGCTGACTGCGAAAGTGCGTATCCCGGCGGCTGAGCGTCCGGGACCTTCCTCCTTGCGGCGCTCTCGTTCGGCGCCGATCAGAAGGCCAACCCCAAGCGCGACTGCCAGGTTCAGCACTCCGGAATTGAGGCCCACCGTTAGCCTACTGGCCGTCCCGGAGCCTGTGTGACCGCGCGGTTGCCCCGTGTTTCACGGAGGATTTGCGGGTCGGGCGGGAGCGTTCGGCGTGCCGTCATTTCTCTCGATGCGGCGACCGGGCCGGCGTGGCGCGTGGAGCATCGGATTTCCCCGGGCCGGTTTGTTTTACGGTAGCGCCAACGAGGTGCCGGTACGATAGCTCAGTTGCGCTTGGGGCCGTCAACAGCGGGCGCAGGTGCAGGCATAAAGTCGTCGCTGGTCGAGATCGTGGAACAGATCGAATCGATTGCGGGCCGCGACCGGGCGGGAAACGGGAAGATCGGTTTCTTGTCGCCGGTCATGATGTCTATTCGATCCGGACCTCGACCCGGTCGAGCGGGTTGGAGAGGGTAAGATACCTTTATAAGGCGCGTAACGTCAGTCCGCAGCGGGTGTTGCCACGGCTCTTCGCCTCGTGCGCATTGTGAGCACTGGGCAATCGGCCTCGCGCATGACTCGTTCGGCCACACTTCCGAGGATGAAATGGTTCAATCCTTTACGCCCGTGCGTGGTCATTACTACTAAATCGACGCGAAGTTCGTTCGCCATCCGCACGACGTCATCATCGGGCGTGCCGCTGATCACATGGATTTGCGTGCGCACTCCGGCGAGTCGGTCGCGGACGATACTTTCGAGCTTGACTCTGGCGGCACGTTCCCATCGCGGGTTCGGCCGCAGGGGCAAGGGAACGTCCATGTCCTGATTGGGAATTCTTGCCACGTGCAGAACATGCACCGTGGCATCGTTAGCTTCGGCAAGCTCGCGCGCGATCTCAATTGCCTGGGTGAAGTCGTGATCAAAGTCTATCGGGCACAGAATTTTTCTGAATCTGGCCATCTCGATCCTTTTTCACCTCGGAATCTCACCGCAGCAGCCTTTCGTCCCTCTCAGCACGGTTAGACGCCGCCTGCGACAACCGGTTACATTCGGCGGGGTTTGGGTATGAAAGGAGGGCGAGCGGCGAGATGACCGGGCCACTGGCCACCGTGAGACTGAATGGTTGGCCGGTTCTGGCAGCTGGCCGGCCCATCAACCGCCGAGGTGAGCAAGGCAGAGCGGGGCAATCTGGAATCGTCCACATTGCGGTGGGTCGGTCGGATTGCTAGTGGGTAGGCGTGCCTTCGTTGGAATGGAACCGTTGCTGGCCGCATGACCTGCGCGAATTCAGCCAGAATCATCCCCAAACCGCGTACGGAATGCAGTGGGGCGATCCCGGCATCCGGGGATGGCGTTATCTGCTCCAGCGTCTGCTCCATCCTACTCTAGGACCGGGCCCTCTCTACAAGGTGGTCGATCGTTACATCCGGCCTTACGTTGGGCCTTCATCGACCGTGCTTGAAATCGGGCCCGGCGGGGGGCGCTGGACGCGCTACTTCATCGGGGCTCGGCGGATTGTATGCGTCGATCTCAATCCGGAATTCTTTGACCTACTCCGGACCAGCTTTCCTCACGCGAACCTGGAATTCTACCATCCGCGCGACTGCGAGTTGGACGGCATCGCTGACTGTTCGATTGATTTCGTGTTTTCCTTTGGCACTTTCGTCCATATCGAGCCGGAAGGTATTGCCCAGTACCTGTCGCATATCCGCCGCGTATTGAGACGAGAAGGCGTCGCCGTGATCCAGTATGCGGAAAAGGCCAAGCCTGCGGCGCGCCACCCGGATTTCTCAGACATGACGGCGGAAAAAATGGCTGCCATGGCACCGATGCCAATAATCATTCACGACATCGAGCTCTTGAAGCACAGTAACATCGCCGTTTTCAAAAAAGACGCAGGCGATGCGCTCCCGCCGTCGGCGTAGGCGTTTAACCGGGCGCTGCCATCCGCTCCTGCGGGCTCGCGACCGCGACCATGTCGTTAAATTATATGCGCGACGCCATGTTTTCGTTTGTGGCTGATGCTGCGGCTCTGAAGGCGTCCTCGCGATCGGTGCGGATCCGATCCGACCAATTCCGCGCCCTACGCGCGCACCTGCGGCCGGCGCTCGGACCAAGGCGCGGCCTGCTCGAGTTGCGACGCCAATCTTAGCAGCAGGTCCTCGCGGCCGTAACGCGCAACCAACTGCACGCCCACCGGCAGCCCGTCCGCGCTCACGTGCAGCGGCAGCGAGATCGCAGGCTGGCCCGCGATATTCCATGGCGCGGTGAATGGACTGACCTCGTTCAGCCGCACGCCAACATTGCGCGGATGCTCGCCCGGCGCCGTTTTGAAGATGCCCAGCTTCGGCGCGGGCTGCCCCATCGTCGAGGTGACCAGCACGTCAAAGCCGCCGTCGACGAACCATCCCGCCGCCGCGCGCGAAAAATGATTGAACCATTCGCAGGCGGCCAGGTAATCGACCAGCTTGAGGCGCCGGCCTCGTTCGATCAGGAACCACGTCCATTGGTCGAAGTCCTCGGCGGCCACTGCACGCCCGAGCATCGGTTCGACCGCCGCGGCCTGCCGCGCCACGCCGCCTGCCACCACTCTGCCGAATGCGGAGGTCAGCGTCTCCTCGTCCAGCGCCGCGGGATGGCTCGCCTCGACTGTGTGGCCCAGCGATTCGAGCAACCTGGCCGCTCCGCGCACGGCGGCGACGCATTCCGGATGGAGGCCGGGATGCGAGCGCGGCGCACGGTCCATCACGCCGACCCTGAGCCGGCCGGGCGCGCGGTCCACCTCGTCGCGGAACGGATTTGCCGGCGGCGGCGCCATCCACGGGTCGCCGGGCATGTAACCGGCAATCGCGTCGAGCGCCGCTGCGGTGTCGCGCACTGAGCGCGAGAGCACGCCCTCTTCACAGAGCCCGTGCCAGAATTCGGCGTGCGCGGGCCCGAGCGAGGTGCGGCCGCGTGAGGGCTTGAGGCCGACCAAGCCGCAGAACGAGGCCGGGATGCGGATTGACCCGCCCGCGTCATTGCCATGCGCAATCGGCACCATCCCCGACGCGACGGCTGCCGCCGCACCGCCGCTGGAACCGCCGGCGATACGCTCCGGGTTCCATGGATTGCGGGTCGCGCCCCACGCGCGCGTCTCGGTCGAGAGCGTCGCGCCCCATTCGGGGACGGTGGTGCGCGCGAGCGTGATTAGTCCGGCCGCATGGAATTTCGTCGCCACGTAGGACGTCGTCTGCGCGACCAGCTTCGCTTCCTTGAAGGGTTTCCATCCCCAACTGAAAGGCTCGCCTTCGTTGGTCTGAAGCAGATCCTTCATCAGGAACGGGACGCCGTGAAACGGGCCTTGCGGAATCGCGCGGCGCTCGCGCGCATGCGCGCGCGCCTTGTCGTAGCGCGGATAGATGACACAGTTGAGCTGGGGGTTGAGCTGCTCGATACGGCCGATCGCCGCCTGTGCGAGTTCCGCCGGAGTCACCGCGCCTTTGCCCACCAGTTCCGCCTGAGCCGTGGCGTCGAGCCACGCGATTTCGTCTTTGCGACTCATTTTCCGATGCCCCCTGCGATTGCTTCAGTCGGTAATTGTACCGGCGCCGATGGCCGCGCCTTCGCGCTTTAGAAGCATGCACCACGGCGCGAGGAAAAGTACAACTATCGCGAGCGCCCGGTACACGTCGTTGTAGGCGTGGAGCCAGGCCACGGCCGTCGCCGTCGCGCCGACCGGATGATGCATGGCGGTGGCCGAGTTCTTCATCAGTTGGGCAAGATGATGTCGATGGCGTGTGGCCAGAAGATTGGTCGAGGCGGCAATTCCGGTCGCGGCGCCGATATTGACCATCACGCTGAACAGGCTCGAGGCGAAGCCCATCCGCTCGCGCCGGATCTGGCCCAGGCCTACCGCGGTGACGGTCGGGAACACCGCGCCGAGGCCGAGGCCGAAGAAAAATATGGGCCAGAGCACGGCGCTCATACCGATCGCCAGTCCCCAATGCGCCATACGCCAGACCTCGTACGCGCCCAGGACGAAGCCGCCCGCGATGATCGGCCGCATGTCCACGCCGCGGCGCGATAGCTGACCCACGGCCAGCAATGCGATCACCACTCCGATGCCGCGCGGCGCGACCGCCAGCCCCGCCTTCCAGGCGTCGTACCCGAGCAGGGTTTCGAGGAACAGCGGGTTGAGCAGGTTGATGCTGAACAGGGCCAGCGCTTGCAGCGAGATGATCGCGACGGCAAGCGTGAAGCCGAGCACCTTGAACAGCCGGAAATCGATTATCGGATCCGCAAAGCGCAACTCGTGGAACACGAGCGCGACCGCGGCGAGTGCGGATAGCGCCGAAGCCCACCGCACCCAAGGCGCGGCAAACCATCCCGCGCGCCCGCCGATCGCAAATACGATCTGAAACAGCCCAACGGCCAGCGCGGTCAGGACGATGCCGAGGTAGTCAATCCTGCCGCTGCCGCGCTGACTTTTGAGATAGGGCGGATCGTGCACGAACGCCGACACCATCGCCATCGCAACCGCGCCCGTCGGCACGTTGATGAAGAACACCCAGCGCCAGCTCCAGCTGAGCGTGATCCATCCGCCCAGCGTGGGCCCGAGCACCGGCGCCGCCATCAGGCCCATCCCGAAGGTGGTCATCGCGAGCGTGTGTTCGTTGGGCGGAAAGGTCTCGATCAGGATGGCCTGCGAGAGCGGAATCATCGCCGCGCCGGCGGCGCCCTGCAGAATGCGGAAGACGACCATCTCTCCCGCCCCGCGGGCCAGGCCGCAGAGCGCCGAGGTGACGGCGAAGACCAGGACCGAGGCGAGAAAGTAGCGCTTGCGCCCGAAGCGGACGGCGAACCATCCGGTCATCGGAATCGTCACGCTGACCGCGACCAGGTAGCTGGTGACGACCCATGTGATCTGCCGCACATCGGCGCCGAAACTCTGCTGCATGTAGGGCAGCGACACGTTGACGATCGAGGTGTCGAGCACGGTCATGACCGCGCCGATCATCACCGCGCCCGCGACCAGCCATTTGCGCGCCGCCGGCGGAGGCGCCGCGTCGGCCTCGAAGGATGCGGTAGCCATTGGCGATTTCCGGGCCGCGGGTCGAACCTCGCCTAGCGCAGGTTGCCTGGGTCGAGGCGGTCGCGCAGGTGATCGCCGAGGAAGTTGAACGACATCACGGTGAGAAATATGAAAACTCCCGGGATCAGAATCCACGGGTAGCGCGCGAGATTCTGCACGTCCTGCGCCTGCGCCAGCAGATTGCCCCAGCTCGCGGCCGGCTCCTGGATGCCGAGGCCGAGCAGCGACAGCGCGCTCTCGCCCAGGATGAAGCCGGGGATCGAAAGCGTCGCCGCGACGATCGCGTAACCCAGCACCGAGGGGATCACGTGAAGGAAAATGATCCGGGTGCGCGACGCTCCCAGCGCGCGCGCCGCCTCGACGTATGGCCGCGCGCGCACCGACGCCGCCATGCCGCGGATGATGCGCGCGAAGCCGGCCCACCCGATGAAGCTCATCAGCGCCACGATGATGAAAAAAGTCGTAACCGTGCTCACCCCCGACGGGATGACCGCGGCCAGCGCCAGCAGGAAATAAAATGACGGCAGCGACATCTCGATTTCCGACCAGCGCATAATCAGGTTGTCGGTGAGCCCGCCCACGTAGCCTGAGAGCGCGCCGACCACGATGCCGAGCGAGAACGTGATCAGCACGCCGATGAGGCCGACGCACATGCTGACGCGCGAACCGTAGACGATGCGCGAGAACAGGTCGCGGCCGAGCCCGTCGCTGCCCATGATGAAATACGGGTTGTCGGGCGACTCGCTCGTGAACAGATGGCCTCGATGAAAGAACCTGATGTACGTCCGGCGCGACTGGTCGGGAGCGAAGACCCGCGCCGCGGGATCGACCAGCCGCATCGGATGCGCGTACAGGAAGCCGCGCCCCCACTCGGCCGGCGACGCCAGATGCAGCCCCATCGGCGGACAATCCGGCAGATCGCGATACTGGCGAATCGGATTGTACGGCGCGATGAACGGCGATGCCGCGGCAAGCAGGTAAAAAGTCAGCAGGCAGAGCACCGAAAGTCGCACCACCCATGACGCGCGGCGCCATTCGCGCGCGACACCCCCGGCCAGGGCGCCGGCGCGGGATGCGCGCACCGGTCGCTGCGGGCCGGCAGCCGGAGCGTCATTGCGCGCGATACCTGGGGCGGCCGGCATCGTCACTGTCCGCCGAGCGAGGAAAAATCCACCCGTGGATCGACCATCACCAGGGCAATATCCGCGAGCAGGTTGCCGACCAGCAGCAACACCGTGCCCATCAGCACCGAGCCCATCACCAGGTAGATGTCGAGCGAGCGCACCGCGTCGAGCAGGAGCAGCCCCAGCCCCTGCAGATTCATTACCGCCTCGATCAGCGCCGCGCCGCCGAGCAGATCGGCGAGCCCGTAGCCGGCCAGCGTGACGAACGGATTGAGCGCGTTGCGCAGCACGTGCTTGTAGATCACGGCGCGCTCGGAAAGGCCCTTGGCGCGCGCCGTGCGCACGAACTCGGAATTCTTGATCTCCAGGATCTGCGAGCGCATCAGCCGCATCAGCGAGGCCATGCCGGCGACGCCCAGCACGAACACCGGCAGGATCAGATGATTGATGCGATCGGCGACGCGGCCCCACGCGTCCAGGCTCTGGTAATAGGGCGAGAAGGTCGCGCCGACCGGAAACCATCCGGTGCGCAGCGCCAGGTACATCATCAGGAAGGCGAGAAAAAAGTTCGGCACCGACATGCCGAAGAACGCCACGAACGAGAGCACGCGG
>Ga0209060_10000159_pt1 | contig 166793 bp, 155 predicted proteins | sample Coa_R1_8_FD_187155 | JGI IMG/M metagenome (GOLD analysis project Ga0209060, IMG submission 187155) | Surface soil microbial communities from Centralia Pennsylvania, which are recovering from an underground coalmine fire - Coalmine... | ecosystem: Environmental > Terrestrial > Soil >...
CTCAATATCGTCCGCCTCTTTGCTTGGAGTGAGGAGCGCCCACGTGAACCCACACGCCGCTCATGCTTTGCCGTGTTGGCTCCTTCACCTCTTGAAGTGGCTGCTGGGTGAATTCGCCAACGGGATCCTGACAAGTGGCGCCCCAGCCTTTCCAGGAGGAGGCCGCTGAGCAATCCATCAAGTAAGCAAAAAATCCGGTGATAGAATGCCGCAGCCCCACTCCTGGCGGTGCCAGGTCTGGGGTAATGGCGCGGCGGTGATTCTACCATCGCCACGTCATGCCGTTCCAGCCTTGCTCTTAACAAAGCCAAACTGTTCCGAGCAAGGCTAGTATACCCTGCTTGCCCCGTTCCTGTCAAGCGGTATAGGACTGATAGGACAGGCCGCGCCCAAGGGGCCTGAACCGTAACGGTTTCGTAACGAGCGCATGGTATGCTACAGATGAAAGCCTGGCCTGAAGCACGCGCAGGCGGCATCCTGGCATCCTGGGAGCACATCTATGAGCCTTTCAGCATCCTCTGCATCTGCGGCTATTCAACAACGTTCTACACCAGATGCGCGCCTGTCTGGCTGGTGGCTGCGACTGATGCGCGGCCTCTGGGGGCTGGTGGCTCTGATTGATCTGGCAGTGTTGATCGTTGGCCTGCCGTCCTCTATCGCCCAACTCAACACCTTTTGTACTGATTCCACACGGGTCAGTTGTGGCTATTTCCAACTGAGCCTGGCGCAAGGGGCCGCGCTGCGCCAATATGGCCTTTCGCTGACGGGCTACGCCATCTATGCCTTTGTGCTGGATGTCGTGGTATCCCTGCTGTACATCGTGGTCGGCTGCCTGATCTTCTGGCACCGATCGGCTGACCGGATGGGCCTCTTTGTTTCGCTGCTCTTGATTACCTTTGGCAGCTTCGGTCCTGATTTAGCGCACACTGGCGCTCTCAACGGAGATTCTTTCGTAGCCGTGGCTGCCTTCCCACTCGTGCTGCTCCAATGGCCCGCGCTTGGCTTCCTCTTCTATACGTTTCCTGATGGCCGCTTTGTGCCCCGCTGGTCCTGGGCGCTGGGCTTCCTCTTTGTGATTCAATTCGGCTTCTATGTCCTGCCCTATCCCTATAATTATCAAAACTGGCCTCCGCTGGCAACGATCTGTCAAGACCTCGTCGTCTATGGCAGCGCGATAGGCGTCCTCGTGTATCGCTATCTCGCTGTTGCTTCCGCGCTCCAGCGCCAGCAAATCAAATGGCTGGCGTTTGGGTTTGCCTGGAGCTTCCTGACGCTCAGCGTGCTCTATAGCTTGCTGCCGGTGCTCTTTCCCGCGCTCACTCGGCCATCTTCCTGGTATCAGCTTATCTCACCGACCACTGAGTTTCTGGCCTATCTCATCATTCCTCTGGGGATTGGGATGGCCCTGCTGCGCTATCGGCTCTGGGAGATCGACACCCTCATCAACAAAGCGCTGGTGTATGGCGTGCTTTCGGCGCTGCTTGCCGCCGTGTATGCCGGTCTCATTATCGGACTGGAGGGCCTGGCGAGCCTGATGACGGGCGGGGCGACGGATGAGCCAGTGGCACTGGTCATCTCGACGTTGGCGATTGCCGCGCTGTTTCTGCCGTTGCGGCAGCGCATTCAAGTGTTCATTGATCGTCGCTTTTACCGCCGGAAGTATGACGCGGAAAAGACGCTGGCCGCCTTTAGCGCTGCGCTGCGCAACGAGGTAGATTTACACCAGGTGCGCGAGCAGTTGCTCTCCGTGGTGCAAGAGACCATGCAGCCCGCGCATGTCTCGCTCTGGCTGCGCACGCCACCACGGCCCACCGAAGCAACAACACAGCTTCCTTCAGAAAGGGGATAAAAAGGAGCAATATTACTCAGCGCTCTGCTGTTGCTGCCAGCGCTTCAGCCGCTCGTTGACCTCTGGCAAGTCCGCCAGAAACCAGAACTCTGTGCCGCGATTCGACTCATACACAAAGTCCCTGAACGCGCGGCTTTCTGCCACGAAGCCGGAGATGTCGCCCAGGATGATGAGGCGGCGGCGGTACTGCACGAATTTCTGCACGATTTGCCCGGCCAGGCCCGTCTTGAGTTGGAAGAACTCCTCCGCCAGCCGTTCCACCGGAATCAGCGCCCACTCGATGCCCTCTTGCAGCGCCTCGCCAACCAGGTCCAGGGCGGCGCGCTCGCTGGCGATCTTCTCTCCATCGGGCGCGCAGACCAGCACCCGCACGCCCTGTATCGTGGTTTGCGTATCAGCCATCATGCTTCTCGCTTTGCGCTATTCCGATGCCACGCTGGCGGGAGTCTTGCCCAGAAAGGCACGGTAGCGCGCCTGCGCATCCTCAACCGCTTGTGCCTGCGCGGCGCTCAACGTCTCAAAGAGGTTCGTCGTAATCGTCACCGCGTTTTTTTGGAAGGCGCGGCTCCACGTGCCAACCACGCGACCATCCACCACCACAGTGGGGCTGAAGATGCCATTTCCGGTCTGCTCGGCATAGGCCGGGTCCAGCACCGCGCTGCGGTCTCGATAGGCCACCGTATACTCATCGTACGCTGGCAGCAAATAGGCTGGAGGGGATGCGAGCGGAGCGTCAACGGCAGATGGAGCCAGCCAATATGTCTTGCCGTCGATCACTTCTTGCACCAGCGCCGATTGTATCAACTTCAGGCCAGCCGTCGTTTCAGCCGTCGTCAGGCCCGACCACCACACAAAATCTTGCACCGTGGCTGGGCCGTGGCTGGTAAAATAGCGCCGCGCCAGTTCGGCCACCGCCTCTTCGCGCGCCAGCGACTTCGAGGGCCGGGCGATGTCATCCAGCAGCGTGTACGTAAACTGCTTGCCGCGCCGGGGGCCGGAACAGATCAGCCCTTCCGCCTCGGCGCGGCCCAGCAGAAACGTCATGCGCAAGCCCGCCGTGGAGATGCCCGCCTGTTCGTGCGCGGCTGCCAGTTCGGGACGGGTCAGCCGTTTCCCGCCCTGGAGCGTGGCGGCAAAGACCTCCAGGCTTTTGGCAAGCGTCGCCTCATCCAGTTCCAGCCGCCGATGCATGCCAGCAACGTTGGCAAGGTTGCGGGCCTTCTTCAGCGCCAGCAGCCAGCGCACATCTTCCGCCGCCACATAATGCCAGGTGCCGCGCATGGGATGTGTGCGCACGATCACGCCATCAGCCAGCGCTTGCTCGATGACGGCTTCGCTGGCCTGGCGCATGCGCAGGCCGACAGCCCACAGCGAACCAAGATAGTCCTGGGCCTGGACCGCGCCAAACCACGCCACCACCTCGCCGGGCGTCTCGAAGGTGGGCGTGGCAAGATGTTGAGTATGCAGACGCCGATACGCAATATCTGAGTTCGTCATAATGGCTCAGTATAGCGTACCGGCGCGCCAGGCGCAAGGTACAAATCCGCGCCCAGGGACCCTCGGTAGCTGCCGAGGGTCCCTGGGCGCGGCCTTACAGGGAACAGGCGCGTACATTGCCCCAATTGCGCTTATGTCGGCAAAACAAACACGATGCGCGCCGTGTTCTGCGGGTCGTACTTGACCGGAATTGTATACCCCTCCATCAGCGTACCCTTGCTGGTATCGATCCAGGCCGTGAAGGAGCATTGAAAGGGGTGCCCATGGTGGTCGGGATGTACCGTCACCTCAACATAAAACGGGACAAAGCGATCAATTGGCGAGCCTGCCTGCTGTTTCCGCAGGATTTGCGCTTTCCCGGAGGCTCCTGTGTATTCCAGTTGTTGACGCAGCGCCTGCGCCTCTGCAAAGGCCATCGCTGCTTGTGGATTGATCGAAGAAGCCGCGCCGGGGTAACCGCCAGGGGACATCTGGACAACTTGCCCGGCCTGAATCTGCTGGAAGCCCGGCCCTTGCTGCCCACCAGCCTGTCCTGCCCGGCGCTCAGCCTCTTCCTCCTGCATCAGTTCCAACATTTCCTGGTCCACGTTGTTCATGCCAGGCAGCCCTGACGGGTTGGCTTGCGCGGCGCGGCGCTCAGCTTCTTCCAGCCGCATCAGTTCCTGCAATTCGGGGTCCAGGCCAGCCATGCCAGCGCCGCCAGATGCTTTGACGCCCGAAACCGGCGTTCCGGGCGGAGCCGCGAGCAGCGCGTCGCGTTTGGCCTGTTCTGCCTGGCGCTGAGCTTGTTCGTGGTGTTTCTCGCCCGACCAGCCATAGCGGTTGTCGCCGTGCACGTGAAGCTCAACTTTCAGGCTTTTGGGATCATACTTCACATACACCATATCGCCTACCTCGGGATGGGGCGTAAAAGAGGGAAAGCTGTGCGTGGTCTTCGCCCTGAACGCCTGCCCGTTGGGAGGCTGTACCTCTAGCACAAACTCATATGACGTGTGATGCTCTTCTTCCCACGCTTTAATAACCATTTCGGCCAACAACACCTTCGCCTGAGCAGTTTCATGATGACCAAACATGCAGCAGCCCTCCAAACTCGTAGCGCTCCAACAACCTCATAGCTCTACACTCAGCATACTCCCCCCTGTCAAGCCTTCAGTAAATAGCCTGGAGGACGTGTGCGCCCCAGGCCGCTACACTTCTGGCTGCGCCGACTCGCGCGGCTCGGAGCGCTGCGGCGGTTCCACAGCGCTTCGTTCGGCCTGGCGCAGCCAGAGCGAGACATGCGCGGGCTGCATCGTCTCCTGCACCACCGCCAGCAGATGCAAGCGCAATTCAGCCAGATCGACCTCGTTGCGCAGCCTGGCACTGAAGGCCGCCAGCGTCCGCTCGGCATCATACTTGCGGCGATAGAAGCGCCGATCAATCACCCCTGGAGGCGCTGGCGCACCGGCTGAAAGAGCGCGGCAATCACCAGCGTCGAAACCACCAGGGCTACTGGCTGCTGATTCGTCGCGCTGCCAGTAATAATCTCGGCCAGACCCTCCAATCCCAGAATCAGCCCCACATACGCCGCACCCAGCAGGCCCGTCAGCAAGCCATAGACCAGCGCCTTGTTGATGAGGTTGTCCACCTCCCACAGGCGATAGCGCAGCAGGGCAATGCCAATCGAAAGCGGCACAATCACCGGCACAAAGTAATAGGCCAGCGCGTCAATCAGGCGATGAGTTGGCAGCGGCAGCGCCAGTGCTGGGAAAAAGGCCGGAAGGATGGCTACCAGTAGTTCGACTACACTCACATCGCCAACGATGATGAGTATGGCGAAGACGACCCACTTGATCTGCTGGCGTTGGACCGGCGTGGACGCATGCCGATAGCGATAGAGCAAGGCCAGCGCCAGGCTGATATAAAACACCACGCGCACCAGCGTATAGAAAGGGGATACCCACCAGTTCCAGGGATAGACGCCAGGCACGGGCACCGGCAGCAGCGAGACAACCATCATCCCCACGGCAACCCAGCGCGTGAACCTGGGAACAAAATGTCCATCAGGAAAGGTATAGACAAAGGTGAGCGTTGCCCCGGCCAACACCCCCGCGACATCAACCGGCAGCCACCACAGGCCAATACGCTCTAACGCCAGCGGAAGCGGTGGAAAGAAATATCCCCCTGTGCAGAAGAGTTGGAGGGAAAACAGCAGGGCAGCCCGATCTGTGGACTTGCGCCAGAACAACACCAGGCTGACAGCAAACCACACGCTGGTATCGACGATCAGCGCCAGCGTCACCATCAGGCCATAATCGCCAACTACCAGATTGCCACAGAAGACCACCAGCAGCAGCAGAAACGCGGCCAGCCAGAATGCTTTGGCAAAGCACAAGCCAGAAGCCCTGCAAGGGGGTATCGCCGCGGCGATCAAGGGTTCGCGAAGCCTCTTGTAGCGCTGTTGGAAGGTCCATTCCATGCCTCCACCAGTGGCAATAATCGCGCGCTCTTTTCCAGAAAGTATACGCTACTGTATGTCTTCCAAGCGTTACGAACTACGTTACGACGCGCTGTCATCTCAAGCAGCCTGGACGAATAAGCTATACTAGAGAGAGATTGATGCCCCCGATGCCACCTGGAGGGAAAGGCTTGTAGTGTAAAAGGAGACTTCTAGCCATGCCCGACATCCGCTATGTGTGCCTCTCTGATCTGCACCTGGGCGCTGATAACAGCGTGCTCACCCCCATCAAGCCAGGCACAATCGACATCGAGACCGCCAAAACCAGCCCCGTGCTGAGCGAGTTTGTCGCCTGCCTGCGCGCCGTGATTGCCCAGAACGTCGGCCCGGAAAAGCCCCGGCTCATCCTCAATGGTGACATCCTCGAAATGGCCCTGGCCGACACGAATCAGGCAGCGATGGTCTTCGAGCACTTCATCGACCTGATCTTCCCGCCCGATGGCGAGGCGCTTTTCGACCCTCATCTGCTCTATATTCCAGGCAACCACGATCATCACATCTGGGAAAGCGCCCGCGAAACTCAATACCTCAGCTATATGGCGCGCATCCCGGCGGGCCAGCCGCTCGAAGCGCCCTGGCACACCACCAAAATGGTCGCGCCCGACTTCGTGCCCGAGCGCCTGATGACCACCCTGCTGCGACGGCACCCGCGTCTGAAAGAGGCTGTGGTCGAGGTCGTCTATCCCAACTACGCCCTGTTCAGCGGCGACGGGCAGCGCTGCGTGCTCATCACGCACGGCCATTACATCGAAAGCATTTACTCGTTGATGAGCACCCTCAACACCATGATTTTCCCCGACCGCAAGAAGCCCAAAAGCATCTATGAAGTCGAGGCCGAAAACTTCGCCTGGATCGACTTCTTCTGGTCAACCATGGGCCGTTCCGGCGACGTTGGCCGAGATATTGGCATCCTCTACAACAAGCTTCAGGACCGGCATCAGGTGGAAAAGCTGCTGGAAAACTTTTCGACCAGCCTGGTGGAAAAGTGGCATCATTGGAAGTGGGTAGAGGGCATTGAAGCCAGGGCGCTGACCTGGCTGATGGAAGCCGTCATCAATAAATCGGCCAATCTGGAAAGCCGCAAGCCGGAGCAATGGCTCAGCCCCGACGCGCAGCAGGGCCTTCAGTGGTATGTGGAAGACCCGATGCTCGCGCAGCTTCAGATCGAGCACCAGCAAGACCTTCCAGCCGACCTCACGCTGCTTTTCGGCCACACGCACAAACCGTTCGAACAGATGATGTCGTTTGCGGGCTATCCCGCGCCGATCAAGGTCTACAACAGCGGCGGCTGGGTGGCCGATCACCTTCAGCCAACGCCCATCTTCGGCGCGGCGGCCCTTCTGCTGGACGAAAACCTGCAAACCACCTCGCTGCGCCTCTATAACCAGGCCCAATTGCCGGAAGAGTATGTGGTGCGGGTGGAAGATGCCGGTTCCAACCTCAGCGCGCCCAATCCCTTCCACGAGCGCATCAAGGGCCTGGTGCAGCCCGCCAGCGACCCGTGGAAATCATTTTCTGAGGCGGTGGCCGAAGCGGTCAAGATTCACGAGCAGGTCTTGCAGACCAAGATCAACCTCTGGCCTTAATACATGCGGCGGGCGCGGCGGCGGCGGTTGGGGGGCAGCAGCACATCCAGGGCGTCATCCACCGTCACCATGCCCTGGATGTTGCCCTGCCCATCCAGCACCGGCAGGGCCAGCAGATCATATTTCGCGATGGTTTCCGCCACCGCCAGCGGGTCAGCATCGGGCGGCACGCTGATGATGCTCGTCTCCATGAACTCGCGCAAGGGTTGTTCGGGGTCGGCGGTCAGCAGTTCCCACAGCGACGCCGCGCCCAGCAAGCGCTGTTCTTGATCTTCAGCCAGGGTGTCGTCGGCCACGCAATACACATAGGCCACGCGCACATCGTCATTGATCGCGGCGCGCACGCGCATCAATGCCTCTTCCGCTGTGCGGTCCTGCCCCACCAGCACGTAATCCGTCGTCATCAGGCCGCCCGCCGAATCTTCAGGATAGGCCAGCAATTCTTGCACATCTTCGGATTCTTCGCGCTTCATCAGCCCCAGCAGTTCCTGGGCGTGTTCTTCGGGCAGTTCGGCCAGCAAATCGGCGGCCTTATCCGGCCCCATTTCCTCCAGCAGATCGGCAGCGCGGTCGCTCGCCATGCGCTCCAGCAAGCGCAGTTGATGTTCGCGCTCGATCTCCTCCAGCGTCTCCGCTGCCGTCTCGGTATCCAGCGAGGCCAGCACGCGGCTGCCCTCTTCCGAACTCAGATCATGCAGAATATCGGCAATATCAGCGGGGTGCAGTTGCCCAAGCGGCCCCGATTCGCTTGGCTGGGGAGCCACCTGTGTCTCGTCTGGCGCTTCCTGCGGACGCGCGGGCAGCAAGCCCGTCTGGTCCCACAGGAGCAGCGGTGTGGCGAAGCGGCGCGCCAGCGTCTCATAGACGCCCGTGGGCACCAGCCAGCGCAGCAGTCCCAGATTCGTGCAGTCCAGGCCGAGCAAATGCCAGTTGTCATTCAGCCGAATATCGTTGACGCGCACCACCCGTTTATGCGCCAGGTCCACCACCTGCTTATTCAACACCTCATCGGCCAGGCACACCTCATCGGGCTGAGGATGATAGGGCTGCACGTCGGCGCGCGGCACATTCAACGCCAGACGGTCATGTTCCACGCGGCCCACCTGAGACGGCAGCACGCGCACCAGTTCCTCATCGGGCGTTTCCACAACCAGCGCCAGCGCCACGGGCGCAGCGTCACCCGCCTGCTGTGGCCCAGGCAGCGCCACGCGCTGCGTCAGCGCGGCCACATGCGTTGGCGGCACCAGCACATCCACGAGCTTGCCCACGCGCTCGTTCCAGCTATCATCCACGCTGCGATGCAGCAATTGGCTCAGATACGGCATAACCCCTACCCCATCGGCGAGTCACTCTTTACATCTTGACAGCCTGACTGGCGAACAGGACGCCCCACTCCCACCCAGGCGAATAAATTCGCGGCTAAGGGCCTACGGCCACCAAGTCGGCCTACGCCGACTCCCCAACCCAGGCACGCCAACCAATGCTCTTGGGGCCAACGTTGCGCCAACGCGAGAGGGGAGTCCCTGAAGAGGGACTTGCTGTGCCCTCGGCAGCTAACGAGGGGTGGCCGCAGGCCCTTAGGCGCGGCTTTTAACCGCCAGCCTATCGTTCGCCTATATCAAATGTAAAAAGTCGTTAATCTCCGCCAGCCAGCGCCTGCTCTCCCTCCAATGATTGCGCCAGTTCGGCCTGGTCGGGCTGTGCCCGATCAGCCTCAACGACGTTCGTCCTGGCGGCCAGGCCCACCGCGCGGGCATGCTTCAGGCACGCGCCCACAAAATCGCGGAACAAAGGCTGCGGTCGCGTCGGGCGGCTCTTGAACTCTGGATGGAACTGCGTCGCCACAAACCAGGGATGGTCGGCCAGTTCCACAATCTCCACCAGGCTGTTATCTGCCGAACGCCCGCTCACCAGCATGCCTGCCTCTTCCATGCGGCGGCGATACGTATTATTGAACTCATAGCGATGGCGATGGCGCTCGAAGATAATCGGCTCGCCATATGCCTGCTGCGCCAGGCTGCCGTTCGTCAAACAGCAGACCCAGTTGCCCAGGCGCATCGTGCCGCCCTTGTCGGAGACCTGGCGTTGATTCGGCATCAGATCGATCACCGGGTTGGCCGTGTTGGGGTTGAACTCCGTGCTGTTCACATCGCTCACGCCCAGCACCTCGCGGGCAAAGCCGATCACGGCCACCTGCAAGCCCAGGCACAGCCCCAGGTAAGGAACGGCTTCGTGGCGCGCGTAGTTGGCCGCCTTGATCTTGCCCTCGATGCCCCGGCTGCCGAAGCCGCCCGGCACCACAATGCCATCCACGCCCTTGAGCATCTCCACCGCGTCCGCGCCGCGTATCTCCAGGTCTTCGGAGTTAATCCAGTGAATGCGCACATCCACACCATGCGACCACCCGGCGTGATGCAGCGATTCCGCCACCGACAGATAGGCATCATGTAACTCGACATATTTGCCGACCAGCCCCACATCGACCACCGGTTTTTCGCGCTTGATGTTCGCCACCAGTTCGCGCCACTCCGTCAGATCGGGCGCGTGGCACTTCGCCTCCAGCCGCAGCGCCTCCACCAGATAGTCGCCCAGCCCGCGCGCTTCCATCAGCAGCGGCACCTCATAGATTGTATCGGCGGTGGTCATCGGAACGACGGCGCGCTCATCGATATTGCAGAATAAGGCAATCTTTTCGCGAATCTCATCGCTCACTTCCACATCCGAGCGGCAGAGAATCACATCGGGCTGAATGCCCACGCGCAGCAGTTCTTTCACGCTGTGCTGCGTCGGCTTCGTCTTCAGTTCTTTCGTCGCCCCCAGGTATGGCAGCAGCGTCACATGAATATAAAAGACCTCATCGCGCCCCACATCGCGGCGCATCTGGCGAATCGCCTCCAGGAAAGGCTCGCTCTCGATGTCGCCCACCGTGCCGCCGACCTCAACGATCACCACATCTGCGCCGCTCTGGTGTGCCACATTATGAATGCGCTCTTTAATCTCATTCGTAATATGCGGAATTACTTGAATCGTGCCGCCCAGATATTCGCCGCGCCGCTCCTTGCCAATCACCGCCGCATACACCTGGCCGGTGGTCACATTGCTGGACTGGCTGGCTGGCTCATCAGTGAAGCGCTCATAGTGCCCCAGGTCCAGATCGGTTTCCGCGCCGTCGTCCGTCACAAATACTTCGCCATGCTGATAGGGCGACATCGTGCCGGGGTCCACATTGATGTAGGGGTCCAGCTTCATGATTGCCACCCGCAGCCCCCGACTCTTCAGCAGGCGACCAATCGAAGCAACGCTAATCCCTTTGCCAACGGACGACGCCACCCCACCGGTCACAAACAGATACCTGGGCATCGCATAACCCTCCTGACTGCCTCCAATGCTAGAACGCCACATACGCATGATCTTGGTCCTCGATCCCCAAAAATAAAAAATAAGGCAAGAGCCAAACTGCCTGAAGCTATACCTTATGGCCTTCTATACGGATCACAACGCCAGCGCTCGCGGAATATTACCCAAAAATACTACGACGCCTTTCGCGCCACGCTGTACAGATCAGTGCACAAGAAGAAGGGGCCAGGAACCCTGGCCGGTCCTAGCCCCGATAGCTGAGAGTGATTACCTGCGGTTCGGCGGGAAGTGTCCCCCGCGTCACCGCCAGTTTAGGCTGTGGTTCCACCACCTCCACCCCCATCTCGCGACAGAACTTTTCCACCGGGTCCAGGCCCTCCACTTTGCCTTCAGTGGCCGCCGTCGCGTAATGCATCGGAATCACCACCCTGGGGTCAAGCTGGCTAATCACCTCAACCGCCTGCCCCGCGTTGATCGTATTATTGCCGCCAACCGGCACGAGCAGCACATCTACGTCGCCAAGCTCCTCGCGCTGCCCATCGGTCAGCACATGACCGAGATCGCCCAGATGGCACACCGCAATATCATCGACATGCAGCACATAGATGGTATTCTGGCCCAGCCGCTTGCCGCGCTCATCATCGTGATAGGATGCCACCGCCGTAATCAGCACATCCTGTACCTCATACTCGCCTGGCCCGCGCAGCACATACGGCTCGCCGCCGACAGCCGCCACATTGTTATGCCCAGGGTGATCGTGGCTGATGGTGACAATCTGCGCGCTGACGCGCCCCAATGTATAGCCAAGTTGGGGGCCATAAGGGTCCGTCAGCACGGTCACCTCTTTGCCGCGCAGCCGGAAACATGCATGACCCAGCCAGGTGATCTCCATAGCGTTCTCGCGTTCTCCCACAATGTCGGGCGGGGACAATTATATCGAATCGTCCCCGCCCTCATGTGATTGTAACACAGAACCGCCTCCGATACAAGCGCATTCGTGCCCAATTTTCTCGCTCTTTGTATTTTTGTTCGGAAAGGGAGGTAATATTATCCTTTCTGACGTTTCACTCGTTACATAGTTGGGATAGATTAGGAAGAAAGCGAGCAGAACAATCTTGATAGATGGCCTGAGACAGCGCGTGATTCAGTCTCGCCGCCTCTTGTTCGTGGCCGTAAGCTGCGTGGCGTTCGTGATTTTGCTGGCCTTTTCAGCGCTCACCATCCAGACCGGCGCGGCTCACTCGGCCACCAGAAGTGATGCGGTCACCCTCACCTTTACCGTGGCAATCGTCGGCGGGACACCTCCCAACAATGTGGTCTTCTGGGTCTGTCCCGATGCCCAGGTCGATGGCACCGGCTGCGCTAAAATGAGCGCCGGGGCCAGCGGCACGTATACGTATCAACTCGCCACCACCACGGGCACGACCTATCAACACCTCACCATTGAATGGTCGCGCGGCCAGAAGACAGGCGGGAGCGGCCCCATTCCGGTCGCACCGGCCTATATCTCCTGCGATTATGCCAACTTCGCCGTCACCGACAGCGGGCCACATTCCTTCACCTGCCAGGCCAACTTTTCCGCGCCCACCGTCACGCCCGTCCCTTCAGTGACCACCACCGCTGCCCCGGCAGATACGCCCACACCTGCCAGCAGCGCGGGCGACAACGGCACGCTTATTACGGGCCTGCAAATCATCATCGGCGTCGGCCTCGTCCTCTTCATCCTCCTGCTCATCATCCTGATCTGGCAGCGCGCCAGCGGCCCCAAAAAGCCCTGATGGTGCGCCAGCCGTATCGTCACAAGCAAGAAGGCAGAGGAGCGTGCCGCTTGCGTGTGAGCCTGCTCAGACCACATCGGGCATTAAAAATCCATAAAGAAATGGGGCTGCGTGGGAAATTCAAGGGGAGAACAATAGACAATGCTTTGCGGCCTGAGTACAATCATTTTTGGAGCGGCAAGAACGAACGAAGGATCAAGACACGGACCGTCAGCAGAGCAAGGATTGCCTCGGGCACGGATTGTCCACCAGGCTATGGATGGCTATCAGGGCAGGAGTGCCGGGGAACACGGATCGTTCACTATCTGGACGGAAACCAGAAAGGCAAGGATCGCCAACGGGCACGGACCGCATATTTATTCTTCGTTCGCTTTTGCTGGAGAGCCGCGAGCGGCACAGAGACTGTGCCGCTCGCGTTTTTTTGTCACTTGCAGTGCAGGGCCGCCATCCAGATAGGATGGCGGCCCTGCATATGGGATTTGCCTGTTTTCAACAGGTGTGGCTCTTAGCCGCGCAGGCGCTCCAACACCTGTGGATGACGCAGCTTCGCCAGTGCGCCCGCCTCGATCTGACGCACGCGCTCGCGGGTGATGCCAAGCTGGCGGCCCACCTGCTCCAACGGATAGGTATGGCCGCTGCCGCCTAACCCGAAGCGCAGTTCCAGGACCAACTGCTCGCGGGGTGTCAGCACGTCCTCCAGCACCTCGCGCACCTCTTCCTTCATGGTGTGCATGGCCGCCGCGTCCTCCGGCGACTGAGATGCCTCGTCCGCCAGCACATCGCCCAGTTCCTGCTCGTCGTCCTCGCCAACCGGCAGTTCGAGCGAGATCGGCGTGCCGGGCGCGGCTTCCAACTCGTGCAGACGGTCCACTTCCATGCCCACCGCATCGGCCAACTCGAACTCCGTTGGCTCGCGGCCAAGCTCCTGAATCAAGCGCTGGCGCTCGCGGCGCACCCGGTTGAGCGCGGTGTTCACGTAGACGGGCAGCCGAATCGCGCGGCCCTTATCGGCCACGGCCCGGCTGATCGCCTGGCGAATCCACCACGTTGCGTGGGTGCTGAAGCGGTGGCCGCGACGCCAATCATAGCGTTGCACCGCGCGCATCAAGCCAATGTTCCCCTCCTGAATGAGATCGAGCAGTGTCAGGCCACGTCCCACGTAGCGCTTGGCAATGCTGACCACCAGGCGGAGGTTCGCCAGCACAAATTCTGACATGGCGCTCTTGTCGCCAGCCTCAATCCGCTTGGCAAGATCAATCTCTTGCTGATGGCTGAGCATACGTACGCGCCCTATCTCGCGGAGATAGGCGGTAATCGTGTCGACTTCCGTCGCCTCGCCTCGCTCAGCCTCGCGGGCGAGTTGCTCCACCCGGCGCAGCCGCTCGCGCCCGGCATCTTCCAAATCCGGCAAATCGTGCAGCGCCGTGGTGTCGCTTTCCAGTTCTTCCAGATGGTGCTCTATATCGGTATCCTCACGGGCGCGGATCGCTTCCTCCTCATCATCGACAATATCAATATCGTCGGCGAGGAGTTGATCCACCGCTTCATCGAGGTCCTCAAGCTCTGCTATTTGCGGCTGAGGCTCGCCAACCTGCTCAGGCAGGCCAGCGTGGGCCTGCGGGTCGTAATGCCGGGTGCGTTGGAGCGCTGCCTCTAGCTCATCACGGCGCACAAAACCCCGCTTGCGGCCCTTCTCAAGCAAATCTTGTAGCGTGGGGACCCATTCCTGCTCATTCATACGCTGTGTCATGTCGTTCATATTTCCTATTGAAAGGGCCTCTGGCTCGGTGCCTGGGACCCGCGTTCGCTCGAATCACCGCAATCTCACGACATCAGCGGGGAGCTGGAAAGCGCCCCGCTGATTGACATCCTACAGTCGCCTAACCGCCGCAACCACTACCCCTGGTCCCAGGGTCACTTACAAGATGTATTCCATTTCAGGAGGTCGTATCCGCAATCCCCCCGAAGACTGCCCGTCTTCAATAAGCTATCTACCAAAATGTCCGCGTTCCTTCTTAATATATTATCGGGTCTTAACCCAATTTTGACAAGACTTTTCTTGCCCATCTACGCAAATGGGCTATGTACTCAGCAGCAGAAAGCGCTTAACTGAGGGGATGTCGCAATAACAGTGCCAGCAATCTCCGCCGCGTCCCTCAGCTTGCGGCAGGTTCATCCGCTGAAACATCCCGCGTATTACTCTATGGCCTACTCTCTTACGCTCTACCTGCTGCGCTTCCCAAGGATAAGAACTAATGGAACATGTGAAACGATGATAACTCGACTGCCGCTGCTCCTGCTGGAGATAGAACCCACCGGGACCAGCTTCTCACTTTCAACGATCATCATCACCGCCCTGCTGGATTTTGCCGGGTTAGCGATCGCCATCTGGACCGTCTGGTCATCCATCTGGCTGCAACGCGGCGGCCATCTCCTCCACGCCTTCCGATTCATCTCCCTTGGCAGCCTGGCACTGGCGCTTTCCCACCTGCTCGATACTATCCTTCAAATGCTCAACATCGATGCCGCCACACTCATTCACCAGGGCGCGGTGCTGCTCGCCGTCTTGCTCTTTCTGCCTGGCCTCGCTAATTTGACAGATGCCCTGCCCGCGTTTGACCCTACAAAATCCGAACAACTCCCGCGCGTCAAGCTCTGGCCGCTGGTCACCGTCCTCATCATCATAATCAGCGCGCTCAGCTTCATCTTCTATGGCCTCGGCCTGTTAGCCGAAGTCGCCGCATTCTTCATGCTGGACGGCAGCTTGCTCATCCTGGCAGCGCTGTGCCTGGCGCTGGTCGTGCGCGCACGGCTAGGCGGAGCCATCGGGCATTCCTTGTGGCTGGCGGTCTTTGGGCTGATACTCTTTAGCCTGGCGCATCCCGTCCAGGCATGGTTCTACGAGCAGACAGATTATGCGCCTGATCTACTGGGCATCGTCCACAGGCTCATCGTCATCCCTGCCTTCTTCCTCTTCGCCATCAGCATCACCTACGCTGCCAACGCCCTCCATCAGAGCGTGGCTGCCTAAAGCTGACTTCTCTGCCGGGAACCTCTTGGGGGCGCATCTCGTTCGTTCTCTACATCTATATACGTACAACACCCTGAAAATGTTACATACCCATGTGGGGTATTTCCATCTTCATAAATATCTACGCAAAGCGCACGCAGAAGTTGCATACCCCTGTGGGGTATGCAACTTCTTTTCTAACCCACCTCTCCCTATACATGATGATCGCTGCTACATCATCTGTTGCTTGTAGCGCTACAAGCAAATTCGCCTGACTTGCGCTCGAAACCGAAGAAGAGAGGCGGCGCTAGGCATCCGCCAGATGCTCAGCCCCCACCGGCTCGGCATGGACCACCGCGTCCATCACCTGCGGCACCTGGCGCTGAATCTCCGCGCTCACCTGATGCGCAATGGTATGCGCTTCCTGAATCGAAATGTCAGGGGCGAGGCCCACGGCCATATCCAGCAGCACTTTGTTTCCAGCGACGCGGGCGCGCAGTTCGCGCACCTCGCGCACCTGTGGATAGGCCGCCGCAACCGCCTTAATGCGATCTAAGAGCGCCTGGGGCGGCGCTTTATCCAGCAAAATGCCCGTCGTGCGAACGCCGCTGCGAATCGCCGTCCCGCCGATCACCACCGCGACGCTGATGGCGGCGATGGGGTCAGCGATGGGAAATCCGAGCGCGGCAAAGATCAAGCCAATAATGACGGCAATTGCGCCCCACATATCGGAAATAAAATGAAATGAATCCGCCTCCAGCGCGGCGCTGCCGCCGCTTTCCCCTGCCGCGTGTTCCAGAAAGCGACTGGTCGAAAGGTCGATCACCACCGAAGCGCCCATGACCGCAAAGGCCCACCATTGCACGTTGATGGTAAAGCCGTTGATGATACGCAAGATCGATTCATAGATCAAAATGCCGCTGGCAATGCCGATAATCAGCATTTGCAGCAGGCTGCTCAGATTTTCATAGCGCGCGTGCCCAAAGGCATGCTGCGGGTCGGGGGGCTGCTCGGCGCGGCGAATCCCCCAGACCGCCAGAATGCTGGCCGTCAGATCGGTCAGCGAATGGACCGCTTCGGCAATCAACCCGATGCTGCCCGCCAGAAATCCCACGATGCCCTTGAGGAGGATGAGAAAGAGGTTCACAGCCACCGAAACCAGCGCCGCGCGTATCTTCCCTGGCGTGGCTGGCTCAGGCGCGGAGGTTGGGGAGGTCGGAGGGGGCAACACACGTTCTGCCATCACGGATGTCCATTTCTTGCAAGGCATCAGCGACACGCGCCGCTGATGCCCGCATGCGATACAACTGGCCGGGGCTATACCACAAACTGCCCGTTTTTATTGAACAACTGCCCATCCACCCAGACCTCGCCGCCATCGCGCAAATCGCAGATCATATCCCAGTGCAAGGCTGACTCGTTCTTGCTACCCGTATCAGGATAGCCCGCGCCGAGCGCCATATGCACCGAGCCGCCGATCTTTTCATCGAACAAAATGTTTTTGATGCCCCGGCTGATGCCGAAGTTGTTGCCAAAGGCAAACTCGCCCAGACGTTTCGCGCCGTCGTCCATGTTCAGCATTTGTTCCAGCAAGTCCTGGCCCACATCGGCAGTCGCCTCCACCACCTGGCCCGCCTCGAAACGGACGCGCACGCCCTCCACCGGCCTGCCCTGGAACATCGCCGGAAGCGTGAAGCGAATATGCCCGTTCACCGAATCTTCCACTGGCCCGGTGAAAAACTCGCCATCAGGGAAGTTCTTCTGCCCATCGGCGTTGATAAAGATACGGTCCTTCACCGACAGATGCAGATCGGTATCTTTGGCGACCACATGAATCTGATCTTTGCCCTTCAGCCAGTCCACCAGGCGCTGCTGCTTCGCGCCCAATTCCTTCCAGCGCGCCACCGGGTCTTCATCGTTCAGGAAACAGGCTTCATAGACAAACTCGGTGAAGTCAGCCAGCGACATCCCGGCATCCTGCGCGTAGGCGTTGGTGGGGTACAGCGTCAGGCTCCATTTCAGGTCGCCAACCGCCTGCCGCCGCATAAAGGTCTCAACCAGCGAGTGGTGGGCCTGCGCCTGGATGGCCTGCCTGGCCGGGTCGGCGCCTGCCAGTTCGCGCGTGTTCTCATCCGCCATAATTTGCAGCGTCGCGTCGAACTGCCCGATAACCAACTCTTGCAGTGGCGAAATATACTTCAGTTGTTCTTCATTGGCTTCGCGCAAGAAAATCTCTTGCAAGCCCGGCACGCCAGAGATCACATCTGGATACGCGCCCACCCGCAGCGCCTCGCGGTAGCATTCCGTAAGCAGGGGCGCAGCCAGAGGCGGGCCGCTAATTGCCAACTTATCGCCAGCCTTCACACCCACCGAATAGCGCACCAGCACTTCGGCCCAACGCCGCAATCGTGGATCAGCCATAGGGATGCTTACTCCTTTTTCTGTCGTACTTCATCCTTCAATAAACCTCTCAATTACATGAAAGGTTCTTTAAGTAATACGACAGGCAGTTTCAGATTATCACAGCATATCTTCAGATTCTTAAGGTCTCTTTTTCGATTGCCAGCATTCCCCCATACCCAGAAGGCGCATCTGCAACTGCTGCCTCAGCGATAGCCCCGCAGCAGCAGATGTTCTCCTCCGCGCTGCGCGCCTTCCGCGTCGGGCGGCTCGTAATCGAACGTATCGGCCAGGCGGTCCGCGATGTTGAACGCCGCGCAGACGGCAATCGCCTCTTCAATGGCCGCGTCGCTCACGCCCGCCCGGCGCATCGCGTGTATTTCTTCCGCCGACACCGCATCAGGTCGCAGCGTCAGCGTCTCCAGAAAGCCCAGCACCGCCCGCATCTGCTCGCTAACCGGCGCGGTGCGCCAATCGGTCAACACCGCTGCAATCAGCCCTGCATCTTTCATTCCCGCCAGCGCGACCGCGCTGTGAACCGTCGTTCAGTAGACGCAGGCGTTCAGCCGCGACACAAAGGCGGCAAATAGTTCGCGCTCGCCCTGTGTCCAGTGCGCCGATGGTTGATGCAGCGTTTCGTCCACAAAGGCCGAAAACGCCGCGCCGAAAAAAGCGGGGCGATAGGCGAGCAGCTTGGTCATATCGCCGATGCGCCGTCCCTGCGCCATCATCTGCTCAAACTCCCGCTTTTGCTCGGGCTGGTGCCCCTCTTCCAGAATACGCAGGCGCATCAACCGCCCCTTTCTTCACATAACATAGCCGCGCGCCAGCCGCATCTCGCCAAACGCTGCCGCCTGCTCCGGGCCGGGCGGCACGTAATCGAAGCTGTCGGCAATGCGGTCTGCCAGATTGAAGACGGCGCAAACCGTAATCGCCTCCTCGATGCCTTCGTCGGTCACTCCGGCGCGGCGCATCGCCTGAATCTCCTCGGGCGAAACCTCATCGGGAACGAGAGTCAAGGTCTCCAGGAAGGCCAGCGTGGTCCGCAGCCTCTCATCGACTGGCGCGGTGCGCCAATCGTCCAGAACCGCCTGAATCAATGCCTCATCTTGCATGCCCGCCCGCGCGACCGCGCGATGCGAGGTCGTTCAGAACTTGCACTTGTTCAGGTTCGAGGCAAAGGCAGCGAAGAGTTCGCGCTCGCCCTGCGTCCAGAACGAGGGCTGCTCGTGCAGCACCGCGTTGCACGCCGCCATGAACGAGAGGCCAAAAAAGTTCGGGCGATACAGCACGACCTTCATCATATCGGAGAGCCTGCCGCCCTGCGCTGTGATGCGCGCCATGTACTGCTTTTGCTCCTCAGCGTGCCCGCTCTCCAGAATCTTGAGCCGCATCAGTTCTCCTCTTTCGTCGCGCGCAGCACCGCCATGCCGCGCTCGTAGCGGCCAATCGCCGTGCCCAGCGCCGCGCTGGTCACCGCTTCGAACACCGCATCCTCGGAATAGCCAGCCGCCAGCAGCGCCTGAATATCTTCGTCAGTCACTTTATAGGCGTGGCGCGCCACCTTCGTCAGCACCGTTGCCAGCGGCTCGTCTATCTGCTGGCTGGCCGGAATCGTTCCGGGGTTGGCGCTCCAATTGGCGATGCGCTGGCGTTCCTCCTGACTCAGTGTGCCTGGCCCGTCCAGCACCGCCTCGCGCAGTCGTTGAAACGTCTCGTGAATCGATTCGCTCAAATGCCTGTCCCTCCTTTAGCCAACCATCAGCTTGCCATCTTTCAAAAACAGTGTGTCATCCACCCACACCTCACCGCCGCCTGCCTCCGGGCGCAGATCGCAGACCATATCCCAATGCAGCGCCGAAAGGTTCTGCCCGCCCGTTTCGGGATAGCTGCTGCCCAGCGCCAGATGTACCGTGCCGCCGATCTTCTCATCGAAGAGCGTGTTGCAAATGCCGCGCGTGATGCCAAAGTTGTTGCCAAAGGCAAACTCGCCCAGCCGCACCGCGCCATCATCCAGCTTCAGCATCTCTTCCATGAACGCCTGCCCCTGCATGGCCGTCGCCTCCACCACCTGGCCCTGGCGAAAGCGCAGGCGAATATCCTGCACCACGCGCCCGTTGATGGCCGAAGGAATGGTATAGCGAATCGTGCCCTCAGCGGAATCCTCCACCGGTCCGGTGAAGAACTCGCCGCTGGGAAAATTGCGCTTGCCATCGCTATTGATAAACGTGCGCCCTTCGATGGAAAGCGACAGGTCGGTATCGCGGCCCAGCACGCGCACGCGTTTCTTGCCCTTCAGCCAATCGACGTAGCGCTGCTGGCGTGCGGCCAGTTCTCGCCAGCGGTCGGCGGGATGCTCATCGTTCAAAAAGCAGGCTTCATAGACGAACTCGCTAAAGTCGGCCAGCGACATTCCCGCGTTCTGCGCCGACGCCTGCGTGGGATACAGCGTGCCGCACCATTTGAACTTGCCTTGCTGCTCGCGCTCCGTATAGCGTCGGCGCAGCGCGGGGCTGGCCCGCTGAAGCAGCGCCTGGCGCGCCGGGTCGACGTTTGCCAGCGCGCTCACATTCTCTTCGCTCATAATCCCAAGCCGCGCGCTCACCGTCTCCGCCTGCACTTCATCCATCGGCGGAACAAAGCTAAGCTGCTCAGGCGAGGCTTCTTTCAGTGCGATTTCAGTGAGCGCTGGCAACACAATGCGCGGCAGCGGATGCCCGCCCGCCCGCAGCACTTCCCGATAGACCTCTTCGACCAGCGGCGCGCCCAGCGGGGTCGATTGAATCAACACCGTTTCGCCCGGCTGCACATACAAACAATAGTGTGTCAGTGTTTCGGCCCAACGCCGGATACGTACATCAGCCATAGATGCTCCCTATCGATATATGCTGAAAGGTTGGCTCCATTGCCACCTCTTTGCTAGAACCGCCAGGTATCTGCACAAGCCTTATTCGGTCTACAGTAGACGAACAGAGCAAGCAAGAACAACTCATCGTCGCTGTATTGATGATAACAGATGAGGGAAAGCCCGCACAACTGATGTGCTGCTGGCAGCCTCTTTATCCTCCACCGCATCGAGAAACAGGATGCAGACATACGAGCATTTCCAAACTCAGTCAAGGGAGGCCGCAGAAGAGCACATTGCGGACCAGATATGACCGCTTTTCGTGAGAGACTTTCAGAAGAGTCTGAGTCATTACACCATAGGAAAGGAAACCGTCGATGGCCGAACAGCAAACACATCTTCTGTCTTTCTACAAAGGTTGGGATGTCTATCAGACCCTCTTGATGAACGCTATTACGCCACTCTCTTCCGAACAACTCGCCCTGCGAGTCGCTCCACATCTGCGCTCTATCGGGGAAAATGTTGCCCATATCATCAGTGGCCGAGTCGGCAATTTCCACCTGGTCATGGGCGAGGGGGATGCTGAACTGGCTCCATTGGAAACATGGGACGTACCGGGCGCACCTCCGAGAGATACCACCGAGTTGGTACGTGGGCTGGAGGCCACCTGGCAGATGATTCATGCGGCTCTCGTTCGCTGGACACCGGCCAACCTGGACGACGTGTTTACGGAGGAGCAGAACGACCAAACGTACAGCTACACGCGGCAATCGATCATCTGGAGTACTATCAAACATGACCTCCATCACGGCGGCGAAGTCTCTTTCACGCTTGGGGCACACCATTTAGAGGCGCTCGATCTCTGATTCGGCGTTCTTTCAAAGCATTTCCAAACTGAGGAGCAGAAGTCCTGGTTTGGAAATGCTCCCGACATGGTACGATGTACCGCGTGCTGTGCTTCTCATATACATCAGAGGGAAAAGATGGCAACTGAAGCAGACCTCCGTAAAAAAGGCGCAAACAGCTTCTATAAAGAGAAGTTCCTCGATCTTCAACTGAGCCAGGAAACCATGGAAGCCAGGGAGTTCGAGAATTGCACGTTTACCAGATGTACCTGCATCGATGTCATCTTCGCCAAATGCCGGTTTCTGGACTGCGCCTTTGAAGGCTGTACGCTCAGCGCCGTGCAATTCCCAAATAGCTCCTTTACAGACGTGCGTTTCAGCCGATCAAAAGTAATTGGGATCGACTGGTCCCAGGCGCGGGCCGCAAATCTCGGCCCGCTCGTCTTTACCGAGTGCGAACTGAATTATTCTTCGTTCTCCACGCTCACATTAAGAAAGCTCGTCCTGCATTCTTGCCGATGCCGCGAGGTTGATTTCGTGGAGGCTGATCTGACCGATGGAGATTTTGAAGGAACCGACTTCGAGTTGAGCCGGTTCTTCAAGACCAACCTCACTAACGCCAATTTTCGCAAAGCCGCTCACTACCAGATTGACGTGTTCAACAACACCATCAAAAAGGCGCAGTTCTCGCTTCCCGAAGCGCTTGCACTGCTGCAATCGCTGGACATTACGCTTGACCCATAGCCTGACGCAAGCATACCCATCCAGCGCTAGCCCAATGCCCGCGTGAAGACGACCAGCCGGTCTTCCTCCCACGCCCGCCGCTCTACCTCTTCCCACAACTGCCGCAGCCGCACGATTTGCAGCACAAACAGGTAGTTGTGCGTCAGCCCGCCAATCATCCCCTCTGGCGCGTTGAGTAAGCGCTCGATCATCTCTGCCGTCAGGGTGATCTGCACGCAGACCCGCAGCGCCGTGCCCTCCTGCAACCACTCCACGTCATAGCTCTGGCGCACGTTGCTGGGCAGGGCAGGCGGCGTGTCCCACCGCAGCGGCCCACGGGTCGGCTTGAAGCGTTCGCGCAGGATGGGCTTGAGGGCAGCAGGCAGGGCATCGGTCAGGGCGCGCAGGTTGCGCGTGTAGCGCAGCCGTCCATCCAACGGACGATAGCGCCGGTCGCCCGGCCAGAAGGTGGGACCAGCAGAGCGGGTGAAGAGGGGAGGGACGGGGGCATTCCAGTCAAAGGCCAATGAGACAGCCGCCATAGCAGACACACTCCTCCAGCGGCGCACAGCGCAGAGCAGCGCTCGCGCCAGATGCGCAACGGCCACCTGCTGGACCCCACGAAGCGCGAAGCTTCGATGTCTCGGACCGTTCCGCCTGGGAACCGTCCATCCAGAAGGTGGCCGCTGGAGGGAGATGTGCTATAGAATGCCCCCAGCCCCACATCTGGCTCGTCCAGGTTTGGGGTCAGTGGCGTGGCCGGTGGCAATTACTGGCCGCGTCACACAATAACCGTTGCAAAAACAACCAATACTCGGCTTGAGGCAATCAAGCCTGGGAAGAGTATAGCTGACTTCCTGCGTCGTTGTCAAGGGGCACAGGACCATTCGACAGGCCGACGTGGCCGGGGGGGTAAACCCTGGTTAGATGCCAAGGGCACAGCCGTTCCTACGCTGATGTCTCAATGAGAGCTACATGGGAAGATGGAAAACTCAAGATCACTCTCATTGCCAGCTAGCCGCTGATAAAAAAGATGGGCAAGAAGATATAGGTGAGATGCCAACCAATCGTCGAGATAAGTAACCCGGTCAAGATGCCTTGTCCCAGGGGACGCAGGCGGCTGAGGAACAAACACAGCACGGCGATGACCAATTCTGCTACGTAGGCCGCGACGGCAAAGCCAGGGATATATGTGAGAAGTACGAGCACGGTGCTGCTCGGGAAGCGCACCAATCCAACCACGGCCAGCGGCCAGGGAATGATGCCCACCACCACACCAGCCCAATACACCAGCCAGGAAGAAGCCAGTGCTTTTGAGGGATTCTTCATGTGCCAAGTCCTCTCCTCATACCCAGAGAGCGCTTCTTTCCCCCGGTTGCAACAAACCCGCTGTTCTACAAACAGAGTAAACAATGCCCGTGTGCTTGTCAAGCCTATGGGCGCAGCCTCACTTGCCAGCGTTCTTCGCGCTGGGCGAAGCCTGGGCAGAAGCGCCCAGCAGCGCGTGGCGCACTTGAGAAACAGATAGTAGATTGCCAGCGCGCCGCTGTAGACGAGCACAATCACATACACGACCAGGCTGATCGTATGGCCGGGCGAGACATTGGCAAAGTGCCGCAAAAATGGCACAATAAGGACAAGACCATAACCAAGGAGCACTGCAATGCGTATCGGGCTGATTTCAGACATACACGGCAACTGTTTCGCGTTGGACGCCGCTCTGGCCGATCTGCGCAGCCAGTCTGTGGACCAGATCATCTGCCTGGGCGATGCCATTCAGGGCGGCCCGCGGCCCGCCGAAACCGTTCAGCGGCTGCGCGAACTCGGCTGTTCTATCGTCATGGGCAACGCTGATGACTGGCTGCTGGCCGAAGAAAACGACACGGCTGAGCAAACGACGCCGCAAATGCGCGAGGTGCGCGCATGGACGCTTTCCAAACTTTCTGCCGATGACCAGGCATTCATTCGCAGCTTTCAGCCCACCGTTGAGGTCGCTCTCGATGATGGGCAGCGCCTGCTCTGCTTTCACGGCTCGCCCACCTCGTTCAACGACATCCTGCTGCCCACCACGCCCGGCGAAGACTGGCAGCGGTTGCTGGGGCCATACGTTCCGGCCATCATGACGGGCGGCCATACCCACACGCAGCAGATGCGACACATAGGCGCGGGGCTGTTCTTCAATCCGGGGAGTGTCGGCCTGGTCTATGACGTACTCCAGCCTGAAGACGAGCTTCAGATATACCCCTGGGCCGAATATGCCGTTCTGACCTGGGAGCAAGGCCGCCTGATAGCCCTGGACTTTCGCCGCGCGCCCTACGATGTCGAGCAGCTTCTCCAGATATACCTTACCAGCGGCAGACCCCACGCCGACAGCATCATCGCCCAATATCGGCGGGCAGGCGGGTGAGGGTTTATTGGAATGAAAGCAAGAGACTTACTCCATAGAAAGCAGGCCATATACAGATTCAACCACAGCAACCATCTATTCCCCCCTGCCCGCAGTGCGGCGGCCAGCGCGTCGGCATGGATTGTTCCAAAGATACACAGCTAATGCGGGAAGGCATTCCCATCTCCAGGTTGAAAGCGCTCGTCTGTCTGACCTGTGGCTACACCATGCTCCATGCCGCTGATGTGCCCAGGATTCAGGAAGCAGTGCGCAAGCACCCAGGCGACTTCAAGTATTGACCTGCCCGGCTGGCTGCCGCTGGCGCTTGAAATAGGCCAGCAGATCATCGACGCCCAGCGTGTTGGGCACATCGGCAGGCGACAGCGCGCCCTTGCGCGCGATATTCACGCCATAGCGCATATCTTCCAGCCCGCCGGGGTTGTGCGCGTCGGGGCAGATGGGAATCTTCACCCCATGCTCTTTCGCCCGGCGCAGCCAGCGCCAATCCAGGTCCAGCCGCAGCGGGTTCGCGTTAATCTCGATGCACACGCCAAGCTCGCCCGCGCGGTCAATCACCGCCTCCATATCCAGCCCATAGCCATCGCGGCCCAGCAGAATGCGCCCTGTCGGATGCCCAATGATGCTCGTATAGGGATTCTCCATCGCGCGCAGCAGGCGCTTCGTCTGCTCCTCTTGCGGCAGGTTGAAGAGGCTGTGAATCGATGCCACCACAAAATCGAAGCTCTTCAGCGTCTCCTCGCCAAAGTCCAGCGCGCCATCGCGCAGAATGTCGCATTCCGTCCCTTTGAGGATGCGGAAGCGTCCCGCGTATTCGGCGTTCAGGCGGTCAATCTCCTCCTGCTGCTGCTTCACCTTGTCTTCGTTCAGGCCGCCCGCGTAGGCCGCCGTCTTGCTGTGGTCGCAGATGCCGATGTACTCATAGCCCAGCTTGATGCACGCCTCGGCCATCTCCTTGATGCTCACCTGCCCATCGCTCCAGGTGCTGTGGCAGTGCAGCACGCCGCGCAGGTCTTTTTCCGTCAGCAGCGGCCCCGGCATCCGGTGCGCCAGAGCCGCCTGAATCTCGCCGCGATCTTCGCGCAGTTCCGGCTCGATATAGTCCATGCCCAGCGTGGCATAGAACTCCTTTTCGTCTCGGACCGGCAGCAGCGTCTCGCCCTTAAAGAGACCCCACTCGCTGACCTTCATGCCATGGTCCTGGGCGTAGCCGCGCAGCGCCACGTTATGCTCTTTGGAGCCGGTGAAGTGGTGCAGCATCGTCGGATAAATGTCGTCGGTGCAGAGCCGCAGGTCCATGGCAATCCCTGGCTGAAGCACCACGCTCGATTTCTTGTCACCCTTGCCGGTGATCGCCACCACGCCCGGCATCGTCGTAAACGCATCCATAATCGGGCCAAGGTAGCTGTCGTCGGTCACGCTGGCAACCACATCGATATCATGGACGATCTCCTTGCGGCGGCGCAGGCTGCCCCCAATCGAAATGCGCAGGATGCCGGGCAACTGCTTCAGCGCCGCGACAATGCGCTCCGCCTCGGCTTCGGCCACCGGGAAGAGGTAATGGTCCTGATATTGGCTGAGGAACTGGATGCCGCGCACGATGTTATCCTGCGACTTCTTGCCAAAGCCGGGCAGCACGGCGATCTTATTGGCCTGGCACGCCGCCTCCAGATCGGTGATCGTCGCAATCCCCAGCGTATCGTGAATCTGCTTGATGCGCTTCGGCCCCAGTCCAGGGATGTGCAGCATCGCTTGCAGCCCTGCGGGAATCTCGGCCTTCAGTTCATCATAGGCTTTCAGATGGCCTGTCGTCACCAGTTCGGTGATGTCGTGCAGCAGCGTCTCGCCCAGGCCAGGCGTGCCCTTCAGCTTATTATCGCGCACCAGGGTATCCAGGTCGCCATCCAGCGCCCCCACCACTCGCGCGGCGTTTTGAAAAGCCCGCGACTTAAAGGGATTTTCGCCCTTCAATTCGAGCAGGCTGGCATATTCCTCGAAGATAGAGGCAACAGCGGCTTTCTCCAAAGCAACCCCCTTATATGTCTGCTAGAGGGGAACCATCAGCAGTGTCCCAATTTTGAGAAGACGAAGCACCTTCCTCTTCTTTTCCGCTTCCGTAAAACCGGCAAAGGACGCGAGCGCAGTTAATCGTGCGACACATCGAACACTTCTGGCGGGCGCGGCACAAGCTCAAATGGGCTGCGCCCCTTGATCTCTCGCGGCAGGCCACGCTTGCAATCGAAGTGAATGAAGAGCCAGGCCACCAGATTTTCGGAGACAAAGATGCCATCCCAGGGCACGTCGAGATCGCGGTTGCGCAGCCGTTCATGGCAGACGAAGCAGCGCACAATGCCTGCCTCGATTGCCTGGGTAGCCCAGCGCTCGATAAAGACATGATAATCGTTGAGCGTCATCTCGCCGAGGCGCTTTTCCGGATAGCCCAGCGCGTCGGGGTCAGGCGCGGCGCGCACATCCTCAGGCCACGCGCTCAGCAAGACCATCGGCGCGCGCACCACCTCCGTGATGTGTTCTTCGTCTTCGGCAACGACCATCGTGCGCAGCAAATGTTGTTCTTCAAACCAGCGCAGCAGGTTCGCATCGATCAGCGCGCTGTCAAGCAGCGAACTTTCTTCAGCAGGTTCTATGTCCATGGGTTGTTTCTATTCTAGTTGTTGTCTTCTACGGTTGTTATCTGCACTATACAATGCCAGGCAAGGCGTAGCAAACCTGGCCTTATGGTCCTGTTCTTGCTCAATGCGGCAAAGCTGTTCCGTCAGCAGGATTGTAATCAATTTGTGAAGAGATTCACAGCCAGAGCCGTTACGCGGTCACGCGGCCACACGTGTAGTGCTGTAGATCATGAAAAGCGCGCTCAAGGGCAGTGGTATAATGACCATATTGTTGTGATTGAGCGCCAGTGGCTAGAGATAAAGGGTTTCAGACGACCTAGAGGGCTTCACCACGTGCAACCAGACTACCCACCTCCTGAGCGTTGGCAAGATGCAACCTCATCTCATCGAGACTATCAGGCGCAGCGCGGTCAGGAATCGGCGGTGCCCGGCGAAGTCACGTGGCGGCGCGCTCACCCCACAACGGGCCAGGTGCCCCCGCGCAGTGCTGCCGCGCCCACCAGCGCAAACGCGGCAGCCGCGCCCAGAAGGGACGCTGGCAATCGCGCGCCGCGGCTTTCTTCCGACCCACGCGGACCCAGGCACGCTGGCCCGCGCGGCCCGCTCACGCGGCGCGAACGGTTGCTCAGGCGCAATCGCCTGCTGGTCTGGTTGTTCATTCCCACGGCGGTCATCACGGTGCTGGCCGCGCTGGCAGGCGGGTTGGTCAGCTACTTCAGCCCACTGCTGACCCTCCTCGAAACCAGCACCGGCCATCAGGTCGCCCGCAGCAGCCAGGAAAACGGCATCAACGTGCCCACCGATCTTTCCAACGGCCAGCGCGTCAATGTCCTGCTGCTGGGCAGCGATAACGATACCCAGAAGTTTGCGGGCGGCAATGGCTTGCCAGGCAACGGCGTCTTGACGCAGACGATCATCGTCGTCTCGCTGGACCCGGCCAGCAAAACCATCGACTTGATCTCCATCCCCCGCGACTCCTGGGTCAACATGCCCGGCGCAAACGAGTGCCTGAAGCTGGACGAGATTGCCGGACAGGGCAACAGCCCCGATCAAGCGATTCAGTTCGAGCGCACCGTCGTTGAGCGTGATTATGGCATACCCATCTGGCGCTATGCCTGGGTCGGGCTGGAGGGCTTTGTCAAGGTAATCAACACGCTGGGCGGCGTCGATGTCGATGTCTTGCATCCCATTCTCGACGACTCCTATCCCAACGACGTGGGCAACGGCGATCAATACAGCTATAAAACGCTCTACATTCCGGCGGGGCCACAGCACCTGGACGGCGAAACCGCCCTCGAATATGTGCGTTCGCGCCATTCCGACCAGGCTGGCGACTTCGGGCGCTCGCAGCGCCAGCAGTCCGTCTTGCTGGCGCTGGAGAAAAAGGCCAGCAACAGCAATCTGGCTGATAAGATTCCTGACCTGGCAAACGACCTTCAGGGCAACGTGCTGACCGACATGACCGTTCCCGAACTGACACAGGTGGCGAACTTCGCCAAAGGTGTTCCACACCAGAATATGAAACAAATCGTGCTCCAGCCGCCCACCTACAGCGCGGGCCAGGGCACCATCTATCGCCCCGATGGCGAGCAGACCTACGCGCTGCTGCCAAACTGGCAGGCCATCAACCAGACCATCCAGGCGACCATCCACCCTGACCCATCCATCGACCAGAACCAGCCCTGTTCGGTCAATCCGGTTCCGGGCGATTGGTCAGGCGACACGACAGGGTGACAAGGATGCAGACCCAACCAAACATAGCCCGCAGGGCACACCAGACACATCAAACCGGCGCGCTGCGCAGACTCGGCCTCTGGCTGGTCCTGGGCGTGGCCGTCGCGCTCACTCTTCAGGGGTGCAACGGCAGCGACAGCAACCAGTTCCGCACCGTGCCAGGCACCGCCAGCACCACGGCCAGCCCGCTTGCCGTCAACAGCACCGGCCACTTTCAAGGGCATATTGCCTTTGTGCGCAACCACCAGTTATATATCCTCAACGGCAAGGACGACACCATCAGCGCCGTGCCAGCCGGGACCAACGTCCAGGACCCGGCGTATTCGCCGGATGGCTCGCGCCTGGCCTATGTGCGCCGAGGCGCGTCCTGGTCCGATCTCATGGTGCTTGCCACCAAAGGCGGCAAGCCCATTGCCCTGACGCATAACCAGGGAACCGGCCAGCAGACCACCTGCCCCAACGGCATCACCGAATCCGATGCCGTCTGGGCGGCGAATCCCATCTGGACGCCGGACGGGTCCGCGCTCTATTACCTGTCGGACGCGCAGAAGCTCGCGAAAACGTCCTGCGGTTTCACCGACCTGGCCGTCTGGAAGATGGCGGCGCGCGGCGGCCAGCCGACGCTGGCCCTCTGGCCCGCGCGTGGCGAGGACAACACCGGTTTGCCCGGCGCGGGCGGCGATGCCAACCTCAGCCTGCGCCCTGGCAGCGCCAATCAACTCGCCTACACCCATTACGCCTATGACGCGACCCAAACCAATCAGCGATTGGTGCAGCTTTACCTGGCAACCCTTGACCAGACGCAGCCGACAACGCCAGGCCAGCCGCAAGAGGAGACCGCCCTCACGCCAGCAACCGGCGATAACAACTCGTTGCAACAGACCCTGGAGCCGTCCTGGTCGCCCGATGGTCACTTTCTGGCGTATGTCATGCGCGCCAACGGCACGGTGTCGCTGGTGGTTACGCGGGTGAGCGACCCGGCCATGGGCGCGCCCAATTTTCGTGACTACATGACGGCCACAACCGTCCTGCTGAGTGGCGCGTACTCGTATCCAGTCTGGTCGCCCGATGGCAAATCCCTGCTCTATATGCAGTTCAAAAATAACGAATACGATCTGTACCTATCACCAGTGACCGTAACCGGCACAACCATCTCGCTTCAGGGAAACCCCATCCAACTCACGCAGGGCGGCATTGACGGCGACTCGCGCCCTTCCTGGACAGCGGTCTGACCCGCGCCCCTTCATTCAATATCCCAAACCAGAGCAGAAGGAGCACACAAGCGATGAGCGCACAATATTTCTGGCGCTGGGCAAAACTCACTGGCTGGGTGGCACTGATTATGCTTCTGCTGGCGCTCCAAGCATGCGGTGGCAACGACAACAACAACTTTAGTCCCAATGGAAACGGTGGCAACGTGAGCACGAACAGAGCAGTGGCCTTTAGCGGCTCGGTCCTCTTCGTCAAAGGGGGCAATTTGCTCGTCCTGCACGGCAAGGATGAGAGCGTCACCGCCTTGACCTCCAACGGCTCGGCCTTCCAGCCCTCCGTTTCGCCCACCGGCAGCACGATTGCCTTTGAACTGCGCGCACCCGGCAGCGACTATTCCGACCTTGCTACCATGCCGCTCGGCGGCGGCAGCGCCACGCTGCACACCTATGACCGCCTCTTGTGCAAATGCGACCCCGACAAGAGCGGCGTCTTCCACTATCAGTTCTGGGTGGGCAATCCCATCTGGACCGCCGACGGCAAGCAGCTTATCTATCTCTCCGATTTCTATAAGGGTGGGCGTCAGCAGGGCCTTGCCAATCAGACCTGCACCTATTACTCCCAAAATGACTCCATTCAAGACCTGGGCATCGTCGAAGAACCCGCCAGTGCTCAGCCGATTCCGGCCATTTCGGCCACCGGACAGGTGAACTGGCCTGACCGACCCAAGCAGCTTTCCTGGCCCTATTGTTACGCGGGCGGCGATCAAGACCTCAGCCTGCGCCCTGGCGTTTCGGATACCGAAATCCTCTTTACCAGCTTCCGTTATGTTGGCAACAATGATGTTGTTGCCGCCCAAATCTCGCTGCTCATCATCCCCAACGACGGCAGCCCGTCGCGCATCATTCAGCTTTCCCCACCCGACCCCAACGCCGTTCTGCTGGAACCGTCCTGGTCGCCTGATGGACGTTATATTACCTATATCCGCCGCGCCAGTGGACAGGACAACCTCTATATCATGCCGGTGGACGCCACCATCCAGAACGGCACACCCAATATGCTCGACAACGGTCTGCCCGAGAAATACACGCTGGAGGGCGGCAGCAGCACCACCTACTACACCAACATGAGCTATTACGCCGCCTCACAAAAGCTAGCCTCGGGCATCATCGGCCAGCCTGCCTGGGGGGGACAGAATCAACTCTTCTTTGTTGAATTTGAAAATAATGCGTTTAATCTCTATCTGGCGAAAGTCAAGTTTTCGGCCTCCACGCCCGGCGCAGCGGCAACCCCAGGCGCAACCGCGACTCCTGGCAGCGCGCCCGCGATCACGCTGGACGGAGCGCCCAAACAATTGACCCAGAACGGCATCGATGGTGGATCACGCCCTGTATGGCTCAATGCCTGACCCTGGCGACCACCCTGTGACAAGAAAGCGAATTGAGCCATGCGTGTTTTATCAACGAAACCTTCCAGTGCCTATCGGCGGCTCTCGATCTTGAGCCTGGGCCTGGCGCTGCTGCTGGTGGCCTGCGGTGGCAGCAATAACAGCAACTTTAACTCCCACCAGACTCAGGGCAGCGGCAACATTGGCGTCAACAATGCCGCCTTCACCGGCAATCTCATCTTTGTCAAATCGGGCAACATCTTCGTGCTGCACGGCAAAGATGACAGCCTGACGCAGTTGACCACCAGCGGCATCGCCTGGCAGCCCAGCCTTTCGCCGAATGGCAAAACCATCGCCTTTGAGGTCCGCAAGTCGACCAACGACTATTCCGACCTCGCCACCATGCCCAGCAGCGGCGGCAGCGCCACCATGCTCACCGATGACTCCCTGCACAACAAGAGCACCGGCGCGCCCTATCATTACGAGTTCTGGGCGGGCAACCCCATCTGGACCGCCGACGGCAAAAACATCATCTATCTGACAGATTTCTTCAAGGGCGGGCTGACCACACCAGGCACACACAACCCCACCTGCTTTGGCCTTTCCGCTGGCGACTGGATTCTGGATATGGGCATTGCCGAGCTACCGGCCAACTCCAGGCCGGTTCCTGGCGGGCAATTGAACAACCCGCCCCAGCAGCTTTCCTGGCCCTATTGTTACGCGGGCGGCGACCAGGACCTCAGCCTGCGCCCAGGCGTCACCGACACCGAAATCCTCTTTACCAGCTTCGAGTACGTGGGCACAAATCTCGATCTGGTGACGCAGTTGTCCCTGCTCGATATTCCGGCCAACGGCGGTGACTCCAGCCTCATCCAGCTTTCGCCCCAGGACCCCAAGGTCGTGCCCCTGGAGCCTTCGTTCTCGCCCGATGGCCGGTACATCACCTACATTCGCCGCCAGAACAGCGAAGATGACCTCTACATCATGCCCGTCGCGGCTACCATCAGCGGCACCCCCAACAATGAAAGCTATTTCCTTGTCGGAGGAGGCAAGAGCGATTACTCCAGCAACACCAGCTATTACCAGCAATCGACGAAGCTGATCTCGGGCATTGTCGGCCAGCCGATCTGGGGCGCGAACAATACTCTCTTCTTTATGGAATTCAACAACGGCGAATTTAACCTGTTCATGGCGAAGCTCAAGATGCCCGCTCCGGCCTCCGCATCGGGCACGCCAACCACCGCAGCGTCAGCCATCACCCTGGATGGCGCTCCCGTGCAACTGACGCAGGGCGGCATCGACGGCACCTCTCGCGCCGATTGGTTCAACTAATCATCAGGCGTTCTCAGCAGAGCAGAAGGATGGATGACTGTTCAATCATCCATCCCTTCTGCTTACGCACCAATCAGGCAACGCCTCCATTGCGGGCGGTTGCTCTGGAGCAACAGGGACGCCCCACATCCCCACGCCTGCGGGGCTGAGGGCGTCCTGTTCCGCTGACGCCAACCTTGTCCTCCGTCTACGGCGCTGGCTCTCAGCCACCCACACCGCTATACCACGTTCTGCACCAGGCGCTCGAACTCAGCCAGCGCGCCAGCCTCACCCATCCTGGCCGCCAGCGCCGCGTAGAGCAGGCGCAGATACGCCCCCTGCGCCTTGAGCAGCGTATTGCGCGTCTCCCGGCTGATCTCCGCTCGCGGCGTTTCCACCACGCGGCGCGAGGCTTCTAACTCGGTGAACGCCAGCAGACCCAGCACCCGTATGCTCAGCAAGGAGAAACTGGCCGCATCGGGGCGCTGGCGATGGACGCTCTGGATGGCCTGCCTGCCATCGTAGCGCGCCGGACGCCGCCAGGCACGGATGAGGCGGCTGCGCAGCGGTTCGGGCAGGGGTTCAGCCAGCAGCCGCAGACCAAACTCACGGCGCAGCGGGTCGCTGTGGACGTAGCGACCAGAGGAGAACGGACGCGGAGGCAGGGGACCACCAATGAGGGCCATGGAAGACGCTCCTTTCGCGGGCGAAGGCCAATGCCTTCACCACAGAAACAGCCCCTCCCTGGATGACTGCGGATGAACCCTGGCTCCCCAGCGGCAAGCGTTGTGAAGCGTTTGCCGCCAGGGGCAGGTGGCATCCCAGGCTGACCAGGAAGAGGCTGCTGAGCGGTCTACCAACTTGGCGCAATGTCCAGTGATAGAATGCCCCAACCCCGTTCCTGACATTGTCCAGGTCTGGGGGGAATGGCGCGGCGGTGATTATGACACTGCCGCGTCATGCCGTAGCACACACCTCACACCACACACGATTGATGCGAGTAAGGGGAGTATAGCAGGCTGGCGCGGTCCTGTCAAGCGGCATAGGACCAATGGCAGGGTGCGCGAATTTGCGGCTTGACGGTCTATGAACGGAACGTCTATACTACCATCAGACTCATATCGCATACCTTCTGAAGCACGCCCAGGCGGCTGCTTTTTGATGTGTGGGGCAGCAGCGCCAGGCGCTGAACATCCACCCCTCAACCCAAGCGGGAGCAATGGATGGCATCAAAACACACCAGCGGGGCATCTCTGGATAATGGCCGCTATGAACTGCGCGAGCCAATCGCTACCGGCGGCATGGCAACCGTCTATAAAGCGTGGGATACGCGCGTGGAACGCATCGTGGCCGTCAAGGTGCTGCGCTCCCTGGCAAAAACAGACCGCCGCGCCATCGAGCGGTTCCGGCGCGAGGCGCACGCCGCTGCTCGCCTGTCTCATCCCAATGCCGTCACCATCTATGACTTTCTGGAAGAACGCGGCGAACATTACCTCATCATGGAGTTTGTGGAAGGGGTCAACCTGAAACAATACCTGGCGCAGAAGGGCACGCTTTCGCCGCAGCAAGCCGTCGAGATCACCAGCCAGGTCTGCTCTGTGCTTCAGGTGGCCCACGCCAACGGCTTCATCCATCGCGACATCAAGCCCCAGAACATCATGATTACGCCCGACGGCCAGGCCAAACTGACCGACTTCGGCATTGTCCGGGTGATGGAAGCCGCCGGACTCACCAACACCGGCATTGTGCTCGGCACCGCCGATTATCTCGCCCCGGAGCAGGCGCGCGGCGACCAACTCAGCCCCGCCAGCGATTTATATTCGCTGGGCGTCGTGCTCTATGAGATGCTCGCTGGCCGCCCGCCCTTCGTGGGAACGTCTGCCGTGCAGGTCGCCATGCAGCACACCACCAGCGTGCCACCGCCGCCCTCCAAATATAACCCGCGCATCCCGCGCGCGCTGGAACTGGTGGTAAAAAAAGCGCTCCAGAAAGAGCCAGAGCGCCGCTACACCAACGCCGAAGCGATGCGTAAAGCGCTGATGGACAGCCTGAAGAAAAGCATCGAAGAGGGCGCGACCATCCCCGGGTATTTGCCCGCCGTTGACCAGTCGCCCAATCGGCGCGCCACCATGCCTGGCGTCGGCGAACGCCCGGAACACGCGGCACGCCCACAGCCCCACCTGTCGCCAGATCAACCGCTGATGCCACCCGGCCCGACCCCAACGCGTGCCGATGCCGAGGCCAGCCGGGGCGCGGCGCGCTGGACATCCCTGGTCATTATCATCGTCGTCATTATCCTGGTCATCAGTCTGGCACTGGGGCTGTATTTCGCCTTCATCAAACCATCCGGCCTGGCTCCGGCCTCACCGCTGGCAGAGATCAGCCAGATGCTGGCAGCCATCAGCAGATTCAAGCAGTTGTAGCAGAAAGCGAGTTGTACCCATGCAGCGCGAACAGGTGAAAACTCAGCATGCCCCGGCGGCCATCGGCCCCTATAGCCAGGCCATCAAAGCCGGTGGTTTTGTGTTTGCCGCCGGTCAGATTCCCCTCGACCCCGCCACCGGGGAGTTCGTCAGCGGAGACATCCAGGCGCAAACCGAGCGCGTGCTCGAAAACGTGCGTGCCGTCCTCACCGCCGCTGGCGCTTCCTTCGAGACGGTTGTCAAAACTACCGTCTTCCTCAAAAGCATGAGTGACTTTGCCGCGATGAACGAAGTCTATGCCCGCTATTTCGGCAGCGTGGCCCCGGCGCGCAGCACCGTCGCCGTTGCCGATCTGCCACGCGGGGCGCTGGTGGAGATCGAGTGCATCGCGCTCCTCGCCTAGCGAGTGACTACACGCCACCTTCACGCGGCAAGAGCAGCGCCAACGCCAGATAAAGCAGCGCGATCAAGACGTTGAAGGGGATTGCCAGCACCAGTACGACGAGTCGAATGATGTTTGCATCGATGCCCAGCAGTTCACCAACGCCACCACAGACCCCGGCAACCATCTTGTTCGTCTTACTACGGTGAAGATGTCGTTGAGTCACGGATTGCATCGCCTTACTCTCCTTTTTCTGGAACAAACCTGACCTGAGACTCGTTGCACGAGCTATGCCAGATTGGGCAGCCGCGCCAGCGAGCCAGCGCAGGATAGATATGGGCTGTAAGAGTGTATAAGACGAACCTATGTCAGTGAATGAGCCGCCTTTTACCAATGAATCACAGGGCATGGCCCCGCTTGGCCCCGGCCTGAACGCGCGCTATACCTTCGAGGCGTTCATCGTCGGCAGCAGCAACCGGCTGGCGCACGCGGCCTCGCTGGCCGTCGCGGAAAAGCCGGGCGTGTCCTATAATCCGCTCTTTCTCTATGGCGGCGTTGGCCTGGGCAAAACGCACCTGCTCCACGCCATCGGGCACCGCGCCGTGGACAGTGGGCTGGTCGTCCTGTATATCTCGTCGGAGACCTTCACCAACGACATCGTCAATGCCATTCGCTATCGCTCCACCGAAGAGTTTCGCGCGAAATATCGCTCGGTGGATGTGCTGCTGGTCGATGATATTCAATTTATCGCGGGCAAAGAATCCACCGAAGAAGAGTTTTTCCACACCTTCAACAGCCTCTATGAAGCGAGCAAGCAAATCGTCATTTGCAGCGACCGCCCGCCCAAGTCCATCCCCGGGCTGGAAGAACGCCTGCGCTCGCGCTTCGAGTGGGGGCTGATCGCCGACATTCAGCCGCCCGATCTGGAACTGCGTATCGCCATTTTGCGCTCCAAGGTCGATTTGATGCAGCGCATCGTGCCAAACGATGTCATTGATTTTGTGGCGCGCCGCGTAGATACCAACATCCGCGAACTGGAAGGTAGCCTGAACCGCGTGCTGGTCTTTGCTGAATTGACGCAGAGCGAGCTAACCGTGGAGGTGGCGCGCGAGGCGTTGCAGAACCTGGCTATCGACTTCACCGGCAACCAACCCTCCTTGCAGCAAATCGTGCGCGCCGTTGCCGATTACTATCACGTGCCCGAAGCAGATTTGCGCGGCAAGCAGCGCGACCGCCGCGTGGTGCTGCCGCGTCAGGTTGCCATGTTCTTGATGCACACGGAAACCGATGCCTCCAGCAGCGACATCGGCAGAGAGCTTGGGGGGCGCGATCATTCTACCGCCATACATGGCTATGAGAAAATCACTGAGGAAATCAAGACCAATTCCACCCTCAAGCGCGAAATCGAGGCCATCCGGCTCATGCTCTATCGCTGAACCCAGGACAGACCCCTCACCCAAAATCGGCCAGACGGTCATAGCCCAAAGCGGCTAGAAGTGTCGTGATCTGCACCCGTCAGGCGACGTAGAGAGTGAGGAACGCTGCTGCCTCATCTTCCATTCAGCGGCAAACACCCAATTGGAGGTGTTGTTTCCGATGCAACATGGACGTTTGTTCCACAAATGGCTGTTTACCCCCTGTAGCGCGTTAATGCTGCTCGGCCTGCTGCTTCTGACTCGCGGGGGCCAGGCGCTCCCGGCCTACGCTGCATCAGCCCCTTCCGCCGAGCAAGCTTTTGCCCAGGCTGCTCACGAGTTCGCCGTTCCCGTCTCCTTATTGAAAGCCATCTGCTATCTCGAAGGCCACTTAAGCACCCACCAGGGAGCGCCGAGTGTTGATCATGGCTACGGCTGCATGCACCTGGTCAAGAACGGACACGCCGACACCCTGGACAGCGCGGCCCAGAAGTTAGGGGTGAGTGTTCGGCAGCTTCAGCTTGATCTGGCGACCAATATTCGTGGGGGCGCTGCGATCTTACGGCAGGATGCCCTGCGTCTGTCTCAGGCGCAGCAGACCCCGCCTGCGCTCGCTGATTGGGCTGGAGCCGTGGCGCTTTATAGCAACGCCACCACGCCATCCGTGGCGCGCCTGTACGTTGATGCCGTCTACAAGCTGCTGAATACCGGCTTTAGCGGCCAAACCGACAGCGGCGAGACGGTCACCCTGGCCCCCCAGGCGGTGACCCCCAATCTCTCCACCATCCCACATACTGCCACCACCACCACCATTCCGGCTGGCTGCTCCAATGATGGGAAGACAGACTATCCTGGGGCCATTGACTGTATCCTGCCACCGGCGACCTTTGATTGCAACACTGTGCCAAACAACGCCCCTTGCAACTACGATTCGGCCAACCGGCCTACGGATTTCGCCATTACCGATGTCGTCATCCACGACACCGAGGGAAGCGCCCAGTCGGCTCTGGATGTCTTTCAAGACCCAACGTTTGCGGCGAGCACCCATTACCTCGTCGATACGGATGGGACGGTCTATCAAATCTTGCACGAGCAAGACATTGCCTTTCAGGCTGGCAACTTCTGGTATAATGAGCACTCGGTAGGCATCGAGCATGTTGGCTTTGATGCGACCGGGTTCCAGTGGTATAACGCCACCGAGTATCTGGCCTCGGCAAAATTGACCGCCTACCTGCTCAAGAGGTACAATATCCCGCTCGATCACGATCATATCGTCTCGCATGGCACGATTCCTTCCCCAACCCTGGCAACATCCCCCAATCATGTCGATCCCGGCCCATACTGGCTGTGGACCTACTATGAAAACCTCATTCACCAGCAGGGGATTGCCTTCCCGAAGCAGAAGTCCCTGGCCCATACGGTGACCATCCTGCCCCAGACAGGCAAGCGCCCCTTTGGAAAGAATGGCACCGAAACACCGGCCAACTTCAATTTCTTCTACCTGTATCAAGGGCCAAGTACGGCCTCTGGCTTGATTCCCCAGTTGGGCGATGGGACGGACATTACCGACGTGACGGATAATGTCGAAGCCAACATCACCTATTACTACACCAGGAAGGTCAAGGACCCGGCAGGAACCGGGGACACGCTCTATGAAATTTGGTATGGGGAGCAAGATCAAGCGATCACCCCGGCCTTCTTCGCGCACGCCCAACAGGTCTGGCTGGCGGTGCCAGCGGGGGCAGCCGTGGAAGGACGCGGGATAGGCCATGTGGTCCGCCTCATCAGTTCGGGTGGCAGTCCGGTTGCCATCTACGGCAGGCCAACCACGGCCAGCCAATATAACACCGGCGATGCGCCAGGCGGGGCCATCTTTGTTTCCGCCTATACGGTCATAGAGGATGGAACCAGCAACCTCTGGTACGAGATCAATTACAACCACCGCCAGGCATGGGTTCCCGCCAGTGAAGTCGCGGTGATCGCGTAGCTTCACCACCATCTGCCCTGGGAGTGGTCACGCAAGACACAGCGCTACGGCGAGCCGTGGCGCTGTGTCTTGCCTCAAGGCGCGTGACGAAACAAGCCCCAGCTAGCGCTCGCCATCCCATTCCGCCTGGAACTCGGCCAGGAATGCTTCCAGCACCGCGTGACGCTGCGCCGCCAGCCGCTTCGCCGTGACTGTGTTCATCCGGTCTTTGAGCAAGAGCAGTTTTTCGTGGAAATGGTTGATGGTGGGCGCTTGCTGGCTGCGATACTCCTCCACCGTCATCTGGCCGCGCGGCTGCGCCTCCGGGTCGTGCATAGGGCGGCCCTTCGCGCCGCCATAGGCAAAGGCGCGGGCAATGCCGATGGCCCCGATGGCATCCAGCCGGTCAGCATCCTGCACAATCTGCCCCTCCAGCGTGCGCATCGGCGGCTGGCCGCCGCCCTTGAAGGACATATGCGTGATGATCTCCATTACTGCCGCGCTCGTCGTCTCGTCCACGCCGTGCTCTGCCAGCCAGGCGCGCAGGTCGTCTAGCGCCTGGGCCTCGTCGGGGTTCAGCTTCCAATCCGCCAGATCGTGGGTCAGCGCCGCCAGTTCACACAAGAACACATCAGCCCTCTCCTCCTCTGCCAGCCGCCGCGCCAGCCTGACCACGCGATCGATATGCCACCAATCGTGGCCGCTGCTGTCGTGCTCCAGACGCTCGCGCACATGCGCCCGCGCTGCCGCCAGTATTTGCTCTTGCTTCATGGGGAAATGCCCTCTTTAGGAATCGCTGAGAAGCACCATCAGGGCTTCAGCCCGTGCGCCAGAAAATCAAGCAGCATGGTGAAGACGCGCTCCGGCAATTCCTGCGCGCTGGCTTCGTTCCCGTTGGCGTGGTCTTGCCGAAGCTGGCCCTGCTCATCGTTCGGCCAGATCAACCAGCGCAGCGCCAGAAAGTGCCCGATGCCGATCAGCGCGTAGGCCAGCGCCTCGGGGTCCATCTGGCGAATCTCGCCCGCCTCCATCGCCTCGCGCAGACGCCGCGCGTAGGGTCGGGCAAGCTGCGCGTAATATTCCTGAAAGGTCGGCTGATTCAGCCGGTCAGCTTCCTGCACAATGCGAAAAAGCTGCTGGTGGGCGCTGGCAAACGCAAAAAACGCCTGAAAGCCGTCGCGCTCCCGTGCCAGGCGGCTGCCGGAGCCACGCGAGCCTTCGCTCATGGCGACACGCATGCGCGCCCCCAGGTCTTCCACCAATTTCAGGAAAATCTCCTGCTTGCTATGGAAGTAGAGATAGAAGGTGCCCTGCGCCACCTGCGCCCGTTGGGTAATCTCCGTCACGCTGGCGGCATAATAGCCTTTCGCGCCAAAGACCTCCTCAGCGGCATCCAGAATGCGGCGGCGGGTGGCCTCGCCACGCGCTGTCACAGGCACCAGCGCGTTGCCTGCTTCGCTCTCGCGTTCGCGAAGCGTGCCGGTTGTGCTGTCCGTGCCTTCCTGTCGCTTCCGTCGCTCCTCCGCCATAGGAACACCCCCTGCTAGTGATACACTTGTCCCCACTATACTATTCTGCCAGGCTCCATCGCAAGTGAGAGCCTGGCAGAAGAAACCACAGGGAATGTTTCCTGGCGGCAGCGTGGGCAGCGCGGCTCGCGCCAACTACTGCGCGCCAGCCAGCCAGCGTTGAATGATGGCACCGTGTTCTTCGTAGTGCCCAAACGTGTTGCCGACGATAAAGGGCCAGACAGGGCCATTCGATGGGCGCCAGGGCAAAGGCGCGTTCAGCGCCTCTTCGCTCACCGCCTGGACAGCCGCCAACACGTGCTGATACGAAGCGCGAAACGCGCTCTGCACCTCAGCGAGAGGGCGATCTTTGTTTTCCTGATAAATGCGCTCGTTTTCCTCATCCTCACTGGAGAGGCCCGGCATAAACTCCGGCGGCTCGTGATTAGTAAGGATGCCTTCAAGATGGCTCCGCAGATACTCTTGCCAGATGGTGAGGTGGGCAAGGTTGTCCTTGACCGACCAGGGACCATTGACATTGGGAGTTGTCATCTGCGCTGCGCTCAACGGGGCCAGGATGGCTTCAAACTTGTCGTACCCTGCCTGAATGCGTCTGACCAGTTCATCTTTTTCAATCGTTTCGGGAATGGTTTCGGACATAAAAGCGCTCCTTTGTTTGCTCATGGCAGTTCTGCTTCAAGCATACTATTGAATACGGTTAAAATCGGCCCTGATTCACCGCGTCACGACAAACTGGGCGGCTTGTGCGATGCGCGGGCCTGCGCTATAGTAATGGCTAGTTTTGTTCTCATGAATTGCCCTGTTCCCAAAACCGTCCCTAGCAAGGAGTATCCATGACCACCAGAAAGCGACTTGACCGGGCAAAGCTGGATGCCTTCAGCGAAAAAGCCTTTCGTGATCTCAGCGGCGCCTATGTCGTGACCATGTGCATTCTTGGTGATCGGCTGGGGTTGTTTCGGCATCTCGCCGCGCCTGGCCCGGCCACCAGCGCCGAACTGGCCGAACGCGCGCACATCAACCAGCGCTACGCGCAAGAATGGCTCAGCGCGCTGGCCTGCGCGGGCTATGTGGACTACGACCCGGCCAGCCAGCGCTTCAGCCTGCCGCCCGAACACGCGGCGGTGCTGGCCGACGAAGGCGGAGCTTTCTTCGTCGGCGGCGACTATGAAGAACTGCCCGCGCTGTGGGGCGTGCTCGACCCGCTGGCGGCAGCCTTTCGCGCGGGCGGCGGCGTGGCTCAGTCAGCCTATCACGACAGCATGTATCGCGGCATGGACCGCAACGCCGTCGCCGTCTATGACCACGCCCTCGTGCAGAAGTGGATTCCCACCCTGCCCGACGTTCAGGCTGCGCTGGAGCGCGGCATCGAGGTCGCCGATATCGGCTGCGGCGCTGGGCGGGTGCTGATCAAGCTGGCGCAGGCGTTCCCACAGTCGCGCTACATCGGCTACGATGCCTATGAGCCTGGCATCGCTCTCGCCCGCCAGAACGCCGAGGCGGCGGGCGTGGCAGAACGTGTGCGCTTCGAGACGCTGGACGCCTCCAAAGGCATCCCAGGGCAATACAATCTGATTACCACGTTTCTGGTGATTCACGATGCCGCCGACCCGCGCGGCCTCTTACGCGCCATCCGCGCCGCCCTCAAACCGGGCGGAACGTACCTTTGCTCGGAAATCAACACGGCGGAAACGCTGGAAGAAAACGCGGGGCCAATGGGAGCCTTCATCTACAGCACCAGCGTGCTCTACTGCATGACCGTTTCGCTGGCCGAAGGCGGGGCAGGCATGGGCACCGCAGGGATGCCGCCCTCCAAAGTGCGCGAACTCTGCGCGGAGGCTGGCTTCGGCAGCGTGCGGCTGCTGCCCATCGAGAACCCGTTCAGGAACGTATTCGAGGTGATGCTCTAGGCAGAGCAGCAGAGAAAACCCTTTTTCTGCTATAGTATGTACAAAAAAACCGCCTCGGCATCATCAAGGACTGACCTATGGATACTTCGCTCTTGCTGCAATGGCATTTCGACCCCGGCGTCTTGCTCGTTCTGGTCGCGCTCACCGCTGCCTATGTTGCGGGTATTGGCCCGCTGCGCCGCCGCTATCACCTGGGTGAGCCAGCCACGCGCCGCCAGATGTGGTTGTTTGCGGGCTGCATTGCCTTGCTCTTCATCACGCTGGTCTCGCCGCTGGATGTCATCGCCAACGATTATCTCTTCAGCGCGCACATCACCCAGGTTGTCATCCTGACGACGTTCGCGCCGCCGCTGCTGCTGCTGAGCTTGCCCACTGGGCTGCTGAATCCCTTGCTGCGCCGGGGACCGCTGCGCCAGATGACGCGGGGGATGTCCTTCCTCTTCCTGGCAACGTTTCTCTTCAATGCTAATTTCGCGCTCTGGCTCATCCCCGCGCTGTATAATCCCGCCGTGCAGCAGATGCCCTTGCACGACCTGCAAAGCCTCATCTTCCTCTGCACTGGCGTCCTGAACTGGTGGCCGCTGATTACGCCCGCGAGCGAGGGGCCGCGCTGGCCGCACTCCATCCAGTTGCTCTATCTCTTTCTGGATGGCATTCCGCTGGGCTTTGTCTGCGTCATCCTCTTCTTCATCAACCAGCCCGCCTACGCGGCCTACACCAGCGCGCCGCACCTGTGGGGCATTTCGGCGCTGGCCGACTTTCAGCTAGGGGCCATCATCTTGTACGCCCCTGGCCTGCTGCTGGACATCGTGGTGCTCAGCATCATCTTTTTCAAATGGCTGGCCCGTCAGGAAGAAGTGGCGCGCCAGCGCGAAGAAGCCGAGGACGCCGCCGCTGCCGCCGAGGAAGCCGAACTGGCGCAGAGCCAGCAAGCCGCCCAGCAGGCGTAGCGCCAGCGCAGGCTGGTCTGACGCTGTGCCAGCGGGTCAATCATAGCGTGCGTTGCGCTGCTGGTGGCGCAGTTGCCGCCGGGCCTCGTGCTCGGCGTGGCGGATGCTGCGCTCGGCAGCGCGATCATAGGCGGAAATGATCTGCTGGTTCACCCGGGCGCGCAGGCCGCCGCCGGTCACCACCGGACTATCGACCTGAACGACTTCGACGCCGCCCATTGCCCCAATGACCTGAATCTCCAGTTGCGGGACAACGCCTCCCGGAGTGCGCGGGGCATAACTCTCTTCATGGTGAAAGGAAATGATGCCGCCGCTGCTTTCACCCAGCGCGTTCACGCCGCCCATCAAGATAGCCGACTGCACCGACACATCCACCGAGCGCGGCACATACAGCTTGGCCCCACCCATCAAGATGTACAGCCGAATCACACTCTGCCGAGGCAGCGCGGCCAGGCTGAGATCGACCTCAGCGCCGCCCATCACCATAATGCCTATCGTTTGCTCGGTCATTTTCCAGGGGCGGCTCAAGCGCTGAAAGCCGCCCATGAAGGCCACCCACCAGCGCGTCCGGCCCGAGGTCGAGGACATGGCTGGCATGGCAGGCTGCGCCGTCATCACGTCCAGCGCGCTGACCGGCGAAGAAGGCAATTCCTGCACAATCGCCTGGCACTCTTCCGGCGTCTGGGCCTGCAATAAGGCATTGAGAGCATATTCAAAGCGGTCAAAGGTCAGATCGCCCCGCTCATAGCGCTCGCGCACCTGACGAATCGCTTCCTGCTGAGGCGACAAAGCTGGCGGTTGTGGCTGCTGCTGCTGCATGGCTTCAGTCCTTTTCTCTCGTTTCTTGCGCTTGCGGGAGCGCCGGGGGCGTTTCCTGACCCTTCAGATTGCCCTGCGTAATCACCGGCGCGTCCACCTGCTTGATAGTCAATTCGCCGATCAAGTTGAACGCGCGAATCTCCAGATGCGGCGCGGTGGCTGCACTCGCGCCCTGCGCGGGAAACTCTTCGGAAAGATGGGCAAAGATGCCTGCGTTCGATTCGCCCAGGGCGGTGGCCTCGCCGATCAGGCTGAAGGCGTTGACCGTCACGCGCACCTCGCTGGGCACATAGAGCGTGGCCTCGCCAATCAAGGCATACACCTCCAGCACGCAATGCTGGGGCATGCTGGCAAGGCTCATATCCAGTTCGAGTTCGCCAATCCCCATCACCACGCTGGTATGCTCGCTCAGACGCCAGGGACGCTTGATCCGCTTGAATTCGCCAATGATGTTTACCATCCAGCGACGGGCAGGCGCTTTTGATGGCTGCGGCGCAGGCATCGCTGATGGAGCGGGCGCGGCTGCGGTCAGCCCATCAAAGACGGCGAGCGGCGAAGCGGGTAACTCCTCTATGATCGCCCGACATTCGTCCGGGGACTGCGCGGCCAGCAGCGCGTTCAGCCCATATTCAAAGCGATCGAAGGTAATATCGCCGCGCTCATAGCGGGCGCGCACTTCGCGGATGGCCTCTTGCTGGGGTGTGAGCGCCGGATGTTGCTGCATCGGTCGCCTCCTTAACACGGTTCTTCTTCTTGCGCGTCCAGTTTACCATAAGTCTCACTGCGACTGAAACCAGCCCGCAGCGGTGATTGTAATTGCCGAAGAGGTGCGGCTTGACAGCGAATGCCAGCCTCTCCTATCATACGGTTCAGGCACATTTTTGTTGGAAAAGGAACGCACCAGCATGGCCCAGGCCCGCACTGCCGTCTCTGGCGTCGCCCGGCGCATCACCACCACCCGCGCGGGCGCGTGGGCCATGCTGATTGTTGGCAATGCCATCTTCGCTGGCTCTTATGTGGCGGGCAAAGTCGCCCTGCGTGACCTTTCGCCCATCATGCTCAACGCCTTGCGGTTCAGCATCGCCTCGCTTTTTCTACTGCCCATCGTGATTGCCGGGCGGGCACGCCTGCGCTTCCCGTCGCGTATGCTGCCACGCTTTGCCATGCTGGTGCTGCTGGGCTTTGTCGTCAACAAGTTCTTTGAATATGTCGGCTTGAGCCTGACGACCGCCAGCGACACGGCCCTGCTGATCTCCACCGAATCGATCTTCACCGCGCTCTTTTCCTGGGTCATCCTGCGCGAGCGCTTCAGCCGCGCCGCCGTGCTGGCGCTGATTATCGGCGTCCTGGGCGTCTACCTGATTATCGAAAAGGGCTTCATCCCGCATCTGGACGCCACCGGCAGCGCCAGCCTGCGCGTCCTGGGCGATCTGCTGGTCATCCTCTCGCTGGTCTTCGAGTCCGGCTATACCATCGCGGGCAAGGCGCTGCTGGACCGCTACCCGCCGCTGCTGATTACCAGCGCGTCCATCATCGGCAGTCTGTTCTTCTGGCTGCCTGCCGGGGGCGAAGAAGTGCTGCGCACCGGCTGGCCGCAGCTTCCGCTGGAAGGCTGGCTGGGCGTCTTCTATCTGGCAATCGCCGTCACCGTCGTGGGCTACTTTCTCTGGTTCCAGGCGCTCACGCGCGTCGATGCCTCCAGCGCCGCGCCGTTTTTGTTCATTCAGCCATTGCTGGGCGCGGTCATCGCCATCTTGCTGCTGGGCGACCAACTGACCTGGGCAACTGTTGCGGGCGGCGCGCTGATCGTCATCAGCGTCTTGCTGGTCTCGCGCCGCAAACCGACCATGATTGAACCGCTTGAAGCCTGAACGGAGGTGTCTTTATGTCCCCTGCTTCCTCTGGGCGTGTCACGGTGATTGCCAGCTTTATGGCTGATCTGGTCGTGCGCGCGCCGCGTCGCCCCCAGGCCGGAGAAACATTGATGGGCACGGATTTCGGCATCTTTGGCGGCGGCAAGGGCCGCAACCAGGCGATTGCTGCTGCCCGCTGCGGGGCGCAGGTGGCCGCCATCGGGCGCGTGGGCGACGACGTGTTTGCCCAGCCAGCGTTTGATATGCTGGCCGCCGACGGCATCGACAGCACCTACGTCACGCGCGACCCCGACGCTGGCACCGGCACGGCCATGATCATCGTAGACCCCAGCGGCCAGAACAGCATCATCATCACGCCGCGCGCCAATCTGCGCCTGGTGCCCAAATTGATCGAGGTTGCGCGCCCGGCCTTCGAGGGCGCGGCGGTCGTGCTGGCCCAGCTTGAGGTGCCCATTCAGACTGTGCTGACGGCGGCGCGCATGGCCCGCGAAGCTGGGGCGCGTTTCCTCCTCAATCCCGCGCCCGCGCCCACCGAGCCGCTGCCCGATGAACTGCTGCGCCTCACCAGCATCATGCTCCCCAACGAGGTGGAGGCCGCGCAGATCACCGGCATCCCCACCGACGACCAGGCGGGCGCGGAGCGCGCCGCCCGCGCCCTGCTGGAGCGCGGGCCAGAGGAGGTTATCCTCACGCTGGGGGCGCGCGGGGCGCTCTGGGTGAACCGGAGCCACAGCGAACTGATGCCCGCCATTCCGGTGCAGCAGGTGGACTCTACCGCCGCGGGCGATGCCTTTTGCGGCGCGCTGGCGGCGGCGCTGGCGGTGGGCGAGCCGATGGCCGCTGCTGTGCGCTGGGCCAGCGCGGCGGGCGCGCTGGCCGTCACCAAAATGGGCGCGTCGCCCTCGCTGCCGACCCGCGCCGAGGTCGAGCGCCTGCTGGCCGAAACCGAGCCATCATGACGCTTTCTTTTGCCAGCCCAACCTGCTGGCTGGCGCGGAAGGGGTAGCCTTTTCCTTACCTGCCTGCTGGGCCGGAGCGGTCAACTGCGCGATTTCCGCCAGCGCCCGCCTCAGGCCCAGCCGCCGCACCAGCCAGCGCAGCCGCTGCCCATGCGCTGCCAGCAGCGCGTTGCGATTGATGCCGCTGAACACCTCGATGGGAAAGTCAAGCGTCTGCCGGATGGTCTTGATCTCGTCGTGGAAGAGGCCCAGCAGCGCGTCGACGGGCTGGCCTAACTCGCCCACCGCAAAGAGGGCGCGCGGGCGCGGGAAGTCGTTGGACCAGGGCCAGCGCTGGTGGTCTGTGGGCGTTTCCAGCCAGCGCCGCAGCGCTTGATCGATCTCCCGATGCTGCGAGCAGAGGATGACGGCGATTTCCCACTCGCGCAGGCTGATGTCTTTGAGCGGGCCTTCCCACTCGAGCGGCTCCCAGAAGGCGCGGGGATACTGGCGATAAAAAATACGACCCATGCAAAAACCCTCCCAAAACTTCAAACAATGATGTCTGAAGCGTCAGCGGCCACCCCTGGAAGCCTGCCGCCATGGCTGGCGGGCAAGAGGCAGGAGTGGCCGCTGAGGAGGGTTTACGTTACAATAGCCCTCAGCCTTACTCCTGTCTATGGCAGGATTGGGGTCAGTGGTGCGGCTGGTTTCTAGGACTGGCCGCATCACGCAAGCAAAGAACCGCTGCAACTTCAGTGAGCCGCGCTCTGGCGGGACCACAGCGCTTGCTGCAAGTATACGTAAGCTTGCCCAAAAAGTCAAGGGTTCTGTGACCATTTGGGGAAGGCAACGCGGGCGTATGGCGAAAGCCGCGCGCAAGCAGGCCGCATCTAAAGCGCGCACCTGGAGGCCACGCCGCCCCTCGTTAGCTGCCGAGGGCACAGCAAGTCCCTCTTCAGGGACTCCCCTCCCGCATAGGCAAGGCACTTTGCTGGTAGCGCCGCCTTCCAGGCGGCCAACGTTTAGCCGCCTGGAAGGCGGCGCTACCAATAACTAACGCTCGTGGCGAAAGAGTTGACAGAGTTGACGGGGGATACCACATTGCTCAAGCGTCTACATTGTCTACACCATCTACGCTATCTACACCATCTACGCTATCTATGGGATTGCTATGCCTCACGCCCGTGACTTCTGTGACTTCTGTGAATTCTTGGGCAGCAGGTGAAGCCGCCACCTATCGCGCCGTCAGGTGTTCGCCTGATCTTCGCCTGCTCCCAACTTGCGCAGACGGGCGCGCACCTTCTCTGCATCCGGCGACTGCACCTGCTCCAAGCAGCGCAATGCCTCGCGGAAATACGCGATAGCCGCCGCGTTGTTACCCTGGCGCTGTTCCAACCACGCCAGACGTTCATAACACCACCCCAGATTGAGCACATCATTCAAGCGCTGAAGCAGCGCTAATCCCTCTAACATCAACTTTCGCCCGCGTTCTGGCTCGCTGCGCTGTTCGAGAAAACTTCCGAAATCACGGAGTACCATTGCCTCTGCTGCTGGGTCGCGCAGTTGCTGTGCCAGCGCTAGCGCTCGCTCATAGCCTGCTCGTGCCTCTGAGAGCCGCCCTGTCTGCCAGTCCAGCACCGCCAGGCAATGTACTTCCTCCCGCTCAGCAGAGCGGTCACCCAGTTGCCGTGCCAACTCCAGCGCTCGCTCATAGCCTGCCCGTGCCTCTGAGAGCCGCCCCGTGTACCAATCAAGTACCGCCAGGCTATGCACTTCTACTCGCTCTGCCGAGAGATCACCCAGTTGTCGCGCTAACTCCAGCGCTCGCTCATAGCCTGCCCGCGCCTCTGCCTGCCGCCCCGTCTGCCGGTCCAGCAGCGCCAGGCTATGCACTTCTACTCGCTCTGCTGAGCGGTCACCCAGTTGGCGCGCTAACTCCAATGCGTGCTCATAGCCTACCCGCGCCTCTGCAAGTCTCCCTGTCTGCCAGTCAACTACCGCCAATTCATGAGCAGCCCATAGTTCACCCTTTTTATCATCGAGAGCTTTTGCCCCCTCCAAAGCCCAGAAACACGCAAGACGAGACTCATTCCGTCGCCCTCGCACACTCCACGCCTGCCTCAGCGCCTGCACCAGCCGCAAGATATTCCGATGCCGCGCCCGCTCGTGCGCCCAAGACAGCGCGCCCATTAGCCCGGCAGCTTCGGCCTCCAGCGCGTCCATGCCTTCGTAGTCAGGGTGCGCCCTGGCATATGCCAGCCAGAAATCCACCATCGCGTCGCCCAGCTTCTCCTGCTGCGTCTTGGGCAGCGCCTCCAGCTTCCTGGCGGCATACTCTCGCAGCAACGGATGCAGGCGCAGGCGCTCGCCACCTGGCAGCACCTCCACCAGCGCGTAGCTGAGCAGCGTCAGCAGGTCGCCTGGGGCGTCTGGCTGGTCATCCGCTGCTCTGGCTATCGCCAGCGCGGCATCACGGGGAAAGCTGCCCTCGGCCAGCAGGGCCAGGCCCGCAAAGCTGGTCTGCTGGCGCGGCACAAGCGCCAGCCAGGAACGCTCGAAGCGCGTCAGCAGCGCCTTCTTGGGGTCGATGCGATAGGCAGCGGCGTTGAGGCCGTCTTGCTCCAGTTCGCGCTGCACGCGCTCCAGCGAAAAGCGCTGCAAACCGGCGTAGCTCGCCGTCAGTTCAATCGCCAGCGGCAGCCCACTCACCGCCGCCAGCAGTGTGGCGATGGCTGGCTCGTCCTGGGCATTGGGGCGCGCCGCGTCGATCTGGCCCAGGCGTTCACGGAAGAGGCTGGCCCCGTCGGGCGGCGGCAGCGGCGCAAGCTCGATGGCGCGCAGCCGCAGCGGCACGACCTTCTGGCGCGCCGTCAGCAGCAGCGCTGTGTGCCCACGCACAGCCAGCGTATCCAGCACGGCATCGGCATCCAGCCCCGGCTCGATATTATCCAGCGCCAGCAGCAGGCGCTGGTGCTGGGCCAGCGCGTTTGCCAGCGCGGCGCGGCGTGCCTGCGGGTCGGCCAGGGTCGCTACCTGCTCCAGCCCCAGCGCTCGCGCCACGCGCGCCCAGACTTCGGCCAGGCCCGCCGCGCCCTCCAATCCTTCGCAGGCAATCCAGGCCGCGCCACCCGGAAAAGCGCTCTGGTCTGCGGCCAGCCGCGCCACCACTTCGGCGGCCAGCGCCGTCTTGCCGATGCCGCCCATGCCCTCCAGCGCGAAGACGCCCATCGTGTCGCCCGCGCGCAGCTTTGCCATCAGATTCGTCAGTTCTTCATCGCGCCCGATGAGCGAGACGGCGCGCGGCAGGCCCAGCGGCGCGATCACATGCTCTGCCACGGGCGCCGCGCCCTTGCCCGGCGCGGCTGGCGACGGGGGCAGCGGCTTGCTGGCAGCGGCGCGAATCTTCTCCAGCAGATGCTTGCCCATCGCTGGGGGTGCGTGGCCCAGCAGATCGATGTAGACGATTGCGCCCAGAATGCCATCCGTCTGGCAGTGTTTCACCCGCACCGGCACGAGCAAGGCATAGTCGCCGGTGGGATCGCGGCGGAACGCCTCCGCCCATTCGGGCAGGGTGAAGCGCGCCTCCAAATAGTCAGGCGAGAGCACCGCAATGGTGCGCTTCGTCTGGCGCATGGCCTGGTGCATCTGCACCACAAAGTTGCCGCCCGCATTGAAGTCGCGCGCCTGATAGATGGTGGTGTAGCCCGCCGCCTCCAACTGCTCGGCAATCCAGATGGCCCAGTCGACATCCGTTCCGGTGTAGCTGATAAAGAAGTCTTTCAGGTCCGAGGCTGACTCCATGCGCATCCTCCGCTCTGCATCGCCCGCGACGCAGCCATCACGCCGATTTTCACTAGAGCTAGCATAGCAGAGAGCCGAAACGATTGCAAGCCATGTTGAACCTGTTACAACGCATAAGTCAGCAAAACGTATACATGAGGAGAAGGACAACAGTCCTATTTTGTCGCCAATTCCTACACAAGAGGCGTGTTCTATGGTAGAGTGTTTGATGAAGCAAAAAGGCAAGGATCATCGTCTTCACAAGTAGCATCGGCACTTGGCATTTGGAATGCGTCTTATGTTCAACTGGAAGCCAGATTTTCTGGCGCAGCAATGGAATGCAGCAAAGTACACGGACCTGGTACGCAGCAACACGCGCTGGCTCACCGCCGCGTAGGGTTGCTGAACTGAAAGGAAGTTAAACACCGTGAGCTATAAAGATGTGCCTCATGCCGCCGTCAACGAACTGATGAAATGGGTGCATAAACAGGGGAAGCAGGTCGTCAGCATGCGCACCTGGCCTCATCTGGCGCGCTGGTCGTCCCTGCCGGATTGGTCGGCGCATATCGAAGTGCACAGCACCAAGCCGCTGCACGTGCGCATCAAGCGCAAGGGGTATCGGTTCACCATCGTCCGCGAGCCTGATGCCACCACCTGCCCCCATTGCGCGGCCAAAGCCGCCGCTGCCCTGCTCTCCCACGACGCTGTGGTGCAGGCTGCTGAGCCTGCGCTCGTCACCCAGTAACGCTATCTATCTTCTGCTCCTAGATTGGATATATACACCGCTTCCGCGAAACGCCATGCCACGCGCCGTAGCCTCGCGCTGCGGCGCGTGACATGCTGTACTCAGAACAGAGACGATCTTGTAACAAAGACCGACCCGGAAAGACTAATAGGATGGAAAGGAGTATGAATCACTCACTATGCCAGAAATGCAATTAGAAAAAGCGTTGTTTGGTGCGGGATGTTTCTGGGGCGTCGAAGCCGCCTATCGTCAGATCAGCGGCGTCGTCTCCACAGCGGTGGGCTACGCGGGCGGCACGCTCGAAAACCCCACCTACCGCGATGTCTGCACCGACAGAACCGGCCACGCGGAAGTCGTGGAAGTCACCTATGACCCGTCGCGCGTCTCGTATGATGATCTACTGAACGTCTTCTGGGAAAACCACAATCCCACGCAGTTGAACCGCCAGGGGCCAGACATCGGCACGCAGTATCGCTCGGTCATCTTCTATAACTCGCCCGAGCAGCAGGCCGCCGCCGTCGCCTCCAAAGAGCAGCTTGAGCACTCAGGCCGCTACAAAAAGCCTATCGTCACCGAAATTGCTCCAGCGTCTACGTTTTATATGGCTGAAGACTATCATCAACAATATCTGGAAAAGCGTGGCCTTTCTAGCTGTCATATCGGCTAAGAGCAGCTAACAGCGACAAGCCCCAGGCGAACGGTTTCGCCTGGGGCTTGTCGCATCGAGCGGGCTGAACAGCAAGTTGCAGAAATCCGCGTGAGGGGGTAGAATTGGGTTGAAAGCTTTACTGCAATCATGTGCCAGACACAAGCGCGTTCCATTTTTCTTATCCGCGCCTATGGCGGACATCCGCGCTCTGGCAGTCGGTGTAATTCTTCACGTATAGCAATCTGAGGAAAAAGTAGACATGAAACGTACCTGGCAACCCAAACGTATACCTCGTAAGAGAGAACACGGTTTTCTCAAGCGCATGTCCACCCGCGGGGGCCGCAAAGTGCTGCGCGCCCGGCGACTCAAGGGCCGCTGGCGGCTGACCGTGGTGTAGGGGCACGCACGAGGCGATCTAAACGATCAAAGGAGCAGCATGCAGGCGGAAACGCAAGAAATGCTCCGACCCAGAATACAGCGAAATCCACTCAAGCCCGCACGCTTGAAAAAAGCGCGCGAGTTTCAGCATGTCCGGCGACAGGGGCGTTCGGCGGGCACGGCCTTGCTGACGCTTGGCTGGGCGGCCAACGGCCTGTCCTGCTGCCGCCTGGGCTACGCGGTGGGCAAGCGCGTGGGTGGGGCTGTCACACGCAACCGCATCAAGCGCCGCCTGCGTGAAATCATCCGGCTTCAGATCAAAGCAGGCCATCTCGCCCCTGGATATGATCTGGTCTTTATTGCGCGGTCCGGCGCCGCACAGGCAACCTCAGCGCAGCTTGCCACAGATGTTCTCCATCTGCTGCGCCGCGCCCACCTCTGGCGCGCGGCCTCGCCGGAAGGATTCGTTCCATCATGAAATATCTTGCGCTCGGCTTGATTCGTATTTACCAAAAGTTTATCTCGCCCATGACGCCGCCGAGCTGCCGGTTTGAACCCACCTGCTCGCATTACGGCTATGAGGCCATTGAAAAATACGGCTTCTTCCGGGGCGGCTGGATGGCCGCCAGGCGCGTTGGGCGCTGCCATCCCTTTTACAATGGTAATCTGTATGACCCCGTCCCATAGGGGAAAGCATAACAACCTGATCGTCTCGCAAGGAGTTCTGCCATTCATGGCGTGTCATTATCCGCACTTATTTGTTCATCATCGTCCCGCTAGTGGCGCAGCGCCTCGCAAGCGCGCGACCAGCGCAGGGGAGGGCTTCGCGTGCAACAAATCATAGACCTGCTGGGATATATTTTCTATTATCCTATTTTCAACGTGCTGATGTTTCTGTACTGGCTGGTGCGGGACTTCGGGCTATCCATCGTACTGCTGACCGTGATGGTCCGCCTGGCGCTGGTGCCAATGACCTTCAAGCAACTGCATTCCCAGCGCAAGATGATGGAAATCCAGCCGCAGCTTAACGCCCTGAAAGCCGAATATGGCGATGATCGCCAGGGCTTTGCCCGGGCGCAGATGCAGTTGATGAAGGAAAACAACGTCAGCATGCTGGGCGGCTGCCTGCCCCTGGTGATTCAGTTGCCTTTCCTGTATGGCCTGTTCAACGCCCTGCGCAGCGGCCTGGGCACCGGCGACCCCAACAGCGCGTCTAATATCGCGCACATCAATAGCAACCTCTATCCGTTCATGAAGTTTGCCAGCATCACGCTGCCGGGCGGCTCGCATCCGCTCAATACGTATCTGGACTGGTTTGCCTGGCTGCCCTGGCATCCGATGCTGAATCTGAACGTAGCCGACCCGACCCACATCCTGCCGATTCTGGCGGCGCTGTTTACGTTCATTCAGGTCCGCATGATTCAGGGTGTGCGCAAGCAGCCCGCACCAGCGCCCGGCGCTGACCCCAAGACGATTGCCACGCAGCAGGCTCAGCAGCAAACCATGAGCATGCTGACCTATATCACCCCGATCATTACGCTCGTCATTGGCCTGGGCTACGCGGCGGGCCTGTCGCTCTACTGGACCGTTGGCACGCTGTTTGCCATCGGGCAGTCTTACTTCATCTATGGCTGGGGCGGCCTCTTCAAAGGCATCCCGCGTCTGGATGAGTGGGCAGCGCAGAAGAACGCGGAGCGGGAAGCGCGCCGCGAGGCCCGCTTGATCGCCAAGGGAGTCATTTCTGCTCCGGCAGTGGTCGAAAGCGCGCCGGTCACAGCCAACGGCGCTGGAAGGAACGGCGCGGGCAGCGCCAACCGCAGCAACGCCAGGCGGAAGGATTGGGTTGACCAGGCCAAAGAAGATACACAACAGGCCGCGCAGGGGAAAGCACGTCCCACACCTGCGCGCCCATTCCCCACGTTGATGAAACCCAAAGATGCCACCACGACGAACAGCGAGCCGGAGGTCGCCTCCTTTGCCGCTGCCGAAGATGCCAACGGCAGCACATCCCACGGAAAGAACGGCAACGGGGCCACCAACGGCAACAAAGCCAGCGCGGGAGCGACGGCCAGAACTGGCGCGAGCGCTGGGGGGGCTTCGGCCAAACGAACCACCCCGGCCACGACATCCAGGGCAGGCTCGCCGACCAGCGCGCGGAAAGCCCCGCCGCGCAGTGGCACTTTACCCAAGCCAAAGGGAGGCAAAAAATAGGTGGATAGCGTTGAAGCCAGCGGCAAGACCGTCGATGACGCGGTACTCCAGGCATTGGCGCGTCTGGGCAAACGCCGCGATGAGGTCAATATCGAAGTTTTGCAAGAACCCAGTCGAGGCTCGTTCGGCCTGGGCATTCGTGATGCGCGGGTTCGGGTCACCGTCAAACAGCGCCGGGCATCATCCGGCGCGGTGATTACCCCCGAACTTGCCGATGCGCTGCTTGGCTTCGGCGAATCCGCTCCTTCTCCGGCTGCCCCAGGACGCACCCAGCCACCGCCCAAACAGAGCGTGCCTCGCCAGCCCGTCGTTCCCCCGCCTGACGAAGACGAGGAGGACGAGGAAGACTACGAAGAGGATGAGGACGAAGAGTACCTGGAAGAAGATGAAGAAGAGGACGAGGAATATATAGAGGAGGACGAAGAAGAGGACGAGGAGGATGAGGCGCTGCCTGGCGTGCGCTCCTCCGCTGTGGCTTCGGCCCTGGAGGCAGTCGAGGAGGAGGAAGAGCTTCCCGAAGGCGAGCCTGGACCGGCCAGCCGCGAGGTCGCTGCGGCCTCGGTGGAAGTGCTTCAGACTATCCTGTTCCATATGGGCATTCGGGGCCAGGTGGAGGTGCGCAGCCGCGACCCGCTGACCCTCAACGTGCGCATGGACGATGGCCTGGGCCTACTCATCGGGCGGCGCGGCGAAACGCTGGCCTCGCTGCAATTGCTTGTCAACCTGATCGTCAGCCATCAGATCAAGCATCGCCAGCGCATCATCGTTGATGTGGAGGACTATCGGCTGCGCCGCGAAGAAAACCTGCGCCAGCTTGCCCTGCGCATCGCCCAGCAGGTACGCCAATCGCGGCGGGCCATTCCCCTGGAAGCCATGCCCGCCAACGAGCGCCGCATCGTCCATATGACCCTTTCGGATAGCAAAGACGTGATGACCCACAGCGAAGGCGAAGGCGACCAGCGCCGCGTCATCATCTCCTTGCGCCGCCCCACCGGCAGATAGCGAGCAGCAGCCAGCCTGGAACTCTTGCAAGAGTTCCAGGCTGGCTGCTTTTAGTTCTGATGGCCGTTCAGTCCCTCCTCTATGACGCTGATGCCCATGCTGCGCGCCGTCCCCGCAATCATGCGCTCCGCGCTCGCCAGATCAAGCGTATTCAGATCGGCCAGCTTGACCCGCGCAATCTCGCGTAGCTGCTGCGTGGTGATCGTCCCACCTGCCGCGTGGCCGGGCGCGCCCGAGCCTTTTTCCACCTTCGCCGCCTGCCGCAGCAAAGCCGCCGTGGTGGGGGCCAGAATCCGCATCGCAAAGGAACGATCTTCATAGATGGTGAGTTCAGCCGGAATGATCGTTCCACTTTGATTGGCGGTGCGCTCGTTGTACTCCTTCACCACCGCCATGATGTTGACCCCATACGGGCCAAGCGCCGGGCCAACAGGATAGGCGGGCGTGGCTTTCCCTGCCGGAAGTTGCAGTTTGAGCACTGCTCTGATTCGTTTTGCCATACCAGCATGCTCCACTTCATAGCAATCTTGTGGAGGGCACCTGGTTTACCTGCGCAAGTATCCTTCTGAAGCCTTCCAGGCTTCACTATAAGGCATGACGTAACGTCATCTGCAAGCTTTTTTCAGGCGACTTTTTCCCGAACATGCCGCGCAGCACAATAAGGCGATCAAAAAGGTCTCATTTGCCCGCCAGCCGCGCCACCAGCGGCGCTACCGGCTCCATCATGCGATCAAACGTCATATAGTAGGAGATGCCGAAGCGTTCCCGCCGCTCCAGCATCTGCTCGGCAATCTCTTCCTCGGTGCCGATAAAGATCGTTGGTATCTCCAGAATCTCCTCTACCGAGACGCCGCTCCAGCCGCGCGTTTGTGCCACCTGCTCGGCTCCCTGGCGGCGGTTGTCGGTAAAGACGAGGGTGACGATCACGCTCAATTCAAGCTGCGCGAAGCGCTCCCCCGCTGCCTCTTGAAGCCAGGCAAGCTTTTGCGTGTAGCGCTCCGGTGCGAACGCCGCGGGATCATTGACGGTGGGTTCCCCGGCGTTCAGCGGACCGGGCAGAATGCCGACAATATCTGCCTCGCGCCCCGCAATCGCCAGCATGCGCTTCCCGCCCGCGCCGATGAGGATGGGCGGATGTGGCCGTTGCAGCGGCCTGGGAAAGCCAGCAATGCCGGTGATGGTATAGTGCTGGCCGGTAAAGGTCAGCGGCTCGTCGGCGAAAAGTCCCTTGAAAATGCGCAGCGCCTCCTCGAAACGACTGACACGCGCGCCTGGCGCTTCGAACGGCATGCCTGCCTGCGCGTATTCACTGCCCATCCAGCCAGCCCCCAGGCCAAACTCAAGGCGTCCGCCAGAAAGGACATCCAGCGTGGCCGCTTCTTTGCCCAAGATCACTGGATGACGATAATCGTTATCAAAGACCATGCTGCCGATGCGTAAGGTCCTGGTCAGCATGGCTGCGGCAGTCAACGCCGAAATCGGCGCAAACTGGTCAGGAAAAGGTCCGGGCATAAAATGATCGCGCAGCAGCAAAGTGGCATACCCAAGCTCCTCAACACGCCTTACTTTCGCAATCCACGCCTCGCGGGTGTCCATCTCTTCGCACAGCACGCCAAAGCGAAATGGTCGCGGCATAGCCTGCTCTCCTTCTTTTCTCCATCTGCTCTCTGTAGATGCCAACATCTGCATGGTAGCGCGCCTCAGGAAGGCCAGGCTATCCGATTCTTGCGTTTATATTTTCAAGCAAGCAAGAGCGGCGGCCCGATTGGGCCGCCGCTCTTGCTGCACGTCCCCGGCGATTTGCCTGGCAAGGGGTAATATCCCTACGTGCCGTCTGCCGCAGAGCGCGCTACAAGGTGCGGCGACCACCCCGGCCTGAGATGAAGCTGATGAGCCACCAGACCAGAGCGATCAGAATCACAATCCAGAGCAGGTTGATGAGCGTGCCACCAATATGCCCTACGAGCAGCAGCACAATCCAGACTACAAAGACGATGGCTGCAATAACGAGAAGCGTATGAATCACGGCATCCTCCTTCTTTCTCTGGCATGACACTGAAAAGGCTCTTGCCGCTTCACACATCCTGCTAATGCATTAGTCATGCCGCCCCACGCAAGGCAGACCAGGCCAGAACGCCCCGAGCATGAGTCTGCTCGGGGCGTTCTGCAAAACCAGACCGGCAACCAGTGGTGTAGCCAGAACATATGCGCTCTAGCTGCACCTGCCAGCCGGAGCCACCAATGGTGAATTGACCTGGTTCGGGCTATTGACAAACACTCCGCCATTTTCTGGCATGGTGTGATCTGGCGGCAGCGCGCCTGACCAGGTGAAGCTGTAGGTGGCGGTTGTCTGCCCGGCAGCAACGGTAATGCTTGCCGGGGGTGAACCGCGTCCATTGTCTACTGTGTAGCTAAAGTGAATGGTCCCGCCCGGACCATTCGCCAGGATATGGAAGGTCGCCGTATAGGTGACGGTAACCTGGGTGCCGCACGCGAGACCTGCAATCGAGGTCGGGCTGACCGCCATATTAACGCTCGTCACCTGGAAGGCTGCCTGGGCGACACACAAGCCGCTGGGCTTGACCTGCGGCGAATGCACTGAATTGGGCGCGGTCACCAGGACTTCAGCAATCCCCGGATAGGTATGATCGGGCGGCAGCGTTCCCGAACTGGTAAACGTGTAGGTTTTGGAGGTTTGCCCCGCGCCGACCGCCACGCTGGCGCTGGTGGAGGACATCCCATTGTTCAGCGTGTATTGAAAATGAATCGTGCCCCCGGCGGTTCCTGCCGGAATATGAAAGGTCGCCGTGTAGGTAAAGCTGGCAGACGTGCCACACGCTTTTCCAGCAATCGAGGTCGGGCTGACCGCCAGATCAACGCTGGTGACGCTAAAAGGCGTCTGTGCGGAGGTCGTCTGCGTGGCCTGTGGAGAACTGCCGGTCTGGGTCTGGTTATTGCCGGTTGTGTTGGTGCCGTTGGCACGCACCAGCACCAGGCCAAGGACCAGACCGGCCACCAGCACCACGGCCACCACAGCGGCAATCAGCGCGGCAAGGCGCGCTCCCCAGCCAGGGCGAATATTTTCAGGCATTGGATGTATCCTCTCTTGCGGCGCGCCAGGCTCGGCAGTGGGGTCGCCGCGTGGCGGGCGCTGCCTCTGCGCAGCGCCGCTTTGCTCCAAACGGCCCCACACGCGGTCTAATCCCTGCTGGAATGCCTGGCCGTGCGGCTGATAAAAATCGCGCAAATCATTCAAAAGCTGCGGATCAAGCGCGTCCTGGTTGGCGGGCCGGGCCTGTGGGTTCGCGTACAGGCGCTGGTCGATCTGCTCATCCAGGTTCTGGAGGCGCGCAACCTCCTCGAAGTTTACAGGTTCCTCATCTCGCATCGCGGGTGTTTCCTTCCTGATCTTTCCCGTAGCGCTCGCGTAAGAACGTGAGCGCCCGCCAGAGCAGGATACGTACTGCGCCCTCGCGCTTGCCCAGCACCGTCGCAATCTCGGTGCAGCGCAGCCCTTCGCCGAAGCGAAGCTGCACCACCTCTCGCTGCGTCTGGGGTAGTGCCTGCAAGGCGGCGCGCAGATCAGCGTTTCGTTCGTGGCGCAACGCCACCGCTTCAGGCGCCCGCGCCTCATCCTCCTCCAAAGTCTCGGCTAGCGCGTCCAGCGGCACCTGCGGACGCCGCCCGGAGAGCCGGTAATAATCGACCAACTTGTGCTGCGCCACACTCAACAGCCACGCCAGCCGCTTTTCTTCCGGCACGGCCAGCAGCCGATTCCGCTCGAACGCCGCCAGAAAGACCTCAAGCAGCAGGTCTTCGGCATCCTCCCAGGAATGGGCCTGTTTGAGCAGCCACGCAAAGATCAGCGGCCCATGCTGCCGATACAGCGCGGCTGCCGGTGATTCGTCCATACCCGAAGCGGGCGAAGCTGATTTCATGAGAGTCCTCATCATCCCCATGTTCTGCTAGCTGAACATTTTTCTCTCGCGAAACATGTCGATACTCAACAAAAAACGTTACGAAATCTTTTCATAGTCTCTTTGCTCAAAAGCTGCTATGCTTTTATAGAAAGAAGAGTGTCTGAAGAGGTTATACTGTTTCCCGCTGAGCCTGGCCTGCGCCCTTGCAGGTGATCAAAGGTGAAGCCCAACCGATAGCTCACATAGATGGCATTATAGATGGGAAACACAATGCCCAAATCCGGCATCGATCAGGGCAAGCGCCCACACGTCGGGCGTGAAGGCGAGGAAGGGCCAGAAATCGCGTTACGGCGCTGCCGCAATCTGCTATAATCAACAGGAAGGTTGGGCGTTTTTGCCGCTCCTTCTCTTGAGATGCCTGTACCAACATCGATGAGGAACCATGAGCCAACCGCCGCATCCAACCGACGATTATGCCAGCATCATGGGCCGCGTGGTGGACTGGTTGGTTGAGGTCTATCAAGACCGGCTGGAGCAAGCGAAAGCCGCGCTCGTCTCCGCCGAAACCATCCTGGGCGGCATCGGCTATGAGGAAAAGGCCGATGGCCTGGAACCCGATGGCCTGGAACATCCTACCCCACAGCGCAGCCTGGCGCGCCTGGCAAGCTGGTTCGCTGACATCGAGCGCGAACTGGAAGAACGGCGCACACTCATTTTGAATCAGCAGTGGGAAAGCATGGCCGGAGAATATGCCCTGGTTTCCGTGCAGAATCTCACCGAAGCGCGCCAATACCTGGGGCTGGCGCAGTCCGCCATCGCCAATCTGCTGGTGAGCCTTGCCACCAACAAGCTCAACGCCTGGGAGAAACAGACCAAACTCTACGCCGTGCGGCTCTATCTGGAGCGCGTCGAAACGGCTTTTGTCTGGGCCATTGAAAGCGCCAGCAACGGCCTGCGTCAGTACCAATTCGATGGCGGCGCGCGCCAGCCGCCGCAGCCACCCCCGGCTGCGCCGCGCATCAGCACTGGCGCAGTGGCCTATCGCTCGCCAGAACCGGCCACCCCCTCGACGCCCACAGCGCCACCTGCCCCGGAGGCCGCACCCACCCTGACAGGCGACCCGCCAGCGTCACCTCCTCCAGCAGAGGAGCCAGACACTCCTCGCAACCCCGAAGGCCCCGGTTTCCTGGGGCGGTTCGGCTGGCGCAAACGCCCATCCTCGCGCTAATCCCCGCGTCTCAAGGTCAGCGTTGCAGGCACGTTCTGTGCATACAGCACATAAGCGCGCAAAGAAGGGAGCGTCACCTTCTATCGGCATCTTCCTCTTTCTGAATGAGACAGCGGCCATGCAACCAGTAGACCTCTACAACGAACTTGATTTTGATCCGGGAAAACTGCTCGACCATCGCTATCAAATCGTCGCCAGCCTGGGACACGGCGGCATGGGGCGCGTGTACAAAGCCTTTCATGTCATGCTGGATGCTCCGGTGGCGCTCAAAGAACTCACCATCACGCCACACGCCAGCGCAGCCGAGCGCGAATCGGCCATCCGGCGCTTCTGTCGCGAAGCGCGCCTGCTGACCTGCCTGCGTCACCCCAGCATTCCGCGCGTGCTCGACTATTTTGCCGAAGGGCCATCCTTTTATCTCGTCATGGATTATATCGAGGGACATACCCTGGCCGAGCGCCTGGGCATCGCCAGCGACGAGCCACGCGCGCCGCTTCCTCTGGGGGAAGCGCTCGATTACGCCAGCCAGCTCTGCGATGTGCTCATCTATCTGCACAGTCAACAGCCCGCCGTCGTCTTTGGCGATCTCAAGCCCTCCAACGTGATCTTAACGCCGGATGGCCGCGCCGTCATGGTGGATTTCGGCATCGCCCGCCCCTCCACCCCACGCGGCGACCTGCCCACGTGGGAACATGGGCCGAACGGCAGAGACGAAGCCAACAGCGACACCCAGCCCCTGGGCACGCCGGGCTATGCCGCGCCCGAACAATATGAGCACGGCTGGCGCGCCGACCCGCGCAGCGACATTTTCGCGCTGGGTGTGCTGCTCTATGAGATGGTGACCGGGCACGCGCCGCCGCCGTTTCCCTTCGGCTTTCAACCGGTGCGCGCCTTGAACCCGGCGCTGCCGGGCCGCCTGGAGGAACTGATCGAGCGCGCCCTGCGCTTTCATCCAGAGGAGCGCTTTCAATCCGCCTTGCAGATGTATCAGGCGCTGCGCCTGGTGGCCCAGGAGGACGCCTTCCAACAATTCGAAACGGAGGAAATGGCAATTCCCCTGGAGATCGAAGCCGTTCCCACCAACAGAGCGCCTGCGGTCCGGCGACGGCGCGGCCAGATGATCCCGCTGCGGCGTGTCTTGCTCGCTTCAGCGGCGGCCTCTGGAGCCATGGTCGCCATCACCCTCAGTCTGCTATTCTTCAGCCTGGGCAACAACGCCAACATGGCCCAGAGCGCGCTGAATCACCCATTTTCTGCCGCGCCCGCGCCAACGGACACCCCGACACCCGCGCCAACCAAACGCCCATGGACCTATCCCGCGCCTACTCCCAGCCCATCGCCTCGGCCATCGCCGACGCCACCCGGCTCGCCCACTCCTGCTCCAACCGACACGCCCACGCCAGGGCCGACGGACACCCCCACACCGTCCCCGACGGATACTCCTACCCCGTCGCCTTCACCGTCTCCGTCACCTTCACCGTCGCCCTCACCGTCTCCGTCGCCAGGGCCATAACTTCGCCCTGCGGGGATTTTAATTGCCGAATATATTTCTTCAATCGCCCAGCATATCTGCCGGAGTCGTATCGACCAGCATCGGCTCCAGGCCATCGACGGCGGTGCTGAACTGCTCGCGATACAACTGGGCATAGAGGCCGTTCTGCTCCAGCAGTTCGGCATGCGTGCCGCGCTCCACGATGCGCCCGCGATTGACCACCAGAATCACATCTGCCGCCAGAATCGTCGAGAGCCGGTGCGCAATCGCCAGCGTCGTGCGCCCCTGCATCAGCGGCACCAGCGCCGCTTGAATCAGCCGCTCCGAGTGCGTATCCAACGCGCTGGTCGCCTCATCCAGAATCAAGATGCGCGGGTCTTTCAAGATCACCCGCGCCAGCGCCAGCCGCTGTTTCTCGCCCCCGCTGAGCTTATAGCCGCGCTCGCCCACGATGGTATCATACTGCTCCGGCAGTTCCATGATGCGCTCGTGAATGGCTGCCGCCTGCGCCGCCGCGATCATCTCCGCCTCGGTGGCGTCGGGCTTGCCATAAAGCAGGTTCTCGCGCACGCTGGCATGGAAGAGATACGTTTCCTGCGTCACGACGCCAATCGTCTGGCCCAGCGAAGCCAGCGTCACCTGGCGCACGTCGTGCCCATCGATCTCGACGGCTCCCGCGTCCACATCATAGAGCCGTGGCACCAGATAGGTAATCGTCGTCTTGCCCGCACCGCTCGGCCCCACCAGCGCCGCCAGTTGCCCTGGCTGAATCTCAAAGCTCACGTCCTCCAGCGTAGGCCGTCCTGGCTCGCGGTCCTGGTCGAACGGTGTTGCAGGCACGGCCTCCGGCACGCGGCGCTTCACAGCTTCAACTCGCTTGTCCTCCGGCTTTCGTCCGTTTTGCTCTCCTGCTGCCTCGGTGGGAAGATCGCTTTCGTCCTTGCGATACTGAAAGGTCACGTCGCGAAAGGTCACCTTGCCTTGCATCGCCTCCGGCTGGAGCGCCAGCGCGTCGGGCTTATCGACAATCTCCAGCGGCAGATCGAGGTACTCAAAGATGCGATCAAACAGCGCCAGCGCGCCCTGAATATCGACCTGCATGCTCAAGAGTTGCCCAATCGGGAAATAGAGGCGGCTTTGCAGCGTGGTGAAGGCCACAATGTCGCCAATCGTGATGGCTTGCAGGACACCGCCCGAGTGGCTGCCACCCCCAAAGGTGATGTAGCCTGCCAGCCAATAGACCAGCGCCGGACTGATCGAAAAGAACGTACCCACGAACATCATGAACCAGCGGCCCACCATCTGCTGGCGCACCACCAGATCGGTCAGATGTTGATTTTCTTCGGCAAAGCGTTCGCTCTGGGCCTTCTGCCGTCCAAACGTCTTGCTGAGCAGCACTCCACTGACCGACAGCGTCTCCTCCATCAGCGCCGTTATATCAGCCAGGCTCTTCTGCGTCTCTTTCGACAGGCCCCGTCGCACGTTGCCGACGCGATAGGTCAGCCAGAGAAACAACGGCACCAGCCCGAGCGAGAGCAGCGTCAGCGGCCAGGAAATAATCAGCATAGCGACCACGGTGGAAAGCACCGTCGTCACATTGGAGACAATCGAGCTGGCCGTGCTGGTGACCACATTCTGCACGCCGCCCACGTCGTTGGTCAGCCGCGATTGAATCTCGCCCGTGCGCGTGTCGGTGAAGAAGCGCAGCGCCATGCGCTGCAAATGGTCGTAAAGCTGGTTGCGCAGGTCGCGCATCACCTGCTGACCAACCACATTGTTCAGATATGTCTGGCCCACGCCGATCAGCCCGCTCACCAGCGGCGTCACGATCATCAGCACGACGTAGAAGGTCAGGTGCCCAAAGTTGTGGTGAGCAAAGGCATCATCGATAATCAACTTGAGCAGATAGGGGTTGACCAGCCCCAGCGTAGCGGTCAGCAGAATGGCAATCAGCACCACCACCACCTGCCACGTATAGGGCTTGAACGCTGCGGCCACCCGTCGCAGCGTGCGCGCATCTGTCTTGCGCTTCAGTAACTCATCATCAACCGGGCGATCCCAGCGGTGCCCTCCACCTGCACGCCCCGCCGCCACACGGGCATTCATCATAGCTTACCTGTCTTTCCATCACGATATATCTTAATAGTAGATATTATACCTCATCCGCTCCTCATTTGCGCCTGGACATTCGGCCAGGACTATACGACTGACGCCTTCGCGGTTGGTAGTACCTTGGTCCTATCAAATGTCGCTTCGTTTGCGCAAGCTCATGCAATCCCCAGGCGGGCGCATCAGGCTCCCAGGCTGGCTTGTGCGCGCAGCCATCCTTTCATACAAGCAGACCCAAGTCAAGCGAGCGCTGCTTGTAAAGCCGAGCCGTTCTGGTTATGATGAGTCTGGTTCATTTTATTTCACGTGTTATTGAGAAAGATGGAGGACCGAACGATTTATGGGCAACGATTGGCAGGACCCCAGACAGAAGGACCGTCGCCTGTACAGCGATGCCCGTCAACCCCAGGACCCTCAGTCGTCTCAACCATGGGACAACTCACCCCGGCAAGACTGGCGGCCTCAGGCGACGGGCGGCGCTCCCCCATCCAGGGGGCCAGAAAACAGGCAGCCTCCCGGCCCGCGCCAGAGCGGGAATCTTACGCCGCACAATGGCAGCGGCATGCTTAGCCGGGCGCGCAACGGCGGCGCGAGCGGCCCATTGGGACCACAGCCGCCACGAACGAGCGGCCCACTAGGACCGCAACCACCTCGGGCAAGCGGCCCACTGGGGCCACAATACGAACGCGCTCCCGGGCAACCACCGGGCACATCCGGCCTGGCGCGACCCTCCAGCCGGGGGTTCACGCCGCCAGAACAAAACGCCCCCAGGCGTTCCGACTCGCTGCGCGGCTACGACGCGCCCGACCCCGGCATGACACAGCGGCCATCGGGGCGGCAGCCCCCCGACAGGCTGGGCGAGTCGCCCTATGAAAGCCAGCGCGGCGGCGGATTGCTCAGCTTCGCGCGCGCCGCTTCCAGCACCATGCGCGCCATCATCACTGGCAAACATCGTGCCCCCTCAACCGCGCGCATGGAGCCAAGCAGAAGGGATGGCCCGCCCTCCTTCTTCCTGGAAAGCGGAGAAGAAGGGGAAGAAGAGCGCTCGCAAACCAAGCCCTATCGGCGTTCCAGGGTGCGCCTGGTCATTCATAAACGCCTGGAGCGGCGTTCGCATCACAGCCAGCGCATGCTCATTGCCGCCATCGTCAGCGGAGCCATGGCAACTATCATCCTCGCCGCCACGTTCTATGGGGCCAGCAACGTTTCCGCCTTCTATCAAGACACCCAGAGCAAACTTGGCGCGCTGGCGAACCCCAACGGCTTCCCCCAGACGACCCGCTTTTATGATCGCAACGGCACCTTGCTTTTTGAAATGCTGGACACCAGCAACAACAACGCTGATTACCGCACCTATGTGCCCATTTCGATCATTCCCAAAGACCTGATTAATGCCACCGTAGACACCGAAGATAGAACGTTCTGGAGCAACAGCGGCGTTGACATCAACAGTATCATCCGCGCCGCGCTTGCCAACACCAGCAGCGGGGGCATCTCTCAGGGCGGCAGCACCATCACCCAGCAGCTTATTAAAAACGCCTTCTTTGTGGACCCCAATACCGGCGTGGCCGACGAAAATTACCAGCGCAAGATTCAGGAAGCGCTGATGTCGTATGCCGTCACCCAGCAGTATAGCAAACAGCAGATTCTCGAATACTATCTGAATATCATCCTCTATGGCTATCTCAGCCGGGGCATCGAAGCCGCCGCCGAAAACTACTTCAACCTCATGCCCGGCATCAACCCCACCACTCATCAATTCCAGATGGGCGTGCAGAAACTCAGCCTGGCGCAAGCGGCGCTGCTGGCCGGGCTGCCACAGGGACCCAGCCTCTATTCGCCCTGTGGGGGCGACCCCAATGATCTGCAAGCCAGGCGACAGGCGGCGCTCACACGCATGCACGATGTCGTCTTGACTGGCATGCTCAGTAACGGCGACATCACCCAGGCGCAGTTCGACACCGCCGATGCCCTGGCGCATAAACCGAATTTCTTCGTCTGCCGCGATGAGGGCACCAAGCTCGCGCCCCACTTCGTCGATTACGTCAGAAGCCAACTCGATCAGATGCTGGACCCTGCCGACCCTGATGGCATGGGGGATTACCTGCTGGCCCACGCTGGCTGGAACATCTACACCACCATCTCCCTACCGCTGGAAAATGAAGTCGAGAAGACTGTCAACTACTACCTGTTCCAGACGCATACCGAGAACTTCCAGTATGAAACCGGGACATATGCGCCGCTCAGCGCTGATGAAAACAATGGCGGCCACAACATCAATGACTCTGCGGTGGTGGTGATGGACCCCAGTACCGGCGATATCCTGGCAATGGATGGCAGCGGTGGCTATAACAAAGGTGGGAACGTCAAGTTGGGCGGCCAATATAACGCGGCCACTTCACCCAGGCAACCAGGTTCTTCTTTCAAGCCCATCGTCTACGCGACGGCCTTTGAAGAAGGCTGGTTCCCCTCGCTGGTCATGCAAGACGAATACGTGTGCTTCCCGGTCCCGGTTGATCCTGGAACGCAAGCCCCTCCGGCGGAGAAAGCGTGCGGCGGGTGGTACGCGCCGGTCAACTATGGCTTTTTATTAGAAAACGGCAAAATCGTAGGTGAAGCCAATGCGCCCCCGACACCTGGCATTCGCATTCGTGAAGCGCTGGGCAACTCGCTGAATATCCCCGCCGTGCAGGCGCTCTACTTTGCGGGCGAGCAGAACGTGATTATTCAGGCCGAGCGCATGGGCATCCATTCTGCTACGTTCGCTATCCAAGGCATCGGCCCATCGATTGCGCTGGGGTCTGCCGCAATCAGCCTGCTGGATATGACCGACGCCTATTCGGTCTTCGCCAACGGTGGCTATCACGTCGCGCCGCGCTCCATCCTGCTCATCACCGACTCGAGCGGCAACGTTATCCCGGGCGGCGACTTCCACAACGTCACCAGGACGCAGGTGCTCAGCCCACAGACGGCCTTCCTGATTACCAGCATCCTGGCGGATAACAACGACCGTGCCTTTGAGTTCGGCTTCAACAACGCGCTGTATCTTGGCGATGACCCCTATGTAGCGGCCAAAACCGGCACCACCGACGACTTTAAAGACAACGTAGCCATGGGCTACACGCCTTATCTGACGGTGGGCGTCTGGTCAGGCAACGCCAACGACGAGGCCATGACCCCGAACACCCTTGGTATCACCGGGGCCGCGCCCATCTGGCACGATGTGATGTCAGAAGCTACCAAGCTCTTCAAATTTCCTAACTCCTACTGGCCGGAACCCGCAGGCGTCAACCGATACACCGTCAACGCAGCCACCGGCCTGGCTCCCTGGCAGGGAACCAGCGGCAACTACACCGATTGGTTCAACGACGCCGAACTGCCCGACCTGTCCTAAAAAGCTGACGAAGCAGCAAGACAAGAGAGCCGCATCCAATGATTGGATGCGGCTCTCTTGTCTTGCTGCGAGTGCGCGGTATCAGCGAATGGCGCGGATGGTATAGACGACCACCGACCCACCAGGCGTGGTCACTTCCGCGCTTTCGCCCTCGCCCTTGCCCAGCAGGGCCTTGCCCACGGGCGATTGGTCGGAAATCTTGCCATTGGCAATATCCGATTCGTAGGTGCCCACCATCAAAAACGTCCGTTTCGCGCCACGGTCGGTTTCGACCTCGATGGTGCTGCCAATGCGCACGGTGCGCGGGCCGCCACCGGCATGAACCTCGTTCAAGTCCAGCACCTCAGCGTGCGAAAGGCGATATTCCAGTTCTCTGATCTCGCCTTCGAGGCGCGCCTGATCGTTCTTCGCTTCTTCGTAGGCGCTGCTCTCGCTTACATCACCAGCCTCTTTGGCCTCGTGAATATAATCTGCAATCTGAGGTCGCTTCACGGTGCGCAGATAATGGAGCTTGGCCTCCATTTCTGCCTTCCCCTCCGGTGTCAGGTAAATCTTCTCTTCGCGCATGCGGCCCTGTCCACCAATTGCCATAAATAAAATCTCCCCTTCCTTACAGAAAACGCGACGCGGCAACCAGAGACCCCCGCGCAGGGCGAACGGACTGCGAACTTCGCGCATAGACCCACAAGACGATGGCCCAGGCAGAATAGCATGCCCGCCCCGGATGTCATGGTCTACCAGCCGGGCCGGGCCATCGGGTCGCCATCTATCAACAGCAGCAGGCGCTGTCTGGCGTGTATCGATACCAGGCAGCGCATGTTGCCCTTGCCTGGAGTTTGCTTGCACTTCTCACATTATATGGCACCTTCTCCCTGCCGTCAAGAGGCAACCGCTGTGCCTGGTTGATTGGCTTGAGCGCCTGCGGTGGCAGGCGTTGGTTGCCGCCAGGCTTGACTTTGCCCCGGTAAGCAGGTATGCTTAGAGTAGGGCAGGCAGCGAGCGAGATCGCGGATTCTGGCTACCCAGCCGCCAAGCGAGCCAATTGGCATACGAATTGCTTCCCTGGTGGGCAGAGGAAGCAATGGGTGTAGCCCGAACGGGCGCAACGCCTGCTGTCGGGCTGGCATGCAGCGGCACGCAATGCCGAACCTCGTAGCGGGTCAACTGACTTTTGTGCGATGGCGGCAGCAACAGGGTCGCGGCGGCGACGAGCGCTCAGCGCCATCATAAAGGAGGGTCTTGCGATGGTTCTCGCAGACATCATCGACTTCAGCCTCAACCTTGGCAATTTCTTTTCCTTGAGTGCCGCGCTTGGCGCGGGCACATCGTTCGCGGACATCGTCAACATCACCGTTCGGTTGGGAAACTATCCCCCCATTCACTACAATCTGCTCGACCTCCTGATTATGCTGGCAATCTCCATTGTCGCCGCTGTGCTGGTCGAAAAGCTGGCGGGGCAGACCACCCCTGGTGGCCTGCTCGGCGCGTTCTTTATTGCGCTCATCGGGGTGTGGCTCTTCACCACCTTCATCCCGCTTGTATGGCAGGGGGACATCATCATCCCCAGCAGTAACGTCCGCTTGATCACCTCGTTTGTTGGGGCCATCGTTTCCATTGAAGTGGTCCACATCCTGAAGAGAGTCTTCTCGAGAAAGGGCAGCAAACCCGCCGCCGCCAGAGCATAACGGAACAGACGCCCATTTCGCGTATGCCAGCGCGGCATCCTCTCCGCCGCCAGCAGATCGGGCGCAGCGGCTCGCCCGATCTGCTGGCGGTTTTCTTCGCCCCTGGCAACAACGCCTACGGCGGCGGGCGCTTGCGGGAACCCGGTTCCCGCACTCTCGGCTTCGTCTCGCGCGCCCGCGCCCGCCTGGGTATCTTGCTCTTGGGTACGTGACGTTGTACTATACAGCAATGTCGTTGCAATGTTCCGCCTGGCGCAAGGCGTAATCTTGAGAGAGGAATGTGCAGAAGCGCTATGTCTGATCTATCATCACCCGACGAGCGGCCACCATCTCCGCCCGTGGCGCGGCGCACGCGCCCCAAAACCAGAGCCTCTACCCCCCGCCGGACCATCCAACCTGCTGCCTCACCGACCAATAGACCAGGCGCCGCGAAATCAACGCCATCCCAGGCAAAAGCGCCTGCCGCCGATCCTACCCCTCCGGCAAAGCCGCCGAAAACGCCAGAACAGCCCGAACCAGAGGTCGTCGAAACGGCAGGAGATCGATTTACCTATAAAGTGCGCAACTGGACCGTAACTTCTAAACCGATTCTGCTCTGGGCCGCCATTGTGGGCGGTGGCAGCTTCATCGTCGCGGTCGGCCCCGGCCTCATCTTTACCGCGCTCGGCGTGACCCAGAAACAATTGGATAGTAACCCTGATCTGGAAGGGGCGCTGGGCTGGATTACCCTGCTTCTCTCGTTTGGGCTGCCCGTGCTGGGCGGCTGGCGCGCCACCGTCCGCGAGGGGAACTGGAGGCAAGGCGGAATGACCAGTTTTTGGGGCGCTTTTATCTTTACCATCTTGTTACTGCTCTACTATGTGGTGTATGCCGCCGTGACGGGGGAATTGAGCCAGATCGATGGCCCATTCTTCGGGAGCATCTTCGAGGGCTTTGTCATACAGGGCCTCCTGGGCTTCGGGCTGGGGGCCATGGGTGGGACGATTAGCACCTGGCGTCGGCGTCGGGCGCAGCAGGCGCAAGAGATGCTCACCTCATCATCCTAAAAAAGATCAAGAGCAAACACCTATCCCAAAAGGGGGTTCTGTTCGTTCTAATTGCTGAGAAGTTGAGGGGGGCAGAGGTGAAGCGCAGACCCCTGGAGGATTGCTCACACCATGTATCGACGAACTGACCAGACCCCCACGCTGCCTGCACCGCGCGCGCCGGGACGCCACTCCCGGCTGCCCTTGCAGGCACGAGTCGCCGTCCTGGCCGCTCTGGCAAGCCTGGCGCTGGGAGCGCTGCTGGCCGCGCCCATCGCCCGGCCAGTCCACGCTGCGCCGGCCATCGCGCACGTGCCCAGTTGCAACGGCCCCTGCATTGGCATTACCAATCCCAACTATATCTCGCAGGGCCAACAAATCGCTGAAGGCCCCGTGGGCGCAATTCTCACCATTGAAGGGGCCAACTGGCCCGCGAGCACCACGGTCACTATCTGGCCCGCGCCCGACGCCGCCACCTGCACGGCCCAAATGCTCCAGCCCCCCAACTACGCCGCGCAGATCACCGTCAACGGTGCTGGCAATGCCCAGGGAACTTATACCTGGCCCTCGGCAGTCAACAACGTCAACCAGACCTATATCCTCTGCGCAGTGGACGGTACGGCCAGCAACATCGCCACGACGCAAAATAACGTCCCCGCCGCCTATACCGTTTTGTCTGCCGATCCGCCTTCCGTCAGCGTCGCGCCCACTACCATCACCCAGGGAGCGGATACTACGCTGTCGATCAGCGGCCAGAACTGGCTGCCGCAGCAAGCCTTGACCGTCACCGTCTGTTCGGACATTACGAATTGCCAGGCAACCGCAGTGGTCAGCCAGCCCACCGGCTCGGCTCCGACTGGCACGTTCCAAACGAGCCTGACCCTACCAGGCGACACCAAGCCCGGCTCCTATTTTGTCCAGGTCGTTTCCTCGAATCAAGCGCTCACCGCGCCGCCTGCCGGGACCGGCGCGCAGTTGACCGTTAGCGCGCCCACGCCCACCCCGACACCCACGCCTAGCCCAACACCCACGCCCACGCCCACGCCCACCCCGACACCCCCAGCCAGAGCGTCTTCGTCTTCGCCCCTGCTCATTCTGCTGCTGGGCACGCTCTCGCTGCTCTTCTTGATCGGGGGCATCATCTCGATTGCCGTCTATACGCGCGGCAGCCCGTGAGCGCTCTGGCGAGTAGCGCGGTCACCATCGCGCCCGCCGCCGTGCTGGCGAAATTGACGCCGTCATTATCCAGCCAGCGCAGGCCGCGCAGCGGTTCCGTCTGCTGGCCGCAGTGATGCACGCGGCGCTCCGTCTCCTGCTGGCAGCGCGGGCACCAGTACATTGCCTGCGCCGTCGCGCCCAGCACGCTGTCGGTCAGCGTTCCGGCCATGCCACCGATCATTCCCAGCAGCGGCAGCCAGCCGCGCAGTCTCGTCTTCTTGCCAGCGCCCAACACCTCAGCGACCAGGCCCACGCTGGCCGCGCCCGCCAGGGCCGCGCCCGTGCCCAGCAGCGTCACGCCACCAGACGTTCCCGGCGCAACCGGCTGGCCGCTGGTGATCAGGCGCGGCGGCGGCTGGCTGAGCGTGCCCACCTCGGTGGCCCAGGTGTCGCCGTTGGCCGTCGCCAGCGCGCCGACAAAGGCCGCCAGCAGCGCGGCATCGGGCGACTGGTCGCGCAGTCCATACGCCAGCGCGGCGGCGCTCGCCACGCCCGCGTTTGCCAGCGCCTGCGCCAGGTCGCGCCGCGCCCCTTTGCTGAACTTATCTGCCGCGACGGCGCTTTTTTCGCGCTCCTTGAAGTGTGAGAGGAAGGTCGAAGAGAGGAAGAAATAGATCAGCGTCAGGCCCCATGCGAGGCCGCCAAAGCCAAAGATGGTTGTGCCCGTCAGCACCGCGCCCGCCGCGCCGCTGCGTGTCAGCGAGCCGCGCCGTTCGGCCACCAGCCCAATTGCACCGCTGAAGACCAGACCCAACAGTAAGCGCCTCAGTTTCATAAGCGCTCCCAGAGAGAGTGATGGGGCGACGAGCGTTTGCTCGTCGCCCCATCACTCTATCACGCGCTAATACTCGACGGCCAGCCCGTCGTTGATGATGTGGACCAGATCATCAATCGCCACGCGCTTTTGCTGCATGCTGTCGCGGTCACGCAGCGTCACCGTGCGATCATCCAGCGTCTGGAAATCGACGGTCACGCAGAAGGGCGTGCCGATCTCGTCCTGGCGACGATAGCGGCGGCCAATCGCGCCCACCTCGTCGTACTGCGTCACGAAATGCGGCTTGAGCTTCTTGTGAATCTCACGCGCTACTTCGACCAGCGGCGGCTTGTTCTTCAGCAGCGGGAAGACGGCCACCTTCACCGGCGCGATGACCGGATGCAGATGCAGCACCGTGCGAATCTCGTCGCCGTCCGGCTCCTCTTCGTAGGCGTCCAGCAGCAGATACAGGAAGGTGCGGTCCAGGCCGCCGGATGTCTCCACAATCCAGGGGATGTACTTCTCGTTCGTCTCCGGGTCTGTGTACGACAAATCCTGGCCGCTGTATTGGCTGTGGCGGCTCAAGTCCCAGTCCTGCCGCCAGTGAATGCCCTCCCATTCCTGCCAGCCCAGGATGGTCTGATACTCGATATCCACCGCTTTCTTGGCATAGTGGGCCAGTTCATCCGGGCGATGCTCGCGGAAATGCAAGCGGTCCTTGTGGTGAATCAGTTGGTAGTAGAAGCGCCAGCGCTCGCCCTTCCAATATTCAAACCACTTGTCCATCTCGCTGGGATGCACGAAGTACTGCAAGTCCCACTGCGTGAACTCGCGCTGACGGAACAGGAAGTTGCCGGGCGTGACCTCGTTGCGGAACGCCTCGCCGATCTGGCAGATGCCAAACGGAATCTTGGCCCGGCTGGACTTCAGCACGTTCTCGTAATCCAGATAGATGTTCTGGCACGCCTCGCCGCGCAGATACGTCTTGGTGCGCTCGTCTTCAATCACACCCAGGTACGTCTCCATCAGCAGGTTAAAGGGACGCGGAGCCATTAATTCGCCGCCGCAGTCAGGGCACTTGTGATTGATGCGGTTCTCTTCCTCCAGATGATCTTCCCGAAAGCGCTTCTTGCAGTTCTTGCAGTCGACCAGCGGGTCAGCAAAATGCTCCACGTGGCCGCTGGCCTCCCAGACGCGCGGGTGCGTGATAATCGCGCCCTCGATGCCCAGCACATCGTCGCGCATCTGCACCATAAACTTCCACCAGTGGCGGCGCAGGTTGGTGCGCATCTCCACGCCCAGCGGGCCAAAGTCATAGAAGCCCGCCACGCCGCCGTAAATCTCTGAGTTGGGGTAGACAAAGCCGCGCCGCTTACACAGGGAAACGATCTTGTCCATCGGGACAAACGTCTCGCTTACCGCGCGCTCCACTTCAGTTTGAGCCATTGATCTCATACCTCCAGGTGTGGTTCGCAGCGCCCATAAAAAAAGCCCCAGGCGCTGCACAGTTCTGCATCAACGCCCAGGGACGAATGCGCGCGCATTCGCGGTTCCACCCTGGTTCCGACCCTTCCGATCATCGAAAGGCGGCTCTCATTTTTGTCTTGCACCCACGGCTCCCAGGCGCCATTCGTCCCCGCTGCCGCGCCGGTCTCCCACCAACCACCGGCTCGCTGAAGCGCTCGCGTGGACTACTTCTCCTGTTCATCGCCGCCTCAATTGTACCCATATAGTATACGCCGAAATCAGCCAGGATGCAAGAAGGAGCCGCCAGGGTCCCGTCCATACGCGCAGCGGTCAACCCCACGTCACATCTTGCGCAGGATGGCATCCATTTCCGCCTCGCTGAAGGCGCGCAGCGTTTCGGTGCGGATGCTGCCCTGGCTGCGCATCGCCAGGATGTTTGCCATCATCGATTGTTCGTCGGGCGCATCAACGAACGCCACCATATCATAGCGTCCCTGTGTCCAGAAGACGCTGCGTACCTTGATGCCCCGGCGCTCGCAATCGTTGCGAAACTGCTGCGTCCGTTGCAGCGTATCTTTGACATTCTTGCTGCCTTGATCGGTCCAAGTGGCAAGCGTGACATACGTCACCATGGATGTACGCTCCTCCCGTATGGGGCGACTGCTGGAGGCCAGGCAGCCACCTCAGGACATCTTCTGCAAAATGGACAGCATTTCCATCTCGTTGAACGCGCGCAGCGTTTCGGTGCGCACATTGCCCAGGCTCTCCAGCGCGAGCAAGCTTGCCATCATCATTTGCTCATCGGGAGCCTCGAAGACGATCACCGCGTCGCAGCTTCCCTGGGTCGAATGGAGGCTCAGCATCTTGATGCCGCGCCGCTCGCAATCCGCGCGAAACTGTTGGGCACGCTGCACCAGGTCATGAGCCTGCTTGATGCCTTGATCGGTCCACTTGACCAAAGAGACATAAGTTGCCATTCCAGCGCTCCTCCTTAACAAGACTCGATGCCACAGCCAAGGAGAAGCGCTGCACAATGTATACCCCCGGCGCTGTGTCTGCCATGATGTCAGAACAATGCCCGCCCATTTTGAAGCATTTCTTGCTGGAGGCGTCCCTTGTCCTGGTGTGCTCTTGATCGCCCAATCGCTTGCTATTGGTCGCGCGATTGACGAGATACTGCTGGTTTGGGAAGCCAGCCAACCGGAGGAATGGCGCGACCTATGTACACGCCTTCCTCTTTGATGCCTCAAATAGCGCAGTTATCGCCCTCGCAGGCGTTGGCGTCATCCTCTGACGTGCCGCCGACCTTGATGAGCGGATGCGCGTCGGTCCAGGCTTGTTCCAGCACATCTTTCAGCAGTTCGGCTGGCTGCGCGCCCGATACGCCGTACTTTTCATCGATGGCAAAGAACGGCACCCCTTGAACGCCAAAGGCACGCGCCCTGCGGATGTCTGCGCGCACCGCGTCGGCATAGGCGTCGCTGTCGAGCGTGGCGCGGGCCTCATCTTCAGGGACGCCGATCTCGGCGGCAAGCTGCGTCAGCGCCTCGTTGTTGCCCAGCGCTTTGCCCTCGGTAAAATGGGCGTGGAAAAAGCGCTCCTCAGCCTCCGCCTGAAGGCCATGCGTGGCAGCCAGGTGAATCAGACGATGGGCATCGAAGGTGTTTTCATGGCGGGTCTGGTCCAGGTGATACTCCAGACCTTCCTCTGCGGCCAGCGTGCTCACGCGCTCCTGCATCTTCATGGCCTGCGCCGCGCTCACGCCATATTTCTCTGCCAGCATGTCCACCGTCTTTTGTTCGCCATGCTGGGGAGCCTGCGGGTCAAGCTGAAAGCTGCGCCAGACCACCTCCACCTGATCTCGGTGCTCGAACTGCGCCAGCGCCGACTCGAAGCGGCGCTTGCCAATATAGCACCAGGGGCAGACCACATCCGACCAGATTTCTACTTTCATGGGTCCCTCACTTTCTCTATGGAAGTAAATATACCACAGAAAGCGGGGGATTGCCATCGGTTCAGCCCATACAGCAGCGACCCACAGCAGCGTGGATTGACAAGGGTGCTCAAGCCAACTGATCGCGCAGCGCCGCCAGGTCAGGGTCACTCTTTGCCCGCTTCTGGAGATCAGGCGCGAAGGTCACCGCTTCCTGGAGGCGCGCAGCCGCTTGCTCTAGCTGACGCTGCTGCGCGTAAAAGCAGGCCAGATTATAGAGGAACGACCCTTTCACCCATGCTGGCACCTCCGCCTGAAGGACGCGGCTGGCGCAGCGTTCACGAAGCTGAATCGCCCGCGCCAGGTCGTGACGGTCGGAATAATACTGTACGAGATGCTCCTGGTCGTGCTCGTAACACGGACCCAGAAAGGTGGTATACAGCGGCCTTCCGCCGGTAATCGCAGCAAAGCGCTGCGGGTCCGTCAAATCGTCCTCGCTCAGGCGCTCCGCCAATGCAATGAGTTCGGCAGAGACCCGCTCCGATTCCGCGTGAATCTCTGACCAGGGCTGAAGCCTGTGCGCCTCGAACGCCCGCGCGTTGACCTGGTCGTCGTCTTCTTCGCTCGGCGGGACCTCCCGCTGCTGCAAGGTGGTCGTCACCTCCCGGATGAGGTTCTGGTGCCAGAACGTCCGATGCACCATGTGATCTTTGGCGGACCAGAGGTCGGGCGTCCCGATGGCAGTTCGTTCGGTCTCGCTCAGTTCCTGCAAAAAAGCGGCTTCATCGCGCTGGTGCTGCTGCAAGAGATCGAGGACGAGGGTCTTAAAAGGCTGCGCGGTCATGGAAAACTCCTTTTCATCGTTCGCAACAAGACATGCTCTATGGAGAGTCTCGCACAAAAAGCGGTCGAATTTGGTCCTCATTGCGGCGCGTGCTGAAAAAGAGCCTCTTGCCGGACGTGCTACAATATTTCTGTAGCCTCTTGAAAGTATGTTCTTGTGCATGTGAGGGTAGACGCTGTTATGGCAGATGGAGCAAGGACCGCCGAGACGGACGCCGACGTAGACGCCGCAGAGATGTTAGAGGCGCAGGAAGAACCACAGGAAGAGCCTGCCGACGTTCCCCTCGACCTCAGCGGCCTTGCCTTCGATGATCTCCCCGTCGATCTCTGCCTGGCGCTGGCCCGCGCCCTCTTTCGGCGCGGCCAACCCGAAGAAGCGCGGCTTGCGCTGGAAAGCGCCTGCCTGGCCGCCTATGATAACGTCACCCTGGCCGACCAGTGCGCCGAAGCCTGCCTGGAACTGGGCCAGGTCGAGCAAGCGCGCGCCATTCTGGAGGCGCGGCTCGCCAAAAGCGATGCGGTTATGGGCTATCGCCTCTATGCTCAGGTTCTATTGACTCTCGGCCAACAAGCTGAGGCGACAGCACTCTGCCAGCGGCTGCGCGAAACGCACAGCGAGCAAATCACCGCCTGGAACATCATCGGCGATGTCGCGCTGGCCTGCAACAATCTCGACGCCGCCCGCGACGCCTACGCTGAGATTCTGAGGCGCTCCTCCACCAGCACCAGCGGCCTGCTGGGCATGGCGGGCTATCATGCCGCCATCGGCGACGAAGAGGCGGCGCGCCACGAAACGGCTGAGATTTTTGCCGCCTATGGCGATCACCCCTCGCGCTGGGTGCTGCGCGCCACCCGCGAGATTGCCCAGCGCCTGGGCGACGAAGACTGGCTGGCCGACCTGGATGCCCGGCTGGACGCCCTTGCCCGGCGCGAAGATCAGCGGTTGGCCGAGCGCCTGGACCTGGCGCGGCAGGGTGAGATGCAGCGCGCCGCGCCCAAGCAGCCCAAAGCCACGCTGAAAACCGGCGCGTCGGTTACCATCCTGCGGCCAGAGGAGGAAGAAGAGGACGCTGCCGAGCCAGCCGCGCCAGAGGCGCTTGCCACCGACGCGCCGCCCGAACTGCTAGAGGCGCTGCGCGATCACTTCGGCTATGAAAGCTTCCGGCCAGGGCAAATCGAGGTCATTCAGGCGGCGCTGGCGGGCGAAGACACGCTGGCGCTGATGCCTACCGGCGCGGGCAAATCGCTGTGCTATCAGTTGCCCGCCATGCTGCTGCCCGGCGCGACGGTGCTGATTTCGCCGCTCATCGCCCTGATGCGCGACCAGGTGCAGAACCTTCCCGAGAGCATGCGCGCCCGCACCGCGTTTATCAACAGCGAACTAGACACGGCAGAGCAAGAGCGCCGCTTGCGCGAACTGGCCGAAGGACGCCTCAAGCTGGTCTATGTCGCGCCCGAACGCCTGCGCCAGCCCGGCTTCATCCACGCCCTGCGGCGGGCGCGGGTCTCGCTCTTTGTCATCGACGAAGCGCACTGCATTTCGCAGTGGGGCCACGACTTCCGCCCCGACTATCTCTTCATCCCCAAAGCCCTGCGCTCCATGGGCGAAGCGCCGCCCATCCTGGCGCTGACGGCCACCGCGACACTGCCCATGCGCGAAGAAATTGGCGGCGCGCTGGGGCGAAAACTGCGCGTCGTCACCACGGGCGTCTTCCGGCCCAACCTGCGCTATGAGGTCGAGCACGTCTCCAGTCAGGAAGATAAGCTGCGGGCCCTGGCCGCGCTTTGCGCTGAAACCGCCGGGCCGGGCATCGTTTATGCGCGCTCGCGCGAAAACTGCGAAAAGCTGGCCCATTTCTTACGCCAGCAGCGCGTCAAGGCCGCGCACTACCACGCGGGCATGAGCAACGACGAGCGCACCCAGGCGCAGAATGCCTTTATGAGCGGGCAGACGCGCGTCATCGTCGCCACCGTCGCCTTTGGCATGGGCATCGACAAAGCCGACGTGCGCTTCATCGTGCATTACAACCTGCCCAACTCGCTGGAAGCCTACTGCCAGGAATCGGGCCGCGCCGGACGCGATGGCCGCCCGGCCCGCTGCATCCTCTTCTATTCCAGCGCCGACAAAAGCCAGTTGAGCCGCTGGCTGCGCCAGGACGCGCTTGATCTGCCCTTCCTGCGCGCCGTCTACGGCGAAATCCAGCGCCAGCTTGGGAAAAACAATAAGCTGGGGCTGGTGGCCTCGGCGGAACTGGAGCGCGCCGTCAACACGCTGATGCAAGCCAACGAGCGCGAGGCCAGCGAAACGATGGTGCGCGTGGGCATCAGCCTGCTGGAACGCGGGGGCCTGCTCACCCGCCACTTCGACGCGCCGCGCGCCGCCTCCGTCACCTGGCACGGCGCGGGTGCGAGCCAGCCGCCCGCCGATCTGGCTGCCTTCCTCAAGGCGGCAGACTTGCTTTCGCAGCAGCCGACGAGCATCGATCTGCTGGCGCTGGCCGCGCAGATGGGCCAGCGCCCCGGCGAACTGGAAGATCGGCTGCTGGCCTGGCGCGATGCGAGCCTGATCGACTATCGCGCCGCGCAGCGCCAGATGTTGGTGGAACTGCTGCCCGCGCCACCCGACGCCCAGCAGCGCCTGCAAGACCTGCTGGATACACTCCAGGAGCAGCGCGAGGCGCAGATCGAGCGCCTTGCCAGCTACGCGCGCAGCACCAAATGCCGCCACAAGACGATTGCGCGCCACTTCGCCGAATCGCTCAGCCACGCCTGCGGCATCTGCGACCGCTGCGCCCCGGCGCATCCGTCCACCCGCCCCGGCTGGACCGGCAAAGCCGCCGCGCGCCGCCAGCGCGCTGGCGACGACGCCGATCTGGACGCCATCGAGCAGACCATTGTGCTCTGCCTGCTCAGCCTACCCTTTGGCGCGGGCAAAACCGGCCTGGCGCGCACCCTCACCGGCTCCATTGCCGCGCCGCCCTCTGGCAAGCATTCGGCCTATTACGGACGGCTCGCCACGCTCAGCACCTCGCGCATCGAAAAAGCCATCCAGGCGTTGCTCGACGCGGGCTATCTCCAGCGCACCGAAGGCGGAGAATACGCCGTCCTGGCCGTCACCGCGCAGGGCCACGCCTTCATCGCAGGCTGAGCGATGGATACGAGCGCGCTCACGTCCCTTGTTGCCCGCGCGCTTCTCCGCTGCCAGTTTGCAACGCCTGTTGAATACGCTCCCCGCGTGCCATCTGCTGCGGCGTCTGCCCGCTCTTGCTTTTTGCCTGCGCATCTGCTCCGCTGGCGAGCAAGAAGGCCACCATCTCTGCCTGCCGACACTTCACAGCCCGATGCAGCGGCGTATCGCCAGACTTGTCGCGCGCCTCAATATCTGCCCCGCACCTGAGTAACGCCTGGGCCACCAGCACATTGCCTCGACGCGCGGCCACATGCAACGCCGAGCAGCCTTTCACCCGTTCGCGCGCATGAACGTTAGCACCTGCTTGCGCCAGAGTGGAGACTATCGCTGCCCTGGCAGCGCCATCGTAGGGATAAGCATTGCTGACCCAATAGAGGGGCGTCTGCCCGTACTCATCGCTGGCATTGGGGTCCGCGCCCAGGCGCAAGAGCGCGGCAACGATGCGAACATTGCCCTGGAACGCGACCTCATGCAAAAGCGTCCGATCTCCCATGTAGCGTTCAGCGACGAGCGCGGGATCACGATGAAGCTGGTGTTCCACATAGTCGAGCAGGATTGGCCGCTTGCTCTTGCTCAGGAGCGCCAGGGGATTTAACCAGGCGGCGCGCTCGCGCCGGAAGTGGTCTTGCAGCACGCTGCTTTCCAGCAAGCGCAGCGCTTGATCGGCCTCCTGGTGGTGAATGGCGGCCATCACCTGTTCCAGCATCTGGTGCGCTTCCCACCGAAACGCGATGTCCTTCTGGAGCAGTGACCCCTCCGATTCCTGCTGCGCTGCTTGCAGCGGGGCGGCTGGAAGGGCAGCAGCGTTCGCTGGTTTTTGGGGTTGATTGATGAGATACGCGGAAGCCTGGGTGAAGAGCCAGCGTAACGCGCTGCGCGCCGGTTCCTGGGTCTGGATATCGTCGATGGCCTGAAACATGGTGGCGAGCCATGCCGCCCGCTCCTGGGGTCCGATGGCGAAGCGCTGATGCGCTGCGCGCAAGCTCCCAAACCAGCGGCGATCTCCATAGTCGTAGGGGCCACCCAGGAATTGGATGAGAAATGCCGCCAGGGCGTGCGGCTGGCAGTTGGTGATGTGGGGAGGATAGAGCGGGCGCAGCACGGGGTCCTGGGGGACATGGGTATAAAAGGCTCTGGCGAGGCGATGACACCCCTCGCGCCCGCCAAGCGCGTGAAATAGGCTCGGCTCCGGCGCAGGCTCGCGCGAAACAAGGCTCTCTGCTTCAAGAGGCATAGCGGCTTGCCACCCTTTCTTCTCGGGAAGGATTTTCCTCCTCACCATCAGGAGGCGCGACGAACTCTTTTTCTATACTAGCACATTTGTTCTCCTGCGCGGGAGATCAAGGAGCAGCACCCAGGGCTATGTAACGGTTCACCCCTGGGCAGCGGAGGCTACAGCGAGTCGTTTGCCCCACACCCCGCAGGCGATGGGGAAGCGGCGCGGCACGCGCAACAGGACGCCCCGCGCTGATTACAGCAGCAGGGCGCTGCACGCTTGCCATGCCACGAAGCAGCGCAGTTCCTCGCGTAAGATGGCCCGCGCCCGCATCGCCTTGTGGCGGCGCTTCAGTTCGCCATAGACCTGGGCAATATGTTCCGACGCGCACAGCGCCGCGCCCGTCCAGTCCAGGCCGCCCACCAGGCTGGGATGCTCCTGGGCAATGCGCAGCAAGCGTTCCACCTCCAACCAGAACAGCCACAACAGCCGCTCCTCGCGCAGCAGACGCAGCAAGCGCCGGTCATAGCTGGCCCAGGCCGCCGCTTCCCAACAGGGTTCAGATTCCCGCTCATAGCGATAATCGCTGGTGTCGGGGTTGGCCGCCAGCCGCGCGCCAATGGCCTGCCCCACCCAGCGCTGAAGCAGCAGCGGGCGCAGGCAATCAGGGGCCACCGAATCGGGCGAGCGCCCCCGCAACGGCTGTGTCTCTGGCGTGAACCAGAGGCAGGCGGCGCGGAATGTGTCCGACCAGGGAGTCAGCCAGAAATTGATGAACTGCGTATTGGCGACGAGCATACACGTCCTCTCCTTTCGTCCTGGGCAAGCACAGACGAAACGGCCATCCCCTGCGCCGAACGGGAGAGGCTTGCCAGCGCTGCGAGCGACAGCAGCAGCATATGCCGCCGCTGCCGCTCCGCGCCGGGAAGCGGCTGTGCCCCAGAGAGCTATCTGGGGTTCGCCCCGCCGTTGGGAGATGGCCGCTGAGAGGTGGATTCATCCTATCGAATGATAGAATGCCCTCAGCCCCATTCCCTGGGCATGCCAGAGGTGGGGTGAGTGATGCCGCCAGTGGTATAAACTGGCGGTGTCACACGGTACCGTTTCACGCTGTCAAAGTGCAAGGCGCATCACATAATGCGCCGCAATGAGCGGTTGCTCGCAACAAGTATAAACGATTCTTGCTCGCTTTGTCAAGGGGCAAGACTGGGTGCCTTCTCCTTCCCGCGCATTGACGGTTTTCTCCAAGAGAGTATAATAGCGCGTAACTGGTCCAGATGCAGTCGTCTGGCGGTTCTGTACACAGGACGGGGAAAATCGACAAGCGCAGGGGAGGATACACATGCAGCCAGCACAGCAGCCAGACGCCAGCGACACGCCATCCGCCGAAACCAGCCCAACCCCATCAGCGCCAGAACTGGATGTGCCCGCTGCTCCTGCCGCCCCTGATGCTCCGGCAGACGCGCAGGCAGAGACGCCTACCCTGCCAGGTGAGCCGCTGCCCTCATCTGGTGACGGGGCCGGAAAGTCGGCCAGCAAGAGCGCTCAGCGCCGCTCCGGGAATAAGCTGTTGGGCAGCCTGGCAGGCAAGATCATCCTGATTGTGCTGGTGGTGCTGGTGGCAGCGGCAGGCAGCGCGGCGGTAGTGGTCGCGCCGGGCCATAATCCTCTGAAGCTGTTCTCAGGTCGCCCATCCACGCCCATCGCGACCCCTACGCTGGCGGCAAGCCCGACCCCTATCGCGCTGGGCAAGACGCTCGTCACCTATCGCGGCCATTCCAAGTCAGTGACGGCGATAGCCTGGTCGCCCGATGGCAAATACATCGCCTCCGGCAGCAAAGATGGCACCGTCCAGGTGTGGGACTCCAGCACCGGCAAGCCCCGCCTGACCTATCGCGGCCATACCGACGCCGTGAATGCCTTGGCCTGGTCGCCCGACGGTACGCGCATTGCCTCTGGCAGTTCTGATGGCACGGTGCAGGTCTGGAATGCCGCCGATGGCAGCCATATCCTCACCTTTCCCGGTGCTTCGACGCCTGTGTGGGCGGTGGCCTGGTCGCCTGACGGCACGCGCATTGCCTCCGGCGACGCCAACGACATTATGCGGGTCTGGGACGCCGCCACCGGCGGCCATGTGGTCATCTGCAACCATACCAGGCCCGTGACGGCCATATCCTGGTCGCCTGATGGCAGGTATGTTGCCTCCGGCAGCGAGGATGGCACTGTCGGGGTCTGGAACCCCAACAGCGGCAGCCAGATTTTCAGCTATCGCGGCCATTATCCTGACAATGTGGAAACGGTGGCCTGGTCGCCTGACGGTACACGCATCGCCAGCGGCGGCGATGATGACACCGTGCAGATTTGGGATGCAACCACCGGCGGCCATGTGGTCACCTATCGCGGCCATTCCAAGACGGTGACGGCGGTGGCCTGGTCGCCCGATGGCACGCGCCTGGCCTCTGGCAGCGGCGACAGCACCGTGCAGGTGTGGTACGCCAGCGGCAATGGCTTTGTCTTCACCTATACCGGCCATATGTTCTATGTCAATGCCGTGGCCTGGTCGCCCGATGGCAGGCGCATCGCCAGCGGCGGCGATGACGACACCGTGCAGGTGTGGGGAGCAGGCCAGGCATAAAACACGATCAATCAGGACCGATTCTTTCCTGTTTCCAGGGTATACTTCAGCCGGGGGATGATCACTCCCTTGCCGTTCCTATGAACCGAGGAGAGCACGCATGAATACCCCGCGCGAAGGCTCCGGCTCGGGAGCAGCGCGTATGCCGAAGAAAGCTGAGGGCAAGTCGTGAAGATTGGGCTGCTGGTCTACATAGCGAACGACCGCGAACACAACCGCACGCGGTCGTATGATTCGATTCGCGCCGTCGCGCAGCAGGCGGAAGCAGATGGCTTCGATAGCCTCTGGCTCGCGGACCACCTTTTGTATCGCAACCCTGGAGAGCCAACGCGTGGCATTTGGGAATGCTGGACCATGCTCTCGGCGCTGGCCGAAGCGACCCGGCGTGTGGAGATCGGCCCGCTGGTGCTGTGCAATTCCTTCCGCCATCCGGCGATCCTGGCGAAAATGGCGACGACCCTCGATGAGGTGAGTCACGGGCGCTTGATTCTGGGGGTCGGGGCGGGCTGGAACGAGCCGGAGTATCAGGCGTTCGGGCTGCCCTTCGATCATCGCGTGGACCGCTTCGCAGAAGCCTTGCAAATCCTCAAGCCCCTGCTGCGTGAAGGGCATATCGATTTCGAGGGGACGTATTATCAAGCGCGCAACTGCGACATCGCGCCGCGCGGTCCACGGGCAGAGGGGCCGCCGCTCATGGTGGGCAGCGAAGGGCCGCGCATGCTCAGGCTGGCCGCCCAGTATGCCGACCTCTGGAACACCGGCTATATGGGCACACCGGACACGATGGCCGAGCCGCTCGCCAGGCTCGAAGCCGCGTGCCGCGAGGTCGGGCGCGACCCGGCGACGATTGGTATCACGGCGTTCATCGGCCTCTGGTTCCCCGATCTCCAACCAAAGCAGCCGAGCTTCTTCGACAAACCCCTGACGGGGACGGTGCAGGAGATCGCCGCAGCCATACGCGGCTACGCGGAACTGGGCGTGCCGCACATCATGTTTCAATGCGAGCCGTATACCCCCGAAGCGCTCCGACGGCTGACCGAGGCGCTCCACCTCTATCGCACCATGGAGCAGCCATAAGCGCGCCACATCGATTGGATGCAAACATGAGTCATCCCGAATTTTGGGAAAGCTGGTGAGTGGAACGGTCGCTTTCGTAGCGCCACCTTCCAGGCGGCCCAACGGTGGCCCATTGAGACGGAATGCAAGGAGGAGCAGCGTTCGCGCAAGCGCAGCGCTTGGCCGCCTGGAAGGCGGCGCTACGAAATCTGACGCCGCGCTGGGCTTGGTCCCCAAAAATTCGGGATGACTCATGCTTGCTCCAGATCACCTGGCCTAGACAAAGTGCCCAATCTGCCCGCCATCGGTCAGCCAGAGCGCGCCATCCGCGCCCGTCACAATTCCTTTCAACTGCCCCAGCGTCAGCGAGCTTGAGCCTTCATCGAAGTAGGTATTGTCCGGGAACGCATAGAACGTCGCCGCGCCAGCGGTGGTAATGCGTCCCACGGCCACATTCTCGGTAGCGAACCAGAGATTGCCATCCGGCCCGCTGGCGATGCCGCCCAGGATGACACGGTTGTTCTGGCTGGCCTTGGGGTCGGGGTTAAACAGATGCACCTGCCCCTCCGGCGTCACGCGACCCACCTCATAAAATGTCGTGAACCAGATGTTATGGTCTGGCCCTACAGCCATATCCAGCGGCACAGTAAACTTGCCCAGTTGCACCAGGCTGATCGCGCCCTGCGGCGTAATCGTGCCAATTGCCCCCAGCGCGTTATAGCTCGCGTCGCCCTCTTCCACAGAGAACCAGAGATTACCATCCGGCCCGGCAATGATCTGGTCCAGATAGCCATAAGGGAAAGGCACGGTGACTGGAAAGCTGCTGAATACGCCAGCCGGAGTCATGCGGCCAATGTATGGGCTGGATGTCCTGTCCGCATTCACGTTTTCGGTGAACCAGAGGTTGCCATCTGGCCCTGCCGCGATGCTTTTGACAGACGCATCGGATGAAGGCAGCCTGAACAGATGAAACTGGCCGTCGGGGGTCATGTGCCCGATCTCAAAGAACCCGCCGGTAAAGCTTGGCGCGGTGTCGCCGAGGGCAGCCTTTTGCCCGTTGCCCTGGAACGCGACAAACCAGATGCTGCCATCGCTGGCAAAAGTCAGCGCTGTCGGATAGCTGTTGAGGTCAGGCAGCGTGAAGAAATGAAATTGCCCGGCAGTGGTCAGGCGGCCAACCGCGCCGCTGGGCTGGGTCGTGGCAAAGTTGGCATAGGCAATCGCCGGAAACCAGAGGTTGCCATCCGGCCCGCGCACAATCTGGCCGGGCAGCGCGTAGGACGTGGGCACGCGCAGCAAGCTTAGCTTGTTCTTGGGAAACGTCGACGCTCCCGGCGAATTGGGAGCGCAGGCCGCCAGGACAAGCAGCAGCAAGCACAGCAGCCCGATACCCGGGATGTTCCAGCGGGCACGCCAGGGCATATCAGTAGTTCGAGGCATGGAAGATTCTCCTTATGAGTCATTGACGCTTCAGAGGTCATCAATCTTTCCCCTGCGTCCGGTTGCAACAACCGGAACACTAAGAAAGACTGCGCCGACTCGCCCGGAGTTCCCGCCAGAGCGTGAACTAGCTCACACTATGAAGGGGATTTACTCGCTCGTCTCTTGAATCGTGCCCGCCACAACGGTATAGCACGCGGCGTCGGCCAGCAGATCAGCGGGGAGGAAGGCATGATCGGTGGTGGTGAGCAGCACCTGTTCCATGCCGCGCACGATAGCCAGCAGATAGCCGCGCCGCTCCTCATCCAGTTCGCTGAGCACATCATCCAGCAAGAGGATGGGCTGCTCGTTCGTTTCGGCTTGCAGGAAGGCGAGTTCGGCCAGCTTCACCGCCAGCGCCGCGCTGCGCTGCTGCCCGCGCGAGCCATAGACGGCCAGGTCCATCTGCTGGCTCAAAAAGGCCACATCATCGCGGTGCGGCCCCAGCAAATTGACGCCCGCGTGGATTTCGCGCCTGCGCAGGGCGGTCAGTTCGGCGCGAAACGCGCTGGTCAGGCCCACGGCGGTGGTGTCCGTCGCCGCGCCAACAGCGGCGGGTGCTGGCGCAACCGCGCCCGCAAAGGACGGGCGATAGACCACCTCTAAATCTTCCGCGCCGCCGCTTATCTGCTCATAGAGGCGGCGCGCTCTAGCGTTCACGCGCTCGATCAGCCGGGCGCGTTCCAGCATCAGCGTGCTGCCCAGCGTCACAAACTGCTCGTCCCAAAAGGACAGAGAGCGCGGGTCTTCCTGGTTGTCGCGGATGCGCCGCAGCAGCGCGGCTCGCTGCGCCTGCACCTTCTGAAACTGGCCGAGCGCGTGACAATAGCGGCTGTTCACCTGGCAGAGCGTCACATCCAGATAGTGCCGCCGATACTGCGGCGTGCCGATCACCAGATCGAGGTCGGGCGGCGCGAAAAGCACTACGTTCACCTGCCCCAGCAGGTCCATCGCCCGGCGCGGCGTCCCGTTGATCTTGATGCGCTTGCGCAGCGCGGGCGGCGGCTGAAACGCCCCCGAATCATCCGAGCGCCGCGTTGCCCCTGGCGCGAGCGGCTTCGGGTCGGCAATCACAATCTCCACGCCCAGCGGCCCGGCGCGGCGGGCAAGCTGCGCATCCACGCGCGCAAAATGGCCTGGCGCGCCCCAGCGCACCGTTTCGCGTTCGCCGCCCGCTCGAAACGAGCGGCTGGTGGCAATCAGCGCGATGCTTTCCATCAGATTCGACTTGCCCTGCGCGTTGCGCCCCTGAAAGATCGACAGGCCGGGCTTCAGCGTCAAATCCAGCGCTTCATAATTGCGAAAGTTCGTTAAACGCAAGCGTTGCAGATACATAACGTTATCGTATCACCTTTGGCCTATCCTACCTGCCAGATATGTACGGCATGGCCTTCGCCAGCCGAAGCCAGATACTTTCCATCGGGCGACCAGGCCACCGCTGTGATCTCACCGTTATGCGGGTACAAGACGTGCAGTTCGTGACCCGTCACAGCCCCCCAGACCCGCACCGTTTGACCACTGCCCCCCGAAGCCAGGTGCTTGCCATCGGGCGACCAGGCCACCGCATTTACTGTTCCGGTATGCCCGCTCAAGATCATATTTTGTCGTCCGGTAGCCGCAGACCAGATGGGGACGGTAGCCTGCGCGCCCGCCGAGGCAATGCGTTTCCCGTCCGGCGACCAGGTAACGCCTCCCCGATGCCCTAACATGCCGCCGCGATAGACAGAGCGCAGTTCAGCCGAGGTCACATCCCAGACCTGTACCATACCATCCGCGCTGGCCGAAGCCATCCATTCTCCATTGGGCGACCAGGCAATGGCATAGACTGCTGACCCCTCCAGGAAGCCTTTATGACCATCATAGGCCAGTAAGTGCTTACCCGTCTTTGCCTCCCAGATTTCAACCGTTTTCCCCATGCCGCCAGCCGCCAAACACGACCCATCCGGCGACCAGGCCAGCGTCAGAAAGTCATGAAAGAAACCCAGGCGACGAAGCAATAATTCGCGGAAATTGCCTGTATCCGTATTCCAGATATGCGGCGTTTTTCCTTTGCTGACCCAGGCCAGTTCTTCGCCATCGGGCGACCAGGCCAGCGCGTGCACCCAATTCATTGCGGGCAGCGTCCACAGGTTGTCTCCAGAATCGCTCTCCCATATCTGAATATCGCGATCATTCCCACCCGAGGCAAGCAGTTTCCCATCCGGCGACCAGGCCACGCTGTTCACACAATCTGTATGGCCGCGATAGACCAGCAGCGGCGCGTTCGGATGATTTGCCGCGACATGCGCAGGCGCGGCAGATGGCCTCGGCTGCCTGCGCCCCGTCGCCAGTTCATCGGCCATCTGCTCCAGGTCGCGCTTGACCAGCGCCATGCTGGCAGGCCGCCTCGCCGGGTCTGTCTCTAGCATCCGCATAATCAGCGCCTCCAGACCATCGGGCGCGGCCAGATGCAGCGGCGCAAAAAGAAACGGGCTATCGGATGGGTCATGGCCGCTGAGCAAGTGGTGCAGCGTCGCCCCCAGGCTGTAGATATCAGACTGCGTGGTCGTCTGCGCCTTGCCGTACTGCTCCGGCGCGGCATAACCCGCCGAGCCAAACGCTACAGTATCTCTGGTCTGGCCGGGCTTGAAGTGGCGCGCAATGCCAAAATCGATCAGATAAATATCTCCGCCAGGCGTCACCATGATATTAGCGGGCTTGAGGTCGCGAAAGATAATCGGCGGCTGGCGCGTGTGCAGGTAATCCAGCACGGTGCAAAGTTGCACACCCATGCGCAGCACCTCCGGCAGCGGCAAGCGCCCGCCCGGCGCGTGGCTCAAGCGGTCCTCCAACGTTTCGCCCTCGATGAAATCCATCACCAGATACCAGCGCCCATCCTCGCTGAACTGCTCGTAGATGCGCGGCAGGTTGGGATGCGTCAGCCCCGCCAGCAGCAGCGCCTCGTTGCGAAATGCCCGCGTCGCCTCTTGCTCTTCTTCTGGCGTCAGGCCGCGCTGGCTCATCTCCTTCACAGCCACCTTGCGATTGCCCAGTTCGGTATCCTCCGCCTGATAGACTGCGCCAAAGCCGCCCTTGCCAATTTCGGCCAGCAGGTGATAGCGCTGCTTTAATAACGGGCGAGAGGCAAGCGCAGCAGCAGGGGCCGTGCTGCCCGCTGCCGAAATAGCCGCAGCCAGGGGAGGATTGCCACAGGCAAAGCAGGTCGGCGCATCCGGCGAATTGGCAGCCCCACAGGTCGCGCAAAAGATAGACGCAGCGTTCATAGGCTTCGTTTGATTGCCTCCCACAGCAAAACTTCCCTATAATCTATTCTTTCTGGGCCAGGGTTTCCAGGTAGCGCGGCGCGTGGGCTACATCAGCGCGCGACGGCGCGCGGCCACGCAGAGCATCGGCGTCATCACATCCAGGCGGCCTCGGACGGCGGCGCGGGCGTTCAGGCGGCGCTCGATCTCATTGAAGACCACCCGCAGCAGCGACATATCTTTGATGATAGCGCGCCAGCTTTGCAGAAAACTCAGCCCTACCATGGGCGAGCGCAAGAACGTGCTGCCATCGGGGAACTCCAGCGCAAATTCATCGCTGAACGTGTGATCGATGGTAAAGCCTGCCATATCCAGCAGCGCTTCCACGCGCTCAGGCGTGGGCTGCATATGCATCAGCCGTTCCACATCCCAACTGAGGTCGAGCAGGCCCAGATCGTTCAGCACCGCGCGATAGGTCTCGAAAAGCGCCTGCATCGTGCCCTTCAGGCTGGTCGTCAGAATCAGCGCGCCGTTTGGCTGAAGCAGCCGCGCAATCCCGCGCAGCGCCGCGTCGGGCTGGGCAAAGGCGGTCAGGCCCAGATTGCAGGTGGCGACATCAAAAGACTGGTCGGGCAGATCGCAGGCGGCCACGTCGGCCACCAGAAACGCCACGTTGTTCAGGCGCAGTTCTTCGGCTCTGGCACGCGCGTGCTCGATGCCCGCGCCCCAGACATCGATTCCGGCCACATCCACATCCGGCCCTGACTGCTGCGCCAGGTCCAGCGTGGGATAGCCCAGGCCACAGCCCACATCGATCACCTGCCAGCCTGGCTGCCGCGCGTACCCCTGGAAGACGTTCAACAGCAGATTGCCGAACGGGGCCGACCACTGCGGCACGACCGTGCGCTCGTACAGCGTGATCACGGCTGGCTGCGCCAGATCATAGCTGCGTTCCAGGTAAGTGTCATCTGGCGTATCCGGGCAGGGCGTGGGTGGCAGCGCCAGCGGCTCGGCTTCGGGCACGCGAATGCGCAGGATGTCAGCAAGAGGCGGCTCGCCGGGCAGCGGCTCCGCTGGGGTCGGCGATTCATCAGCAGTGGGCGGCTCGGCTGGCTCTTCGGGGGCAACCGGCCTGGTCACCGAATGCGTCAACGGAGATGTTTGCATGGCGGCCAGCGCTTCAGCCAGAGAAAGGGGCCGCGATGCCGTGGATGAAGGGGCCAGCGATGCCAGGCTCTCCACCAGATCGGGGTCCAGCGGCATCGTCGGCAGGATAGCCAGATTCGCCGCGTCGGCAGCAGGCGATGGCGCAGCAGGCCGCGTTTTTTTCTGCTCGGCGGCATCCGGTACATGCGGCCAGAGTGGGCCGATGCTGTCCTCCGGGGCAGGCACGTCAGAGGGCCGGGGACGCTCGCGCCCCGGCTGACGGTCAATATCGATAAACAGATCGCGCTCCAGGCCCATAGAGATTCCAGATGAGGGAGAACAAACTCTGCTGGATGCCCCTAGCATAGCGCAAAGCCGGGCAAATGGCAACCACTCCTGTGTTGGCTACTCCTCTGCCTCGCTCCACTCGCTCAGCAGGCCCTCCCGCACAAGCCAGCGCAGAAAGAGCAGGCGCAGGCCCGTCTGAGAGTGCAAGTCATCTTCATACCACCCGGCGCGAACTCGCCTGCGCAGCAGCGACAGGCTCATCCGCTCGCCTGAGGTTGGCTGAACCTCCGCAGGCGTGGCAGCATAGGCATCATCTGAAGAGAGGGAAGCGGTATGTGTTTCCTGATACATATTCCATTCTTTGTTTTCCATAGAGCATCATTCCAATCTTTTGCTTTTCATAGCCGCCAGGCGAGAGTAGCCACGCCCGGCTAATCAATAGACCTATCAAGAAATTACCCAAGAAGCGGCAAACGGTCATCCGCAGGATGCTGTATGTTGCCCCAGGCGGGATGTTCAACAGAAAAGCGCAGAGGGGATAGATAAGATGGGTAATGTTGCGCAGGCCAGAGCCGCATCGTTGTCAGCCAGAGTCGCTGAGCAGGTGATACAATACAGTGCTATGCGAACCAGCGACTTTGATTACGACCTACCACCCGAACTGATTGCCCAGACGCCCATCGAACCACGCGACGCTTCGCGGCTGCTGGTGGTCAACCGCGCCACAGGCGAACTGGCGCACCGCCAGTTCCGCGACATCGGCGAATACCTGCGCCCCGGAGACCTGCTCGTCGCCAACCGCAGCCGCGTCATCCCGGCGCGTCTGGCCGGACGCAAAGCCGACAGCGGCGGTGTTGTCGAAGCGCTGCTGCTGGCGCGTCGCCCCGACCTGGGGCCAGACCATTGGGAAGCGCTGGTGCGGCCCGGGCGGCGCATCCGCGAAGGCCAGGAACTCCGCTTCGAGCAAGGCGCAAGCACGCTTTCGGCCACCGTCGTGGCGCGCACCGAAGCCGGAGGGCGCATCCTGCGCTTTCTGCCGCCGGCCTCCGGCGAGCCGGTGGATGGCGTGCTGGCGCAGTTGGGTACGATGCCCTTGCCGCCCTATATCCACGCGAAGCTGGAAGACAGCGAGCGCTATCAGACGGTCTACTCGCGCGAGCCAGGCTCAGCCGCCGCGCCCACCGCCGGGCTGCATTTCACCACCGATCTGCTGGAGCGGCTGCGCGCGCAGAGCGTGGAAACCGCCTATGTGCTGCTGCACGTCGGCCTGGATACCTTTCGGCCCGTCGAAGAAGAAAACCCCAGCGACCACAAGATGCACAGCGAAGCGTTTGAACTGGACGCGCAGGCGGCGGCGCAGATCAACGCTGCCCGGGCACGCGGCGGGCGCGTCATCGCCGTGGGCACCACCAGCGTGCGCGTGCTAGAAAGCCTGCCCGATGCCGCCCAGGTCGAGCCATCCCAGGGGCGCACCGCGCTCTTCATCACACCGGGTTATCAGTTCCATCACGTCGATGCCCTTATCACCAATTTCCACCTGCCGCGCTCCAGCCTGATGATGCTCGTCAGCGCCTTTGCCGGCATTGACCTCATTCGCCGCGCCTACGCCGAAGCCATCGCTCGGCGCTATCGCTTCTTCAGCTTCGGCGACGCCATGCTCATCCTCTAACGCTCCCCGGCGTTTTTGTCACGTTTTTAGCTCAGCAACGATTTAGTAGAGCGAAATGGCCGTTTCGCGAAAACCGGTGCGAGAGGGGCAGGATGCAACGACGAGCCTTCGCCAATGACCCAGAAGATTCGCAAGCCGCCGCGCTCTACGAGCGGACGGCTGGGCTGATCTTTGCCTACCTGCGCGTGCATACTGCTTCACTGGAAGATGCGGAAGACCTGCTGCTGGAAATCTTTCTGGCGGCGCTGGAGTGGAAACCCATTTTGAGCCTGCCGCCGGGTGAGCAAACTGCCTGGCTGCGCCAGGTAGCGCATAACAAGCTGGTTGACTATTTCCGTCGCGCCGCCCGGCATCCGACGGTGACACTGGAACATGTGCCGCCGCTGCTGGAAGGAGATACCATGCTCACCCCGGAACAGCAGACGCTGCGGCAGGAGGAGCGCCGCAGGCTGAACGCGGCGCTTGGGCAGTTGGAGCCACTCCAGCGGCAGGTGTTGTATCTGCGCTTTTCGGTTGGCTTGCGCTGCGCGCAGATCGGGCTGGTGATTGGCAAACGGGAAGATGCCGTGCGTCAGCTCCTTTCGCGAACCCTCAGTTCCTTGCGCGCCTTGTATGGGGAGCGCTAGAAAGGACTGAAAACGCATGAATCCCTACGACGAAGCGCCTTTCAGCGCCGATGAGATTGATGAGCAGATCGATTTCGCCACCGAGCAGCTTTGGTCGAAGCGGCCCTCGGACATACCCACACCCGACCTGCGCTTGATCGAAGACCTCCAGCGCACATATCCACCGAATGATGAGGAGATAGCGCAGGCGCTGGAGCGAGTGCGCCAACGGCTCGCGCAGGTGGCTTCACCCAGCAGCGAGGCTCAGTCCGCCCCGTGGCACTGGCAGGCCAATCAGCCCGACCAGGAATACGCGCTGGTAAGCTTCCCACCGCACATGCCGCCTGGTCGCAGCCAGCTAAGCAGCCAGCTAAGAAGCATTCCTGCTCCTTTTATTGCGCTTGTCTCCATCGTCTTGCTGGTCGCGGTGATCGGAAGCCTGACCATTGGGTTTCTCCTGGGCCAACAGCGTGGACCTATTGTCCCCAGCCAGGCCACTGCGACTCCCCAGCCAAGGAGCACGCCCATGCCGACGCCCACTTCCCAGGCAACCAGCGTTCCCTCTCCCACGCCCACCACACAGGCGGGCAGCGCTGCCTGCCCTACGGTGACGCCCACGGCAGATGCTTCCCCGACCACTACGGCGCTGGCATCGGCGGTTACCATGGTCGAGTTCCCCATCCCCACCGCTGGAAGTGGTCCGGCGGCAATTGCTGCCGGGGCAGATGGCGCGCTCTGGTTTACCGAGTGCCAGGGAAAACAGATCGGGCGTATCACCCCTGCGGGAGTCGTCCTTGAGTACCCCGTGCGTTCATTCGGCGATGCGAACCCGGTTGACATTGTTGCCGGGCCGGATGGCAACGTCTGGTATACGCAGCGCGCGCTCAGTCAGGTTGGGCAGATGAAGCCGAGCGGGTTTACCACCGAATGGCCGGTGACCGGCGGTGCTTTTGATATCGCAGCCGGGCCAGATGGCAACCTCTGGTTTACCGAGAGCACCGGCAACAAGATCGGGAAAATCACGCCTGCGTTATTCTTTGCGCACGAGTATGCCGTGCCCACGGTGAACAGCCAGCCCTCTGGCATCACCACCGGGCCAGATGGCAACCTCTGGTTTACTGAATATCGGGGAAACAAGATCGGGCGACTGAACCCCAATGGAGCCACCGCTGAATTCCCCTTGCCAACCGCCAACAGTGGCCCGGAGGCCATCACCCTTGGGCCAGATGGCAATCTCTGGTTTATGGAAGCCAATACGCAGAAGATCGGGCGCATCACGCCTGCCGGGGTCATCACCGAGTTTCAGGTGCAGGGCATCCACAGCCTTGACAATGGCCGCATCACGAAGGGGCGGGATGGCAATCTCTGGTTCACGGTGCCAGGCGATGACCTGATCGGGCGGATTACTCCCACAGGGAGCATCAGCACGTTCCGGGTTCCGACCCCCGAGGCCGTTCCTGAAGGAATTATTGCCGGGCCAGATGGCAACCTCTGGTTTACCGAGTTCGCTACAAACAAGATTGGGCGCATCACCCTTGGCGGGTGACGTTCAGCCTGCTGCTTGACCCGCACCATCGGCCCCGTTTCACTTCTCTGGCGCGAGCGGGAGGATATTCGACGGTCGAATATCCTCCCGCTCGCGTTCGGTCTGCTATAATACGACCAGCAGGGCTTTTTACGCCTTTTCTGGGAGAACACTCATGTTTACGCTGCCGCTGGGCAACGACGCCGAACTGCGCTTGCTGGAAATGCGCCACGCCGATGAGCTTTTTATCCTCATCGACCAGAACCGCTTTCATCTGCGCCAGTGGCTCGGCTGGGTAGATAGCACGCAGTCCGTTGCCGACCAACGCACCTTTATTCGGGGCATCTTGCAGCAGTTTGCCAATAATAACGGCTTTCAGGCAGGCATCTGGTTTCGCGGCGCGCTGGCCGGGGTCATTGGCTTCAACTATATCGACTGGCTCAATGGCCGAACCGAGTTCGGCTATTGGCTGGGCGCGCCCTTCCAGGGGCACGGCCTGATTACGCAAGCCTGCCGGGCGCTCACTGATTACAGCTTCGATGAACTGCGCCTCAACCGCGTCGAAATCCTCTGCGCTGCTGGCAACACACGCAGCCGCGCCGTGCCAGAACGCCTCGGCTTCACCCAGGAAGGCATTTTCCGCCAGGCCGAATGGCTCTATGACCATTTTGTAGACCTGGTGGTCTATGGCATGCTTGCCGATGAATGGCGCGGCATCTCTGCCGAAGATCAGCGCGCGCGCTAAGACGCAGGCACCAGCATGCTCCAGACTTACCCTCTCTGCTGGTGCGCGTGCCCGTCCCAACTGAGGGCATCTCCTTCAAGCAGATCGCTCAGGCCGAGCCGCTGCAAGATATGCTGCATTTCCCAGCGATGCACCGTCGTGTGCGTCAAGACGTGCAGGATAGTGCCGCCAAAGGTTTTCGGCGTGGGCGGCTTATCCAGCACATCCAGATAGGTCTCGTTCAGGCGATTGCTCGCAGCCAGTTCATGGGCATAGGCGGCAAAATCAGCCATTGCCGCGTCGAATCGTTGCAGGCAGGCGTCAATGTCATCAGGCAGCGGCGACAGTTCCCGCACCGGGCGCTCGCGCATCAAATCGGTCCATACCTCAAGGTTCTCGATACTGTGAGCAATCGTATCGTATAACGTCCCATGCCCGATGTCGAAGGGCTGATGAAGCTGGGTCGGGCTGACTTCGCGGCAACGAACAAGGAAATGCCGAAACGTCCACGCCTCATAGCCAAGATAGCGGTCAAGAATATCCATATCTCTCCCATCCTGCCGCTACAGAGCAGGCACAGGCAGCAGACGCAGCGCAGCCGTTGTTTCCAGAAAGCGGGCCAGGTCGCTCACTTCTGCTTCCAGCCCTGGCAGCGTTTCAGGCGCAAGCGGCTGAAATGGCTCGACGACGACCTCCAGGCTGGTCCGCTGGTGTTTGCTCTTCCACGTTCCCAGCACCAGCCCATTGAGGAGCAGCACCGAATGTATCATCCCACCGCCAGCATTCACGCGCTTCGCGTACTCTGGCGCGATGACCAGATTCCGGCTGCGATAGCCAAGCAGATAGGTATCAAAGGCGGGCAGCAAACGCACCAGTGGCCCCGCCGCCACAGGCTCATCAAGCCAGGTGGCCTGGGACTTGAGCAGCCAGAGCGAGCGCTGCCCATGCGCTACCTCAAGCAGGTCATTGGCGATGCGCGCCCACGCGGCCCGCGCATCCTTCATGAAAAGACCCGACCAGGCGACAAAATCTTCCGGCGCTGCCGGGCCATAGGCCGCCAGATACCGGCACGCCAGTTCCGCGCAGGCCACCTCGCGCGGCAGCGCCGCGCCGCGCTCGCGCCCTATCCAGTCGTCCAGCAGCACATACGTCGGCTGCGCGCCGCGATCAGGCCCAAAACAGATGAAGCCTTCGAGCGCGGCGCGATAGACCAGATACGCTTTCGCCTGCCCCGTCGTGCGGATGCCCAGCGTATCCAGGTATTCGACCAATTCGGGGCGAGTCAGTGGCCCCCCGCTGGCAAGCGCATCGCGGATGGCACGGACGCCGCGCGCGTACATGTCTTCATCCAGCCCAAGCTCAGCGGACCGGCGGCGACTGCCGTCAATAAACACCGGGCCGAGCAGTGACAGCAGCCAGCCCAGGTCTTCGGTTGCCAGCAGGTGCAGCGTGCCGCGCATTGCCCAGGTGCGCACCACCGAACGCTCATCGATGCGCGCGCGTTCGACGTTGGCAGCTAACAGCCCGGCGCTGCGCACGCGCACCCCAAGCATGGCGGCTGGCGCGTCCTGGGCCTGCAAACCGCACAACGCCCGCACAATCCCCGCAACGGCTGTTGCTGGGGGCGAAGTGAGCCGTTGCGCACGCAGACGCAGCCAGCGCACCTGCTCATCAGACAAAGCAATCAGCATCTGTCCCATCCTGCGGTTAGAGGTCGGGCGCGGCCAGATGGTTGATGCCCAAAAGCTGCGAAATCTCGCCGCCGTGATGCAGATCATGTTCGATCAAATGCCAGATAACCCATTGGCGCGTGAACTCGCTCGGATCACCCGGATCGGGATCGCTGTCGCGAACCGTCACGGCCAGGTCTTCTGGAGTCCAGCCCGCCAGGGCAGCGCGCAGCACCTGCCAGGAGTCGCGCAGCCCGCTCGCCAGTTCCGCGCCGCTGCGTTCGGGCATGTTGCGGTCATCCCAGCGCCCCAGGGCCGCGAACGCCTCATCGCCCGCCCCCAACGCCAATACAAACTGGCACCAGCGCGCGCGAGCGCCGATGATATGCCTGGCGTTTTCGCCGACGCTGCGCAGATGCGGCGCGGGGCGCAAGGCAACCTGTTCCAGCGGCAAAGGCGCGAGCGCTTTGATCAGTAGTTCTTGATAGTGTTCCCAGCCCTGGTAGATTTCCAGCAGCGCTGGAGCTGTATCAGACATAGAAAGTATGCTCCTCTTCTTAAAAAGCACCTGGAACTTCAACCGAGGCGCAGCAGATATTCCTCGATCTCTTTGCCCCGCGCATTGGCAAACCCCTTGCCCTGGCCGACAATCGTGAACCCGCATTTTTCCAAGATGCGCAGCGAGGCAAGGTTATCTTTGGCGGCGCGGGCATACATAGGCCGCGCCGTGACAAGCAGGAGAAGCGCCCGAAGCGCCGCAGTCGCAATGCCCTTGCCCCAATAGGGCTTGCCAAGCCAGTAGGTGACTTCTGGCTCACCAGCCCGTTCTTCATAGCAGGAGACAGAGCCAGCTACCTCTCCATCGAACAGGATAGCCCTGTTAGTGGTCGTCTCGTCGGCCAGATTCCTGGCCCAATGCGCCATAAAAGCCGTCCTGTCCGCCGGGTCTTTTGCCGTAAAGGCGGCCATATAGTTGGCATCCGCATCCGACTGCTGCTCAAAGAAGATCGGCAAATCTCCTTCGCTCACCGGGCGCAAGAGCACTTCACCAGGCATAGAATCCTCCTTAGACAGCGCGCTTTCACGCAAAGACAATCTCCGCCGCTGGCTGCACCTTGATCGGCTCGTTGGGTGTCACCAGTTTGGGCAGGATGGCATTATGATAGGCTACCACCTGGTTCCAGGTCAACGGGTTTTGATCGCCGGTCAGATGCCCATCGGCCACCAGCGTCACCCCATAGCCCAGGCTGGCGGCGCGGCGGCAGGTCGTATCCACGCAAAACTCTGTCTGCGCGCCGACGATCACCAGATGCGTCACGCCGCGCGCGTCCAGTTCGCGCTGAAGCGTCGTTTCATAGAAGGAATCCGAAACGGTCTTCTGCACGATCACATCGCCTTCGGCTGGGGCAATCGATGGATGAATCGGAAAGCCCGGCGCGCCCGGCTCCAGCGGATGCCCGGACCAGCCGTTATGCTGCACATAGACCACAGGGCTGCCCGCCGCGTGGGCGCGATCAACCAGCCCCTTGATGTGCTCCAGAATCTCGCGGTCCTCGTCATAGGCTTCATCGAAAAGGCCCATCTGCACGTCGATAATCACGAGCGCGGTCTTCTTGCTCATCGTTTCTCCCTCCTTACTGGCTGTCAGCTTTGTCTCTGGCCCACGGAACCCAGCCGAGCGCCTCATCCGGAATGGCTTGCTGGCCGAGAAAGAGGCTCAGTTGGGCTGAGTGTTCCTGCACGTGGCGCATGTTGTACATCTGCAACTCCACGAAGTTGATGGGCTGCCCATGCGCCCAGGGGTATTCAACAGGCTGGCGCGCCCGCTCGTCCGTCAGCGTGACCAGCGTTTCCTGGCACTTCTGGCGCAAAGACGCGAGATAGTCGCGCAGTTCTTCCTTTGTATAGGACCGTTCGGGCAATACGCCTGCGGGGTCTAGCTCCGCCCGGCTAAAGGGCGCGGGGGGAGCGAAATCGTCCCCCGCGCCGGAGAGATACAAGTCGAGCCAGAAGAGCGTATGATACGCCACATACCAGAACTCCGCGAACCCCGGCGGCAGGGGACGGTCCGCAGCGTTGCCCCAGAGGCGCCCGCGCCAGAGGGAGTCGGGACAGCCCAGCAGGGCATTGTCAAGCATATCGATGGCCGCGCCGAACTGCCGCCAGAGAGTGGTGTTCCATGAAGTTTCCATAGGTTCTCCTTCGGGGATGACCCTTGCGCTCTATCCATGTTGTTAGCTCAGCTTACCCTCTTACAGAGCGCTGTGCAAGAAATCGACGGTGCGCTGCCATGCCAGGGCAGCGGCAGCAGCGTCGTACTCAGGGCGGTTCTCCTCCATGAACCAGTGCTTCACGCCCGCGTAGCGATAGAACGTCGCCTCGCGGCCATCCGCGCGCAGCTTCGCCTCCAGTTGGTCAACGTATTGGTCTTCTTCCCACTCGTCATGCTCGACATACTGCCCCAGATAGACGGCTCTGGCGGCGGAATAATCCGCTTCGGGGTTGCCGGTGCCATAGAACGCAACCACCGCCGCAACATCTGCGGGCCTGGCGCACGACATGGAGTACGCATACCAGCCACCCATCGAAAAGCCCACAACGCCGATGCCCTGGCCCTGCACTGCTGAATGCCCGCGCAGATAGGCGATTGCAGCAGCAACATCTTTACTCGCCCGCTCGCCTCCGTCGCTTTCGAGGGCGCTGACAAGCTGCCTGGCCTCCTCGACAGTGGCGGCGATTTTGCCATGATGCAGGTCGGGAGCCAGCACCACAAAGCCCTCCTGGGCCAGCCGATTGCAGAAGCTCTTGAAGAAGTCGTTCAGACCCCACCACGCATGCAGCACGACAACACCTGGCCCCGTGCCCTTCGCGGGCAGCGCCAGATAGCCCGATATAGTACCATCGCCTACCGGAAATTCGATCATATGTCCTCCTTCTGAAGCCAGTTTTGAATGACTATACGATGTTCTTCGGAATGGTTTCTCTCCCTCTTGATTCTCGCGCAAAAACAGGAGATAATCGGTCCTGATTCTGGAACAATCTTTCGAGAAAGAGGAAAACTGGCCGTGTATCATCCGACAACGCGCCTGCTGACGGCGCTGGAACTCTTGCAATCGCGGCGACAACTGAGCGGCCCCGAACTGGCGGAGCGGCTGGAAGTGAACGTGCGCAGCGTGCGGCGCTATATCACCATGCTGCAAGACCTGGGCATTCCGGTGGAGGCCGAGCGCGGGCGCTATGGTGCGTATCGGCTGCGCCCCGGCTATAAGCTGCCGCCGCTGATGTTCAGCGAAGAAGAAGCGCTGGCGCTGGTTCTGGGCCTCGCCACAGCGCGGCGGCTGGGGCTGGCCGAACCCGCGCTGGCGGCGGAGGGCGCGCTGGCGAAGATCGAGCGCGTCTTGCCCGTCGCGCTGCGCGAGCGCGTGCAGGCCGTACAGGAAAGCCTGGTGCTGGCGCTGAGCGCGCCCAGGCCCATGCCCTCCAATGAACTGGTTGTCACGCTGGGCATAGGCGTGCGCCAGCAGCGCCAGGTCTGGCTGCGCTATCGCGCGTGGGGCGGCGAAGAAAGCGAGCGCGTGCTGGACCCCTACGGTATGGTCTATCGCGAGGGCTTCTGGTACGCGGTGGGATATTGTCATCTGCGCCAGGATATTCGCGTCTTCCGGCTGGACCGCGTGCTCGAACTCCGGCTGCGCGAGGAGAGCTTTAGCAGACCAGCGCAGTTCGACGCGCTGGACCATGTGGAGCGCGCCATCGCCAGAACGCCGGGCACGTGGCATGTCGTGGTGCTGCTCAAGACGACGCTGGAAGAGGCACAGCGCCAGATTTCGCCAGCGCTCGCCACCCTGGAGGCAACCGCCGATGGTGTGCTGATGCGCTGCCATGTCGACACGCTGGAATGGATTGCAGGCGTGCTGGCCGGGCTGAACTGCTCGCTGGTCATCCAGCGGCCAGAAGAATTGCGCGAGGCGCTGGCAACCCTTGCAGAGCGCCTCGCCGCGAGCGCGCAGGCGCGCTCGTAACCTTGCTATTGGCCTGGAGTCCAGGCCATGGCGTTGTTATAGGCCATGTCGCCGACGACGGGCAGTTTGAACCACTTCCCATTGTACGCCTGAACGGCAGCGTAGATCGCGCCGACGACCCACGCCACCCAGAGCAGGCCGCCCAGGCAGCCCAGCAGGAAAAACACGTGGGAACTGAGGATATCCAGAATGGTTGCCACAATGGCGAAACCGACACCATAGAACAGGCCCTGAAGGGCGTGGAAGCGCACAAAGCGGTTCTGCTTCTCGATCAAGAAGAAGATCAGGCCGATAATCCAGAAGTAGCTGAGCGCGGCAGAGATGTTCGGGTCGATGCCAATGGAACTGGGGCCAAGCTGCTGGACCATCAGGCTCTTTTGCGCGCCCGGCGGCTGATAGCCCGGAGGTGGCTGCTGATAGCCCTGCTGTCCGGGCGGGGGGTACTGGGGCTGCTGTTGATACTGCTGGTTCGGATCATACGCCATGCTGTTTGCTCCTCTCTCGGTTCACTTGCTGATTTGCCAGATTCTGACGGTCTTGTCATCGCCGCCGCTGGCTAGGTACTTGCCATCGGGGCTATAGGCCACCGCGTTCACCGGCTCAGTATTGCCGGTCAGTTGTCCTACTAGCACGCCTGATGCCATATTCCACAGGCGAACGTTATAGTCCTGGTCGCCGCTGGCAATCACCTTGCCATCCGGGCTGAAGGCCAGCGCCAGCGCCTCGGTAGAGCTTTCAGGGAACTTCTTCACCTCCTGGCCGCTGTCAACATCGAAGAACACAAACGCTTCGTTGATGGAAGCGGCAACCGTCTTGCCATCCGGGCTGAAGGCCACGACGCTGATGGCATCGCCGTTGGCGTCGGCAAACTGTTTGCTGATCGCGCCCGTTGCCGCATTCAGCAGCACGGCCCCGCCATTATCCCCGTTATCCGCCACAATCGTTGTGCCATCCGGGCTGAAAGCAATGGAACTGACCCCGTTATAATTGTTGCTAAAAGTCTTCCAAAGTTGCTGGCCGCTGGCGACATTCCAGAGATAGACGTTGTTATCGCCGTTGCCAGCGGCAACCGTCTTGCCATTCGGACTGAAGGCCACGCTGGTCACCTGGCCTGCGGTGCTGAGCGTCTTGGAAAGCTGGCCGCTCGCCACATCCCAGAGATACACATTCGAGTCATCGCTGGCTCCGGCAACGAGCTTGCCATCCGGGCTGAAGGCCACGCTGTGGAACGGCTCATTGGGATTCGGACCCTGGAGCGTCTTCACGCTCTGGCCCGTCGCCACATCCCACAGCCGGATGGTGTCATCTTTGCTGGCACTGGCGAGCGTCTTGCTATCCGGGCTGAAGGCGACCGATGTCACGCTGTCGCTGTGCCCGGTCAGTGTTTTATAGGCCGCGTTACCTGTCGCGCCTGCGGTTGGCGTGGGCGTGGCAGGTGATTGGGTGGGCGCTTGCGTTGGCGCGGGTGGATTGGACGCGCTGCCGCCGCAGGCGCTCAGCGCGACAACCAGCAGCGCGGCAAGCATCACCACAGGTTGCATGTTCTGTTTCAAGGTTGGGCTGCTCCTTCTGCAAAGGATATGAGGGTCTCTGGCATGTCTGGAATGCGTGCCGCAGGCGAGGCGGCTCCTGCATTCCAGCTATCATGCTAGCGCGGCGTTGCCCATGCAAACAGATACAACCGATACAAGAAAGTGATACTGCTCCCCCGCAGAGTGCTTGACTGTGCAGGCGAACAGGCGCTATACTATCCCCAGACCGACACACGACCTGCATTCGCCTCGACGCGCGCTCGTGTGCAGCCGCGCCGCTGCGGCTGAGGGTGAAGGAGAGCCAGAAGATGCCCGACGCGCCGCTGCGGGTCTTCATCAGCTATGCCCGCGCCGACAGCATTGCCTTTGTTGACCGTCTGGAGAGCGACCTGAAGGGGCAGCAATTCCACCCCTGGGTTGACCGGCATGGATTGGAGGGCGGCCAAGAATGGATGGAGATCATCCAGGAAGCCATCGATGACTGCCTGGCCCTGGTGGTCGTCGTCACCCCGGCGGCGGTGCAGTCGCAGTATGTGCGCATGGAATATCGCTATGCCGCCAGACATGGCAAGTTGGTGATTCCGGCGCTGCACCTGCCGACGCCCCGAACCCCCATGGACCTGGACATCCTGCAATGGGTAGACTTCCAGGCCGGCTACGAAGAGGGGCTGCGCCGATTGGTGCAGGCGCTCGGTCGTCTCAAGCCGCCCGTGGTGCCGCCTGCCGTGCCGCCTCCAGTGAAGCTCGTGTACAGGCCGCCAGCCACGTATGCCCCAACGCCTCAGCAAGAGCAGCCAGCCCGGCCAGCCGCACCACAGCCAATAACCCCGAAACCGAACGTAGGAACGGCGCTTTTCACCTTTAAAGGCGTCTCCCTCCACGAGTATGCGGTATCCTGGTCGCCTGATGGCACAAAGATTGCCTGTGGTGACGGCGATAAAGCAATACAGGTCTGGGACACCGCAACCGGCAAGATTCTTGCTGCGTTTCGGGAGCGGTCCTCCCTTACCTATGCAGTGGCCTGGTCACCTGATGGCACGCGCGTTGCCTGGGCAGGCGAGGAAAAGTCGGTGCAGGTGTGGGACGTTGCCATCGAACAACTTGTCTTAAGGTACAATGGTCACTCCAAGAGTGTTGATGGGCTAGCATGGTCACCTGATAGTACCAGGCTCGCCTCAGTAGGCAATGATAAGACCGTACAGGTCTGGGACGCTGCCACCGGACGGCCTCTTTTCACTAGCGAAAACCACACCGATAATGTGAACGCCGTGGCCTGGTCACCTGACGGTACACGCATCGCTTCGGGAAGCTCGGATTGTACAGTACGGGTCTGGGATGCTACCAGTGGCAGCCCTCTATTGACCTGCAAATCCTCCGTTGTCCTGGGGCTGGCCTGGTCGCCTGACAGCATGATTATCGCTTCAGGGGGACTGAACAATACTGTGGAATTGTGGGACTCTCAAAAAGGCAACCGCCTTGCAGCTTATGAGGGGCACAAAGATTGGATACGCTCTGTAAGCTGGTCACCCGATGGCACGCGCATTGGCTCGGCAAGTAAGGACCGGACGGTGAAAATCTGGGATGTTCCAACGGCCCGGTACATCTTCACCTATACCGACCATTCCGCCGATGTACGCGCCGTCGCTTGGTCTCCTGATGGGACACACCTCGCCTCCGTAAGCGATGATAAGACCGTGCAGGTGTGGCAGGCGGTGTAGCTGGCGGCTGGTGCTGGGGTAGTCACGCGCCAGCAGGGGGCCATTATGCCCACTCCCATAGTTTCTGTCGTTTCTTCACCCTCCACTTCGTACACTTCGTACACCCCCGTAAACGATGTAAACGCTTCATCGTGAACACTTGAAAGTTTCCCATCCCTGTACTTCTCTGCGTAATACAGTTAGGTTGATATGGCTTTCCTTAAGCATCTCCTTCTGGCTTATCTGAAATAACCAACTCGCGCGGCGAGAGAAAGAAGCCCATGTTTCCATCAGATCAGCAGCAGCCCCCAAAGAGGGCGATGAATGACGAAGAATTTAGACAATTTGCGGCGAACCATCTACAATGGGCGGCGAATTGGCGCAGAGAAAACCAGATCAGTAGCGCCTGGCTCCATTGGGAATACAGCCCGGAGGAATGGGCACAGTTTGATGCGATTGATTATCGGCTCAGACGCCGCGCGCTGACCTGCCTGCTGATTGGGCTGCCACTTGCCCTGTGCGTTGCCCTCATCTTTCTGGCGGCTGGTCAGCCCGGTGCTGCCGCGCCATCGTTTTGGGGGATAGCGCTGGTGACGCTTGCGGTGTTCGGGCTTTCTGGCTTGGGAGATGCCGCGAAGGATGCCAAACGACGACACCAGGCCCGCCCATCAGCGGCAAGAAGCCCGACAAAAACGCCCCCAAATGGTGCGGCCTTTATGCCTTCAGCGCTGGGTGGCCCAGGCCATCGCGGCGCGGCTGGAATGGATGCGATTGCCCAGGTTTATCGGGAACTGAAGCGCCGCCAGCCCCCCTGCGGGGACAGGCGCTTGCGAGAGTGCGGGGGCATCTTGCGCGAAGCACTGGGCCGCTTCAGCGCCGGGGAAGCGTGTTGAGGGCTTGTTGCTGCTCCTGGTGGCATGGTGGGCGATCTACGCGGAGGCGAGCAGATGCGCCAGGGCCTCGCGCGCCCCTTCATGCCCTTTCAGCGTTTCCATCAGAGCGGCCCTGAGCGCCGCCGCCAGGAGGATGCCCAGCATGGGGGCGGCCTGGTTTCCATCGCTTGCCGCGAGTTCGCCCAGCACGCCCGCGATGGCGTCTTGCCCATCGCGCGGGTCTGGCTCAGTCAGCAGTTTCCCAGCCTCAATGCGTAACGCGCCATCATACGCAGCGAGCAGGGCCGCCTGCACCGCCCGCTCTGGCTCGACGCTCTCGGCGGCGGCCTCCATGCGGTCGAGGATGCGGCGGGTCAGGTCATCGCGGAGCAGGCCGTAGAATGCCAGCTTCGATTTGAAGTGATGATAAAGCGGGCCAGTTGTGACGCCCGCTTCAGCGGCGATGCGATCAACATCAATCGCCTCGTAGCCATGCTGGCTGAAGAGTCGGATGCCCGCGCGAATCAGCTTTTCCCTGGTGGTGCCCGGAATCGGGATGTCATTGCGCATAGAAATTCTGTACCAATATCTCTTGACAAACAGGATATAGCATCGTTATAATAATTATAACGTCGTTACAAAAGCGTTGTCAAGCAAAGCAGACAAACGGAAGGAGGAGACAGGCTATGGAGGGGAAGACGAGCTTTCTCATTATGCCCGTCCATGACATGAAAGGCGCGCTGGCGTTTTACCGCGATCAGCTTGGATTGCTGGAGGCGTGGAGGGAAGGGGAAGGCACAGTCGCGTTTCAGCTTCCTAACACGGATGTGCTACTGCTGGTCTCGCTCGTCGAAGCGGGTTCGCCGGTGACTGCCGGACCCGGCTTTATTATCGCTTCTGCCGATGAGTTCTATGCCGCGCAGCAGGGGAAGATTGACTTTCTCGGCGCGCCTGTGGACATCCCCGCCGGTCGCCTGGTCATGGCAAAAGACCCGGCAGGCAATACACTGCAATTCCTGAGCGTCAGTTCATCGGAGTAGGGGAGATGCAACAAGGGAAGAAAGGATTACATTTCTATGGCTGCTCGTGATACACGGCTCAGTTTCCGCACCCCGGAGGTCAACTTCTTCGTTCGCGATGTGGCGAAAACCATGCGCTTCTATACCGATCTTCTGGGTTTCACCGAGACATTCCGCACCCCAAAGGAGGGCGTGCCCGTTCATGTTGAGGTGCGCCTGGACCAATTGACGTTGGGCATAACGTCGATTGAGGCAGCATTTGCCGATCATGGACTGGCCTTGAACCCCGGCCCACCGAGCGCAGAACTGGTGGTCTGGACTGAAGACACCGATGCAGCCTACTCGGCGCTGCTGGAGCAGGGAGCGGTCAGCCTGAGCGCGCCTCACGATTTCCTTGGGTCGCATCGCGTGGCCTGGGTCGCTGACCCGGAGGGAAATCCCATCCATCTTGATGGCCCGGCAGGCAGCTAAGACCCGTTTTTGCCCTGAAACCGGCAGAGGAAAGCAGCGAGCAGAAGCTCATCGCGCAGGCCAGGCGCGACAAGCTTCTGCTTGTTCACCTCCTGGCCCTCACTTGACGCCGATGCGGACGCGGTAACTAAAATACCAGGGGATGGGTTCAGACCCGATGTAGTGGAGCGCGGCGCGGCTGAGGCGATCAAAGTCGATCTCTTGCTCGTTGAACTGGACCTGGCCGCTAAACGCATTGCTCTGCATCATCTCCAGATAGCGGGCCGCGTCTCCGTGCTCGATAGAATGCAGCAGCACCTCGCGGGTGAAGCGGAAGTGAGCGCTCTCGCGCAGGGGGTCGAGCGATTTGTTCTTCGGCCAGATTTGTAGGTTCTGAGGTAGCCCGCGCTCCCGGACCAGCGCCACCAGGCGCATACTCATCTCCTGGGCGAGCCGATCAAGCTCCCAGTGGATGGCTGGGGGCGCATCATAATCATAGGCTGCAAAGAGACCTCCTGGCCGCAGAATCCGAGCGATCTCGGCCAGGGTCGCCGTTGGCTCCATCCAGTGGAACGATTGAGCCGCCGTGACGATGTCCGCGCACCCATCCGGCAGGCCCGTCTGCTGAGCCAGCCCCTCGCGATACTCGATCTTTGCCACGTAGGGATGGCCCTCGACTTTGCGGAGGGCTTCTTGACGCATGTCGGCATTGGGTTCAATCCCAATCACCCGCTCGGCCCGCTCGCCCCAGATCGCAGTGGACAGGCCGGTCCCGCTGCCCACATCCACCACCAGGGCGGGACGCGGCATCCCAATCACCTGTGTCAGCAGATCGAGCAAAGCCGATGGCGGGGTCGGGCGCACCCGATCATAGCTGCTGGCTTTGCCAGTCCAAACCTCACTGGAATCAGGCATCGTGTTGTCTCCTTTTTCAGCCGGTGAAGCGCTCGCCGAGCAGCGCGAACACCTGATCGCGTATCTTTCCCAACACCCCAAATGTATCGAGGATATCCGCGCCGACTCCGCCACCTTCGCGCACCAGTCCCAGCAGAATATGCTCGGTGCGCACGTAGCCGCTGCCCTGGCGCTCGGCTTCGTCCAGCGCCAGGGAAAGCACCTTGCGGGCGCGGGGCACGTAGTCGATTTCCTCCTCGGCAGGCTGGTCTCCACGCCCTATTTTCTGTTCGACGGCAGCGCGGACCGGCTCCAGAGCGACCCCCAATTTTTCCAGAGCCAGGGCAGCAATGCCCGCTTGTTCGCGCAGCAACCCTAATAACAGGTGCTCGGTCCCGATATACTGGTGATCGAAAGACAGCGCCTCTTCGCGGGCGAGCGAAAGGACATGCTGCGCGTGCTCATTGAAGCGGCTGAGGTGTTTACTGGGTATCCAGGTCGGCTGATAGCTCTGTAACGCTTGAAACAGCAGTTGGTGGAGGACGCTGGTGATCGTGCGGTCTTCCGTCTGGGCGATATGCGCCAGTTGCTCATAGAGATAGACGGGGATTTCGATACGCTGGCGGTCCTTACTGGATGGCATACAACAGCTCCGATCTCGGTCCCCTGTTGGAAGTGGGGTGGTATGTACGGTGGTATTTTTCTTATTCGGAGCATACCATGGTAAATACCACGGTGTCAAGGGGAGCGAGTTTCAGGGCAACTATGGTCGAGCGTTCAGGGCAAACACTACACACGTACTTTCGGCCTATGCCTGGCACGTTTTTCGGGCGCATCTTGACAGGAAGCTATAAAATAAGCGGGTAGGCGTGGGAGCGAAAGAAACGTGGGGCGCACTCCTGCTGGGTAGGGCAATGGGGCGGGCAGCAGAGCGAAGCAGCCAGAAGGTGGCGCGTATGCAGATAGGCGACATTCTCAACGGAACGTATCAGATTGAGCGTCCACTCGGGGTTGGCGGCCAGGCGCGTGTCTGGCAAGCGCGCCATCTGCGCCTGCCGCGCCGCTTCGCCATCAAAGAATGCCCGCTGACGGGGGGAGAAGCCCGCGAACTGGCCGAGCGCCGCATCCTCTTCATCCGCGAGCGCGACATCCTGGCCGCGCTGAGCCATCCGGGGCATCCGGCCATTCCCAAAATCTCCGACTTCTGGGAAGAGCCAGAGCGCCTGTGCATCGTGCTGGACCTGGTGGAAGGCGAAACGCTGATCGAACTGCTTGCCCGCCGGGGCCGCACCACCATGCTGGAAGCCATCAACTGGGGTGGGCAAATCTGCGAAGTGCTCACCTATCTGCATAGCTGGACGCCGCCCATCATCTACCGCGACCTCTCGCCAGATAACGTCATCCTGGACCGTTCCGGCCAACTGCATCTGATCGACTTCGGCATTGCCCGTACCTATAAGCCCGGCCAGATACAAAACACTTCCTCGCTGGGCAAGGTTGGCTACGCCAGCCCCGAACACCTGGAGGGCGGCAAAACCCAGACCGATGTGCGCTCCGACATCTATACCGTGGGCGCGCTGCTCTATCACCTGCTCACCGGCCAGGAACCCATTCCGGTGGTTGATCGCCTGAAACAGCGCGCCGGACTCCAGGGCGGGCGCTCGCTGATTCTGCCGCGCAGCCTGAACCATCATCTTACCCAGGCCATGGAAAACTGCATCCTGCGCGCCATGGAACTGGAGCCGAACCGCCGCTTTCAGAACGCCGCCGAAATGGCGCGCGCCCTGGATGCCTGCGGCCAGGCCGTGCAGCAGAGCGAGGTGCCTTCGCCCAACGAACTGAGGCCGCCGCGCCTGCGCACCAGGCCAGTCGATCCATCTGGGTTTCTGGGGGGCGCGACAGCCCCCACCGCCACGCCGCCGTCGCTGCCGCAGCATCCTCGTTCGGCCTCGCCCTGGCCGCAAGAGCAGCCTGGGCAGTCCGGCCCGCGTTTTCCACGCGCGCCCATCACCGGCCCGCAGCCCGACAACAATCAGCCGCCAGCCATCAGCGGCAGCCTGGGGCCGTCGCCCCTGCGCCGCATGGGCACCGGACCCATCGGCATGCCTCCCGCGCCAGCGCCCAGCGGGCCGCTGCCCGATGAACCGGTCACCGCGCGCCAGCCAGCCTTGCCGCCTCCAGCTTCACCCGCCAGGGGCGGCAGATCAGGCACTCTCGGCGCGCGCCCCCAGACCGGCCCCGAAAACATGCAGGTGCCAGGGCACATTCTCACCGACCAGCCGGTTGCCCAGCCCAGCCGCGCGCTGATTCCAGTCTCGACAAAGCTGCCGCAGGCGCCCAGGCCGCGTGACCCGCGCGGGGCGCTGTTGTCACGGCGCGCCTTCCTGGTCGGCCTGGGGGTGGTGGGCGTCGCTGCGGTGGGCGTCGGCGGGACGGCCTTGATTTTCAACCACGCGCGCCCGGCGTATACCACACTCTTCACCCTCAGTGGCGATTCGCTGCCGGTGCAGAGTGTCGCCTGGACGCCCAATTCCAGCCTGCTGGCGGGCGGCGGCAATAACATGCTCGTCAAAATCTGGGATATGAGCAGCGGCAAAGTCACGAAAGTGCTTCAAGGGCACAGCGACTTTGTGCAGGGCGTGGCCTGGTCGCCCAACGGCGTGAACGTGGCTTCGGCCTCCGCCGACAAGACCGTGCGCATCTGGGACGCCCTGCAAGGCGGGCAGCAACAACTGACGCTGAACGGCCATACCGACACGGTGTACTCGGTGGCCTGGTCGCCCGATGGCAATCTGCTGGCTTCGGCCTCCGCCGATCACACTGTGCGCATCTGGGATATCCAGCATGGCGGCCAGGTCATCCAGGTGTTGAGTGGGCACCTCGATGCCGTCTACGCGGTGGCCTGGTCGCCCGATGGCAAGCTGGTCGCCAGCGGCTCCAACGACGGCACCACCCGCGTCTGGGTGCCACGCCAGGGCACGCTGGCGCAGCACCCGCTCGATAACGGGAAAGGTTTTGTGCGCGGCGTGGCCTGGTCGGCGGATAGCCTGCAAATCGCTGCCGCCGAGCGCGACCAGACTGTCGCCGTCTGGAATGAAGATACCAGTTATCCGCCAGCCTTCACGCTGAGCGGCCCCAAAGACGTGATGACCTCTGTTTCCTGGTCGGCAAATAACAAGCTGCTGGCGGCTGGCTCCGCCGACCACAGCGTGACCATCTGGGACGCCAACCAGGGCGGAGCGGCGCTGAGCGTGCTCAGCGGGCACAGCGACGTGGTAAACGCGGTGGCCTGGGCGTCCAATAATACGCTGCTCGCCACAGCGGCAAGCGATAACAAGATTATCGTCTGGCAGCGGCAATAGGTCTCTATCCCGTTCTATACCTGGGAAAAACCGCAAGGGACCATCACATAACTTTTTTCTGCTCCCCTTTTTTATGCACATCTCTTCGGGGCGGTGAGAGCAGGCTGAAAGGAGGGCTGATGCTGTCCTCCTTTGAGGGTACACTAGAGCTAACATCACCTCACAAAAGGAGCAGAGAGATGACGACACCCCTGCTATGGAGTCAGATGACTGCCCGCAGACTCGCGCGCCAGGGACTCGACACTCCCTCACCAGTCAGCCGACCCGCAGAGATCGCCAGCGCCCTGTGTGGCGCGCACGCGCAGGTGGTCTCCGCTGCCTTCTGGTCCATCGGGCTGCGCAGTGCTTCCCTCACCGCGCCAGCGGTCAGCGATGCCCTGTGGACCGAGCACAGCCTGGTCAAAACGTTCGGTCCACGCGGCACAGTGCATCTGCTCGCGGCGCGCGATCTGCCGCTGTGGGCAGGTGCGCTTTCGGCGCTCCCTCTCTCTCACCACGGGCATAAACCCGAGGTGCGGCTCACGCCCGTGCAAGCCGATGAGGTCGTCCAGGCCATCGCCGCTGCCCTGTGCGACGCCGAGTTGACCATCGATGAATTGAGTGCAGCGGTGATTGCCGCCACCGGACCCTGGGCCGGAGAGCGGGTCATGCCAGCTTTCAATGACCTATGGCCTCGCTGGCGCATGGCGCTAGCGCTGGCGGGCTTTCGCGGGGCGCTGTGCTTCGGCCCCAATCGCGGCCAGAGCGTCACCTACACCAACCCGCAGCGCTTTCTGCCGGGATTTGCCCCTGTTGAGGAGCGAGCTGCCCTCGCCTGGCTCCTCAAGCGCTATCTGCATGCCTACGGGCCAGCCACGCCCCAGCACTTCGCGCAGTGGCTGAGCGCCCCACACAAATGGGCGCGGGACCTGTTCGACGCGCTCGCCGGGGAACTGGAGCCGGTGGAGGTCAATGACAGCCTGGCGTGGGTGGTAGCTGGAGATACAGCCTTTCCATCCAGCCCAGTTCACAGCGTCCGGCTGCTCCCCTACTTCGACGCCTACCTTGTGGGCAGCCAGCCGCGCGCATGGCTCTTTCCCGGGCGGGCCGCCGAGCGCGCGCTGACTCCGAGTGGGCAGGCGGGAAACTATCCTGTGCTCCTCATCGATGGAATCGTCGCGGGGGTCTGGCATCAGCGGCGCGCTGGCCGCTGGCTGGACATCACCGTGGAGCCATTTGACCCCCTCACGGCCCAGGAGCGCCGCGCCCTCGATGAGCAGGTGGAGCGCCTGGGAGGCTTCCTCAACGCTCGCCCCCGCTTGACAATCGGGACGGTCAGCGCCGGTGCCCACGCCTGAGCGTACAGGCATCCTCGCTGGGCTTTTATATCGCCTGGCGCACATCCCCCTCCAGTGACGCCGATGATCTTCGCTGCGTAAAAATTGTACAATGGGTTGATAAATCATTATAGAGGAGCCTGTACGGCACTCTATCTGAATAGCAAGGCGCAGGGAAGCTCATTGATACGCAGATGACAGAAGGGGCAATCGCGAGTCCGCCCGGCGCGATGCGCTGTCTTCTCATCCAGGCAAAAGGAGGCACGATGATGAATCGCCTGCCCGACCCACCCAACGCCGTCGCGTATGATTCTGACCCGAGCAACCCGTCACTGCTCCAGCAGACACGCGCGGCGAGCGTTCCACAGCGTTTATGGGCCGGTTGGCTCTGGCTTACCGGTCCACAGGCCGAACGCTTTGGCAGCGATCTTGCCTCCCAGGAGCTTCTGCGGCGCTCGCGGCTCATCAGCGCGGTGCTCGCAATTCTGGTGCTGGTGTTGTGCTTCTTCATCCCCAGCGGCCTGGGAGGCTATTCGCTGGTCTGGGTGCAAATAGCGACGATGGCAAGCTGTGGCGTGCTGGTCGCCGTCCTGAATCGCGTGGGCCGGGTGACGCTGAGCGCGCTGGTCATGACCTTGCTGGTGGACATCACGCTGGCGCAGTTTCTCCTTTTCTCGCTGCCGAAACTCAATACCACCAACCTGGCCGATCTCGATCTTTTTACCATTGCTGTGCTCATCGGCGGCATTTTGCTGCCGCGCTGGCTCATCGCCTCCACCAGCGCCCTGCAAATCTGTCTGATTATTCTGCTATTTGTGCTCAAGCCGCATGATCCGGTGCTCGATGCCGAAATAGGGAAATATGAGGCCGGGCTGGCCTACGCGGCGCTGACGGACCCCATTCTGCTGCAAATCTGCGGCGCGAGCATTGCGCTGCTCTATGCCTGGAGCGTCGAACGCGCCCTGCTGCGCGCGAACCGGGCCGAGGAACTGGCCGAAGCGCGCGCCCATATCAGCGCGCAGGCGCGCGAAATCGCCGGGCAGAAACACCGCCTGGAAGAAGGCATTGCCCTGTTGCAAGATGCCCAGGCGCGGGTTGCCAACGGCGAATATGGCGCGCGCATTTCCTTGCAGAAAAACGAACTGCTGCCGGTGGCTGTGAGCTTCAACCTGATGGCCGAGCGCCTGAGCCGCAACGAGCAAGCGCAGCAGGCATACCGCCGCCTGACCGCTGCCGTGCAACAACTGCTGGAGGCGTTCGTGGCGCTGGGGCAGCAGATGGAGCCTGCGGGATTTACCCCGACGGGCACGCTCGCCGATCAACTCTTCCCCTTCCTGGTACGCTTCCGGTCGCTGACGTTCGCGCTGGCGCGCGTGCTGCCGCTGGCGCAGGACACGCAGATGGCGCTTCAGCGGCAGCAGCACCCGCTCGCGCAGATCGAATCTAACCTGAGCAGTATGCTGCTGCTAATAAAAGAACTCAACGATACCGCAGCCGTGGCGGAGTCGGCATACTCGATGATGGCCCCGACCCGGCTGGAAAGCGCCCACAGCCAGGAGCCACTTGCCAATCTGCCACGGGTGCGCACCCTGCTGGACCGCCAGAAGGCGCTGGTGGACCAGACCCGCCAGCTTTGTGCCCAGGTGCATGAGCTGAGCAGACAGGGCTTCCAGAGCGCGCGCGTGTTCAATCACAAACTCAAGGAGGCCAGTTAGCGCGAGTCAGGCGGGCGGCGGCTGGTTAGATTCCGGCGTGTCCGATTCGACGTAATCGCGCTCGCCGGTCTCCGGGTTATAGCGCACCTCTACCAGCTTGCCCGTGGTCGGGTCAACGAAACGCTCGCCTGTGGGCTGCCACCGGCCCCGCGTCCGGTCTATCCTGGGGTGGTAGCCCCGGCGCTCGAAGAGGATGCCAGCGACAAGCACCACGCCACTTCCCGCCAGATAGAGCGCCAGCGTCACGGGCGCCTGCACCACAAAGAGCAGGACGGCGGCCACCACAAGGGCAAGGATTCCATAGGCGATCAGGAAACGGCGCAGCATGGGCGTCTACGCTTCCGGCTGCACCACAACGGCGGTGCCATAGGCCACAATCTCGCTCATCGTCTGGCCGATCTCCGATGAATCAAACTGCATGCGCACAATGGCATTCGCGCCCATCGCCGTCGCGTTCTGCACCATGCGATCAATGGCATGCCTCCGCGCCTGCTCCAGCAGCGAGGTGTACTCTTTGATCTCGCCGCCCGCCAGCGAACGCAGTCCCGCCATGATGTTGCCCCCCAGGCCACGGCTGCGTACGACGACGCCGAAAACTTCTCCCTTGGTTTCCACGATGCGCTGATGCGCAATCGTTTCAGTCGTTACGACCAGCATAACATACCCCTTTCATTACTCAGGCATTACCAAACTTATTGAGGAAGTCTGGCATGCTGTTTGATCCAACTCGCAATCTCGTTCACCACCGCTTCGGCCACATGCCCGGCGATGGCGTAGCTGGCCGGGGTGGCCTTCCCTCCGCCTTCAATGGGCATAAAGGTGTGACCGAGGCCGGGATAAAGGATGAACTGCACATCACTGCGCCCACCCAATGCATTTTGCCATATTTGGAAATCGGCCTGTGTGACCTGATAGTCGCTCCCGCCCAGAAGAAAGAGCATCGGCTGGGCGAGCATTTGCGCCACCTGTTCGGGGTGATAGGCGTTCAAGTCGATCCAGTAGGCAGGTGAGACATTGAAGGGCAAGTCGCTCGCGGCGGCAGTGGGCAGGCGGTTGGGGTCTTTGACCAGTTCCACCTGCTTTTGCAGGGTCGCAAGCTGCTGCTGCCGCATTGCTGGATCAGGCACGGTCACCGAAAGTATATAGTCCATCTGATCCAGGAGCACATCCTCAAACCGCCGCGCCATCCCAGCCAGAATAACCAGGCCGCGAATCTGCGTGTCAGCAGCGCCAATGCGCGGAGCCAGGAAGCCGCCCAGGCTATGGCCCAGCACAAAGACCTGCCGGGCATCGATCTCTGGCCGCCCGCGCAAAAAGGCCACCGCTTCCAGGGCATCATCAATGGTCTCTTCCTTGACGGTGAGGGTGTCTAGCTCGCTTTTCATCCTGTTAGTATAGGCATGGGTGCGTTTCTCGTAGCGCAGCACGGCAATGCCTTGCGAGGCAAGCCCCCAGGCCAGGTCGCGGAACGGCTTGTTGGGCGGGATAGTCTCGTCGCGGTCCTGTGGGCCCGACCCATGCACCAGCACAACCCCTGCAAACGGCGCGTCGCCCTGCGGCAGACTCAACGTTCCTGGCAGCACCCATGGTTCGTGTCCGACCTGCACCTCCTCTTCGTGAAACCGCTCAGACTGCGCGTATGGCGGCGGCTCATAGGTCGCGCTCGCCTGCTGGGCAATGGCTCCCACTGGCGTCACGGTGAAACTGACGATCTTCCCCGCGTCATTGAAGACTATGTTGACATCGAGGCTGCCCCGCTCGAAGATACAGGTGACCACCTGCACCAGACCCTGCGGTATCTGCACAGCAGAGATGTTTCCCTGCTGCTGAAACGCTCCCACCTGCTGCTCAAGTGTCTGCCAGGTGGCCCGGAGGGTTTCAGCAGAGAGCAACGGTTTGAGCCTATCTGCCAGGCGCTGCTCTACGGCGGCAAAATCACCGCGCGTTATGTCAGTGACGACTTGTTGAGCCGTATCCATCCATGCCTTCTTTCTGAAGATACAAAGCCGAACCGCATATGACCACGAATGGCCTATACTCTTTCTTTCTCTCGCTGCTAATACGCCTGCTTCTGGAACAATGGAATAGCGACCACGACGGGTACAATCGCCGCGATCAGGCAGATGATCAACGCCTTGGTGGGAAACTCCTGGCCCAGATACGCGGTCTGGCTGGACCAATAGCCCGGCAGGCTCCAGTCGCTCCAATTGGGGATGAAGCCAGGAATGGCGGTGAGGATGGTGAGGATCAACGCCAGCACCAGGGGCCGCAGAATGTCTTTGAACAGAATCGAAAAGAGCAGCGCTAGCCCCAGCACAAAGAGCGTCCCCAGCCAGAGCAGCAGTGTGGAAATGGCGAGACCCCCGACGTTCTGGGGATGGCCGACGATGGCAGCCGTCACCAGCAGCGCGGCGCTGGCAGCCACGATGATTGCCAACAGCAGCGCGGCGCTGACGGCATATTTGACGAGCAGCACGCGCACCCGGCTCACCGGCTTGCTCAGTAGGAAATAGATGGTACCTTTGTTGGCTTCGGTGCCGATCAAGCTGCACCCCAGCACTGCCGCCAGCACTGCCACCACTTCCGCGCCATTTTTGCTAAACCACTGGCTCCAGACATAGACAGCATAGTTGCCGAAAAGCTGCTGTGTCTGGCCCTGCAACGATGAGGGTAGTTGCTTGACGCTCCCGCTGCTCGATAGCAGATTCTTGAGCAGATCAAAGGTTCCGGCCAGCGCCACGACGATGACGACGCACACGGCGACGCCAATGATGGCCTTCCAGCGCGCTTCAATCAGTTCTTTCAGGGCCATGCTCGCCCTCCTTCATATACTCCAGGAATAAATCTTCGAGGTTGAGATCAACGGTATCGACATCGCGCAGCGCGTAAGGCCGCGCCTGAATCGCTTCGGCCAGCGCGGCCACATCGCCATGCGCCAGCAGGCGCACCGTGCGCCCCTCCTGGGACAAACTCATCACCGTGGGCAGAGCGCGCAGCGCCTCAAGCTCGGCTGGCAGGGGCAGTTCGGCATAGGTGAGCTTCAAGACTTTCTGCGTCTGCTTCAGGTGGTCAAGCTCGTCGCAAACGACCACCTTGCCGTGCCGGATGATGCCCACCCAATCGGCCACGGCCTCCACCTCGGATAGCAGATGCGACGAGAAGAAGATGGTTTTGCCAGCGGCGGCAATTTCGGCCACCAGCTTGTTAAGGAACTCGTGACGGGCCAACGGGTCCAGCCCGGATGTTGGCTCGTCCAGAATGAGCAGGTCGGGGTTGCTGCCCAGCGCCAGCGAAAGCGCCAACTGCGATTTCATCCCTTTGGACAAGCGCCCGACCCTGGCGCGGGCGGGCAGGCCAAAGACCTGAATATAGCGGTCAACGACGGCCTGATTCCAGGTGCGGTTGACCGCGCGGCAGAACGCGCACAACTGCGGAATCGTCAGGGAGTCGTACAGGCTGTTGACTTCAGACACGTAGCCAACCCGCGCGCGCACGTCCAGGCTCTGGCTGGCAACGTCATAGCCCAGCACGCGAGCGCTGCCGCCATCAGGCGAGCGCAGCCCCAGCAGGGTCTTGATCGTCGTCGTCTTGCCCGCGCCGTTTGGCCCCAGAAACCCAAAGATGGCCCCCACCGGCACGGTCAGCGTCAGGCCATCCACCGCGCGATGCGCGCCATAGTTGATAATCAAGTGTTCGATTTCAATTGCGGCTGCCACTACTTTGCTCCTTCCTCGCCCTGGGCAACATGATAGAAACGGCGCAGCGCCGCATCGAAAGCGCTGCGCACCTGTTCTTCGTCGATTTCCAGGTGCGCGGCATCGCGGATGAGCGCCTGCACACGTTCAAAGAAAGCCGCCCGCTGCTGCTGACGCAGCGTGCCATTGAGGTTCATCACGACAATCGTTCCAACTCCGGCCTTGCTTTCGATCAAGCCAAGCCGGGCCAACTCGTCATAGGCTTTCACAATCGTATTGGGGGCAATGGTTAGCTCGCTTGCCAGTTGGCGCACCGTGGGCAACTGTTCGCCCGGTTGCAGCGCGCCAATTTCCAGCGCGTGTTTGATCTGCTCGACCAACTGTACATACAGCGGCACCCCGCTGCGGGGATTCACGTCGAGCCATTGCGGCATCCCAGCCCTCCTTTCTGTTTCAATGTATCATAATAATAACACAATGACACGGGAATGACAAGAGGAACATATCACCTGCGAGTTATATCGACACGCCAAAGCGAAGGTTTGCGTGCTGGCCTTCGTCTATTGAAGCACCTCCCTGAAGCCTCTTGCAGTGGAGCAAGCACTGTGGCAAGAAAATTGCAAGAGAGATGTGGAACAATCGGCGCTTGTGAGACTCGATTTGTTTCTCGTCAGGCAATGCAGACTGACACGCTTTGAATGAGACGCGCTTCGATGAATAGATAGTTTCATATCTAAACGAACAAAAGATGTGTGTCCATTTGTAACAGACCAGGTGGAAAAGTTGAGCAAGAGCAGTGCAGAAACGATAGCCTGTTCATCGTACCAATACCTGCATATTCCTCTGGTTGGATGGCATAGGGGAGACGAGCTAGGCTATTCTTCCTAGCCCCTCTAGCCATTTCGCACTTTCCAATTGACAACCTTGCCACTTTGGACTTATAATCACTCTAGTATCCTTATACAGTGGCCGATTGTAGTATATCACCAGGCAGGCGATTACAAAAATTGACCATTTTCATATCCCAGCATGCCGCCTCGCAGCCCGATATCATAGAAACTTCCTTTATAAAGGATTTTAAGGAAGGAGAGCAAAAAGGGAGCAAAAGGCCACTGGCATTTGTTCAACAAGCAGTATCTTGTGCAGCGAACCAGCAACATCACTCTGCATTCATGTGCATGAAAAAATCACATCAACCGCGTTGGAGGCGCAGCAAACTATGAGTATACCACCCTCTGGGCCAACCACCCAAGACCCAAAGACCACGCCTGGTGGCATGGAAGGCAAACAAGATGGTGAGACGATGACGATAGCGGAGCGCGTGCGCTCGGCCCGCATTGCTGCCAATAAGACGCAGCAGCAGTTAGCGGGCGATACCTACTCGAAGAGTTATATTTCGGCGGTCGAACGTGGCAAAATGACTCCCTCGGTGCAGGCGCTTGGCGTGCTGGCTGAGCGGCTGGGGCTGCCGATGTCCTATTTCTTAGGCGAAAGCGAGATCGATCTGTCGGCCCTGGCCGAAACCAGCGCGTCTTTGCGCTCCACACCTGAGAGGGAACGCATGGCCCGCGAAGAGAGCCTGGCCCTGCTGCTTTCCGAGGCGGAAGGCTTGCTGCGCCAGCGCGAACCGGCCCGCGCGCTGGAGCGGTTGGGCACGCAAGAAACGGTAGAGGAACTCAGCGGCTCGCAGCGCCCCCGCTGGTATCTCCTGGCCGGGTGGGCGCGGCTGCAAAGCCAGCACTATAACGATGCCAACACGCTGCTGGAAAAAGGACTGACCCTGGCGGAGCATCAGCGGAACCAGGCGCCACCTTCGCAAAAGGGCGGCCTGGGCGAACTGGCCGAGCGGATGCGCTGCTTCCTGGGCATGTCGCATTATGAGCAAGGCCAGCCCGAACTGGCCCTGGAACATCATCGCCGCTGCCTGGCGGCCATCAATGATGGCCTGGTGACCGACCCTGAACTGACTTTGCGCATCTATATGGCGCTGGGCCACGATTACCTGCTGCTCAATCGCTATCAAGAGGCGATGGCCTTTTATGAGCATGCCATCAAGCAGGCCACCGATGCCGAGAGCCTGGCCTCGGAAGGGTTGATCTACTGGCAACTGGGGCTGGCCTACAAAGACAACGGCGACCTGTCGCGCGCCAAGGCCAATCTGCACAAGGCGATCCTCGCCTTTGAACTTCAAGAGAACATCCGTCTGGCGGCGCAACTGCGCTCACTCTTCGGGCAGGTGCTGGTGCACCTGGAGCGCTATGACGAAGCGGAGGCGAACCTCCAGCAGAGCCTGGGCACGGCGCAGCGCACCGGCGATGTCTCCACGCGGGGCAGCACACTCGCCAACTTCGCGGCGATGCATACCGCGCGGGGAGAGCATGACAAGGCTGTTGAGGTCGCCCGCGAAGGGCTGGATGTGGTGAAAGCGAGCAAAGACCAGCGCACCGAGGGGCAGTTGCACCTGACGCTGGCAATTGCGCACGAAGCCAAGGAAGACTATCCGACGGCAGAGCAAGAATTGGGGCAGGCCATCACGATCTTCGAGCAGACCGGAGATAAGGAACTGATTGGCCGCGCCCACGAGCGCTATGGCAAATTCCTGGCCGACCGGGGGCGCTTCCAGGAAGCATACGACCATATGCGTGTTGCGCGGGCCGCCACCACCCGCAAAACCCAAGACTTCTAGTCCCCAGCGCGCAGCCGGGCTGCTCTCGTGAACGGTGAGCCGCCCGGCTTCTCATATCCTATTTCTTGCAGGGGAAGCAGGACCGGCATCGCGGCTTAGCATAGGCACTCTCTTGATGTCCGGACTCAAGAGTAAATCGAAAATCGTTCCAGGGTTTTCATTTCTTGTGTAACACTTTATCTATCTTTTTTGCAGCCTGGCCTCCCTGGAACCAGACGCGACCGGCAACTCTTTCGATGCCGCGCTGCTCTTTTTGAGTGCCTGAAAGCGACGCCTACCCTGAACCTGATTGTGCAGCCGAGTGCTACCTTTGGAGAGATGCCCTGCCAGGAACCCGCAGCGGCAAGAGGTTCCCAGCGGGCGGTCATCGTGGAAGAGAGAGGCGTAATGTGTCCATGGATAGAGTCCCTGCTCGGCCAGGTGGCATCTTGTATGGAGAAGACCTCTTCTGGTATTGCCAGTGGCTGGCAGAAACCCGTTATCCCGCCACCAGCGGACAAGGCAAACGTCCCAGCGGAGCACTGATCTATTACGTCGTCCGGCTGGTAATCATGCGTATGTATCCCGGGGCGATACTCCAGCCGGACGCGGGGCCAGTTCCCGCTGCGCTGGCCGAGCCGTTTTTGGAATTGGCCCCGCAGATCGCCCGGCGGCTGGCGATTGAGCTAAAACACGCGCTGCGCTTGATTGACCGCAGGCAGGTTGCTGGTGAACTCCAGCGTGTGATGCGCAGTTTTGCGCGGCTGACACTGCCCTCTCTGAGTTGGGCTGACGAGCACCACGTCGGCATTTACGAGCCGCTGCGCCTGCGCTTGCAGAGCCTCTGGGAGACCTTCTGGGCGCAGGCGCAAGGGCACCATCTGGCTCTGCTGCCGCTGCTGCTGCGCCTGCGCCCCCAATATCTGCTGGTGAGACCGCTGGCTCCGCCTTCCATGCCTGGAGAAGCGGCTTTGCAACTGCTGCGCCTACAGCTTGAGCAGGATAGAACCGACCCGAGATGGGCCACACCGCCGCCCGGCTGCTACCTCTACGATGAGCCGCTTCAGGACTGGCTGCTGCGGCCTTTGCTCACCGGGCAGTTGTTCATCGACCTGTGCCAGGTGGTGGCCGAACTCACGCGCGCCGTTCCGGCACTGGCGCGCAAACGCAGCGCTGATCTGGGGGTGGGCGAAGAGGGCGCGGAGTCGCCTGAAACGGACGCCCCCACACAGGCGACGCTCCGGCGTATTCCCATCCGCCCTCAGGGCACAGCCACCGGAGCCGCCATCGCGTTTTACGCCATTGCTGCCTGGCGCGTGGCCCGGCACGCCGCGCGCGCCAGAGTTGGCGCGCCAGCGCATTCGGCTGGCGAGAAGCCGACCGAGCCGGACGAACCGACACCCCCCGACCCGGCACTGCCGGAGGATTCCGGCGACGACGCGGAACGGCTGCCAGCAGCCGCCGATGAGTCCCTGATTCTGCCCGATCAGCAGCGGATGCCGCTTTCCCAGTTTCAGCAATTGCTGGCGTTTGCTATGCAGGCAGCCGAACATCTCCTCTGGGATGATACGCTGGCGGTGCGCGCGCTGCCACCGCCAGCGCCAGAACAGCGGCGCGTGCTGCGCCGGTTGCTGTTGTCTGCGCGGCTGCGTCGCCAGCATGGCTATCTGAGCCAGAAGGAGCGGCAGCCCTACGCGCCGACCCAGGCGGAGTTGCCTGCCTGGGCCGCGTGGGAAGTCCGGCGCGATGCCACCTGTGACGACCTGGCGCGGCGACTGGCAGATAGCATCGCGCCAGCCAGCATTACCAGCGCCAGCCTGCCTGACCTGCTGCGCACGCCTGCAACAGCGCTGGTCAGGCAGTATGTGTATCAGATGCCGCTCGGGGCGTGGCTGCGCGACGCGCTGCAAGCGCACCTGCCCGATGGCAACGCGCTGCTGCTGTGGTGCCGGGCGCTGGTGGAGGCACTGGCGGAAAAGCTGGGCGCGTGGCCCCCCAACGTCCAGGGTGCGCCAAACACATTGGAGCAGGCGGCGCGAGCCGTCTGGTGGTATACCAAGCTGGCGCTGGAAGCCAGGATAGATCGCCTGCCCGACTTCGCCGCGCCCGCAGACCTGCCCCAGCGGGACGACGGCGGATTGGTCATCTGGTTGGGGTCGATTTTGCCCGTCGAGGCAGCAGAACTGGCCTGCATCGCCGCCCCTTTGATAACGCGCATGCTCTACCGCAGCGCGTGGGAGGCAGCAAACCAGAGAGAAGCGCTCTTTGTGGCGCTGGTGAAGGCCAGAGAGCCACGCAGCTTCAAGTGGATTACCGACGAGTTGACGCAACGCGCCGAAGACCTCAAGCTGCCGAGCAGCGCGGAGGCGGTGCTGCAAGCGCTGGAGAAGCTGGAGCATCTGCTGGAGCATCTGCTCTTGCCCGATGAGATTTCATCAGAACACCTGATTGGCAATAAATTCGTGCTCACATCTATTGACTTGATAGTCGATTATCATTACAATATAGATCATGGATGCTATCAATTTATAGGAGACTTCCGGGCATTCGTTCTGAGTTTTATTCGACCACAGGAAGTCAAGGAAGCTGACGATGTTGATCTGACAAATATCGCTGCTCCGGGCAGACCCGAAGTCAGCGCCATTGCACTCGATCCGGCGGCAGAGAACGAGGCCGCGCTGCGCGTTTTAGCGCTGCTGCTGCGTCAGGCGCAGACGCCCCAGGATGGGGAACTTTCGCGGGACGCGCGGCGTCTGATTGAGTGGGTGTTCACGACGAACAACGGGCGACAGTTGATCAAGCAATTTGCCAGACAAGGCAAAGCGGTTGCCATCGCGCTCACCAAACTCTGGCAGGCTGATACCCTCCCAACCGAGGGAGCAGAGCCAGCCATCAGCCCAAGGCAGGAAAAGAAGCAGATGAAACAGCAGGTGGCGTTAGCACGCTTTCTGGCTGCTCCGGCGGTACAACAGTCTCCCGCGCTGCGGCGGGCGGTGGGTGACCTCTTCGAGATATCGCTGGGCATCGAGACCCCGCGAGCGCTGGGGCTGCGCCTGGGGACGCTGGAACACCTGGCTGCCTGGGTCGCTCGGAAAGCGCTGCGAGAGGAGGCCCTGCGCATCATGGAGGCATTGGCGCAGGTTTCCCCAACGCAGCGCAAGGCGCTTTGCGCGCGGCTGCTCTCGCAGGAACAAATTGTGCTGACGCTGCACCTGCTTCAGCAGCGGGGGTGGTCCCGTCCGCCCTGGCTGCGCAGCCTGGCGGCTGAACAGCACAGCCCGCAGAACTTTCTGCACGCGCGGCAAAGCTGGCAGCGCCGCCTTGCCGAAAACGACACAAGCTGGCGCGCACGCGCGCTGATGGCCGAATGGCTGCGCACGCAGTTCTGGCATCCCACCTGGAGCGCCCATCTGCACGAGGAGCACATCGCCAGTTTTCATCGGACCTTGCTGGACGCGCTGCATCCGCGTTTGCGCGCGGCAATCGGGGCAGCCGGGATGGTCGCCTGGGAACAGAAACTGGCCCCTTTTGGTGAGGTGATTGGCGTTGAAGGTTGTCTGCCGACTCAGCTTCCGGCGCAGCTTGACGATGCAGTGTACTTCGAGGCGATGTGGAACCACCTGAAAGCGGGCGAGCGCCTGCTGTATGGGCCTCTGGAGAATGACGAGCCAGGCGAGCAGCAGCTACGATGGCTGCGCCAGGACTGGCAGATTGCCCGCTTACAAACGCATCTCTGGTTCTTGACGCTGGCGGGCCTGGCCGACGAGAACGAGCAGCGCATCCTGCTGGCGGCGCTGTCGCTGGCAAACGGCAATGCCCGGCTGGTTGGACGCTGGATCGACGGCCAACCGCCAACCACGGCAGAGACAGAGCAATTGCTCGACCACCTCAAACGTTGGAACCCGCACACCGCCCTCACCCTGCAAGACATCCCAGACCTGCTCGGCAGCGCTGCCGAGCAGGTTCAGACCGCCTGGGCAGCATTAGGGGCTGCGCCTATACTTTAGGTATGATATGATGAAAGAATACGATTTCTGTACCTTGCAATTACTGCATTGTTACTTTAGAAATAGCCGCATTCTGGAAAACAGGTGATCATACGATGCGCTGCGAAGATGCGTTGTTCTACTGGCAGCAGGATTTGCTAGGGCAGCCCGTAGATCAAGAGAAGCTCAAAGAAGCCTATGCCCACATCGGCACGTGCCAGGAATTGTGTGCCCGCGTGCTTGGCGCCTCGCCGGATGATGATCTCCTTGCCACCCCAGAACAGCAGTCGGGGCAGACGGACCTCTACGAAGCGCTGGGTTCTTCTGCTGAAGAGGAGGGGGACGCGCACGCCCGCGAGTGGACGCGCTTGAAGCGGCAGACGCGCGCCTCCAAAGGCAGCCAGGAAGCGCTCGACCTGGAGCGCGCTATGGCGCTGGCGGCCTGGCAATCGGCGGCGAATTACTACCACGACGGTCTGCGCGTGGGAAAAACGGTGTTCCTGACGGAAGGTTTGAAGCGCATTCGACACAAGCGCCTGGAGCCAACCGCGTCCGGCAGGTTCACGAAAACTGACCCGCGCTCGCGCGCCTCGCGTGTGCCAGGCAGAAGCACACCGGGCCAGCAGAAAGGTCTCGCGCCACCTGGGGAACGTACACACCGCAAGCTGCCGCACGAAGCCTGGCCGCGTCTTGCCCTCGTCTCGCATGGATCGACTCACCCCATTACGGTGAGCCAGCGACCAGCGGGCTGGCATATCCACACCCTCCCTGGCAACATGCAACTTCTCATTCGCGAACACCCCGCCCCGTATCCTTCACCCACCCCCGATACTCAGGCAGACCAGGACAGCGCGCCAGGCGGCCAGCCAGCGGTAGATGGTCCGTTGGAGCCTTTTGAGGTGGCCTTGTGGGCTTCCGAGTTCGCGCATAAATGGGACCTGGAACTGCTGGTGCGCGCCGAGTCTGCGCGCCATCCCTGGACGAGTATCATGCTGACCATGGAAGATGAGCACCGGCGTTTCAGCAAGCCCACGCTGATGGAGTTCACGCGGCGCGCCCCGGAGATGAGCGGCTGGTGGGCCAGGCTGAAGGAAGTGAGCGCCCAGGCGTATCAACTGCATCTTTCAGCGAACGACAGCAGGGGACAGGCGGCGGAAGGGGCCACGCTGGATTTGCATCTGGTCACCGAGGAGTAACATCACGTTCGCTTGAAGTGGCTGGCGGCCAAAGGCCGCCAGCCACGCTGTATCTCTGCGCGCTAGGCATTGCCAGACCACGAACCGCTCTCTGCGCCGCTTGAGGTGAGGTAGAAGGTGTTGACCGTGGGGCAATTGATGTTGAGGGCATCGTCCCTAAACGTCCCGGAAATCGCGCTGGCGCTGCTGAAGGTGCCATCCAGGAACTTTTCGACGCGCGGCGTGCTGGCGACACAGTAGCCTCCATCGGAGAGGGTGAAGGTATCGCTGGTATCCGTTTCTGTATAGGTCAGATGCCCCGCCTTATAGGTGCCGCTGCACGTCCAGACGTAGGTTTCGTTGTAAGAGGTGCCATCCGAGAAGGTATGGCTGTAGTTCTGCGGCTGGCCGGTGTCGCTGCCGTTGTCACAGACCTTGCCATTGCTGACGTTAAGCGTCATCGTAAAGGTGTCGCCGCCGCTGATCTTCACTGTGATAGAGATGCTGAAGGTGGCGCTGTCGGTGGGCGCGCCATGGGGGCCGGGCGTTCCGCCAGCGCCCTGGTGAACGACCTCCAGCGAGATGCCGCTCTTGGTGCTGTTGCCCTGGTTGTCTTGCGCTGTCAGGGTATGGTTGCCTACGCTCCAACTGCTGCCAACGGTAAGGGTTGTCTGCACGCGGCCTTTGGCGTCGGCGGCGAGCGGCTGCACGCCAGAAATCGGCTTGCCATCCAGCAGGAACGTCACCTGAGCGTTGGGCGCAAAGCGCTTTCCGGCAATGGTAAAGGAGGTGCTGAGGCTGCCCACCGGAACCGAACCATCGTTGTAATCGCTGGTGACGTTCAGCACCGGCTGGGGAATGACGGTAATGGAAGTGCCGCTTTGCGTCACATTGCCGCTGGCGTCTCTGGCCGTCAGGACATGGGCGGCAAATGTCCAATCATCGGTGATCGTCAGGCTCACCGTAAAGGCTCCGGTTCCGTCGCTTTGGGCAAGCTGCGCGCCGGGCGCGGGCGAGTTATCCAGCAGGAAGGTGATGGTCGAATTACTGGCGAAGTGCTGACCGCTGATGTGCAAGACGGTATCTGGCGGGCCGCCAAGCGTCGTGCCAGGATAGCTGCTGGCGACCTGGATGACGGGATGCAGCGGCGTCAGCAAGATAAAGGCTGCCACGCCTCCGCCACCAAGCAGCAGCACCAGCACAACAATCACCGACCACAGCACCAGACCGCGCCGCGCTTTGGGCGGTGCGCCGCCCGCAGGAGCCAGCGGCGGTTGATAGACGCCCGATGGCGGGCCAAGAGGTGGAGGCGGTGGAGGCGGCACAACCTGAGCAGCATCAGAGGCTCCATAGCTCCAGGGCTGGGAAGGGGCGCTGCCATAGACGCCCACCAAAGCAGCGGGAGGGCTGCCATATGGCTGGGAACCGCCATAGATTTGCTCTGCGCCGGGCGGCTGGGAGCCAACGGGCTGGGAACCACGAATGGTTTCGGCGTTGCTCCACACCTGGCCGAAGCCAGGCATCGACTCGCCCACCGTTGGCGCATAAGGCGAAACGGCAGATTCCTGGCTGGCGGCTGGAAAGTAGCCTGGCGCGCCCATGGCCGCGCGCCCTGACGGCCCGGAGGGCTGCGAAGGCGTCTGAAGATTGGCGGGCGTGCCCACGCCTGGCGGCGGTGGAAAGGCGGGCGCGTCCAACTGTGTGGAGAGCGCATAGAACGACGGCTCGGCGTGCGCCGCGTTTTCCAGCGCGGCGGCAAAGGCGCGCACACTGCCAAAGCGCTGGTCTGGGTCTTTCGCCAGGGCGGTCATCACTACATCTTCCACGGCGGGCGCAAGCGAGGGAATTTTGACGCGCAGCGATGGCGGCGGCACTACCAGATGCTTGGTCGCCACTTCGGTGACGCTGCCTGAAAAGGGGCGAGCGCCGCTGAGCCATTCATAGACCACAATGCCCAGCGAATATTGATCGCTGGCCGGGCGCGGATGCCCCTGAATCTGCTCGGGGGACATATAGCCCACGGTGCCCACCATCTCGTTCGAGGTTTGATAGCGCGAACTCTGCGAGACGACGGCAATGCCAAAGTCGCTGAGCAGAATGTCATCGAGACGCCCAATCAGCATATTTTCGGGCTTGATATCGCGGTGGACAACGCGCTGTTCGTGGGCATATTGCAGGGCGTCGGCCACCTGCCTGACATAGAGCAGGATGGTTTCCAGCGGCACTTGCACGCCTTTTGCGTAGCGCTGGCGCAGCGTGCCATTGGGCGCGTAATCCATTGCCAGGTAGGCCACGCCATCCTGCACGGCGAAGTCGAACACGCGCACGATGTTCGGATGGCTCAGCCGCCCAATGGTGCGCGCCTCGCGCTGAAAGCTCTCGATATCTTCGGTTTCCAGGCGCGTTTGCAAGATTTTGATGGCCGCCTGGTTACCCAGACGCACATGCTCACCGAGATAGACATCCGCGAAGCCGCCTCGTCCAATGAGTTTCAGCAAGCGGTAATTACCCAGTTGTTCCCCGGCGCGATCAGCCATGGCCTCTTCCTTCGCTTGTGCCAGGCGATCAAGCGCTGGCTGCTCTGGTGGAATCAAACAAGCCTATTGTAAGGCAGTAAGGCTGAGCCGTCAAGGGGGCGTGTGCCCCGCGCCGCCAGGTCACAGCAGCGCGGGTCACATCGGATGCACCGGAGGCGTCAGACGGCAATGTCCCAGGTGGCCTGGGCGAGCGAAGAGGTCGCCAGATAGAAGTTGAGTTGGAACTGACGCTGCGCGCCCGGCACATCATAGGCCAGGGTCGCGCTCACCTGATCGCCCGGTTGAACAAAGCCTGGCGTTTGCCCTTCCAGCAAGGGCGCGCGCAGGTATTCAGCGCCCACGTGATCGGAAAGGCGGAAGGTGGTCTGGCTGAAGCTCATTGGCTCTCGCGAGGTGTTGCGCAGCGTCAACGTCAGCAGCAGATAGTAGCGGCCTGGCGCGGCGGAAACCATCTCTGCGCCCTGCGAAGGATAGGCGTTCATCACGGTGACGGCCCATTGGCCTCCCACGTGGACGGCTTCGCCCAGCCGATGATGCCCATTCGCGCCGAACGACGGGCTGCCCATCATCGGCGGTGGGCTGCCCATCATCGGCGGGCTGTTCATCTGCCAGCCGCCCATCGGAGCCGGGCTGGCAGCATAGGCAACATTGTTCTGCCCGCCTGCACGCGATGACACAATCCCCAGGATGACCAACCGCCCCAGAAATATCAGCAGGAAGAACAGCGCCACCAGCCCCACCCCCCCTGTGAGCGCAGAGAGCACCACCAGCGTCGCCCCATCGTCCTCCAGCGAGAAGGCGTTGGGATTGCTCGGCAGATACCAGAGGACGACCTGTTCGCCGATGCCATAATCGCCGCAGATGCCGTCGTCCACCGTGTGGCTCTGCCCATGGAGGTCGGTAAACTGGATGGTTGGCTGCACGTTGTCTTGAATGTCCACCAGGCCGCGCAGGGCGACATCTCCTCCACCGCTGCTGTCATTGCAATCCGAGATATCCTGCACAACCCCCAGCGTTTTGACCCCAGACAGGCGCGCCTGCACCGATGGAAAGACAATAAACAGGCAAACAATGAGCAGGATGCCAAACGTGGTGAGGGAAATGAAGAATCCCACCAGGCTCCCCACGCGACGATTTCTTCTCCTTATGCGGATCACTGCAAGCTCACCCCCTACTTGATGACTTGAAGGCGGCCAGACGGAAACGTCAGGCTCAACGCGTCAGTATGCTGCCCGCTTCCATCATAAGGGATAACGCCGCGCCTGTCAATGCTCAGATGGCAGAGCGCGGGGGCTATACAAGCCATCAGGCCCAAGGACGCGGCTTCTATCTCACTTCCAGAGGGAATCCATAATCTGCACCAGGAGCGCCTGCGGCTGGGGCGGCCGCGCGCTTGCGGCGCTTCTTGGGGCGAGGGGCTGAACGAGCAGGAGCGGCGAGAACGGCAGAGCGGGCAGCGGGAAGCGGAGAAGCCATGAGGAGACCACCCTTTCTTTGTGTGCAGAAAGGCAGAGCGGTCCTCCACCCGGAAGCATCTGAAGCGGGCGCTTCAGGCGCAGCCAACGCGCGGGCGGAAAGGATGCAGGCCAGGGTAGATGATGTGCCCGCGCCTGCGCCCCCTCCAGTGATCCGCTCGTTTCAACCCATCCAGGAGAAGGACCGCTGATGAGTCTCCCACCGAAACGCGATGATAGAATGACCATCAGCCCCGCTCCTGATACCAACAGGGATGGGGTGAATGGCATCACCAGTGTGTTTGCACTGATGGTGCCGTGCCGTTGCCAACCGAAACAAACGAACTGAATGACGACTGCGCCAATTATAGCGCTCGCTGCGGCGCTTGTCAAGCTGCTGACAAAGAGGGACTTGCCTATGCCCAACCATATGAGCACCATTGGCTTTCCATTTCAGGGTCGGGAGGGTTTTGATCGTCTGGCAAGGCAGGCCGCAGAGTTTGGAGAAACCATTGCATCGCCCGGCGGTTCCTATCGTGTCTGGGCACCGGGAGCGGGTGCCGAATTATGGGCACAGCGCAACGAACAAGGTACCCTCATCGGGTTGAATCCCCATTTCAGCGGTAAGGCGCGTATGCGGGTCGGCCTGACACGGCGTATCCATTATCCCCAGTCTAGCGCCCTTGATGGCGCTTTTTACGGCTGGGCAGGCGCTCCAGACGAAGACGCTGAATCTGGTGAGTTTCCTTTCGTCTTCGACACCCCTGATTACCGCTCCTACGACGCTCTGAGCCTTCCCAGGGTGGTCACCGTTCAGTTGGTCGCCTTCATGCACAGCCTCACCGCTTTTGAGCATGAAGAGGCAATGGGCGCAAGCGACGGCTGGATGAATTGGATGGCTCCTGAATCGTGCATCCCCAACGGAATCTTTACCCCCGATGGCACAATCATTGAGCCACCGAAAGCCGAGATTATTTTCTGCGGGCGCGTACTGGAGACAGCCAGGCTTGTCAATCCATTCACCCAGCAGGCTTTTTATTGGGCGTTGGTCCGCACCCTTGGCGGCGAAATGGACGTTGTGGCTGACCCCGAGGTGGTGCAGGGAACCATCATCAAAGACGGTATCGTCGGAGGAACGTGCTGGGTATCGGGGCGAGTGAAGGAATAGCTATGGCAAGCGAAACCCCACAGGACGAGCAGCGCGCAGCCCTGCCAGCAGCCGAAGCAGCCGCGCTCAACGATCTGGAAAGCGAGCTTGGGGCAGGCGTGTCTCTCCCGCTCTTGCAGGATGCGCCGGAGAGCTATCAGCAGCCCATCGGCGCGGTGGTCAAAGACGATGCCGTCGTGGCGCTGTCGCTGCGCTACTGCGATCTGACGGCGCTGCCAGCGTCGCTGAGGCGGTTTCGCCAGCTTGAGCGCCTGGACGTGACCGGCAATCAGTTGACCGCGCTGCCAGAGTCGCTGGGCAGGCTGCGGCATCTTCGGGCGCTGAATGCCGACGAGAACCGATTGACCACCCTGCCCGCATCGCTGGGCAACCTGCGCCAGCTTGAGACGCTGCGCCTGGACGCCAACCAACTGACGACGCTGCCCGCGCAGGTCTGCCAGCTTGCGAACCTGACGACGCTGCATCTGTACGGCAACCCATTGGAGACGCTGCCCGCGAGCATCGGCCAGCTTACGCGGCTGACCGATCTGCGCGTCGGTCGGAACCAGTTGACGGCCTTGCCGGAGTCGCTCTGGCAGTTGGTCAACCTGCGCAGCTTGATTGTGGCCGAAGCGCGGCTGGCGGCGCTTTCGGAGGGCATCGGCCAGTTGACGCAGCTTCGCATGCTGGACATCGGCCACAACGCGCTGGCGGCGCTGCCAGAGGCGCTGGGCGGGCTACATAACCTCACCGATTTTCTCTATCTCAGCAACAATCAGCTTGCCGCGCTGCCCGACGCGCTGTTCGAGCATCTGCCCAGGCTGCGCTATCTGAACATCACCGATAATCAGCTTACCGCCTTGCCGAAGACTATAGGAAGGCTCAGCAGCCTGATCGAACTGCGTCTCTATCACAACCAGTTGACCGCGCTGCCTGAGACGCTGGGTGGGCTGGGCGCGCTCAAAGAACTGCATGTGCAGCAGAACCGCCTGACGGCGCTGCCCGCGTCATTGGGCGGGCTGGCGGCGCTCAAAGCGCTGGATGCCTCGAATAACCGGCTGGCGGCGCTGCCCCAATCCGTGGGCGACCTGGGACAGTTGAGCCGTCTTGACCTGCGCAACAACCGGCTGACGGCGCTGCCGGAGACGCTGGGCAGGCTCCACAACCTGACCACGCTGGACCTGCGCGGCAACCGATTGATCGCGCTTCCAGAGAGCATCGGCGATCTGCCCAGGCTGGAAAAATTAGACCTGCGCTGGAACAAGCTGGCTGGCATTCCCGCGTGGTTTCAGCGGCTGGAGCAGCGCGGGTGCGTGGTATTCATCTGATATCTGGCAATCATGCGGGAGGGGTTATGCTGACCTTGAATAACGTGACGCTGCGGCCACTGGAATACAGCGACGCGGACAGCGTGTATACCTGGATGGCCGATATTGAGCTTTGCATCTGGGGAGGCTCAACGCCTGTGCTGGAAATGCCGATGCCGCGCGATGTTTTTCGGCCTTTCTTCGAGCAGCATTTTGCTCAGGCAAAACCCGATCAGTTGATGTTCGGCATCGAGTTTGAGCAGCGGCTCGTCGGCTTCATCCAGTTGGCTGACATCGACCAGCGCATGCGGCGGGCAGAGGTCGGCATTGTCATCGGTGAAAAGGGCCTCCAGGGCAAGGGGCTAGGCACGACGGCCCTGCGCCTGCTGCTGGATTACGCTTTTACGGTGAAAAACCTGGAGCGCGTCTCTGCCGAGGTGTTCAGCTTCAACGAGCGCTCGCAGAAATTGATGGAGCGGGTGGGTTTCCAGCGCGAAGGACTGCTGCGGCAGCACGACATCCACAACGGGAAGCGCCAGGATGTCTTCCATTTTGGTATCCTCAAGCCGGAGTTTTATCAACAATACGAGACGATCTTCAAGCTGGCGCCGCCCAGCGGCGATTAAGCGATTGCCCGGCTGATCGGCTTCTTGTGCAAATGTTGAGGATGTGACATGCTGTAAAGGAGCGGTTCGATGGCGTGCAGCCGCTCGATACTGAGGATGCGCCGCCTATTCTGGAGCAACACCGTTCATGTCTCGCCTTCGCCTGCCCGTTCGCCTTTCGCCTGAGCGCTGGCGTCAGCTTCAGGGCTGGGCGCTGGTGGTGCTGGGGCTGCTGCTGAGCCTGGGTGTTGCGGCAGATGTCAACGTTGATGCTCCCAGAGGGCCATACGACTGGCAGCAACGGGTCATCGTCTTGCTGCCGGGGGTCTGCGCGCAGCCCGCCGCGCTGCCGCCCACGCCCAGCCTGCCCGCCGTTCCGTTTGTGGACGCGCCCAGCGAGTGGCCCACCTGGCCGGATTGGCTCACCTGCGGCGGCGAAAACGCCATCCAAAACGCCCGCGCTCGCGCCCTGGCAACGTTTGGCGACGGCTATGCCAGCCCGGCGCGGCTGAGCAATCGGCTGAATCAGGCGCTTCAGAACGATCCAGACACCAGCCAGAGCGGGCTGAGCGTCACCTTCAGCATTCGCGCCATCGAAGCCTTCAGCTACGCGGGCAACGCGCCAACCTATCGCAGCAGCCAGACACGCCAGCCGCTCGCGCGTTCCGCCGCCGCGCTCGACGCGCAGATGCGCCGCTGGCGCGGCGAGTACCCCAACGCCACATTTGATCTGATCGGCCATTCGCTAGGCGGCGACGTGGCCCTCTATTGGGCCGCCCGCGTTGCCACGCCCACCGAACGCGCAGCCATTCACAGCATCATCACGCTTGACAGCCCGCTCAACGGCTATCCGCGCAATTACGCCGATAACTTTTTTCTGCCCTTCTTTGGCGCGATAGCTCAGAATCTGCTGTCGGGAGCCGCCGCGATCACCGACATTGCCAACGCGCCCACCCACTGGGACGCCGGGCCGGGCACGCTGGCGAGTCCCGTCGTCACGATTACCAACGTGCGCGATCTGGCGGTGCCGTTCTTTCTGGCAACCATCCCCGGCAGTGTGCTGGTCGCCGATGACTACGGCTCCGATAGCACCAGCCTGAATCATGGCTCCGTGCTGGCCTCGCCTGCCGCGCTGGCCCAGATTGCCCAGGCGCTCACCCAGGAGGGCATGCCGCTGCTCGACATCACAGACACGCTGGCAACCTTGCCGCATCAATAGCGCTCACCAGATTTGAGGCGGCTAGCTGGCTTATTTGCTGCTGCGTGGGGTCGGGCAGCAAGAATTGATGCGAGGCGGCAAAGGCGGCGGGGGTATCCTGCTCGGCGGAAGGCGGCGGGGTGGTCAAAGGCGCAGCGCCCTGCTGCCGGATTTGCGGCCACGGTGTGCCGAAATAGAGGTCTGAACAGGCCCAGGGATACGGCGTTTGCCCAATCGATGTCAGCAGGGCGCGGGCCTGATCGTAGGACGTGGCAGCGGTGAAGGTGACCCGCGCAAACTGCGGGCGCGTGCCTGGGGGCACGTGATTGCGCCCGGATGAAGCGCTGGCCGTGACGCCAGCCGCGCCACTGTTCGACGCGCCGCCAGGCTGACAGGCAGCAAGAGAGACCAGCACGACCAGGGCCAGGCTGCCAGCGATGAGCCAGCGCTTGAACGCTGCGAGACGCGCGATATACATACTATCTCCCTCTTATATCGCCCAATGTGCCAGGGCAGAGTGTGTATCTTCCAGACATGAGAACGCCTTTCTGTGTGCAATGACGCTGCGCGCGGCGGAGAAGTTCCCTTCCCCAGCCGCGCGGTCCGCTGCCTGTCTGGCTGCCCGGCATGCTTTATGCAGGGTGTCTGGATAGATAGCAAGGGGAAAAACACGCACGCGCCAGCAAGGGGCGCAGTATGATCGCAAACGGGAACGCCGAAAGCTGGCTGGAAACCAAGCTTCAGAATTATTATCCTCATCCGCAGCCGGAAGCCATCGAAGCGTTGGTCGAGGCGGTGACATCGCAGCAGACACCTGCCGAGGAGCCATCGTTCGACAATCCGTTCACGCTGGATGATCTGCTGATCTTCGACGACGAGACGCTGCGCGATCTGATCACCAGCGGCACGCACGGCCTGGAGTTGGATGTGCTGGCGTTAGGGCTGCACGACGCGCCCGCGCCGCTGATGGAGCGCGTGACGCGCGTCCTGCCCCGTCGGCAGCGGGCGCGCTTTCGGGCGCTGCGTCAGCAGCCCGCCCCAGCGCAGGACGTGGAGGCGACGCGCAGGCAGATGCTCGATCATCTCTTCTGGGAACTGACCTATTGGAAAACGCCCGACCTCTACGAAGAACTGATCGAAGGCGAGCGGCTGCACCCCGATCTGTTTCGGCGGCTGCGCCCCGACCTCTGCGGCAAGATCATTCTGGACGCGGGGGCTGGCAGCGGGCGCGCTACCCTGGAATGTTTGCGCCAGGGCGCGCGGCACGTCTATGCCGTCGAGCCATCGCCGGGGCTGCTGCGCCTGCTGGAAAGTAAGCTGGCGCGGTATGGCGCGCAGCAGATTACGACGCTGCGCGGGCGCTTCGATGCCCTGCCGCTGGCCGACCAGAGCGTTGATACCGCGCTGGCCTGTTCGGCCTTCACTGCCGAGCCAGACCAGGGCGGCGAGGCCGGGCTGGCCGAACTCAAGCGCGTGACCAGGCGCGGCGGCAACATCATCGTCATCTGGCCGCGCCCGGAAGATTACGGCTGGCTGGCCGCGCATGGCTTCCACTATCTCGCGCTGCCCCTGCGCGAAGAACCGCATGTGCGCTATCGCTCCTGGCGCAGCGCGCGGCGAGTCGCCGGGCGATTCTACGCGCGCAATCGGGCAGCCACGGGCTACCTGCGGCGCTCGCGCCAGCCGGAAGTGCCCTTTTCGCTGCTCAGCCCGAACCCTCCCAACGACTACTGCTGGCTTGAGGTGTGACTGCTGCGGCTTTTAATAGCCAAACCGTTCTGCCCAGGAATACTATTTTATTTTCATACATTATTTTGCTCCTCATATTAGTTTGCAAAATCAAAACTATTATGGTATAATAAATCAAGAGCTAGAAAGGAGGAAGTGCTATGGACGATTTGTCCCCGCGTGTAGATGATTTTCCCGCGCGCCTGGAGCCATTTCGCGAGATGTTTGCCGCGCAAAAAGTGATCTTCCGCGAATTGTTTCGCATGACCATGCCGCACTGGATTCATCTGGACCTCACCATGGGCCAGTTGAGGACGCTGGCGGTGGTGGCCGCAAAGCAAGCCGTGAACGTCAGCACACTGGCCGAAACGCTGGAAGTAAGCAAACCCACCGCCAGCACGCTGGTCGATCAGTTGGTGCAGCGTGGGTTGGTGGAACGCACCGAAGATGTGGAAGATCGACGGCGCACGATGGTTGCGCCCACTCAGGCGGGCAGCGAGATGATGGCGAAGCTGCGCCAGGAAGGGCCGTCAGAGCGTATGGCCCAATGGTTGGAAGCCATGGACCCCGACGACCTGGCGGCTTTGACGCGCGGCACGCAAGCGCTGGCGGCCATTGTGGAACGCGACAGCGCGCAAACACCCGAGGAATGCCCGCCAGTGCAGCCCACTCAGACCGCGCCGTAATCACCGCTTTTGCAGACGTTTGACAAAACCTTGACAAATCTTTCTTAATCCGTTATATCTCGATACATCTTGTTATATCGAGAAAGAGCGAAGAGGAGCATCAGAACACATGGCACAGGACGTTTCACTTGATGCCACCGCAGCGGGCGAGGCTGCCCCAGCGAGCGCTGCCGACAATTCCGGCATCCAACTGAGCTTGCGGCAGCTTGTTCCCATTCTGACCGGCCTGATCCTGGGCATGCTGCTGGCGGCGCTCGACCAGACCGTCGTCGGCACGGCCATGCCTAAAGTGGTCGCCCAGTTGGGCGGCACGAACATCACCTGGGTCTATACGTCGTATCTGCTGGCTTCGACGGTGGGCGTGCCTATCTATGGCAAGCTGTCGGACATCTACGGACGCCGCATCTTCTTTATGGGCGGCATGGTCATCTTCTTGATTGGCTCGGCGCTTTCGGGCACCAGCCAGAACATGACCCAGTTGATTATCTATCGCGGCATCCAGGGGTTGGGCGCGGGCGCGCTCATGCCGATTGCCCAGGCGATCATCGGCGACATCTTCCCGCCCTCCGAGCGCGGCAAGTGGCAGGGCATCTTCATCGCCGTCTTTGGCCTGGCGACCATCCTTGGCCCGCTGCTGGGCGGGGCCATCACCGATCACTGGACGTGGCGCTGGGTCTTCTATGTCAATATGCCGGTGGGCGCGGTGGCTCTGGTGGCCGCTGGACTGACCATCCCTGGCCGTTTCAGCTATCGCAAGCACAAGATCGACTACCTGGGTTCGGTGGCCCTGGTGCTCTGGGCGGTGCCGCTCTTGCTTGCCGTTTCCTTTGGTGGCAATGAACTGGCCTGGGATTCCTGGCAGATCATCGCGCTCTTCGCCTTTGCGGCGGTGATGCTGGTGGCGTTCATCATCATTGAACTGCGCGCCGCCGAGCCGATCATCAGCCCACGCCTCTTCAAGAGCAGCATCTTTACGATCTCGACGGTGACCACATTCCTGCTGAGCGCGGCCATGTTTGGCGCGATTGCCTTCCTGCCCTACTTCGTGCAAGATGTGCTGGGCGAAACAGCCACCAACTCGGGCGTGGTGCTGACGCCGATGATGCTGGGCTTCATGTTCAGCAGCATTGTGGGCGGCCAGTTGCTCTCGCGCACCGGGCGCTATAAGGTGCTGGCGCTCGTCGGCTTCGCCGTGGCTATCGTGGGCATGGTGCTGCTCTGGCAGATGGACATCCATACCACTGATGGCGAACTGTATCGCAATATGGTCGTCACCGGCCTGGGCATTGGCGTGATGATCAGCCTGTTCACCATCGTGGTGCAAAACGCCTTCCCCATCCAGCGCATCGGCGAGGTGACCTCGACGCTGACCTTCTTCCGTTCGATGGGGTCCACCATCGGGCTGACGGCGCTGGGCGCGGTGCTCACCAACTCCTTTACCAGTAACCTGCAAGCGAATATCCCAGCAGCGCTGAAGCCGTATGTCTCGGCTAGCCAGTTGTCGAACGTGGGGCAGAGCGCCAGCGGCAGCGGCAGCAGCATCAACGTCCAGCAGATTGCCGCGCATTTCGGCCAGCAAACGCCGCTGCTCTTGCAGCAGCTTGCGCTCGCCGTCAGGACCAGCTTTTCGTCATCGATTACCGATCTGTTCCTGATCGGCGCGGGCATGATGGCGCTGTGCTTTGTGCTGACGCTCTTCCTACGCGAGATTCCGCTGCGCAAGAGCAACAAAGCGTCCGGCGACGGCAAGCCAGCGCCGCAGACAGAGGCCGAGCCAGTCTCAGCCGATTTCGCCCTGTAAGGATGAAGTAAGATGAGTACAGCAGCGCCCATTCAAGATCAGATGATCTTGTTCCCCTTTAGGGAGACGATGCGCAGCGCCTATTATGCGCGCCCGGACGGAGCCGGGCCGTTCCCAGGCGTGGTCGTGATTCACGAAGCCTATGGCCTGAACGAGAACATCAAAGACATCGCGCGCCGCTTTGCGCGGGAGGGGTACGCCGCGCTGGCCGTCGATCTTTTTGCGGGACACAACCGCGCCGCGTGTATGTCGCGCCTCATGTATGGGATGCTCGTTACCCCGCTGAAGAACGGCGGCCTGAATGAGTTGAAGGCCGCGCTGGACTATCTTGGCGAGCAGCCGGAGGTTGACAGCGAGCGGATTGGCGCGATTGGCTTTTGCATGGGCGGCGCGTATGCCATTGCCTGGGCCTGCACCGACGAGCGCCTGAAGGCCATCGCGCCCTTCTACGGCGTCAATCCACGCCCGCTCGCGGCGGTGGCGCGCCTGTGCCCGGTCGTCGGTTCGTATCCAGGGAACGACTTCAGCGCCGGTCATGGCCGCAAGCTGGATGCCGCGCTGGAGCAGTACCATGTTCCCCACGACATCAAAGTCTATCCGGGCGCGCGGCACTCGTTCTTCAACGATCAGGGGCGAGCTTATGACGCCGCTGCCTCGGCGGACGCCTGGCAGCGCATCCTGGCCTTCTTTGGGGAGCGCATCAGCGGCACGGCTTCCCAGCCCAAAAGCGCCGAGGCATAGCAAAGGCGCGGAGGCGCGGCCCAGGCGAGTACTCGCCTGGGCCGCGCCTCCTATTCGCTGACAGCCACCGCTTCTGGTTCTGCTGCCACTTCTGCGGGTGGCTCGATGTAGCCGCGTTCTCCGGCCAGATGGACGCCGCGCAGATTCAGCATGGCATAAAGGCCGCCCAGAATGACCAGTATCCCTGAGCCGACAAAGATGGTGTCGATGGGGCCGAAGGTGATGCCCAGCAGCGTGGCATGAAAGCCATGCAGCAGCGTGCTCGCCAGCAGGCCCGCCAGCGCCATCGAGACAATGGAGGCCAGGTTGATCGCTGGCAGCAGCACAGCCATCACGCGGCCAACGAACTCGCGTTTGGTCACGTGCAGAATCAGCGGATCGACGGCCACATTGACGGGGCCATTAGAGAACCCGACGAGCAGGTTGACCACCAGCGCCGGGGCAAAACTCGTCAGCCGGGCATAGACGACGATACTCATCCCCAGCGCGATGAGGGCCAGCCACAACATGCGGGCAACGCCAATGCGCTGCGCAAAGAGGCCACCAAGCACCGCGCCCAGCAGTCCGCCCGCTCCACTCGCCGCGCCCAGGAAGCCATAGAAACTGGCCGACGTGTGCAGGTTCTGAGTCACAAAAAAGAGGTCGAGCGCGTTGAGCGCGCCAGCCCCCAGCAGCGCGACAACGCCCGCCAGCAGGATAGTCATCAGCACGCGGCTGCGCCCGAAGAAGCGCAGGCCCTCGGCAAACTCGCGCAGAAAAGGCTGCCTCGGCGTTGCTGCCTGGCTTTCGGCCTGGCGAGGGACGCGCATCGCCAGAATCGAGAGAAACGAGACCACAAACGAAAGCGCGTCCAGCAGCAGCGCCCACTGCACGCCAAAAGCAAACAGGACCGGAGCCGCCAGCGGTGGCGCAACCAGAATGGCAAAGGCAAATGTCATCTGGGACATGCCGCTGGCCCGCGCCCGCACGCGCTCGTCCACGATATCGCCGATGAGCGCCATCTGCGAGGGGTTAAAGAACTGGGCGCAGGCGCTGGTCAGAAAGACCACCGCGTAGATCGCGCCAAGCTGCCAGGCGATGGGCAGTCTGCCACCAGGACCGAATGGCAGCGGCACGACGCTGACCACCAGGAGCAGCGCGATCAGCGTGGCACGCAGCATATCCATCGTAATCATGGTGCGGCGCTTGTCCCAGCGATCAACGAAAACTCCGGCAAGCGGCCCAATGACCACAATAGGGATGAGCAGCGCCATCATCGAGCCGCTGACCGCCAAAGGCGCCCAGGACTGGCCGCGCCCAATGATTGCCCCAACCCAGAGGGTAAGCGTTGTATAAAAGGCGAAATCGCCTAGCTGCGAAACGGCCTGCCCACTCCAAAGCAGGGCAAAGTTGCGATTGATGAGAAAACTAGTTTTGTGCGCGGGCGCAGTCTCTGGCCCAGTCGCCGTCGCGGTGTCCATAGCTATCCTCCGCAGACCAGAACGCTGGTGATGCAGGCAAAAGATGAGAGCGCCGCGCTTGCAAGCATTGGCTTTATTGTTTATAACAGATTATTTTAATAAAGTCAATGATTACATTAAAATTATTGATATAGATGTTTTTATTTTGAGCGCAACTCCCGCCTGAAGAGCCAGGCTGCCAGCACGGTCAGCGCCAGCGCCAGCACCAACAGGCCCAGCAGATTATCCCAACCGGGCGCTGCGCCCAGCAGCATCACCTTGTCGAGCGCGTCGATGCCATAGGTCAGCGGAAAGACATAGGCCAACTGGCGCGCAGGCGGAGCCAGCGCCCGCAGCGGCCCGATGAAGCCGCTGAAGAAGATCGCCCCCACCAGCAGCAGCATGATGGCCTGCACCGCCTGGGCATCCGAGCGCGTGATGAGCGAGAGGCAAAAGCCCAGCGCCACCGAGGCCCAGACCAGCAGCACCAGCACCACGCCGAACCAGATGGCCGAGCCAATGAACGGGATGCCCAGCAAGAAGACCAGCAGCAGCGTCAGCAGCAAGCCTACCCCCAGCGTGACGCCGCCATATTGCAGGAAGCGCCCCAGCAGCATCTCGCCGGGCGTGGCAGGCGAGACGGCTAGAAACTCGGTCGCGCCGAGCTGGCGGTCCTGCACCATAGAGAGTGCGGCCAGCGTCGCGCCCAGGTGTTGCAGCAAGAGCGCCAGCGCCGCCGGACCATAAAAGGCCGTCAGATCATCGGCGCTGGAGGCCAGATTGGTGATGCTGGCCTCGAAGGGAATCGCCAGGGTGCTGGCCGGAATGGCGTTCGTGTCCTGCACCAGCGCCAGCAATTGGCCGGAACGCTGCTTCGCGGCGGTCAGTTCCAAAACGCCAACCGGCGTGCCCGCGTCTTGTTCCGCAGTTTTGGCGGCGGTGATAGCCTGATCGGTGGCCGCCAGAATCGCCGCGTAATAAATATCTGCCGCCGTATTTTTCTGGGCCTGCTCGTTTTTCTGCGTGGTGGCACGCAGCGATTCAAGCTGGGTGATGATGTCGTTCAGTTGGGCGCGGTTCTGCGCCGGGTCGCCGTGCGGGTCAAGCGCTTGAAGCTCGCGGTTCAGGCTAATCAGCGTGGGTTCAAGCTGGTGGGTGCTGGTCTGCACGCCGCGAATGGCGACCGTCACCGCCTCGGCGTTCAGCCCAGCAATCTGCTGGTTGATGGCGTTATACAGCGCGATGCGCAGCAGCGGATTGACGACATTGACCGTGATCGTCAGCACGGTCCGCTGGCCGTGCGTCAGGTCGAGCGCCGGATTTTCTGGCAGCGTGATGACCATATCAACCGTTCCCTGACGCACCTGATTCAGCGCCCACCCTTCGTTTTCGGTGATCGCCTGAATATCGACGTTCACGTTCAGGCTGCGCACATAGGGCAGCGCGCGCACTTCGGCGGGCTTGAGTCCGCCCAGCGGAGCCACCAGGATGGCGCTGGGCCGAAAGGCGTTGAGGCGAAAGCCAACCGCAAAGAGCGCCAGCAGCAGGAACGGCCCCAGCACCACCAGCGCGAAGAGGCTGGATTGGCGAATAAACTCGCCGCGCCAGCGGTTGCCCACCGCCAGCACGCGATAGCGCCGCCGCATGGTCGGGCGTCTGCGCGCCTTGGTTTCAGGCAGTTCCTTCGTCTTCGGCATGGCTCTCCTCTTCTTCCGGTTCTTCGACCAGGGTCGCACGCGGCGAGGGCGTTGCGCCGCTGGTCAGCCGCAAAAAGACCTCATCGAACGAGGGGCGGCGCTCGCTGACCGATTCGACGGTCACATCATATTTCGCCAGTTCGGTAATCAACTGTGGAATCGCCCGGCGCGCGCCATCGACGACCACGCGCAGAGCATCCAGGCCAAGCTGCTCGACCTCGCGCACTACCGGCAGGCTGTCCAGGGCACGGGCGCTGCGCGCGCTCAGATCGGCGCTGCGCACTTCCAGCACATCGCCGCCAAACGCCTGCCGCCGCAAATCTTCGGGCGTGCCCAGCGCCAGCAGATGCCCGGCGCGCAAGACGGCCACGCGGTCGCAGTAGTCGGCCTCGTCGATGTATTGGGTGGTGACGACCAGCGAGCAGCCCTGCTCGCGCAGCAGCTTGAAATGCTGCCAGAGCCGCACGCGCAGCGCCGGGTCCAGGCCCGCCGTTGGCTCATCGACAAAAATCAGATCAGGAGTATGCAGCAGGGCGGAAATCAGCGCCACGCGGCGACGCATGCCACCGGACAAATTGGCAGCCAGGGCAGAGCGGGCGTCGGCCAGGTCCATCAGGTCCAGCAGCGCGGCGATGCGCCCGGCGCGTTCCTGGGGCGAAAGGCCATACAGGCCCGCCACATAGCGCAGGTTTTCTTCCACCGTCAGGCGCGGATAAAGCGCGAAGCTCTGGGGCATATAGCCGATGCGCTCGCGCAGCCACGGCGGCCAGTGGCGATAGTCATAGCCCATCACGCGGACCATGCCGCTGGTCGGCCAATAGAAGTTGCACATCAGCCGCACCGCCGTTGTCTTGCCGCAGCCGCTTGGCCCCACCAGCGCCAGCAGTTCTCCCGAGCGCACCGTCAGAGACAGATCATGCAGCGCCTCGCGCTTGCCCAGCCGTTTGCTGACATGTTCCATCACCACGGGCAGCGCGTCACCCTCCGCCGAGCGCGCCTGCTCCGCAGAAAAGGGCGCGGGGATGCGCCGCCAGAGGGCGCGCGCCCGCCGCGCGCCTGCCACAAGGGATTCCAGCATGCCTGTTTTGCTCGCTTTCCAGCTATGGTCGCCCCGCCGCTGAAGGGCTTTTCAGCAATTCGGCTGCCAGAGCCGTGGACAAAGCCTCTCAACCTTAGTATAAAAAGCGCTGAGGACGTTTGTCAGCAACCGAAGAGAGGAAATCGCGCTGGTTTGGATGGTTTGGCCCTGATTTTGCTGGGGTAGCGACATTCACAGGAATGCTGAGATCGGCAGCAGAGATGGGGTGGTATGGATACATCGCGACGAAAGTAGTTCGTCGAGAAAGAGACAAGGAATGGTCAGAAACTTTCTTCCAACGGTAGTGATAGCTGACCCTGATATGTTTTACCAGCATCGCATCGCCTACACGCTCCAGCAGAGCTTTCGCTGCATCATCACCGGCTCGCTGCGCGACACCTATCGGGCGATTTTATACGAGCGCCCTACGCTCCTCGTTCTGGAACTGAACCAGCCCGATGGCGATGGGTTGGAGTTGATCAGGCATCTGCACACCGACCCTTACTTGCGCAACATTCTGATCGCCTGTGTCACCCGGCGGTCAACGGTCTGGGATAAACTGTGGGCCTTTCGCGCCGGGGCCGATGACTACATCGTCAAACCGCTTTCCCCAACCTTTTACGGACAAATGCTCATGCTTCAGCGCGCCGGGCTGATGGCCCGCGCCTGACTTATCTGCCGCGCGCCAGAAGCGGCCACCCTTTTTTCTGATACAATACGGGAAAGAGAGAAATGCTACGCTGGCGTGAAAGGCAGGCAGAGACAAATGAAAGCCATCGTGTTCCATGAGTTTGGTGGGCCGAACGTGCTGCGCTACGAGGATGTGCCGCGCCCGGAGGCCGCTCCGGGAGAAGCGGTCATCAAGGTGCTGGCCTGTGGGGCCAATAACCTGGACCTGCGCGTGCGCGAGGGCCGCGTGCCCGGCAAGGTGCCGATGCCGCACATTTCCGGCTCGGAGGCGGCGGGAGAGATTGCCGAACTCGGCACAGATGTGAAAGGCTTCGCGGTCGGGCAGATGGTGGCGATTGCCCCCTATCTCTTTTGCGGGCAGTGCGATTTTTGCCAAGCGGGAGCAGAAAACGAGTGCATGCGCGGCGACATCCTGGGCCTCATGAGCCAGGGCGCGTATGCCGAATATGTCAAAGTGCCTGCCTCCAGCCTGGTGCCTTTGCCGGAAGGCGTAGATGCCGTCAGCGCCGCCGCCGTTGGGCTGGCCGCGATTACCGCCTGGCATATGCTCATCGAGCGCGCGCAGCTTCAGCCGGGCGAAGACGTGCTGGTCCACGCGGCAGGCAGCGGCGTGGGCAGCGCCGCCATCCAGATTGCCAAGCTGGCCGGAGCGCGGGTGATTGCCACGGCTGGCTCTGCTGATAAGTTGCAGCGCGCGCACGAATTGGGCGCGGACGACGTAATCAACTACAACGAGCAGGACTTTGCCCAGGAAGCGCGCCGCCTGACCGGCAAGCGCGGCGTGCAGGTGGTCGTGGAGCACATCGGCCAGACCACCTGGGAAAAAAGCGTCGCCAGCCTGGCCCGGCGCGGGCGACTGGTGATCTGCGGCACCACCAGCGGCGCGGAGGGCAAGATTGACCTGTGGGGCTTCTTCGCCAAAGAACTGACGTTCTTCGGCTCCTATGGCGGCACGCGGCGCAACCTGGCGCAGATGCTCAAGCTCGTCGCCAGCGGGCGCTTCAAGCCGGTCATTCACCGCACGCTGCCGCTGGAATCCGTGGCGGAGGCGCAGCAGATGATGGCTTCCCGCGAACAGTTCGGCAAAATCATCATCACGCCAACAAAGTAGCCGCTTGCGCTTCCAGTGGCGTCTCCCAATCGACCTGATACGAATACATCCAGTCCGAGGCTTTGGGATTGGCAAAGAGCGTGAGGAAGATAGGCGTCGTCAGGTCGCGCACCCAGCGCTGCATGAGCGTCGAGGCGAACTTGCCGGAATCGCCGCGCCGTCCCACAGCATACATTCTGGCGGTGCGCTCGCGGCGCAGATGCTCATAGGTGACGAGCGCCTGCTCCAGATCGGGGGTGTCGCGCAGGCACTTTGCCAGCACGGCTGCATCTTCCAGCGCCATCGACGCGCCCTGCCCCGAACTGGGCGAAATCGCGTGCGCCGCGTCGCCCACCAGCACCACCGGCCCCTGATGCCAGCTTCCGGGCTGCGTCGGCAGTTCATAGCTGAGGAAGTAGGGGAAGGTTGTTTCTGCCTTCCCGATGACCTCCCGAATAAACGGCTGATCGTCGCGGAACAAGTCCAGCAAATGCTGCCTGCGTTCCTCCTCTGCGCTGACGGACAACGCTTCCCTGGTCGGTTCCTGCGCCTGTGGGTAATTGACGAACCAGTACATGTAGCCTGTCGGACTCACATGATAGCCGAAAAAGGCATGCTTGCCCGCGATGAAGTGGATAGTCTCGGGGATGACGTTCGCCAGGCTCACGCCAGACGTGAAGCCGCCGGTATTGACCAGGCCGCTGTAGGCCGGGCGGACCGTGGGGTCGATAAGCTGGCGCACGCGCGAATGCACGCCATCGCAGGCGATCAGCAGATCGCCGCTGGCCGTGGTGCCATCCTCGAAGGACGCCACCACGCCGCCCGCGCTCGTCACTTCGGCATGCTGGAGCTTCTTACCGAGCAAGGTGCGAATGCCCTGGCGCTCGGCTTCGTCCGACAGCAGCAGCCCCAACGGCACGCGCTTGATGAAGACACTCTTCATTCCAGCCCCCGCCAATACTCCCCCGCCCAGGCGTTTGCCCTTGCCGTTCCACATCATCCATCGGCTCACAGCGGAGCCTTCCGCGAAGACGGGGCCATCCAGCCCAAGCGTTTTGAGGACGTTCACGCCGTTGCACGACAGGCTCAAGGCATAGCCCTCTGGCGTCTCGCGGGCTTCGTATATTTCCGCCTCGATGCCCGCCCGTTTCAGAAACAGCGCGACAGCCGGACCGGCAATCCCGCAGCCAATAATCAACGCTTTACGTTTCTGCGTGTCCATCAGTGCCTCCCTGGTGGCAATTTCAGTGAACTCACTTGTTTGATTCATCGTCAGGCTGTTGATCTTCTGGCTCCGCTTGCAGCAGCGCCAGGTCCGGGCGGCGAATCTTCCACCGACGCTGCCCGGCGTCCCTCTCGGTGAGCGTGCCATCTTTGATCGCGGCGACAAGCCGCTGAAGGAACGCGAACCTGGCTTCCAGCAGGGCAAGCGCGTACTCATCCTCAATCAGAAAGAGGCGGTCAATACCCATCTGTGTGCCGCGCTCCAGCGTTGAGCGCATGCGGCTCATCTGCTGCTGAAGATGCGCGCTGTGCTCTTCCAGCAGCGTGGCTGCCTCATCCGGCGGCAGATTGCCCAGGAAGGCCAGCGCTGCCGCAAAGGGGCTATATTCGGCAGCCGGTTCGCGCAGCAGCGCGCGCAGCCAATCGACCAATTCAGCGCGCCCGGCTTCCGTCGTCGCGTAGACGGTGCGCTCAGGATGCCGCCCGCTGCGCTGCGTTTCGCGCGGCACAATCAGCCCCTCGCGCTGCAACGCCTCGATGACGGAATAGAGTGAGCCATAGTTCAGTTTGATGACTGCCGACAGTTCGCGCTGGCGCATCACCGCCGACACTTCATAGGGGTGCATGGGCCGTTCATGCAGCAGCGACAACACGGCCAGCGCCAGCAGGTTAGAGACTTTGCGTTTCGCCATGGTTCTTTCTCTCCCGGTGGATATTCTTTCCCGTATATCCGAAATCAAGTATACCGGAACGGATATCACTTGTCAAGTTGCAACGCAAGAGGCGGTTGGGTACACTGGAAGAGGCGCGGGCGCGGCAGGATACTCTGCTGCTGGTCTATCTTGTTTGGATGGATGGAGGGCGTATGAGCGAGACAGATGTTCGAGAGGTGAGCGTACAGGAAGGCTATGCCCTCTGGGCCGCGTCGTATGACCAGGAAGCCAACGGTTTAATTTTCCTCGAAGAACGGCAGGTCGAGCGTCTTCTGGCATCGGTCTCGTTTTCCAACGTGCTCGATGTGGGCGCCGGGACCGGCAGGCATGCGTTGCGGTTTGCCCGGCAGGGCGCGCGGGTCACGGCGCTTGACCAGTCCCCCGAGATGCTGGCGGTGGCGCGCCAGGCGGCAGAGCGCGAAGGCTTATCCATTGCGTTTCACCTGCGCTCGCTGGATGACGATCTGCCTTTTGAGGCAGCCCGGTTCAATCTGTTGATCTGCGCGCTCACCCTGAGCCACGTTGCCGACCTGGCCCACGCGCTGCGCGAGTTTGCCCGCGTGTTGCAGCCAGGCGGCCATCTGCTCATCACCGATTTTCATCCGGCCCATCGCCTCTATGGCTGGAGAACCACCTTCAAGCGCGATGGCGTCAAGTATCATCTGCCTACGACGGGGCATAGCGTAGAGGATTATGAACATGCGATTACGGCGCATGGGCTGACGATGCTGGAGGTGGCAGAAAGCCTTCTGGGGGAAATGCCCGAAGGCTATATCTCTGAGGAGATGCGGCGCGCGGATGCGGACAAGCCGTTCTGTCTCAGCATGCTGGCCCAGCGAAACCCGGGGTGACCATCCGATTTTGCTCCGCAGCGCGAGAGCACAGAAGCATGGTAGCTCATGATTGGGCGATTGTCAAGCCTTTGGGACCACTGGATGCCGCGCGGCACAGCAAGCAGGACAATGTTCCTATTTTCTTGACAGGTTAGTGTATTCTAATGACAATCTCAGGCTGGCAGAGCAGCCAGGAGCAGCTACCTGACAGGAAGACGGGTATCACGCTGGTGTCTAGCGGCATGGATAAGGTCTACTATCTGGACCTCCAGACGCTCCTTGAGTATCTGGAAGGACAATCAGCGCTCCTTTTCACCGAGGTCACAGTACCTGGGCGGCGCGAACCATGTATGGGCTATCTCTTCTGGAAAAGCTCGACGCTCATCGGGTGCTTGATTCAGGTTGCCAGCGATGTCGTCTGGCTTGAAGGGGAGCAAGCCTATCAACTGCTCAAGGGGAATAATGAGTGGCGTGTTCGCATGGATTTGGATATCGAGCAGACGTTCTGGCTGATGAAACAGCGCAGCGGGGGCGCTGCCGGTCCGCGCCGCACCACTGGCGGCCCTGCCGATGCGCGCCAGATTACCTCTCCGCAGCGGTCCGCCCCGAACTCCTATGCCCCCAGGCCGCTGATGTCCTTAGATGCCGCCTTACTGAACCAATTCCCGACCAAAGAGCGCCTGATTCTGCGCATGGTCTACGCGCTGGTCAATGGGCAGCGCACCCCCGCGCAAATCAAGGCGCAGCTTCGCCTTCCCCCTGAATCTGTCGACGAGGCACTCAGGAGCCTGCACGCCCTACGGGTCATCGAATAAACCTTACCGGAAGGAGGACGCGGCGGCTCTGACTCTGCCAGAGCAGGCGAGCATCTGCCGCGCAAAAACCGATGAAAGCTTTTCTTGCCTGGTGGTATCAGTTCTCCCTCCCGCAGCGCGAACCCGACGTGACGCCCGCCGAGCGCGAGCGCAGTCGTTATGCGCGCCTCACCAGCGCGTTCTCCTTGCTCATTCTGTGCATCAGCGTGCCGCTGACCATCAATACCGCCATCAACCGGGTCACGTCTACCGGGCCGATCTTTGGCGTGATCGGGCTGGCCTGTGTGCTGGCGGCAATTGCCTGCAATAAAATGGGGTACAACCGCGTGGCGGCGTTTCTGTTGCTACTTTATCCCACGCTCATCGCTGGAGGCGCGCTGCTGCGCGACCCGCTGGACCCGGCATTTGTGCCGGTGTTCTGCGCGCTCTCCATAACGGTCATCCTGGCAGGCTCGCTGATGCCGCCCGTCTTTGCCATCGTGGTTGCCCTGATGAACTGCGGCATCATTGCCGCCGACGCGATTTTTCAGCGCCACACCGCCTATTACGATCAAATGATGCGCACGGGCGGGGGTTCGCTGGTCTTCGGGGTGCCTGTCATTATGCAAATCCTGGTTGCCGTAGTCATCTACGTTATCATGAACAACCTGATTACCACGATTCGCCGCGCTGACCGCGCCGAGGAGATTGTGGCCCTGCAAAAAGAGATCGTGGAGCACCAGCGGCGGCGCGTGCAGGAGCAGCAGCAGCTTGAGGAAGGCATTGCCGAAATCGCGCAGGTCTACGCGGCGGTCGCCAACGGCGACCTGGAAACCCGCGTGCCGCTGGCATCGGACAGCATCCTCTGGCAGATCGCGGTGCCGTTGAACAACCTGCTCAGCCGCGCGGCGCAGTGGAAGAAGAACTCCGACCAGTGGGATAGGACCTTGCTCGCCATCCGCTATGTGCGTCAGGAGTTACTGCGGGCCAGAGGGCAAAACTCGCCGGTGACGTTCCAGCAGCCGACAGAGACGCCCGTTGATCTCCTGATTCCCGAGGTCTATCTGCTGTCTCAGCAGGCACACCGCGTGTCCCAAACGCGCTACCCGGACAGGCGCTAGCTCACGCAGCCGCTCAGAGCGCCCTTGACAACCGGCCTCCTGCATGCTAGACTTGCTGCTAACTGATCGGTAACGGTTACGGAACCGCTTACAGCCCAACGCTCGCGCAGCGTATCGTCCTCTACGCGCGAGCGCACCCTGGCAGATGGGAGCCGTCATGATGGCGCAGGCAACGCACGCTCCGCACCAGCGCAGCAGCAAAGGAACGTCTTCTCTCCCTTCTATGGTCACCCTGGCCTGCTGGCGGCTGCGCCAGACCTGGCGGCTGCTGCTGATCATTGGCGTTGGCTTCATCGCCGCGGTGGTCATGCTGTGCAGTGTGCCGCTGTTATCGCAGGTGGCGCTCACAGCGGGGCTGCGCGATCTGCTGACCGCTTCGCTGGACGACTCCCAGATTGCCCTCACCTCAACGCCAAACTTGTTGTCTACGCAGTCCATCGCTAACGATCAGCAGCGGCTTGACGCCGCTATGCGCGCCCAGTTGGGCAGTTATCTAACCAGAGAAACCTTCTTTCATCTGGAGACGAACGCGGGTATCACTGCCCCGCCATCCGGCGCGGGGGCCAAGCTGACCCTGACCGGCGCTGACTTTCCGCAGGCCGCGCCGCACATTCATGTGCTCCAGGGGCGTGTTCCGTCCCCTTCCAGTGCTCAGCTTGAGATTGTGATTACCAACACGACGGCGGATGATTTGCATGTTCAGGTCGGTTCCATCCTCGACGTTGCCTGGCAAAATCTGGTGACCATCAGTTCCAACTCAGGCAATCTCGGCCCGGTATTTATCGCGACAGCGCCCGCCCAGGTTGTTGGCATCATGTCGCCAAACGGCGATGAGTTCTGGCATGGGCGCACGTTTCAGCCAGACCAGTATGGCTTCAAAGCCATCATGTCCAATGCCAGCTTCTTGAACGTGATGACTCAGACCGCCATTGCCCACGGCGGCACAGACATCACGTCGACGAGTCTGGGGTTCAATGGCAGCGTGGCCTCGCTCACCTGGTATTTTCCTTTGCAGGTGCCGATCATTACCATCTCGAACCTGTCCAGCTTGATTAGCCTGCTGGGCCAGGCGCAAACGCAGATCGCCAGGCAGTTCCTCGAGTTTCCAATCAGCAACACGCAGCTCAACGGCCCCATGTTTTCCTTCTACGGCAACCCCAGCAGCCTTGAGCGTTTCCAAAGCCGCATCGTGATTATCATCATTCCCGTCTTCATCCTGGCCGGGCTGGCGCTGGTGCTCATCCTCTTCTTCGCCAGTCTAATGGCAAGCATGCTGATCGAACGCCAGGCCCCCGCGATTGCTCTGCTGCGCAGCCGTGGGGCCAGCCAGCGCCAAATCTTTGGCGCGTTTGTGGTGCAGTGCGTGGGCCTGGGTCTGACCGCGCTGCTGCTTGGCCCGCTGCTGGCGGTACTGGTGGCGCTGCTCATCGGGCAGCTTACGCTGGCGGCTGGCGACCAGAACGCGCTCAACCTCATCACCGCCAACCCGCTCCAGGCGGCGCTCAGCGTGAGCTGGCTGGCGCTGGTGGCCGTGGTGGTCGTGGTGACGACGCTGCTGCTTTCCATCTGGGGCGCGGCGCGGCGCGATGTGCTTGCCATCCGGCGCGAATCTGCGCGCACCACGCGCCGCCCGCTCTGGCAGCTTGCGCAGCTTGATCTGGTGGCGGCGGTGCTGGCGCTGGCGGCCTTTGGCATCTCGCTCTACATCAGCCGCTCGGGGGTGGTGGATGCCAGCAGCAATCAAACTCTCGCGCTGCCGCTGTCGCTGCTGGGGCCGATGTTCCTGCTTGTCGCCGGGGCGCTGGTCTTCCTGCGGCTCTTTCAGCGGCTGCTGCATCTGCTTGCCCGCCGCGCCGCGCGCCGCCCAGGCGCGCCGCCCATGCTGGCACTGGCGCAGATGTCGCGCGCGCCGCAGCCAGCGCTGCGCGTCATTTTGCTGTTTGCGCTGGCCGCAGCGTTCGCCGTCTTTTCCCTGACCTTCGCGGCCTCCGAGCAGCAGCAGATTATCACTGTCGCGGCGCAGCAGGCTGGCGCAGACTTCAGCGGGGAACTGCCCACCTATACCAATGTCACGCCCACTCTGGCGCAGTGGGAGCAGTCCTATCAGCAGATTTCGGGCGTCCTCGCCGCCTCGGCGGGCTACGCGGCAGAAACCGTGACGGCTGGCGGCGAGACGGCCATTCCACTTGATCTGGAGGGCGTCAATCTGCGCACCTTTGCGCAAGCGGCTGCTTGGAGCGACCAGGATGCCAGCCAGCCGCTCGCGGCGCTGCTGGCGCAGATCGAACACGCCGAGGCGGCCCAGGGCACAAATCAGGCGGTTCCGGCGATTGTCGATGCCGTGGCCTGGAACGCGCTGGGGCTTTCGCCAGGCGCACGCTTCAACATCGCCGTGCAGGGCTTGCCTGCGGGCGTGCCCATGCTGGCCGTGGCGGAGGTGCAGCATATCCCCGGCGTGAACGACAGCCTGGAAACCAGCGGAACCCACAATTACACGACGCCAGGAGGCATCATCGTTGATTACAACGCCTTCGCCAGCCTGACGCGCAGCCTGCTGCACGATTCGAGCGCCGTCGCCCCGAATTATATCTGGCTGCGCACCAGCGACGACCCAGCCGCGCTGGCACATGTGCGCCAGGCGCTTGGCGGCGGCACGCTGGGACTCGTCACGCTCAACGACCGGCGCGCGTTGATCGCGCTGATGCAGCGCGACCCCTTTTACGTGGTCATGAATGGCATCTTGCTGCTGGGCGTGGTGACCACCTTGCTGCTGGCGCTGGTCGCGGCGCTGGTCGCGGCCTGGCTCAACGCGCGCTCGCGCCTGACCAACTTCGCGGTGCTGCGGGCGTTGGGCGGCGCGCCCCGGCAGATCGCCAGCGTCTTCGCCTGGGAGCAAGGCATCATCTTTGGCGTCTCGGCAGTGCTGGGCGTTGTCTTCGGCGCGCTGCTGACGTGGACCGCTGTGCCCGCGCTGGTCTTCACCAACCCCATCGCGCCTGGCAACATCATCAGCAACGCCGAGTTCTATGTGATTCAGCATGTGCTGCCGGTGCAGGTCGTGATGCCCGGAACGCTGGCTCTTGCCACTGTGGCATTCCTCGCCATCAGCGCGCTGGCGCTGGCGCTGATGACTCGCCTGGTCTCCAGGCCGTCGATCAGCCAGACGCTGCGGCTGAACGAGGATTAACCGGCTGCGCTGGCGTCGGCAACCATCTGGTCGGATGGTTTGGCTTCGTCCTCTGGCGCTGGCGCTGCTCCCAGCGCGGGAAGCGGCGCGGTGATGGACCGCGCAAGCTGAAGGGCAGCTTCCAGCGTGGCAAGTTCGTTGGCGCAGTAGCGCACGGGGTTTTCCCAATAGCGGCTGCTGCTGCCCTCCATTGCTTTGGCGCAGATCAGATAGCCGTCTTCCTCATCGGCCACCAGCAGATGCTGGCGCTCGGCATAGGCGACAAAGGCGCGCAGGCGTCGGCGCAGGTCGCGCTCGGTCAGCAGGTCGCGCTGCACCCAGGCGCCCCGCTCGACCAGCCGCCGCGCCTGGGCCAGCATGATCGGCGCTTGCACCTTAGGGTCGAATTGATAGCATTGCTCGTCCAGCAGCGCCAGCAGGCGCGCGCTGGCAAGCTGGCTCATCGTCACCGTCGTCTGCCGCGCCAACGCCTGCGCCACGCGCAGAGTTTGCGCGGAGCGTTCCAGGTCGCGCAAGCCGCTCAGTTCCGGGCCAACCGCCAGGCAAGCGGTCATGCGGTGTTTGTTGGTCATGAAATCATAGGTCACGTTGGAGGGCAGGCAGCGCGTATCGGGCCGCACCCTGGCGAGCAGCGCGTGGAGTCCGCCGCGCAGGCGCATCACGCGGCCATCCAGCGTGACCGCCCCCTCTGGCGCGAACCAGAGCGTATCGCCGGAGTCCAGCGAGCGCGCCAGCGTGTCTAACTGCGCGTCGATGGTGGCGCGCAGCCATTCGCGCATCTGCTGATAGCGCGCGGGCGTCAGATGACTGGCCCGCACCGGGCGGCTGGTCAGGGCGCGATATTCCCAGCCCAGCACGTCGCTCAGCCGGAACGCGGCGGGCTGCTGCGCAGCAGCCTGGCGCTGGTGCCTGGCCTGGAGCGCGTCTGCCCGACGCGCAAAGGCCGACAGCGTTTCCACGCTGAGGATGTCGCTGAGCGGCACATCGCCTTCTTCCTTAAACAGCATCCGCGCGTATTGACGCAGCGTAAACTCGGGAACGCGCAGGATGGGGTGGGCGCGCATGCGGTTGGCGATGGGGGCAAAGCTGGTGGCATCCAGCAGGCGCTGTGCCCAGTCCGGCCAGTTGCGATAACCCACCACCGTTGCCAGGAAGCCACGATCCCACATGTCGGCGCGCCCGGCAAAGCCGACGCGGCGGCCATCGGGCGCGAGCCAGCCGCGATGATAATAGCTCTGCGAGGCAAAGAGAATGGGGTCCCAGTCGCGCTTGTGGGTGGCAATGATGAGGGTGGCAGACGCGGGCGGGCCGTAGTACTCGGCCATGCCGTATAATTGCACGCGCATGGTCAGACGCAAGCCCCAATGAACACCGTTGCCCAGCGTCCAGTAAAACAATTCGCGGGGGCGAAGGTTCGTGCGCAGGTCGTGAAACAGACGGCGCACACTGATCTGCATAGCTGCTCCTTTATCGTGCGGGACAAGGAGCAGCCTCAACGGTTGGCGATCATGCCCCTTTCCCGCTGTGCCAGGGCCGCTTCCAGGGCCAGCAGTTCGTTTACGGCATAGCGCGGATTCAACCAGAAAAAGTCTACACGCCACTGCTGGAAGGGCGCGGGATGTATGAGATAGGTGCGGGTGCGCCCGCTGCCAGAGGCGCGGCCAGGCTGGCGAGTGAGCAGCCCATGCCGTAGACCATAGGCGAGAAAAGCGCGAAAGCGCCGCTCCATCTGGCGCGTCTCGCGCAATCCTCGCTCCAGGGTTGCACCCTGCTCCGCCAACACCAGCATTTTTTGGGCCACAGCCGCCCAGGCCGACTCGAATGTGAACGCCGGCTCGCCCTGTTGCAAGCGTTCCCAGAGGAAACGACTGCCCAGCATGGTCATCGTTACCACCGTCTGGCCGCTGATGGCCGTGGTGACGGTCTGGCCCAAATCGGCGCGGTTCAGGTCAGGCTGTCTTTCCAATGGCGCGCCAATGGAAAGGCAGGCGCGCGTGCGGTCGGTCGTCATGAAATCGTAGGTGACATTGGCGGGCAGGACGCGCGTATCGAGAGGCATCAGCGCCAGCAAATCATGCAGGCTTTCGCGCACGCGGCGGGGCGCGCCATCCTGGGTAATCATGCCTTCGGGGGCCAGCCAGAGCGTGTCGCCTTGCAGCAGCGCTCCCAGCAGCGCGCGCACCTGGCGCGCAATTTTTTCGCGCTGGAATGTTTTATACGCTTCGTAGCGCTCAGGCAGCAGCGCGCGCCGTCGCAAGCGCTCCAGCAGTGGCTCGCGATAGTCCCAGGCGAGGATGTCGCTGATGCGCAGGTCACGCGCCGCGGCGCGTGACCTGGCACGGCGGGGACGTTTCGCCAGCAGTTCGGCCCACTGGTCAAGGCGCGCTAGAAACTCGTCGCTGAATACCTCGCTCAGCGGCAGGTTGCCCTGCTCGTCGCGAAGTTCAAAGAGGTACTGGCGCAGGCTATATTCCAGCGGGCGAACAATGGGATAGGCGCGCAGCGGGCCGATGATGGGCGCGATGTTGACGTGATCGAGCAGCCAGCTTGTCCAGCGCGGCCAATGCCACAGGGCCACGATTTCCGCCAGGAAGCCGCGCGAGAGCATATCCTCGCGGCCCACAAAGGCCATGCGCCGCCCATCAGGCCGCCACCAGCCGCGCTGGTAATACAGGTGGGTGGCACAGATCAAGGGGTCCCAGTCGCGCTTGTGGGAAGCGAGTATGAGCGTGGCAGGCACGCCTACGGCGGCGGGCGCTTGCGGGAACCGGGACACAGCCGCACTCTCGGCTTCGCCTCGCGCGCCCGCGCACGGCGCGTAGTGTTCGCCGCCAAACATCTGTACCCGCATGCTGCACTTGATGACGACCAGGATCAAGTTTTGCACAAACCAATAGAGGAACTCGCGGGGGCGCAGATTGAGGCGAATTTCGCGCCACTGGCGGAGCAATATTTCACGCATAGCGCTTCCGTTTTCGGATGAATGAACGGACATTCATCCATCCAATGTGATCAGCCTGACTGCCGGTTGACAGCGAAAGGTTCGCTGCCGGAGACTCCCTCCCTGATTGCTCTAAGCATATCACAGGGAACAACGAAGCGAAACGAGACAACTTATTTCGCATCGCTGGCGAGAAATAAGCAAGGGGCGCCAACGCGGTGTTGACGCCCCTGTGTGTGGAGGATGGATGATGTATCTGGCCCGGCCCGCGCGGCGCTACTCGCAGGGCGGGAAACCCCAGCCGCCGCAGGCCAGCAGGTGGTGGGCTGGAGCCACTTTCGCGGCGGCAGCGACGCTGCTGGCTTCCGCGCCGACGCCGCCCAGCAGTGTAGCGATAATCGACAGACCGAGCACCAGCTTCAGAAAATGTTGTTTCAGCATGGGTCTTCCTTTCTTTCAGTTCTTGAGAGACTTTGCACGTTGATAGCGCTAGCCGCCGCAGGGCGTGCCCACCCCGCCGCCGCAAGCCAGTTGATGCTGCGCTGGGGCCACCTTTGCCACAGCAGAAACGCCGCTCAAAGCGAAGCCGCTCAACAGCGTGGCAGTGAGCGCCAGGCCGACCACCAGTTTCAGCATGTGTTGCTTGAGCATGGATGTTTCTTCCTTTCTTTACTGTCGTAGGGATGTCGCCTTGATGATAAGCGCTAGCCACCACAGGGCGTACCCGCTCCACCGACGCAAGCCAGCCAATTATGCGCTGGAGCCACCTTCGCGGCGGCCATGCTGCTGGCTTCCGCGCCGACGCCGCCCAGCAGTGTAGCGATAATCGACAAGCCGAGCACCAGCTTCAGGAGATGTTGTTTCAGCATGCCTGTTCCTTCCTTTCATGCAGAGTGCTATGCCCTTTTATAACACATCAATAATGGAGGCGTGCGCCGATTTTCCACACCTCAACAGGTCCAAGTCAACTATAGAATATATGTTCTATCTTCACAAGGCCGTCAAATCCCGTCAAAGGCCGTCAAGTCCCGTCAAATCCACCACGAGTTTTTCAGGCGCTTGACGAGTCGAGCGGCAATCTGCTATGCTACGTTTCAGTCAGCGCTTGCTCCAGATTCGGGCATGAAGGATGAACGTTCGATGGCAGATTCCCCACCGCCGCGCAACCGCGCCTTTGTCAGCTACAGCCACGCCGATGCCGAGCATCTGACGCGGCTGCATGTCCATCTGGCTCCTTATACCCGCGAACAGAAAGTGGATGTGTGGGACGACACGCGCATCATTCCTGGCGCACGCTGGAAAGAAGAGATTAAGCAAGCGATGGCGTCTGCAAAGGTGGCAATCTTGCTGGTCAGCGCCGATTTCATGGCCTCGGAGTTTATCGCGCACGATGAACTGCCGCCGCTGCTGGAGGCCGCCGAACAAGAGGGTGCGCTGATTGTGCCGGTAATCTTAAGTCCCTCTTCTTTCGAGTGGAGCAAACTGGCGCGTTACCAGTCGCTCAATGCGCCTTCTGACCCGCTTATTGATATGCCACGCGGCAAACAAGAGGCCATCTGGGCAAAGCTGGCAAAGTACGTCTCAGACGCACTGGCCCCGGCCCCATCTGATAACGCACTTCCTCAAGAGCCAGCGACTACGAACAATTCGCCAGGCATAACGAGTGAGCCAATGCCAGCAGCAAGCGAAGGCTCAAAAACAGCATATGAGGCCCCTCTTTCGTCGCCACCCAAGATCGAGGGGTTACCTGCTTTAGTCAGCCCAATAGCAGAAACGCGCCCCAAGCCGGAACCATCCTCCAGAGCCTTTAAACCGAGGCGTAAAAAGCCAGCAGTGCTGCCGCCTGGAACTTCCTTGACGACTTACAAGGGTCATTCCGATGCAGTGCGTGCTGTAGCCTGGCCGCCTGACGGTATGTGTATCGCCTCTGGTGGTGATGATAAAACGATACAGATTTGGGAAGCTTCAAAGGGTATACCTCTCCAGACCTATCAGGGCCATCCCAAGGGAGTACGCGCCGTTGCCTGGTCACCCGATGGCAAACAGATCGCCTCGGTCTCCGGCGGATTTTTCGGAGGGACACGCAGTATACAAATCTGGGATACAACTTCGAGTCAAAGCCTGCGCACGTATACAGGTCATGGCCTGTATTGGAATTCAGTATTTGTCGCCGCCTGGTCTCCTGACGGCACACGTCTCGCCTCTGGAGGCGAGGATAACATGCAGGTCTGGAATGCCACGACAGGCGAGCGGATATTCACTTGCAACGGACATGGAAGTTGGGTACGCACGGTGGCCTGGTCACCCAACAGCGGCTTGCTCGCTTCAGGTAGCGATGATAAAACGGTAAGAATCTGGCACGCCGCAACAGGCAAGCATCTATTCACGTGTAAAGGCCATTCCGGCTATGTACGCGCGGTAGCCTGGTCACCTGACAGTAAGTTGGTCGCTTCAGGTAGCAACGATAAAACAGTGAGAATCTGGGATGCCATAACAGGCAAACATATCTTCACGTATGAAGGCCACTCTCACGCAGTTTTGGGCGTGGCCTGGTCGCCTGATGGCTCGCGCATCGCCTCCGCCAGTTGGGATGAGACAGTGCAGATTTGGAATGTGACAACAGGCGCACACATCTATACGTATGGGGGCCACACCAAAGGAGTATATGCTATTGCCTGGTCGCCCGATGGCTCGCGCATCGCTTCGGCGGGCGCTGATAACACCGTGCAAGTCTGGTCGGCGGGCTAGCGCGCGAAGCATGGCAGCCAGGCTCCCCCAATAGTCCTATTGGCGCGAAAAAGCGCTGCCAAAGCTTGACAATCGGGCTTCGGCAATGTATACTTGCTTCATCTTCGATTTGCAGGAGTTCCACCCGCACATAACCACAGCAACCACGGCCTGTTTGATTGACAACTGAAGCACGGCTGATACAGGCGGCGTAAAGCCACCGCCCGTATCAAATAACCCCAATCCTGGGTCAGCCAGGAGTGAGGCTAGAGGGTATTGTACCTTTTCGGACCCTCCAGCGGCTACTTCTGGAACCCACGCGCTTATCTGGCGCGGGGCCACGGGGTAGCCGCTTCGTTTGGGTTGCCGCGCCTGGAGAGGCAGCGGCGGCCCGGCACTGGAGGTGTCTCGTATGGTGTTACCCTTCCGTCGTTCGTCTCGCTCTGCCTGGGGATTCGCCCGGCGCGCCTGGGAAGTGGATGTCATGCTGTCGCCGCTGTCGCCCGTCGTGCGCGAGGCGCTGCGTCCCTGGCTGCTGGCTCCCACCGACCAGCGCCGCTGGCCGCCGCTGGAGACGTTCGAGGTGGGGCGCTGGGCCATCAGCCCGGAAGAGGCCAGCGACCAGGCGCGCCCCACGGCCAGCCATCTCTTACGCCAGGAACTGCGCGCCATCCGCCAGACGTTAGACCTGCCGCCCAACGAGGTGAGTGGGCTGACACGCAACCGGCTGCTGGTGGCGCATGGCATCCGCCTGCGCCAGTTGGAGCAGTGGCTCTGGCCGTTCTATGCCGCCCGCGAGATTAAGCGCATGATTGCGTAGACAATTGGTAGCGCCGCCTTCCCCACAGGAGGGCACGGCAGGCTTGGCCCAACGGCTTGCCGCCTGGAAGGCGGCGCTACCAGTAAAACATGGCGGCTATGCAGGTTGGGCAGCGTCAGCCTTACAAGCGGCGGAACGGTCTGGAGGGCTGCTCGTCCTGAAAGACCGGACTGGGCAACGCGGGCGGCCAGAGGACGCGCGGCAGGAGGGGCTGATGGTAATGCACCTTGAGGGGAATCTGCCCAACCCAGCGAGTGACCTCCTGCTGCGCCAGCGCCTCTTGTTTCGCCAGATAGCGATCAGGAATGAACTGAATGATCGCGCCGGGCAAGCCCATAAGGACGTTCAGCGCCAGCAGGCTCAGCGAAAGCTCCAGTGAGAGGCCGCTTGCCACGCCCAGCGCGCCCAGGAAATAGACCAGCGTGCTATCTCTCGTGCCCACGCCCGCGATGGAGATGGGCAGCGCCTGCGCCATGCTTACCAGGGTCATCACCCAGGCCAGGTTCAGGAAGGAGACCGAGATGCCCAGGCCCAACGCAAATTGATAGGCCGTCGCCACCAGCGCCAGTTGATAGAGCAGGCTAAGCGCCAGCACATAGCCAAGCCGATGCCATGTCGTTTGATAGGAGCGCAGGCCATCCCACAGCGGGGCCAGCCATTCGCCCGGCAGCGTGTCGCCTGGCTTCGTTTCTGCCGCGTGCGGCTTGCATTTCCAGGGGACGCGCAGCTTGCGGCTGACGGGGCGCAGCGCACGGTCGATGGGTTGAGAGACACGCTTGCTGAGGAACAGCGATTGGATGCCCAACGCGCCCACCAGGAAGAAGCAGGAAACGCCCAACCAGATGGGCCAATCGGCCAGATGGGGATTGAACAGCAGGCCAACGACGGTAATGATGGCCGTCGCCAGAAAGACCATCACCTGGTCCACCAGGACGGAGGCCCAGACTTTGTTCGCCTTGTGCGACGAACGCCCCAGCAGCACCGCTTTCACGGCGTTGCCGCTTTCCTGGCCTGGCAGCACCAGATTATAAAACAGCGCAATATAGGTCAGACGCAAGATGCGCAATAAGCCGACACGGATGCCTTGTTCGCGGAGCAGTTCGCGCCATTTGAAGGCTGCCGCCAGAATGGCAACGAGATAGCAGCCCGCCGCTGCAATCAAAGGCCAACCTGCCACATGGCTCAGCATGCCGGTCAGGTCGCCAACGCTAAAATGCCCTAAATAAAAGACCAGCCAGATCAGCCCGCCACTCGCGGCCAGCCGCAAGATATGCAAAGCGATCTTTCTGATGCGAATGTGCATCACACTTAGCACCCTTCCTGCCAGTAGGAAACGGTGATAGCCCATGTTATCGCCTGCTCCACCTGGTTTCCCCCACTTCACTGCACATGATACACCAAAGCGCAGCTTTTATGCCTGGTCTTTCCTAGCTGCTAGAGGAGGCTTCGGCCTCTTGATCGCATGGCTCCGCATCTTGTTTCCATGGTTCTTCTCTGGTCTCTTGTGGGCAAACGTGATCTTCGCCACTATAGCCTTTTTTTCCTGGTCTTCCCATACGGGACAGGCGGCGAAACGTCACGCCTACCTCGTGGTGCAGGGCAAGCAGCACCAGGCCACAGACCAGGATAATAGTACCAGTGGAAAGCAAGCGCAGGGCAAGAAAGCTGCCCACTGCCAGATTCTTGCTGATGCCGAACTTGAGCAGCACGCCCAGGCCGGAGACTTCCACCGACCCTAGATGTGGCAAGACTGGCACCAGCAAGACGATGACCAGGGAGAAGGCAAAGGCCACCGCTGCATCCGTCCAGGCCCAGGACTGCCCAGGCGCAACCAGCGCGTTGCCAATCACATACAGGATGGTCGCCTGCGCGCCAAGATAGACGGCGGTCAGCGGCAGGCCATAGACAAACGTATGCCAGGAGAAGAGGCGATGGCTGCCGTCCACGAAATCCATGATGCCGCTGCGCACCAGATGCAGCCACTTCTGGGGTGGTCGCCAGCGTTCCAGCCTGCCGCAGATCAGCGAGGTTCTAAACAGGAGGAAGCCGACCAGCAGCATCCCCAGCATCAAAAACACGGCCACCGGGCGCACCCAGGGCCAGCCCGGCACGTCAAAGGCGATCAGCGCCAGCAGGCAGATGGCAATCTCAGTAATCAGCATCCAGGTGGTGGCCGCCGCCGAGCGCCCGACCGCCGAACCGGCTGAGCCTTTCAGCAGGTAATTTTCCAGATAGACGCCCATCGGCAAGGTGTTGCCCATCTCGCCCCCCGCGTAGGGCACCAAGAGTTCTTGCCAGCCGGGCCTCACCCCCAGGCGGCCAAGATAGATGCGCCACTGGATGAGCTTCGTCGCCAGATAGAGCACCGCCAGCAAAAAAGACGGAAGCCAGGTAGCTGCAACCGCCTGTTTGATCTCATCACCGACCTCGCCCGAATTGGCGAACGTCAGCACAAATGCCAGCAGCGCGGCGCTGAGCAGCGTGGGGATAATGAGTCGCGGATTGAGGATATATTTGAGTTTGTTCTTCACAGAACCTCCGGCATCTGACTCCATGCCTGGCACGCAGACCAGGCAGCATGACCCACGTTCCCGCTCACCATGTCTCTGCACATGGTATGCTACCAGATGCCAGGCATCCTGGCAAGCTCAAGCACTGACTCTTGTCGTGGCGCGGCATCCTGGGCTATACTCAAGGCAAACGTCGGGCTTCTCACACCGCAAGGAGGACTCCTCTATGGCTCTTCGCGTGGCTGCTGTGCAGATGAACTCTGGCGACGACAAAGCCGCCAATGTGGCCCAGGCTGAGGAATTGATCGAGCGCGCGGCGCAGAGCGGCGCGCAGCTTATTGCGCTGCCGGAACTGTGGACCTATCTTGGCCCAACGGAGGGCAACCAGACCAACGCCGAGCCGATTCCCGGCCCGACGATTGAGCGCCTGGCCGCGCTGGCGCGCCGTCATCATGTCACCCTCCACTGCGGCAGCATGCTCGAACGCGCCGATACCCCCGGCGTTGACCCGCGCCCCTATAACACTGCCGCCGTGCTGGACCACGAGGGCCGCCTCATCGCCAAATATCGCAAGATTCATCTCTTCGACGCCGACCCCGTTGGCAGCAGCGCGCCCTATCGCGAGTCCGATGGCATCCAGCCGGGCAATGAGATCGTCACCTTCGAGGCCGAAGGGCTGCGCATTGGCTTGACGACCTGCTATGATCTGCGCTTCCCCGAACTCTTCCGCATCCTGGCCTTGCGCGGCGTGCAGATGATTATCATGGGGTCGGCCTTCACCTTGCAGACGGGCCGCGACCATTGGGAAGTGCTGGTGCGCGCCCGCGCCATCGAAAACGGGCTATATCTGCTCGCGCCCGATCAGGTGGGCGCGCACCCGCCCAAGCGCGTGGCCTATGGCCGCAGCATGATCGTCGACCCCTGGGGCACGGTCATCGCGCAAGCGCCCGATGTGCCTGGCGTCATCACGGCAGAGATCAGCCTGGAACGCCTGGCCGATGTGCGCCGCCAGATTCCCTCGCTGGCGAACCGGCAGCCACGAGCGTACCAATGGGCAGAGGAAGCGCTTCAGCGCTGAAGGCTGAGCGATGACAATCAAGATGGACGCCACGGCAGCTTATTGGGCGATCTTGCGCGGCAATGCCCCCAATGGGCTGGTAGTGGATGGTGATCTGGCTTTTGACCGGCTGGGCCGCTACCTGCCTGAAGACTTGCAGGTGAGGGGCCTGGACCTGATCGGCATCCCCTGGCTCTATCATCTATCATCCGGGCTGCGCTGTGAATATCTGACCTTGCGTGATCTGCCCCTTGTAGCGCTGCCAGAAGACCTCTCGGTGGAGCATCTTGATATCGAGCGATGCACTCAATTGGAGCGTCTGCCAGCAACACTCGCGGTGAAGAGCCTGACGGTCAGAGACTGCCTGCTGCTTACTGCTCTGCCGGAATGCCCGAAGCTAGGGTATCTCAACATTTCCGGCTGTAGCGGGCTGCGGGATTGGCCCGCTACAGGGCCGGAGTTCCTGGGCAGCTTGATTATGGCAGGCTGCACCGGGCTGCGCGCGCTGCCACCCTGGCTGAACGGCGTAGTTGCTCTGGATGTGCGAGATTGCACAGCACTGCGTGAACTACCGGAATATCTGACTATAGATCGTTGGGCAGATATTGGGGGATGTGCCTTGCAATCGCTGCCGAGGTTCTATCGTAATGGCCTGGATAACGGCGTGATTCGCTGGCGCGGCGTGCCCATCGACGGGCAGATTGCCTGCCATCCAGAGACGCTGCGGGCGCAGGATGTGTTCAAGGAGCAGAATACGGAAATACGCCGGGTGATGCTGGAGCGCATGGGCTACGAACGCTTTCTGGCCGAAGCGAGCGCCGAAGTGCTTGACCAGGACCAGGACGTGGGCGGCCCGAGGCGGTTGCTGCGCGTGAGGCTGGGCGAAGATGAGCCGCTGGTGTGCCTGGAGGTGCGTGACCCTTCCACCGGGCGGCAATACGTGCTGCGCGTGCCGCCGGAGATGCAAAGCTGTCATCAGGCCGCCGCGTGGATGGCGGGCTTCGAGCATCCCGACGACTATCAGCCCATCACGGAAACCTGAGGCTGCGCGGATAGCGCTGATATGGTATAAAAGAGATACTTTTGCGCTATCCTGAAGCTTCCTGTGTTGCCGGGGAAGCAAGCCAATACATCGCACTTGTTGCGGAGGCCGGGGAGGAGTTACCCACGCTATGCCAATTGAAGAGCAGAACGCCGTCAGCGAGCAAGAGACTTCCGCGCCAGAAGCGGAGGAGAAGACGACCACGCCGGATGCTGCCCGCGTCGATGTGACGCAGTATCCGACCATCGATAACGACTGGGACAAGCTGGCGGCTGAATATCCTGACATTTACGAGCGCTATGCCAACGCCCCCAACGATGGCGCGCTGGACAAGGCCATGCGCGAAATTGTCTCGTTTGAAAACAAACTGGTGCTGGACCTGGGCGCGGGAACGGGGCAGTACGCCTTTGGCTTTGTCAACGAAGCCTATAGAATCCTGGGGATGGAGGCCGACGAAGCCCTGCTGGACTTCGATACCCAGGTGATTGCCGAAAAGGGCTATACGAATATCATCCCCTTCTATGGCGTGGCAAACGATCTGCCCATCAACGATGACATGATCGATATTGCCCTGGCCGTCACCGTCGCCCCGTGGGACCAGGACCCGATCATTCGCATGGGTCTGCGCCAGCGCATGGTGGAAGAAACCATGCGCGTGCTCAAGCCGGGCGGCGTCTTTATTGTCGTTACGGTGCCAGAAGGCGCGTATGGCGGCGAACTCGCGCCGATCATCTTCGACGACCCCAACCTGCTGCCCAACAACAGCGATTGGGACGTGCAGTTGATCGAAGATTTTGGCTTCGAGCATAAAGAGGTCGAAAGCATCTCCGACTATGGCTCGGTGGAAAATGCCGTCGCCACCTATGGCTTTATCTTCGGGCGCAACGCTATCAGCCATCTGCTCGCCCGGCAGCAGCAAACGATCACCTGGCGCTATCGCATGCTCTGGAAGCAGAAGCCCGAAGCCGCGCCATCTGACGAAGAGGCCACGCCCGCCGAGGCGCAAACGGAAGCAGCCGAGTCGGCCACGCCAGAAACGGCATCCTAAATGGATTCTCCCAGCACCCGCCTGCTGCAAACCTATGCTGACGTGCGCTTTGGACAGCGCGTGCTCACGCTGGGCGTTGCCCCTGAGTTGGCCGCCGATTGGACGGTGCGCGCTTCTGGCGGCGGGCAGGTCTGGGCAATTGCCGATGACCTGGCAGACGTACAGGCGACCGAGCGACTGGCGCGCGAAGAACATCTGAGCGGGCTGCACGCGCTGCACGCTGCCGATCTTGCGGCGTTGCCAGCGCCCGCCTTCGACGGCTGCGCCGTGGATATCGCGGGCTATCCGCAGCGCGGCTATCTGCATCATATGCTCTGGGAAGCCGTTCAGCATCTGAAGCCAGAAGGCGCGCTCTGGATTGCTGGCCCCAACGATGGCGGCATTCAATCGCTGGAAAAGCGGCTGCGGGACGCCTGGGGCGAGGTGAGCGTGCTAGGCTACAAGAAAGGCCATCGCGTGCTGTACGTTCCGTGCCCGGCAGCGCCCGCGCCGCTGGAGGAAGCCGCGCCCGCGCCGAAGCGGCTTGCGCTGCGCGGCGAAAAGTTCACGCTGGTTCAGCGGGCAGGCGTCTTCGCGGGCGGCGACCTCGACCCGGCCACGCGCATGCTTGCCAACGAACTGGAAGTTGGCGACAGTGCGGCTATTCTTGATCTTGGCTGCGGCTCGGGCATTCTGGGCATGCTGGCGGCGCGGCTAGCGAACGATTGCCAGGTCACTCTGGTGGACAACAGCGCCGTCGCGCTTGCCACCGCGCAGGAAAACTGCCACCTCAACACCCTGAGCAACACGCAGATTCTGGCAAGCGACGGTGTGACCGCTATGCGCGATCAGCGCTTCGATCTGGTGTTGTGCAATCCGCCCTTCCACGAACACCGCGCCCACAGCAACGCGACGGGGCTGCGCTTCATCCGCGAGGTGAGCGGCATTCTGGCCCCGCGTGGGCGCTTTTATCTGGTCGCCAATCAGTTCCTGCGCTACGAACCGGCTATGCGCGAAGCCTTTGACAGCGTGACCACCCTCGTGCAAGATCGCAAATATAAGGTCTTGCTGGCAGAGAGCCATGGATAATGAAGAGCGCGCCGCACCTGCGCAGGTGCGGCGCGCTCTTCATTATCCATGAATGTCTACTTCTTTTTCCGGTAGCGGCGGGCGCACGACTCGCCCAGGCCCCCGGCTCCCAGGCCCAGCAGCAGATGCGCGGCCTGAATGACCCAATGCGACGAACCCGGCAGAATCGTCTCTTGGTTCAGGCCCACGTACAACACCAGCGCGCCCCAGATGAGCGCCACGATGCCCAGCCCGATGTGGCCGCGCAGCAGCGTCATCACCCCGATAATCCACAAGGTCACCACCACCAGCAGGCCCAGCGTTTCATGCACCGAGAGGATGGTGCCCGAAGCATCGATGATTCCTATCCAGAACAATATCCCCAGGATGACCGCCAGCAGCACACAGATGCGCAGCACGAACAAACTGATACGTACTAATACTACAGTCCCACTTATGGAGAGTGAGTCGAAACAAAGCCAGTCGGCTCCTGGAGCAGCAAGGTCTGTACGATCCGGGTCCACAGCCCCTCTTTACACCAGCGCTGATAGCGGCTTGCCACAGTCGACCACGGCCCAAACCGCT